>Ga0210133_1000642_pt1 | contig 11444 bp, 12 predicted proteins | sample Joice_ThreeSqC_D_2_FD_184874 | JGI IMG/M metagenome (GOLD analysis project Ga0210133, IMG submission 184874) | Wetland microbial communities from San Francisco Bay, California, USA, that impact long-term carbon sequestration - Joice_ThreeSqC_D1... | ecosystem: Environmental > Aquatic > Marine >...
TGGTACCGGAGGAGGGACTCGAACCCTCAAGACCGTAAGGACGGCGGATTTTGAATCCGCTGCGTTTGCCATTCCGCCACTCCGGCAAAGTATTCAGTTTTCCTGGACCTCGATTCGATCTGCGAAGGCGGCAATCTTGCCCACCGTCGCCATGAAGTCAACCTCAGCCGATCAAGGGGAAGCGGGGCGCGCCTACCCGGCCGGTCAGGTCGAGCAGGCGGTAGACGAGATGCTCGAAGGCGGTTTGCTGGTCGGCGTCCGAGGTCACGGGCATGAACAGGCGGCCGCCCGCTGTGGTGCCGTGGCCGCCGGCGGCACCATCGTTTCCGACGAGCTGTCGCATGAGCTCGCCGGCTCGTCGCTGGCTGGGTTCGGTGCGCAGGGAAACGAAGAGTTGCTTGCCGAACTTGCCGCAGCACAGAACGAACTGGGCCGCCTCGAAGTCGAGCAGGAGATCCGCGATCTCGGCGACCAGATCGGGGTAGGTGATGGTGCCGAGGTTGACGGTGATGACGTCGCCCCAGGTCTCGGCCTGGCGGAGGGCGCGATCGAGCGCCTCGTAGTATTGCCGCGGCAGCTTGGGTTGCTGGATGCGGAACATCAGGTGGTGATCCACCATGGGGATGAGATACAGGTAGGCGTTGCGCTCTGCTGCGGTTGCTTCGCGACCGAGATCGCGGGTTTCCGACCGGATGGCGTAGAAGAGCGCCGTGGCCAGGCTGGTGCGCAGGGGAATGCTTCTTTCCCGCAGGTACTGCAGCACGATGGTCGAGGTGGCTCCGAGCTGCGGGCGAATGTCGCACCAGCGGGAGCGCGCACTGTCCTCACGCGCGGGGTGGTGGTCGATGACGATGTCCACATCGCGGTCGGGCGGCAGCGAGTTGTTGCCGGTTCCGGGCTGGCTGTCGACGATGGCGATGGTGTCGAAGTGATCCGTGTTGAGAACCTCGGCGGGGATGAGCGGTACTTTCAGCCGCTCGACCATGGCGCGGTTCTCGGCGCGGCCCACGATTCCACCCAGCGCCAGGGTGGCGCGCAGGTCGGTGCTGCACTCGACCAGATACTTGAGGCCCATTGCCGCCGCCATCGCGTCGGGGTCGGGGTTGTCGTGCATGTAGATGAGCAGGTCGCGCCGTCCCTGTAGCTGTTCGAGTCCCTGGCTCAGGCTGAAATCGCCGATGCCGAGGTCCGAGTGCGCGCCGGTGCGCGGCTCGGGGGTGAACAGGCCGCTCGACGATGGGCCGAATTCATTGCTCGGTTGTCTCGTTCTTTCAGCCATGGCTACTTCAGCGGGCGAATGCTCAGATTGTCGAAGCTGACGTCCGCCTCCCAGTCGTTGATGGCGAAGAACTCGTGCCCCGAGCCCTCGAGCGGCTGTGGATCGGTCCACGACAAGTAGGGACCTCCGTTGAGCTTCCACTCGATGGCGCCGCCACGCCGGGTGATGGTGAAGTGGTAGGTCTGGCCTGGAAGAACCAGCGGTTCGGGGCCCACGCGATCCATGTGGGCCTTGACCGCCTCGTCGTGCTCGCCCAGTCGGCTGATGACGCTCCTGCTGTTGTGCCAGCCGCCGAAGACGATCATGTAGCTCGTCGGATCGTAGCGGCCCTTGTCCGGGTCGAACGATTCCCCGTCGCCGTACAGCTCGACCTTGATATCGCCCGCCGGGCTTCGTGAGACAGCGTCGAAATCGATCTGGACGTCGCGCGGTAGCTTGCGCCGTAGCCAAACAGGGTGGTTGTAGGCCCGCACCAGGTTGAGCTTGCCCTCTTTGATCTTCGCGCCGTGGCTGGTGTCGAGCCAGTCGGCGCCGAGGGCAGCGCGATCGAAGTTGTCGGAGAACGGCGCATCGATGACCGGGATGCGGGATTTACATCCGGGAGCAACGACCAGCAGGACCAGACCTAGAACAATGACAGTAAGTGATGTGCGCACGACAGCAGGGTAAGGCTATCGGCAGAAGCGAGTGCCTGCAAGGGTTGCCTGTGCTACCGACCGGCTTTCTCGAAAAGCAGGCCCCAACGGATGCCGCGATCACTCACGAGGATGTCGGTCGCGCGGGCGGCTGCGGCGACTTGTCGCAGGATGCACGCTCCGGCCAAGATGACGTCGGCGCGCTTCGGATCGAGACCCGCCATCTTCTCGCGCTCGGATTGCGTCGAGACGGCGAGACGCGTGATTTCGCGATCCAGCGCGGACAGTGTCAGTCGATGTCCGTGCACGATGTCGGGATCGTAGCTCGCCAGGCCAAGTGACATCGCGGCCAGGGTGGTCACGGTGCCGGCGACGCCGACCAGCGCGAGGGGCGGGGCGGGGAAGGGCACGGGGCCGAGCAAACTCGCCACCTCGCCGGTGATGGCCTCGATCTCGGTCGGGTGTGCCGGATCGTTGCGGATGTGACGTTCGGTCAGCCGGACCGATCCCAGGGCGAGACTGCGGCGATACTCGACGTGGCCCCGTTGCGCGACGATGATCTCCGTCGAGCCGCCACCGATGTCGATCACCACGAGGGTTCTGGACGAAAGCTCCGGAAACGAACGGGCGGCGGCCAGGAAAGTCAACGTCGCCTCGCGTTCGCCGTCGATCACCTCTACAGGCGTGCCCAGAATTCTCGCCGCCGGCGCGAGAAAGGCAGCGGCGTTGGGCGCGCGACGCAGGGCCTCGGTACCGATGGCGTGCAGGGTCGCGCCGTGCTTGGCTGCGATCGCCGCGTATTCGGTCAGCACGGCCAGCGTACGCTCGATGCCGACGGGCCCGAGGCCCCCATCCGCGCCGATGCCTCGTCCGAGGCGCGTGATTTCAGCTCGCTCGGCCAACACTCGAATGTCGGAGGTGCGGGCTTCCGCAACCAGCAGCAGCGTGGTGTTGGTGCCGACGTCGATGGTGGCGAGGCGCACGGCGTGCTACTTGAAATCATCTGGCGGCGGCCCCCACGAGGGGTTCTTGGCTCCGCCTTTGTAGATCCGGAATTCCTTGTGGGTCTGGAGGTTCATGATGTAGAGCCCACCCCGGCTGGAGGTGTAGACGATCAGACGACAATCGGGCGACCACGAAGGATCGAGATTCGAGCCTGGTCCCTGGGTCACGCGGTCGATCTTTCCCGTGCGCAGGTCGTACGTGAAGATGTCGAAGACCAGGCGTTCGTCGCGGCCGGTGAACGCGATCAACGGCATGTCCTTGCGCTGGCAGAAGCGGGGGGTCTGGTTGTAGTTGCCCTGGTAGGTCAGCCGCCGCGCGCCGCCGCCGGATGAGGACATCAGATAGATCTGCGGCGTGCCTTGACGGTCGGAGACGAATGCGATCTGGCCGCCGCCCGGGGAGGGTGAGGCCGACGTGTCGATGCCGGGCGAGTTCGTGAGGCGCGCCAGCACCTTGCCGTCGGAGGCCGACAGCTTGTAGAGATCGGCGTTGCCCTGGTAGGACAGGGTGGCGACCAGGGTGCTGCCGCTCAGCCACGCCGGACCGGTGTTGAGCCCGGGCCTGGTCGAGATGTGGCGCGCGCGCCCGCCGCCGGCCGAGACCACCCACAAGTCGGCACCCCCGCGTAGGTAAGAGTTGAACGCGATCTGGCCGCCCGACGGCGAGAGGGCGGGCAGCAGGCACTGCGACTTCATCCGGGTGACCACCTTCATCTCTTGGCCGTCCATGCCGATGGTCGCGACCTCGGGGCTTCTGCCCGTCATGGCGAAGGCGATGCGCGAACCGAATACACCGCGCGTGCCGGTGAATTGCGCGATGACGTCGTTGACCCACATGTGCACCAGCGGTCGCACTTCGCCGCCGCGATAGGTCTTGCTGAGCACCGGGGCTTCGCCTTGACCGATTTGGTAGAGCCGCCCCTCGATGGCCACGCCGCCCGCGTCGCGGGTGGCGCGCAGCTTGGCCACGCCCTGCGCGCCGACCTGGGACCACAGATCGGACGAGAACCCGAGGCCCTCCTTGACCAGGGACTCGGGGAACGATTCGGGGTTGAGCACGCGGAACAGGCCGACGATGTCCAGATCGCGCCGCTCGACGTCGGTCGCCGCCGCCGCGAGGGCCGCGTCGCCCACCGCGCTCGGTAGGGCGAGGCGGAACAGATCACGATTCGGATCGGTGATGGTGATCTGGGGAAGAACCTCGGTTTCCTCGGGCTGATCGGCCGCTTGCGCCGGCCGGCTCGATGCGAGGGCAACGAACAAGAGCCCACAGATGCACGGGTAGGTCTTCATTCCAGTCCCTTTCGGCTGTATCGGTTGGCGCATTCTCCCTGTCTATCGCGCCAGCTCTTGGCCGGCAAACCTAAGATTGAAACCCCGTTTGAAGCTGGGCGGGGGCGGCGGCACCTTGGCCGTGGCTTTCACGGCCTGAAGGCACGAGTCATCGAAGAACCCGTTGCCCGAGGACTGCTTGACCACGGGGTTCTTCAGGTTTCCGTCGACGTCGATGGAGATGCGCATCACCATCACCAGCTTGGCCAGCTCTGCGTCGGTCACCAGGCCGGTTGGCGTGACCCAGTTGCGGCGGATGGCGGTGTAGACCGCCGTCGCGTACTCGTCACCTACCGATCCGTGCGAGGAGGTCCCATCCTCCGAGCCGGTGAGCGAGCCCTCTGCCGGCTCCTCGGTGGCCTGCGCGAGCATCTGCGCGCGTCGCAAGGCGCGTTTCATTTCCTTCGAAAGGTCGGCGTCCTCGATCTTCGGCGCCTCTTTGGGCGCGGGCGCGGCATTGGGATCCTCGGTGAGGTTCAGCGTCGGGGGCGGCGCCTTGGGCCTGGGGGGCTGCACGATGCGCGGCAGCCAGAACTTGTCGCGCGGCTTGCCCAGGGCGACGAGCTGCGTGACGATCATGTCGCGCGGGTTCTCGAGGGGCGGTGGCGACTTGACGTGCGCGAAGTAGATGAGCGCAATCAAGCTGGCGTGGATCGCCAGCGTCGCGGCAAGGCCACCCAGGGAGCTGCCTCGGCCCAGCGGACGAATGCGGTTCTGAACGGCTGCGCCCACGTCACTCCAGGGGATCGGTGATGAGGCCCATCTTGTCGCCGCCGGCCAGCTTGATCGCCGCCATGACCTTGACGACGTCACCGTAGGACAGGTTGGTGTCGGCGTGCAGGTAGACCTCGTGGTCGGCCTGAACCTTGGCGTTGGACTTCAACTTGGTTTCGACCTCGTTGTATGGGATCTCCATGCGGCCGATGAAGACGCGCTTGTCCTTGGTCATGGTGACGATGAGCTTGCCGCTCTCGTCGGGGACAGTTTGCGCCTTGGCGTTCGGCAATTCCACGTCCACCCCGGTCTGGATCATCGGGGCGGTGACCATGAAGACGATGAGCAAGACCAGCATGACGTCGACCAGCGGCGTGACGTTGATCTCCGAAAGTGTTCCGGTCTCCTTCCCGCCGCCCGCGCTCATGGCCATGGCTAGAAGAACCTCCTTCGAATGATGTTGAGGAAGTCGTTGGTGAAGGTTTCCATCTCGGCGGAGATCACGCGGATGCGCCGGGATAGGTAGTTGTAGCCCATGACCGCCGGGATGGCGGCGACGAGTCCGATGGCCGTGGCCACCAGGGCTTCGGCGATGCCCGGCGCCACGGTGGCCAGGTTGGCCGCGCCCTTGGCGCCGATGTTGCGAAACGAATTCATGATGCCCCACACGGTTCCGAACAGGCCGATGAAGGGCGCGGCGCTGGCCGTGGTGGCGAGGAAGGGCACCTTGTTCTCCATCTCGGTGATGGCCATGGTGCGCGCGCGCGACAGGGCTCGCTCCAGGCTCTCGATGTCGCCAAGGCCACCCTCGTCGGTCTTCGTCCCCGCCTGCGCTTGGGCATGCCGCTTGCGCAACTTGACCAGTTCCTGGTAGCCGGCGCGGAAGACCTCGCTGACCGGCGAGGGCGCCGCGGTCTGGGCTTCCTTCCACATCTCGTCGAGGCTGCTGTCCCAGAACTTCTCGACGAAGCTGACCGAACGGCGGTAGGCGCGCCCCAGGTACATCCACTTGGCCCCGATGACGTACCAGGAAATCATCGACATCAGGGCGAGCAATCCGAGAACAGCCTTGGGAACCGCGCCGGCGTGGACGATGAGCGAGATGATGTCCAGCTTGTCTCCCGCTCCGCCGGCTTGCATGAGGGCGTAAATCATCGAGGGTCTCCTTCGGTTTCGTCGCCATCAACCTGGATTCGGCTGTCGGCCTTCCCAGGAATGCTGATAATCTAACCTCGATCTTATGGATCGCCTCACACTGATCGCACTTGTTTTTTCCGCGCTGGGCTGCGTGTCCATCGACGGCGGCGCGGTGGAGGCCAGTTGGGTCCTGGTGACCCATGACGGCCGCGGCATCGCCAACTGTTCTTGTACCTGTCCGCCTATTGCCAAGATCCGCCTGCAGCTGCTACCCACGGCGGGTGGTGCCGATCCCTGCGCCGGCAGCGCGGCGTGCCAGTTTGCCTGCGACCGTCAGTCGGGAACCACTCACTTCGATATTCCTCCGGGAAACTACGCCATCTCGCTCGTGCCGGTCGGTGCCGATGGCAACGACATCACGACCGGCGAGGCCGGGACCTGCAGCGCGGGACCAGGTGCCGCCCCGGTCGTGCGCGACGTGGTCAAGGGCCGGGTCACCGGGCTAGACGCCTTGGTCGTTCTGGCCGATTGCGCTGCCGATTGCGGCGGCTCGGACAACGGGAGAGTTTGCACGAAATAGGCCCTCATCCGCCCGCCGGTGGGGCGAGGAGACGGAGCGCGGAGCCGGGGGAGCCATGGCTGCCCATCTTCTGCTAGCCTACACGGGACATGCCTGCTCGATCATCTGGCCGACGTCCGGCGCCCGCCTGGATGCGCCCCTTCACCGAACGTCTTTCCCCGGCCATTCGCAATCTCGTGATCATCGAGTCCGTGCTGTACGGCCTGTACGTCATGGCGGCGGGGCTGCGCGATCCCATGGCCCAGCACCTGGCCTTGGGGCCGCTCTTCGCGGCGGGTGAGCTGTGGCAGCCCGTCACGTCGCTCTTCGTGCACACCGATCTGTGGAGTTTCTTCTTCGACATGATCGGGCTGTGGTTCGTGGGTGCGACCATCGAACGAGACCTTGGCCGGCGGCGCTTCTTGGTCCTCTTTTTCGGCTGCGGGATCGCGGCGAACCTCGTCATCGCCGGCTTCATCTTCGTGCTGGGAGGAGGCTTGGGCCCCGCGGGTTGCGGCGACTCGGTGCTGGCGCTTTTCGTGGCCCTCGGCGTGCTGTACGGACGTACGCCGGTGCGCGTGTGGGGGCAATTGGTGTTGCAGGCGCGCATCCTCGCCGCGATCTTGGTCGGGATGTCCGTCTTCGCGCTGGTCCTGCAGGCGGCGGTGGCCTCGCTGGCAGGCACCCTGGTCGCCATCGCACTGGCCTATTTGCTTTCAGGAGGGAAGTCGGAGTACGTCAGCGCCTTCATCGCGGGTTTGCGCGGCAAACACCGGACTTCGCTCGGGGTATTGGATGGCGGGCGACGGCCCAAGCGCGGCAAGGACTACGTGAACTGAGGACCCTCGAATGAAATTCAAACGCCCTGACCCGGCTCTGGTCGAACTCTTCGGCAGCCTTCTGTCCGCAGCGCGGGGTGATGCCCGCAGCATGTTCGGGTGTCCCTGCGGATTTCTCGGCGGAAACATGTTCATGGGCCTGTTCGGTGACCAGCTTTTCCTGCGATTGTCCGAAGACGACCGCGTCATGCTTCTCGCCGAAGAGGGCGCCGAGCCATTCGACCCCATGGGTGGCCGACCCATGCGCGAGTACGTCGTCGTGCCAGCCGCCTGGCTGGAGGGCGATGCCGACAATGATCTGCGCGCCTGGATAGCGAAGTCCGCCCGCTATGCCAAGACCCTGCCGCCCAAGGCAAGGCGACCTCCCGCCAAGAGCAAGGCGCCCAAGCGCTGGTGAGCGGTCGCGCCTACGTTCGTTCCAGGTAGGTGTACCCGGACAGCCCTTCCTCGTACATGTGCAGAAGCGATCGCGTTTCTTCCAGGCTCATGCCGCCTGCGCGCACCACCTGTTCGGCGAACCGACGGACGCGCGCCACCAGATCCTCGCGCGCGTAGCTGACGTACTTGAGCACGTCGGTCACGGTGTCGCCCGTGACCACGTGTTCGATCTGATAGCCGCCCCCTGGCGCGAGCGACACGTGCACCGTGTTGGTGTTGCCGAAGAGGTTGTGCAGGTCCCCCAGGATCTCCTGGTAGGCGCCCGACAGGAATACGCCCAGGTAGTATTCGTCGCCCGCCACCAGCGGATGCAGCTCGAGGACGTTCTTGATGTCGCGCCTGTCGATGAAGTGATCGATCTTGCCATCCGAGTCGCAGGTGATGTCGGCCAGCACGGCCCGCCGCGTGGGCTCCTCGGACAGGCGGTGGATGGGCATGATGGGAAACAGTTGGTCGATGGCCCAGATGTCGGGCAGCGACTGGAACATGGAGAAGTTGCAGAAGTAGGTGTCCGACAGGGTCCGTTCCAGGCCGTCGAACTCCTCGGGCACCTCGCGCATCTCGCGCACCAGTTTGAGGATCTTCTGGCAGATGGCCCAGAAGATGTCCTCGGCCACCACGCGCTCGGGCAGGGGCAAGCTGCCGAGCGAGAACAACGTCAGCACCTCTTCCCGGTATTCCAGGGCGTCGTGGTAGGCCTCGCGCACGTTCTTGGTCGAGATGTCTCGCCAGGTGTCGAACAGGTTGCGCACCACGCGCGAGACGTTTTCGGGCAAGGCCTCCGGTGCCTTGCCCACGTCGAACTCGCCCACCCCGAGCGCATCCACGACGAGAATCGAGTGGTGCGCGACCACGGCCCGACCCGACTCGGTGACGATGGTCGGCTGGGCGACCCCGGCCGCGTCGCAGATCTCCTGCAGGCTGAACACCAGATCGTTGGCGTATTCCTGCAAGGTGTAGTTCATCGACGACGCGAAGTTGGTCTGCGAGCCGTCGTAGTCCACGCCCAGGCCGCCGCCGCAGTCGAAGTACTTGAGCGGCGCGCCCAGCTTGACGATCTCGACGAAGTAGCGCCCGGCCTCGCGCATGGCGTTCTTGATGGCTCGGATGGCGGAGATCTGGCTGCCCAGGTGAAAATGGATCAGCTCGAAGCACGACAGCATGTCGCATTCACGCAAGTAGCGCACGGCCTCGACCACCTCGCGCGTGGACAGGCCGAACTTCGAGCGGTCGCCGCCCGAGCCCTCCCAGCGGCCCGAACCCTTCGAGGCCAGCTTGATTCGCATGCCGATGCGCGGGCGCACGCCGATCTTGCGGGCCGTGCTGGTGATGAGCGCCAGCTCGGAGAACTTCTCGACCACGATGAGCACCTTGCGCCCGAGCTTCGAGCACATGAGCGCGGTCTCGATGTACTCCTCGTCCTTGTAGCCGTTGCACACGATGAGGGCTTCTTCGTCGTCGAGAATGCCCATCACGGCCAGCAATTCTGGCTTGCTCCCGGCCTCGAGCCCGTAGTTGTAGGGCCGACCGAACTGGGTGATTTCCTCGACCACGTAGCGGTGCTGGTTGACCTTGATGGGGTAGACGCCGCGGTAGTCGCCCTTGTAGCCGTACTCGGTGATGGCGCGTCTGAAAGCCTCGTGCAGATCCACGACCCTGCTCTTCAAGATGTCGGAGAAGCGAATCAGAAGCGGCAGGCCGATCCCGCGGCGCACGACCTCGTCGACCAGCTCCTTGAGATCGATGTTGCCTGCTTCGGGCCCCTGCGGGTGGCTGACCACGTGACCTTGGTCGCTGATCGAGAAATACCCGTTCGACCAGTATTTGATGCCGTAGGTTTCGGCGGAGTCCGCGATGGTCCACTTTCGCGGCAAACCGTTCGTCGTGCTCATGGCCGTACGTTGAAGAAAAACCGCGGTGGAAGCTACAAAAAACCGAAACCACCCCCATGAACACTTGGCACGTGGCTGTGATAGCCTGAATCCAATCGTGGCAAGCACCTTCGGCCAGCTCTTCCGGATCGCAACCTGGGGCGAATCGCACGGCCCGGGGGTGGGCGTCGTGGTCGACGGCTGTCCGCCCCGGCTCGCCATCAGCCGCGAGGAGATCCAGGCCGAGCTCGACCGGCGGCGGCCGGGGCAAAGCAGGATCACCAGCCGCCGCGATGAGGCCGATCAGGTCGAGATCCTTTCCGGCGTCGAGGACAACCTGACCACCGGCACCCCCATCGCGATGCTGGTGCGCAACAGCGACGCTCGTGGCGGGGACTACGAAGAAATGCGGACCAAGTACCGGCCGTCGCACGCCGACTTCACCTACCAGGCCAAGTACGGCATACGTACGGTGCCGGGCGGCGGCCGGGCCAGCGCTCGCGAAACCATCGGCCGTGTCGCGGCCGGCGCCATCGCGGCCAAGCTGCTGTCGACGGTGGCCGGGGTCGAGATCGTCGCCTATGTGAAACAAATTGGTGACATCGAGGCCAAGGTCGACCCGGCAACCGTGTCTCGCGAGAAGGTCGAGGGCAACATCGTGCGTTGCCCGGACGAGATCCTGGCCTCCGCGATGATCGATCTCATCGACGTGACCCGTAAGGCGGGCGATTCCGTGGGTGGCGTGATCGAGGCGGTGGCGCGCAAAGTGCCCTTGGGTCTCGGCGAGCCAGTTTTCGATCGCCTGGAGGCGGATCTCGGCAAGGCGCTGCTCTCGTTGCCGGCCTGCAAGGGCTTCGAGGTGGGCAGTGGCTTCGCGGGCACGCGCCTGCGTGGTTCGCAGCACAACGACCCGTTCTTCCCCGAGGCGGGCAGGGTGCGCACGCGCACCAACCGATCGGGCGGTATCCAAGGGGGGATCTCCAACGGCGAGGACATCGTCGTTCGCGCCGCCTTCAAGCCCACCGCCACCATTCTAATGGCCCAGGAGACCGTCGATGTGCAAGGCAATGCCACGACGTTGCAGGCGCGTGGTCGCCACGATCCGTGTGTCCTGCCTCGCGCGGTTCCCATCGTCGAGGCTATGATGGCGCTCGTTCTCGCCGACCATTTCCTGCGCCAGCGTGCCCTGTGCGGACGGATGACCTAGAGACAACATGAAGAAGAAGTCGCCCACCAAGATTGCGAAGCGGGCCGGGAAGAAGCGCCGGGCCAAGGCCACGCCTCGGGCCAAGACGAAGGTTGCCAAGGTTTCGAGCGTTTCCGCCAAGATGGTCGAGGCCTCGATCGCTTACCTCGAGGTCGCCATCCGCGAGCCCATCACCGAGGATTCCATGGTCCGCGTTTTCGAGCAGGTCAGCGTCGAGGTGCTGGTCCATCGGCCGCGGCGGGTTCTCGTCGACATGCGCGAGGCTCCGGTGACTCTCACCATTTCCGATCTCAACGGCATGGCCAAGTTGGTGGCAGGGGCATTTGCGGGTGTGGTCGAGAAGCTGGCCATGATTCTGCGTCCCGAGGACGTGCAGGCAGAGAAGTTCTTCGAGCCCTCGGTCAACAGTCGCGGTCTGCCCACCCTGGT
>Ga0210133_1000647_pt1 | contig 11416 bp, 9 predicted proteins | sample Joice_ThreeSqC_D_2_FD_184874 | JGI IMG/M metagenome (GOLD analysis project Ga0210133, IMG submission 184874) | Wetland microbial communities from San Francisco Bay, California, USA, that impact long-term carbon sequestration - Joice_ThreeSqC_D1... | ecosystem: Environmental > Aquatic > Marine >...
TTTGAACTTGGAATCGGCAGCACGCTTTAATATTACAGCAGTATATTATAAAAAAAGACGCATCAACGATGCGCCTTTTCTATATTAACTTCCCTTCCCTTTGGGAAGGGATTAAGGGATGGGCTTATTCCGGCTTCCCTCTTAACGAATCCCAGATCATATAAGCACAAAGCAGTGAGAACATAATAAGGGCAATCAATTCCGCTGAATGAGATTCAAACCATTCGCTGCTTACCCAGTTAAATCCCGCATAGCGTAAGAACGCACTTACAACACCCATTAGTGCGCCACCGGCAATAAATCCCGAAGCAATGAGAGTTCCTCTTTCTCTTCTAGCATTGTTAATCTTTTCATCTTTGCTTCTTGTAGAAACGAAATGTGCGATCAATCCTCCAACGAGAAGAGGTGTATTAAGTTCAAGCGGAATGTACATTCCAAGAGCAAAAGCAAGTGCCGGAACACCTATCATATTTAGAACTAAGGCAAGAATGGCTCCAACAATGTACAACGTCCACGGTGCCGGCTGCTGATCCATCAATGGTTGAATTACAGCTGCCATCGCATTTGCCTGCGGTGCAACCAATGAACCCTCTCCTACGAAACCATACGTATCGTTCAGAATCATAATTACAAAACCAACTGTTAATGCAGAAACAAGCACACCGAGAATTTTCCATCTTTCCTGTTTGTATGGTGATGAGCCAAGCCAGTAACCGATTTTAAGATCGGTAATAAATCCGCCAGCCATTGAAAGGGCGGTACAAACAACACCACCAATGATAAGTGCCGCAACCATTCCCGAACTTCCTTTTAATCCAACTGAAGTAAGTATAATGGAAGAAAGAATTAAAGTCATCAAGGTCATTCCGCTAACGGGATTGGTTCCTACTATTGCAATTGCATTTGCAGCAACAGTTGTAAAGAGAAATGAAATTACAAGAACGATCAGAAGCCCGGCTAAAGCCCAGCCGATATTATAAACGACTCCCATATAAAAGAACACTAAAAGAAGGAGCGCTGTTAACACAATTCCAACAACAATTATCTTCATCGGAAGATCGCGTTGTGTTCTTATTTGTGTTTCGTTAAGATGTTTCTTACCGAAGATTTCCTTAAAGCCGAGCGTGATTGCAGACTTAATAATTTTTGATGACTTGATAATTCCGATAATTCCAGCCATAGCAATTCCGCCTATACCAACATGCCTTACATACTGCCTGAAAATTTCTTCGGCACTCATTGCCGATATTAATTTTGTTGCACCTGTTCCAAACGTTTCCGTTAAGCCGCCGCCAATGTAAGATACAAGCGGAATTAAAAGATACCACGACACAAAAGAACCGGCACATATAATGGCTGAGTATTTTAGTCCAACTATATAACCAAGACCGGTTACTGCTGCACCAACATTCAAACGAAAAACAAGCTTGAACTTATCTGCAAGCATTTCACCAAAGCCAACGACACGAGTCGTAAATGTTTCACTCCACCAGCCGAAGGTTGCAATAATAAAATCGTATGCCCCGCCAATAATTCCACTAACAACTAAAACCAATGCTTGCTTGCCGCCCTTTTCTCCGGCAACAAGAACTTCTGTTGTTGCTGTAGCTTCAGGAAAAGGAAATTTGCCATGCATTTCCGCAACAAAATATTTTCTGAAGGGAATTAAAAAAAGGATTCCTAAAATCCCGCCGAAAGCCGAAGCAAGAAATATCTGGAAAAATTGTGCATCAAGATTTAATATGTAAAGAGCCGGGATGGTGAATATCGCACCGGCAACGATCAACCCTGAGTTTTGTCCTATAGATTGGATAATTACATTTTCGCCAAGAGCGTTCTTTCTTCTTGTTGCGGCGGAAAGCCCAACTGCAATAATTGCAATCGGTATGGCTGCTTCAAAAACCTGCCCGATCTTAAGACCAAGATATGCCGCTGCTGCTGAAAAAAGTACCGCCATAATCAAACCCCATATAACAGAGTAAGTGCTTATCTCCGGGTAAATTTTTTGCGGAGACATTATCGGTGAATACTCTTCACCTTCTTTCAATTCTGTATAAGCATTTTCCGGTAGTCCCTTAATCGGACCGCTGCTTTGTTCGCTCATAATTATCCCTTCTAAAAATTGAATTTAATAGGAAGTTCATATTCTGTTTTTCCTGTCGATGCAGATTCAAAAAATATTTTACCAAATGGTTGAGCATCATCGGGAAAATTTTCATTCGGTTCGGTAAAAGAAATATTCAGTTCTCTCGGCAGTTGAGGATAAAATGTTACCTTTGAGTTTCCTTCGTAAGTTGCATCGAATGTGTAATTACTTTCAAAGTAAATTGTTTCGGTAAGATTGATATCTGCTTCACCGGACTCATCTGCAAAACCGGGAACTATTACGAAAACATAATTTGTGCTGTCTGCATAAGAATTATTATTAACACTTATCGTTCCGGTCTTAAAACTCAATGCATCGCTGTTAACGGTATAGCCATCTTCGTCGTAAATCAACAACGAACAATCTGTAAACTTGTTGAAATCTTCTTTACTTAATTCAATCTTAAATTCTTTCGATAGTTCTCCTTTTTTCATCACGAACGGTAAAGTATATTTTTCTTTCCCTGAAATAGTGATTTTATTATTTACCTCGTAACCAAGAACTTTTCCTTCAAGCTTATATTCTTCGGACTGATTAAAAAGATTTACAACATTGATAGAAGTATATTCACTGCTGATGACTTTGCTGTCGAGCCTGTTTATTCCGTTAAACTGAATTGTGAGATCGTAAGTGGAAGTGTCCTTTGCAAGATAATGTCCTTCAACATCCAGTTCGTAAACTCCCGGCGAAAGGTTGAAATAATTTTCATCTACAGCATTATCGTTATCTAAAGTGTGAAGGGTCCGCGAGGCATCGATCTCAACACCGTCTGGATCGAACAGGTGAAATTTCGCACGAACATACTTATCATCAGCAGAAGAGAGATTTACATTCATAGCCGTTTGTCCTGCCGGCAGCTCTATGAAGTAATGATCGATCATTCCTTGCTCGATTTTCTTCGATTTCCATGTTCTCGTGTAATTTTCATCAGCACAAAACTTATATGGGATGATCACTGTGGCAAGCATTTCAAATTCAGGGAAGTTTGTTTTATCATCACGGTAAGCCGTGATCCTCCCTGTATATAAACCAGGTACTTGCATTTTTTTGTGATCAAATTTTACTGTTACATAAGTAGGCTGGTCGTTTCTTATATAAGTTTTTTTCTGAATCGGAATCAGCCAGTCGCTGTCGCTTTTCAAATTATATGCTCTGTAAAACTTATCGACAATCTGAAAATTATTTCTTCTAATACTGTAAATGAAAGAATCTTCATCTTTCAGGTATGAGCCATTTCTTAAATACAAATTAGGAGCTGTTTCTCCCGGAAAATTTGGTGCGGTTGAAGAAATAAAATAAGTTTCAAATTTATCAACTTCACCCTCATCGATATACTTTTTTAGAATTTTGTAGGCATTCACAACATTAATATATCCGTGTCCTTCATCCAAAATATTATATTCTTCCATGTGAACAGCACCTTCACGTATAGCTTTGAATAAAAGCTGCGAAGGAATTTTTACACCGGGATATTCTTTTTCTAAAGCGCTTAGAAGCAAAGACATAACACCTGCGGAATAAGGTGCAGCCATGCTTGTTCCCCAGAATCTGTCCCAGCCTGTCCAATTAGGAACCGTCGATGCGCACGCACCGGGGGAACAAACATCAGGCTTATTTATTTCCCCTCCTCTCGATGAAAAATAAAGAATAACATTGCGGTTAAGTGAAGCGCCAAAAAGATCACCTCCAACATCGACAGGTAATACCGCACCGGATGCAAAAACTGCCGAAGAAGCAGAGGGTAAACCTATAGTTGAGAATCCTGGTCCCTCGTTTCCACTTCCTACAGAAATGTAGATGTAAGGATTTTCTTCACAAAGATTATCAAGGAACGATTCCATTTCTGCCTGTCCTTCGATTTCCGAACCGATACCAAAGCTCATATTAACGATGCAAGGAACTTCCATTTCTTTAGAAATTTTATCTGCATAGAGGTAAGCTTTTTTCATGCTCTCGGTTACGGTAGCTCCGCCGGAGTAAAGATTGTTTCCAAGCTTTAAGCTTATAACTTTTGCGCCGGGTGCAATTCCATTAAAATCGATTCCGCCGATTTGATAACCGGAAGCAATGCCTGCAACATGAGTTCCGTGAGAACCATCATCGAAGTGAAGCGATATACGGTTTTCATCGGGAAAAATATTTATTCCCATCGATAATTCAGTTAACCCATTCTCATTCGGGATTTTGATTGGCAGCAGATCATCTTTATAATTTCTGTGCGGCTGTTCATCGGATAAATCTCCGTCGTCATTCGTATCGAAGTATGCGACCCAGAACTTTTCACCGTCAACTTCGGTTTCAAAAGCAACGATAACATACTTGTCCTTTGATGATGCGTTTCCATTAAGATCGGAAGCATGAGAATCTGAATTGATCAAGCTCCATTCATCAAATGCACCGATAAAATATTCATCATTAATAGATTTATACGTAAGCTTATCCGCGCCGGAAACTTTGTAATTCATATCTTCATTAACAAGAAACAAAGTGTCGTTATCTTCTTCCGTTTCGGCTTTGTATAATTTTACATCGCCTTCGCCGGTAAAATCCTGGACATCGATAACCATTGTTTCGCCTGTAGATGTTTGCGTGAGTCCGTCAATCCCCATATCAACACCGGTATCGAGTATGAGAATGATAGTTCCTCTTCCATCGTATTCGGGATACAGTTTATGAAATTCATCTACGCCTGTTCCTGATACGGAAATAAAAGTTTGTGTTGAATCCTGTGCAAAAATGTTCAGACTTAAAAAAAGTAGGCACAAGAATAAGAATCGCGACTTCATTTTGTAACTTTCATTTATTAATTGTTTATTAGAGTGAGTATATCTGAATGCGTTGTATGTTTCCTCAGATTATAAGAATTGCTGTAAATTCACACATCAAAATTAAATAAATAATATCGCAATAGTTAACTATGAACGGCAAATTGTTCCTGGTTTCAACGCCAATCGGCAATTATGATGATATTACAATCCGTGCAATAAACACACTAAAAAGTGTTGATTTTATCATTTGCGAAGAATATAAAGAAGCCCGCCGGTTGCTTTCTCATTACAACATTAATAAAGAGCTTATCGCTTTGAACGAGCATAATGAAAAAGATGAAATAAACGATATCCTGTTAAAATTAATAGATGAAAAAAACGCCGCTCTTATTTCGGACTGCGGCACACCGGTTTTTTCCGATCCCGGATTGCTTTTGGTTGAAGTTTGTATTTCACAGAAAATCGATATCGTTCCTGTTCCCGGAGCAAATTCTCTTTTACCTGCTTTAACCGGTTCGGGATTCGATTTAAACAAATTTTATTATGCAGGTTGGCTCTCACCTAAAAAAGATATAAGAAGAAAACAGCTGCTCGATTTAAAACGTGTAAAAGAACTGATCGTATTAATGGATACGCCTTACCGTTTACAAACTCTGCTGAATGACGTTGTTAAAATATTCGGCGGGAAAATTCCTGTTGTTTTAGCTTACGAACTAACCATGAAAGATGAAAAATATTACCGTGGAAATGCGGAAAGAGTTTTAAGCATTGCAGAAAAACAAAATCTTAAGGGAGAGTTTGTGCTGTTGGTAAATAACAGATGAATCCATTCACAATAATTCCGGGAAATCTCAAGAAGTTTCAATGAAAAATCTAAAAGCCTTTTCTATAATAGCTTTGATTGTCTTCATCAGCTATGGTGTTTTGTTATCTATCGGATTGCAAAAAGGATTTCCTGAAAAACAATACAGGAACGGATTGTTCAGCTACCTTTCCGAAAGACCTTTGTCAGAAGATGGGTTTTACAGTCTTACTGTATCCTGGAACATCGCCTCCGGTAAAGGAATTACTTACAATGGTGAAATACCAACAACAGGATTTCAACCGTTATCTGTTTTTATAGAATCGGCTTTAGCGTACGGAGTGTTAAAATGTGGTGGTGATAAATATTCATTCCTTCGCGCTGTGATAATTTTTTCTGTGCTGCTGCAAATGTTGTTTGCTTTTTTTATTTACTGGATTGCAGACACTCTAACCACAATTGAAAACAAGAAACTATTGCTTTTCATTTCATTGCTTTCTGCACTTTTCAATTTTAAGCTGTTTATGATTTTCACCAATGGACTTGAATCGGGGCTGTACCTGATTGGTCTATCTTACTTCTTTTATTTTTTGCTTTCTCATTCCAATGACAAACAAACTTCCCTGAATACTTTTTTGTTTGGATTACTTTCAGGTTTATTGCTGCTGATAAGAAGCGACTTTATACTCATTCTTATTTCGATTCTGACAATAATGATTGTAAGGAAAAAACTTACTTTTAAAAAGGCTACGCTTATTTGTTTTTATTCGTCAGTAATCTATGCACCGTGGCTGATTTACACTTATAATGTAACGGGATCGATATTTTCATCATCGGTTCAAATCCAGACAAGGATTATCAGTTCGTATGAACTTGATCTTAGGATTGATGATTTTTTTACTTCGGTTATACATTTCCTTACTCCCTTTTTATACACTGGAATTAAATTTAAAGCCGTGTTTTATATTGTCGGTATTATATATATAAGTACGCTTGCATATTTATATAAATCTTACCACAAAGAAATATTTACTTCTGAAAAACTTAAAAGAGTTTTATGGTTTGGAATACCTTTCGTTTTATTGTTGATCATTTATCTTCTTTATTCAAGTGCTCCGTACTTTTATTTCAGATATTTTTCCATCATATCGGTAATTGCTCTTCCTTTGTTCGTTATAATTGTATCGAAAACCATTGAGCGGTTACGATTGAAGCAGACCGTAACATTTGCATTTTATCTCATTGTTCCTGTAATATTTTTCATCCAGTCTTTGTTATTCTTTCATGTCGGAAAATCTTCAATGAGCTATTCATACAGACCGGGTTTTATCCAGAGAAATTTTAATGATGGAACTAAAATAGCAGCTTTTCAAACCGGCACTATTGGATATTTTTTATCTAATATTTATAACCTTGATGGGAAAATGGATTATAATGTAATCAGGTATTCCCGCAACGGGAATCTTGGTAGTTATGTAGATAGTCTTGGCGTTGAAGTACTCTTAGCCTGGGACCAGTACCTGTCAAATTTTAAGGATGGATACTTGACGGAAAACTGGGATATATATTCCCCGGATATTGGTGATTCTGAATCTATATGCTATATCAGGAAAAATCACGAAGGGGTAAAAAAGAGTAAATAATTTAAGTTTTACTTAATGAATTTATTACTACTTAATTTTTATTAAATTAGAATAAAAAAGAGAGCTGATCATGGAACAATATATTATTTCCGATCCGAAGATTATGATGGGCAAACCTGTGGTTGCCGGAACAAGAATTACTGAGGAATTAATTTTAGCAAAGTTTTCTGCCGGTAAGTCAATCAAACAAATAATAAAATCATATCCCAAATTAAATAAAAAAGTAATTACGGCTGTAATGCAATGGGAATTGAGAAATATCCTATCTGAAACTAAAAAAGTATTAGAACAAATGTATGGTAAAGAATTAATTAATGTAATCTTGTACGGTTCATACGCAAGAGGTGATTACGATGAAAATTCTGATATCGATATTCTTGTTGTTTTGAAAAACTTAAAATCAACAGGTGAAGAAATTGACAGGATCGTAGATGCCATCTATGATATCAACCTTAAGCATAACACTTTAATATCTGTTGTTCCAATTTCTTATGAAGACTATAAAAATATTAATAGTCCTTTATTGCTTAATGTAAGGAAAGAAGGGATTATAGTTGAATGAAATAACCTCTCTTCTGAAAAGAGCTGACAGGTATCATGCAAGCTCAGAGTTACTTATCAAAGATGGTGATTTCGAATCTTCTGTCTCGCGATCATACTGTGCTATGTTCTTTTCGGCACAGGCTGCTTTACTTTCGAAAAATTGAAGCTTCTCTTCACATAAAATGACAATTTCAGCTTTCGGTGAAAACTTTGTTAAAAAGGGAATTTTTTCTAGGGAAATGGGAAAAAATTTTAACAAGGCTTTCGATAGAAGACAGATGAGTGATTATTATCACGATTTCATAATCGACAAAAAGGAAGCAGTTGAAATATTTAAAAATAGCAAAGTCTTCGTTGAGACTGTAAAACGTTTTCTAAATCTCTAATCTTATCTCTGTAACAATGCCACACTCTCTATATGATAAGTATGCGGAAACATATCTACCGGTCTTATCTTAATTAATTTATAAACACTTTCAGACATCAATTTTATGTCCCTTGCCTGGGTAGTTGGATTGCAGCTTACATAAACAATTTTTGCGGGATTTAATCTGATGACATCATCAACTGTGTTTTTATGCATTCCGCTTCTCGGAGGATCGATTATCATTACATCGGGACTGGGAATGTTTTTGTTTTCAAGAAGCGGTAAAAATGATTTATAAAGATCACACTGAATAAATGATACGTTTTCTGTTTTATTTAGCATTGCATTTTCTTCTGCATCGCTTACTGCAGATTCAACAGATTCAAATCCATAAACATGCTTTGCATTTTTAGAACAATAAATTGCAATTGTTCCTGCGCCGGAATAAAGATCGTAAACAACTTTTTTGCCGGTAAGTTCTGCAAAATCTATTGCCGTGTGATAAAGTTTTTCTGCCTGAAGTGTGTTGGTTTGGAAAAATGAATTTGAACTTATCCTGAAACTAAAGCCGCCGATTTTATCATTAATAAAACCCGTGCCGTAATAAATCTTTTCATAATCACCCACAGCAACCGCAGCTTTTTTAAGGTTGATGTTGTTGATGATCGTTGTAATGCCGGGAATATTTTTTAGTAATTCTTCTGTGTATTCTTTCATCAATTCATTATTTTTTTTACTCGTTACAAGATTCACCATCAAATCATCCGTGTTTTGCGATTGCCTGATAACAAGATTTCTTAAGTAACCGGTATGCGTTTTGGTTGAATAGATGGAAGTATTTTTTTCTCTGAAAAATGTTCTTGTGAAATTTAAAATATCATTGCTCTTTGGGGATTGCAGAAAACACTCATCGATATCAAGAACTTTATCGAAAATTTTCGGTATGTGCAATCCAAGCGCAAAGTCTTTATTCTCAATTTCATCTACGCCAATCTCTGATTTTGTAAGCCACCTTTTATCGGCAAAAGAGAATTCCATTTTATTTCGGTAGTAAAAAACATTTTCGGCAGGAATAATTTCTTCCATAGAAAAATCTTTCAGTCCACCGATGTGCTCGAATATTTCTTTTACCTGTTCCTGTTTGAACTTTATTTGCAATTCATAATCGAGATCCTGCTGCTTGCATCCGCCGCAAACACCGAAGTGCTTACATCTTGCTTCCACGCGTTTATCCGAGGGAACAAGAATATCTATTGCCTTTGCTTTAGCGTATGCACCTTTAATTCTGAGTAATCTTGCCTTAACTTTATCGCCGGGATAAGAACCATCAACCAAAACCACGTAATTTGAATCATCCTTATTCTCATCTGAATCTACTGTTGGTTTTATGATACTTTTTGAAATTTTAGCAATTCCTTTGCCTTCGTATCCATAGCCGGTAATTTCCAATTCAATCGTGTCGCCTTTTTTCAATTCTTCTTCCTTAAAATGATTGATGCAAAACCCATGAACCTGTCGCCGCCAAGTTTGAGATAAACATTCGATTCATGACTGATCCTGTTTAATAATTTTTTATAATAAGATTTTTCTTTGTCCGAAAGTTCCACGGCTTTAGTTTCCAACAGCACCTTACTATTGCTGTAATATTCTTTTAATTGATTAGATAAATCTTTCACGCTTACTACTTCAAATTCTCTTCTAACATAATACTCATTTAAGTCCGTAATAAGTAAGGGTTCGATTTCACCCGCATCCCAGGTGTTTTTAACAAACGCCGGCAGATTTTCCTCCAGCGAGACAATTTCGCCAACGTTAAGAATTCCATCCGGCTTCAGTATCCTTTTAATTTCTTTAACGATTTTATTTCTCATCTTACAGGAAATAGAAGCCTGTGCAACAACAATATCAAACGATGAGCTGATGAAATCTGTTCTCGTAAATTCCATCATTTTTAATGAAAAATTTTTATCCTGCTGTAAAATATACCGTGACCGAACAAGTGAATCGTGATCATCTACAATTACAGAAACAGATTTTGCACCTTTCGCTAAAAAAGATTTTGCAGAGACTTCCGCATTCGAACCGATGATAAGAACTTCACTATCAGCGATATTTACTTCACTCGCCAGGTGAGCAAACTGCTTATCGCCGCCGGGTAAAAGTATAACTTGCTCTCTTTTCATTTACGATGATGAATTAAATTCAATTAAAAGTTACTCAATACTTATTTCATTAAGAAAATGTTTGCGGGAAAATTTGCGCAATTGCCTTTTGTGAACGCTTCCGCTATTTTTGAATCAACCGAACCTGTAAATATAACAGTTTACTATTGTAACGGTGATTAAAAAAAACACTTCCCGAGGAGAAGCAAATGAAAAAAGATGCTGTGAACTTTGATGATGAAATTATTTTTGATGACCTGGGCGAATTGAGCGAACTCGATTTCGGTGGAAACCGTGAGAGAAATTCCCTTGATGATTACACTGAAAAAGAAAAGTATGTTGAAGAAAATTTGTGGGCTAAGCTTGAAAGGGTTGGCAAAAAAATTTCTTTTGCAAGAGATGTAATGGCTCTTTACCGATATATGAAAGACTCTTACGTTGGATGGCATAGAAAAGCAATTGTTGTTGCTGCGCTTGTTTATTTTATCTCCCCTATCGACACCATTCCCGATCTTACCCCGTTTTTCGGTTACCTTGATGATCTTGGAGTTATCACTGCATTGTTAAAATATCTTGGCAGCGAGCTGGTTCCATATTACGATCCCGCTTATAGAAACTGATTCATACCCGCATATTTCACAGTGAATTTTATTAGTAAAAAAAGTAATGTACTCTTCAAAGGAAAAGTGTTTGATCTGAAAGTTGATGAGATCGAATATGAATCGGGCAACAAAGGAATAAGAGAAGTTATTGTTCATCCGGGAGGCGCCGCTGTTATTCCCATTACCAACGGCGGAAAAATAATTTTGGTAACCCAGTTTCGTTATCCCGTACAAAAAGTTTCAATGGAATTTCCTGCGGGCAAGCTCGATAAGGGTGAAGATCCATTAATCTGTGCTGCGCGGGAACTTGAAGAAGAAACAGGTTTCAAAGCCGGTAAGATTCAAAAGCTCGGTGAAATTTATACCACTCCCGGATATTCCAC
>Ga0210133_1000651_pt1 | contig 11370 bp, 5 predicted proteins | sample Joice_ThreeSqC_D_2_FD_184874 | JGI IMG/M metagenome (GOLD analysis project Ga0210133, IMG submission 184874) | Wetland microbial communities from San Francisco Bay, California, USA, that impact long-term carbon sequestration - Joice_ThreeSqC_D1... | ecosystem: Environmental > Aquatic > Marine >...
GTTTGCTCCAGGCCTGAGTTGTCTCTGGTCGTAACGGGCCCATCGGTCACGAAACGGGGCAAAGGGGACGGTGGCTTCACCCGTGGCTGGTCCAAGAGAATTGAGTTGACGAGCGTCCCGGGGAACCGTCCTTTCGTGTCAGAGGCGTGACCGATGACACATTGGAGCCATCGTAGGCGGGAGGGCTGGACACACCAAGCGCTTTTGCGTCCGCCACGGTTTGGGCCGTATCCGCGACGGACCGACAAGAAAGAAATTCTAGTATTATCGGATAGTTACCGTCTCAGTCCGAGGGCCCGGGCTGCGTTGCCCGGGGTTGACCAAGGCCCGGACCTATAGTTCGAGCAGAACGCGCACCGGGCGCTCCACGAAGCGTTTGACGAGCCCGAGGAAGGTCACCGCCTCGCGACCGTCCACGATCCGATGATCGTAGGTCAAGGCGACGTACATCATGGGCCGCACCACGACCGCGCCCCGTTCGGCGACCGGACGCTCGTTGATGGCGTGCAGACCCAATATGCCCGACTGGGGAGGATTGACGATGGGGGTCGACAACATCGAGCCATAGATGCCGCCGTTGCTGATGGTGAAGGTTCCGCCCGAAAGCTCCTCCAGTCGCAGGCGATTGTCTCGGGCACGGGCCGCGAAATCCGCGATGGCCTTCTCGATGGTCGAAAATCCCATCCGCTCGGCGCGTCGGAGCACGGGAACCACCAGGCCACGGCCGCTGCCCACGGCAATGCCGATGTCGTAGTGATTCTTGTAGACGATATCGCTGCCGCGAATCTCCGCGTTGACGACGGGCACTGCCTTGAGCGCCTCCACCACGGCCCGGACGAAGAACGACATCAGCCCCAGCTTGACCCCGTGCTTGGCCTTGAATTCCTCCTGGACCTCGGCCCGGAGCGCTTGAACGCCCGACATGTCGATCTCATTAAAGGTGGTCAGCAATGCCGCCTGGTGCTGAGAGGCCACCAGCCGCTCCGCAATGGTGCGGCGAAATGGGCTCATCGGGACCGCCTCTTCCTCTGACTGGCCCGCTTCCGGTGGCAAAAATGGTCGCGAATCGTCGATAGTGGCGCCCTTTTGGCGAAGATGCTCTTCGACGTCGCGCCTGGTCAGGCGTCCCGAGTGCTCGGCCTCCCTCAGGTCGGCGGGATTCAGGCCGTGCTCGGCCAGAGCCCGCCGCGCAGCGGGGCTGGGCCAAGGTTCTGCAATCGCGGGCGGAGCATCGGCTCCACTGCGAGGCGGCTCGGAGCTCTTCAACGCCGTGGCGACGTCCACTGCCTCAATGGCGTCCGATAGAGGCCGAGGCGACGGGGACGAGGCAGCGTTACTCGCATCGTCAGCAGCGGACGCCGACTCGATTGGCTCGAGCAGGCCAACCACGTCCCCCACCTTGGCAGACTGCCCGGTGGCCACCAGAATGCGCTCGATACGGCCGCGCACGGGAGCCGCCAGATCGACGCTGACCTTGTCGGTGTCGATCACGACTACCGCCTCGTCGCGCTCGACTAGATCGCCTTCGCGCTTGAACCACTCTCCGAGTTGCACTTCGGTGACCGACTCGCCGACTGCAGGAACCTTCAGCTCGATGGCCATGACGATGGTATCTCCTCGACTCGCTGCCGTGACTGCTCCAGCAACGATTCGCCGCCAGAATGCGCTGCTCGGACTCGGCTGGCAATGGCCCGACAGCGCGGTGCCAATTCGGATTGATTCACGATTGGAAGGCCTTGTCGAGAATCTCTTCCTGCTCGACCTGGTGGCTGCTGGCAGACCCCGTCGCCGGGCTCGCCGACGCGGGCCGCGCCACCAAGCTCAGCGGAAACCGGCCGAACAAGGTGGCTCCGAAGCGTGCCCGGATGTGCCGCCAGGCACCCATATTTTCTGGCTCTTCCTGAATCCAGACCACTGGCGTCCCTTCTCGATAGGGCTCGAGGGCCCTGGACAACCGCTCGTCGGGCAAGGGATAGAATTGCTCCACGCGAAGGATGGCAACATCCTTCCGACCCAGCTCCTCACGGCGCTGCTCGAGGGCGTAATAGACCTTCCCGCTGCAAAGCAGGATACGCCCGACCCCAGGATTGTCGGTAAAATGGCTATTGGGGTCGGCGAGCACGCGCCGGAATCTTCCTTCGGTCAGGTCACCGAGGTTGCTGGTCGCCCGCGGATGACGCAGAAGGCTCTTGGGCGTCAGGATGACGAGGGGCTTTCTCCAGGCCCGGTGTACCTGCCTCCGCAGCAGGTGGAAATACTGAGCCGGCGTGCTCGGCTGGCAGACCTGAATGTTGTCCTCGGCTGCCAGGAGCAGCCACCGCTCCAGGCGAGCGCTCGAATGCTCCGGTCCCATGCCTTCGAACCCGTGCGGCAGCAGCAGAACCAACCCGCTCAGGAGTCGCCACTTGTCCTCGGCGCTGACCAAGAATTGATCGATGATTACCTGGGCCGCGTTGACGAAATCGCCGAACTGAGCCTCCCATAAGAGCAGCTTCCGAGGGCTCTCGAGCGAATAGCCGTATTCAAATCCGAGCACGGCCGCCTCGGACAAGGGGCTGTTGTGGATCTGTACCGCCGCCTGGTCCGGGGCGAGGTGCGCGAGCGGAGCGTAGGTCTGGCCAGTCCGGACGTCGTGAAGGACCGCGTGCCTGTGGCTGAAGGTGCCGCGCTCGCAATCCTGTCCCGTCATGCGCACCCCAAAGCCCTCCGTCGCCAAGGTCGCGAACGCCAGAGCTTCTGCAGCACCCCAGTCCAACGGCCGAGTCTGGGTGGCCATCTCGGCGCGTTGCTCCAGGAATCGGACCAGCTTGCGATGCGGCTGGAACCCTTCGGGAACCGAGGTGACCCGCCCCAGCAAGTCCGTGAGGCGCGGCTGTTCGACCGCGGTCGTGGCTTCGGGGACCTGCTCCTCGCGTCCGCCGCGATAGGGTTCCCAGGCTCCGTTGAGTGAGCCGTTGGTGCGACTGTACTCGCGGCGCCGGGCGGCGCTCAGCTCCACCTCGAGCATGTTGCGGCGGTCGACGGCAATCTGATCTGCTTCCTTCCGAGTCACACCGCCGAGGTGGAGCAGGTGCTCGAGGTAGCCGTCTCGCACGCTCACCCGCCGGCTGATGGCTTCGTACAGCTGGGGTTGGGTGAACGACGGTTCGTCGCCCTCGTTGTGCCCGTGGCGTCGGTAGCCGTACATGTCGATGAACACGTCACGGGTGAACTGCTGGCGGAAATCGAGCGCCAGCTGGACCACCTGGGCGACCGCCTCCGGATCCTCGCCGTTGACGTGGAAGATGGGAACATCGAGCATCTTGGCAACATCGGTGGCATACGTGCTCGAACGCCCCTGTGACGGCGCCGTGGTAAAACCAATCTGATTGTTCACGACTACGTGGATGGTCCCGCCGGTCGAGTACGCGCGAAGCTGGCTGAGATTGAGGCATTCGGAGACGATCCCTTCGCCAGCCAGTGCGGCGTCGCCGTGGATCAACACCGCCAACGTACTCCCAGGTGATCCGGGCCCGAGCTGATCCTGACGTGCACGCACCCTTCCCAGCGCCACCGGGTTGACGAACTCGAGATGGCTGGGATTGAAGCACAGCGACACCCGAACCTTGCGCTGGTTGTGCGTCAGGTATTCGGATTCGTACCCCAGGTGGTACTTGACGTCGCCGCTACCCATGAACATTTCCGGGTCCTGGTCCTCGAACTCCCGGAAGATCTCGCGCGGCGACTTGCCCATGATGTTGGACAAGACGTTGAGGCGGCCTCGGTGCGCCATGGCCAAGACCACCGCATCGATGCCGGCGTCCGCCGCGCCGTCCAGGGCAAAGGTCAAAAGCGGAATCAGGCTCTCACAGCCTTCCAGGGAAAATACCTTGGCGCCGAGGTATTTGGTCTGCAAAAATTCCTCGAAGATCACGGCGTCGGTGAGCTTGGTCAAGATCCGCAGCTGCCCCTGCCGGCTCAGTTCGATCCGATTCTCCGTCTCTTCCATGCGGCGTCGCAGCCACTCGCGCATCGCAGAATCGGCGATATGGGAAAACTGAACTCCGATGGAGCGGCAATAGGTATTTTTGAGACGCTGTAAGATCTCCCGCAAGGTGAGGATGTCTGCTCCCTGCAGAACGGTGCGCGCTGAGAACTCACGATCGAGGTCGTTGGCGATGAACCCATGAAATTCCGGATCGAGCTCGGGACGACCGGGACGGGTCAAGCCCAATGGATCGAGGCTCGCCACCGAGTGGCCCCACTCCCGATAGGCACGCACCAGTTGGGCCAGACGTTCCTGAAGAACCGCGGCCTCCGACACCCTCCGCCGACCACCAAAGCCCTCTTGCCCATCGGGCGGCGGCAGGGGGCCAGCCTCGAACAGCCGGGGCGGTCGAAAGGAGGGTCCCAGTCGACTTCGGCGGTCGGAGGGTTCGTCGCGCTCGATGGCGTCGAACCACTGCTTCCAACCGTCTGGAAGCGATATCCGACCCTCAAGGTAGTCTTGATGGAGTTGCTCGACGTAGGCGAGACTGCCGTCGCTGTAGGGAAGCCGAGATGAGGTCATGGGGGAACCGGAGGAATTGTGACGTCCAGAACCGAATATCGGAACCCTTGACGCGGTTCGATTCAGCCAACCTCAGCATCGCCCGGCGGGCCGGTTGTCGGGCATCCTCAGCCGTCGCCCCAGAGTTCGGCGTGGAATCAAGGGCGGTGGCGCCTCTTTTGGGGGCGTACCGGGGGAGCTTCGCTGGCACGCAGATAGCCGGAGCTGAGAAAGGCGTACAGCTGCTCGGTCAGGGCATCCGCGCTCTCCTCCGCCAAACCCAAGGTCACCGCCTGATACAGGATTTCCTTCAAGGCCCCCAGGCTCAGATAGGCAAGGACCCGGGGTTCGCCGTCGGCGACGATACCGAGCTGCTGCCCCTCCTTCAGGCTCTTGGTCAACAGCTGAACCACGGTGTCGTAAAAGGTACCGAGCTTGCGATCGAAATCGGAATCGACGCCGACGGCATCGGTAAATAGGATCCGCGTCATGGTGCGGTCGGCGAGGCACGTGCCGATGATGGCACGGATATTTTGGCGAACTTGCGCCCCCACCGAGCGCGCGGGATCGTCGGTTACGATGCTGACGATGGCCATCGTCAGCCTGGCCGCGAATCGGTCGATCAAGTCGGAAAAGACCGCCCGCTTGTCGTCGAAATACAGATAGAAGGTTCCGCGGGCGACACCTGCTTGAGCTACGACGTCGTCGATCGTGGCTTGGTGGTAGCCACGCTTGGCAAAGACATCGCGCGCCGCAGACAGTATCTGTTGCCGTCGCTCGGCCTTGGGAAGGTTGGCCGTACGCGTCGCTTGGGGTCGCCGTGCCATGGCACCGCTACTACGTAGTCGCGCCCCCTTGGGCCAGCAACTTCGCCGGCGTTTTACCCAGGATCGAGCTTGGATTTACCGAGCTTGCCCCGCCCCCGGCCTGGCCCCGAGGCGAGGGCCCAGGGGCACGAGCCCCTCGAAATTGTCGTAAAAATCCCTTGTAGCGCCGCCCGCGGGAATGGAAACTGACGCTCGTGTCATCACGCTGCGTCGACCGATATCAGCATGGGGAGTGGACATATGGCCAATTCGAATGACGCTCTCGTCATTGGTATGGACGTGGGCTCGACCACCGTCAAAGCCGTGGTCGTGGACCCACGAACCCGAGCGACTCTCTGGCACGACTACCAGCGCCACCACACCAAGCAGCCGGAGAAGGTTCTCGAGCTGCTCAGGAACATCCTCGAAGCGTACCCTGACATCGCGACATCTGGAGCGCGCCTCATGCTCACCGGATCAGGAGCAGCGCCGTTGGTCGAACCCACGGGTGGCAAATTCGTCCAGGAAGTGAACGCGGTCACCCTGGCGGTCGAGCAACGGCATCCCGACGTATCGAGCGTCGTGGAGCTCGGCGGGCAGGACGCCAAGATCATCGTCTTCAAGAAGGACGCTACCACCGGGTCGCGCACGCCCATCGCTTCGATGAACGACAAGTGCGCGTCCGGCACCGGAGCCACCATCGACAAGTGCCTGGTCAAGGTGGGAGCCGACACCGAGTTCGCCTCTCAGCTCCGCTTCAGCCAAAAGACGCTGCATCACGTCGCGGCCAAGTGCGGCGTGTTTGCCGAAACCGATATCGTCAATCTGGTCAAATCCGGGATCCCGCAGGACGAAGTGTTGTGCTCGCTCGCCGACGCCATCGTGATGCAGAACCTCAGCGTGCTGACGCGCGGCAACACCCTCAAGCCGCGGGTGCTCTTGCTGGGCGGACCCAATACCTACCTGCCATTTTTGCAGGATTGCTGGAGATTGCGGATCCCCCAGACCTGGCGGGAACGCGGCTACCAGCCGCCCGAAGGGCTCGATCCGGAACAGCTCATCTTCGTTCCCTCGGGCAGTGAGTTGTATGCGGCTCTCGGAGCGGCATTTTTCGGGCTGGCAAACCAAGACGATGAGCCGCGGTTCTTCGGCATCGAGGGTCTGGAGCGGTTCATCACCCACGGGCGGCGCGAGCGACTCGGGCAGCAGGCGGGTCCGCCGCTAGCCAGCGACGCCGACGAGGCAGCTCGGTTCGCGCAAGCCTACGAGATTGCGCGTTTCGTTCCACCCGAACTCGAGCCGGGTCAGACCGTCCGCTGCGTCATTGGCGTCGACGGTGGCTCGACCTCGTCCAAGGCGGTGCTGGTGGACGAGGACGGCGAGCTCGTCGCCAAGGCCTATCAACTGTCCAAGGGCAACCCGCTCGAGGACACCAAGGATCTCTTGCGCGAGCTGAGAGACCACGTCGCCGGGCAGGGGGCCCAGCTCGAGATCCTCGGCCTCGGCGCGACCGGATACGCCGCTGACATTCTGGAGGAATGCCTGCTGGTGGACGTCAACATCGTCGAGACCGTCGCGCACATGATGAGCGCCGTGCACTACTTCGGCGACATCGACGTAGTCTGCGACATCGGGGGTCAGGACATCAAGGTCTTGTTCCTGAAAAATGGGGACATCCAGAGCTTCAAGCTCTCGAATTCGTGCAGCGCCGGCAATGGAATGCTGCTGCAGGCGATGGCCGACCAGTTCGGGATCTCGGTGACCGACTACGCCCGGACCGCCTTCGAAGCCGAGCTGGCTCCGAAGTTCAGCTACGGCTGTGCGGTCTTTCTCGATACCGATCGCGTGACCTTCCAGAAGGAGGGATTCCAAAAGGAGGAGCTCCTGGCGGGGCTCGCCCAGGTGCTGCCGAAAAACGTGTGGCAGTACGTGGTGCAGGTGCCGCGGCTGGCCTCGCTCGGGCGCCGCTTCGTCTTGCAGGGAGGTACTCAGTACAACCTGGCCGCGGTCAAGGCGCAGGTCGATTACATCAAGCAGCGGGTCCCGGGAGCAGAGGTGTTCGTCCACCCCCACACCGGGGAAGCGGGCGCCATCGGGGCGGCCATGGAGACGCTGCGGCGCTACAAGCGTTCCGGCAATACGCGCTTTCTCGGGATCGAAGCAGCGCTCCATCTCGAGTACCAGACGCGCAACGACGAAACCACCACCTGCCATTTCTGCCCCAACGAGTGTCGGCGCACCTTCATCGACGCAGCGCGCCCGGACGGGACCCGAGCGCGCTACATTTCCGGCTTTTCCTGCGAGAAAGGCACGGTGGAAAGCGACGAGGCCATGCGCGCGCTGGTGGCGGAGCGAAAGAAGGTTGCCGCACAATTTCCGAATCTGGTCGAGTACGAGGCCCGCAAGGCCTTCCAGCACTTCTACGACCCCGAGCCGCTGCCCGAGGCTGGCAGCGTCATCGAGGACATTCGGGTCAGAAATGGCCTCTTTCGCCTCAAGCGCGAACGATATCTGCGGCCCTTCCAGCGCTCGGACAAGGACGCCGTGGCCCGACGCCGCAGTCTGCGCATCGGCATTCCACGGGTCTTGAACCTGTATACGGTGGCGCCATACCTGAGGACCTATTTCGAATCCCTCGGCATTGCGAAGAACCACATCGTCTTCAGCGACGCTACCAATGAAGAGATGTGGGTTCAGGGGGCCAAGTACGGGTCCATCGATCCCTGCTTTCCGAGCAAGGTGGTTCAAGCCCACGTCCACGACCTTCTGTTTTCCGTTCATCAGCCGGAAAAGAAGCGTGCGCTCAACTACATCTTCTTTCCGATACTGACCCACGTCCCCAATTTCGTTTCCGACACGGTGGACAACGCATCGTGCCCCATCGTCGCGGGAACTCCCGACGTGATTCGAGCGGCGTTCACCAAGGAAGTCGACTTCTTCGCTCAGCGTCAGATCGAGTACGTTGCCCCGGCCTTGTCCTTCTGTGAGCCCCACCTGCTAGCCCGCAGGATGTACGAGACTTGGGGCGAACGCCTGGGCATCACCGAAGACGAAAACGATCACGCCTGTCGCGAGGCATGGAAAGCCTTCGACGCCTTTACCGCGGATCTCGAGTCCAAGGGGCGCGCCATCCTGGAAACGGTCGAGGCCGAGAACCGCCTGGCCATCCTGGTCATTGCCCGACCGTACCATTCCGATCCGGGTCTCAATCACGGGATCCCCGAGGAGTTCCAAGTCCTCGGCTACCCCATCCTGAGCGTCCGATCGATTCCGAAGGAGCGCTCGTACTTGAAGCGTTTCTTCGCCGATCAGAAGGACCCTGCCACCGAGGTCGATCCTTTGGCCCTGTCATCCATCTGGCCCGAGAACTATTCGGCCAACAGCGCCCAGAAGGTTTGGGCGGCGAATTTCGCCGCACATCATCCCAATGTTGCGGTCCTCGATCTCTCCAGCTTCAAGTGCGGGCACGATGCTCCTACCTATGGTCTCATCGACTCGATCCTGCAGACCGCGCGGACACCGGTCGCGGCACTGCACGATCTGGACGCAAACAAGCCGGGTGGATCCATCAAGATTAGAGTCAAGACCTACGCCCACTCGCTTAGGCTGCATCGCGAACGCCTCGAAGACGTCGCCAGAAAACGTCAAGAGCTCGAGCTTTCCGTGGCCCGCAAGCGTCTCGAATTGCTGGAGCTACGCCAGGCGCGGCTCGAAGCCGACAGAACCGCAGACCCGAGAACCGAAGCGATGATCGCCGAGGCCCGCCGACGCATCGCCGAGTACTCGAGTCCGGCGGGCACCTCCCAGCCCGAATCCCCGACCGTGACTTTGGTTCAGCTCAGGCGCAAGCCTCCCACGGAAATCCCAACATCCGAGCCGACGGCCCTGGCCGCCGAATAGCCCAGCCTCAATCACCCCCAACCTCAAGCAACATCGTCGACAAGGAGTCTGCCATGGATACGACCTGCGTTTCCCCGCGTCGTCATCTCCCCCTCTCCGCGGATCAGTCGGAGGATACCAACGGCATCGACCGAGAGCTCGCCGAATTCGAACACAGCGAACGGGTTCGACTCGGGCTCGATTCGTCCCGCAATCATTGGGTCGAGACCATGTCAGAGCTCAAATTCCGCCGCGAGGAGCGCGGCCAAGTCACCATCTTGCTCGGCGGATTGACACTGGCGCACGACCGCCTGGTGGAAGGGGCTTTTCGTGGCCTGGGATACCGAATCAAGGCGCTCACCTGTCCCGATCAAGACGCGCTGCGCCTTGGCAAGGAGTTTGGCAATCGGGGCCAGTGCAACCCGACCTATTTTACGGTGGGCAACCTGGTCAAATACCTGAACCAGCTGCGCGACAACGGCATGTCGACCCAAGAGATCATCGACAATCACGTATTTTTGACGGCAGGGGCCTGCGGCCCGTGTCGATTCGGCATGTACGTGACCGAGTATCGAAAAGCCCTCAGGGATGCGGGATTCGACGGCTTCCGGGTGTTGCTGTTCCAGCAGCAAGGAGGGCTGAGCCAAGCCACCGGTGAAGACGTGGGCCTCGAGATGAACCCTCGCTTCTTCCTGGCGTTGCTGCAGGCATTGATGGCCGGGGACGTTATCAACGCCCTCGGGTACCGTATTCGTCCGTACGAGGTAGTACCGGGCGCAACCAACGCCGCGATCGAGCAGGCCAAGCAGCTGTGCTACGAGGCACTGGTCGCCCGGCGCAGCGTCTATCTTGCCTTACGCAAGGCGCGCGCGGCATTCGCTGCGGTACAGGTCGATCGCCTGCGGCCGAAGCCAAGGGTTTCGATCATCGGCGAGTTCTGGGCCATGACCACGGAGGGCGACGGCAACTACCACCTGCAGCAGTTCATCGAGTCCGAAGGGGGAGAGGTCGATATCCAGCTAGTCACGGCTTGGCTCCTGTACAACATCTGGGAGGTGCGCTTCGATACCAAGAACCGCGCATCCTTGCGCGGTACAGACGGCACCTCGCGAGGCCTGGCCGCGCTCGGCGAGCACGGCGTAGCCAAGCGGTTGGCATTGTTGACCGTTGCCGAACGGGCGCTGCGCACGGGATTTTCCAGCTATGCCTCGGCCATCGGGCTAAAGGGCTTCGTGCTACCGGACATGCAAGAGGTCGCGGACATCGCAGCGCCCTACTACAATAATGACCTCAGAGGCGGAGAAGGCCACATGGAGGTGGGCAAGGTCATCCTCAATGCCGTACACAAGAAATCGACACTCACGGTGAGTGTCAAGCCGTTCGGATGTATGCCGAGCTCGGGGGTCAGCGACGGGGTTCAGTCCCTGGTCGGCGAGCGATTCCCGGGCATGTCGTTTTGCGCCGTGGAAACCAGCGGAGATGGCGCGGCCAATTTCCAGAGCCGGGTGCAGATGTTTCTGTTCAAGGCGCGCCAAAAGGCGACGAGCGAGCTCACACAGGCGCTCGAGGAAACGGGACTGACCGTGGACGGCGTCCGGACCTGGCTCGAGGATCATCCACGATTTTCCAACAGCCTGTATCGGCCCGAGCACCGCGAGACAACCAGCGCCGCCGATCTGGTTTACGACGTAGCCGAACATATCAAACCCGGTCGGTTGCAGCGGCGTTTGACCTCGACGCTCACGGGTTGGTGGAAGAAGCCGGCGGCTCCAGCCAGCAGCCCCGCGCTGCGGCTCGAGGACGCGGTTACCCCGCCGCCGGCCGCATCCGAATCCCCAAAGACGACGCCGTCCAGCAAGGCTCCCGGATCACTAGCGGCCTGATTCGACGGCCGCCCCGATTTCTCTCGCGGCGCGACAGCTGCCTCTCTCGTAGCAGGCCTCGACGTCGAACGAATGCCCAGTTCGTTCGAGGTGGCCATAGAGAGTGGCCAGGGCAACCCCGAGGGTGATGAAATCGGGGTGGATTCGCGTGCCTTTCTCGCGACAGGCGACGAAGACCTGGTGAAAGGTGGCCTTGAAGTCGGCCAAGGTAAACAGGTACTGGCGGCGATGTTCGCCACCAAACGCGCTGCGGAAGACCGTTTCAGCGGGCGCG
>Ga0210133_1000653_pt1 | contig 11349 bp, 10 predicted proteins | sample Joice_ThreeSqC_D_2_FD_184874 | JGI IMG/M metagenome (GOLD analysis project Ga0210133, IMG submission 184874) | Wetland microbial communities from San Francisco Bay, California, USA, that impact long-term carbon sequestration - Joice_ThreeSqC_D1... | ecosystem: Environmental > Aquatic > Marine >...
GGCCACTCCGAGGCAGGCCCTCGGCTCCTTCGTGCGTGCGGTACGTCGGCGGCGGTTCGACGTGCTGTTGCATTTGGCACCAGAAGCAGACAGAAAGGGCCTGGACGCAGCCAAGCTTGCTCGATCCATCGATGTGGATCAGAAGGCTGAGGTGATGGCTTTCGTGGAGGCGCTGGAGGCAGCCCTGCCCACTGCACCGGTCGAAATCTTGGGAAATCGGGCTACCATGGGCCTGGGGTCGGGCTCCACGGTGCAGCTGATCTTGGAGGACGGAGCCTGGAAAATCGAGGACTATTTGCCATGAGCCGAAGAGCGAACGTCGAACGCCGCACCAACGAAACCAGCATTCGGATGGCCCTATCGCTAGATGGCGGCGGATCGAGCCAAATCGCAACGCCGATGCCGTTTCTCTCGCACATGCTCGAGCAAATCGCCCGGCACGGTCTGCTCGATCTCGAAGTCGTCGCCGAGGGCGACGTCCAGGTCGATGGGCATCACACCACCGAAGACATCGGGATCGTGTTCGGTTCCGCCCTCAGAGAGGCCCTCGGCGACGCCAAGGGCATTCGCCGCTATGGCAGCGCCGTGCTTCCCATGGACGAGGCCCGGGTTCAGGCCGCGGTGGATCTGTCCGGTCGCAGCTTCTTCGTCTGGAACGCCCCTTTGCCCAAGAGCAAAATCGGTGATTTCGACGTGGAGTTGGCGCCGGTATTCTTCGAGGCAGTGGCTCGAACTGCTCGGATGAATCTGCATCTCACGCTCCAGGCCGGTGACAACCTGCACCACATCGTGGAGGGCTGTTTCAAGGCATTTTCCCGGGCTCTGCGCCAGGCCATCGAATTGGACCCCCGCGTCGTCGGTGTTCCGTCCACCAAGGGCCACCTGGACTGACCACCTTGGCGGCTCATGCAACAGGAGAATTGCGAATTCGATGTTGGAAGTCATCCCGTCCATCGATCTGCTAAACGGCAAAGTGGTCCGTCTGCTGCGGGGTCGCTACGACGCGGTCACGACCTACAGCGATGATCCGGCGGCGGTGGCTCGGTCGTTCGGCACCATTGCCCGGCGCCTGCACCTGGTCGACCTCGAGGGGGCTCGCGAAGGGCGAGCAGTACAGACCGACGCGGTCCGGCAGTTGGTTCGGGTCTTTGGCGCCGGCGTGCAGATAGGCGGCGGAGTTCGGTCGCTCGAGGCTGCCGCGAGTTATTTCGACCTCGGTGTCGATCGCGTGGTCATGGGCACGGCAGCGGTCGCCGACCCTGCGCTAGTGAGGGCCGTGGCGACGCGCTACCCGGGCCGCGTGGTGCTCGCGGTCGACGCCCGAGCAGGTCGGGTTGCCACCTCCGGATGGCTCACCCAGACCGAGCAACGGGCCATCGATGTGGTACGGCGCTACGCCGCGCTACCGCTGGCTGCAGTTCTGTACACGGACATCGAACGGGATGGGACCGAGACCGGACCGAACGTAGAGGAAACCGCGACGCTTGCTGCAGACTGCGGCTTGCCGGTCATTGCCAGCGGTGGCGTGGGTCGACTGGACCATCTGGTGGCTCTGGCGCGGCGCTCGCTGGACGCCACGGGACTAGTGGGGGCCATCATTGGTCGGAGCCTCCACGAGCAACGCTTCACCTTGGAGCAGGCAGTGGCCGCGGTAGAGGGAGCCCTCGACACCCGCGCCCCGTCCGAGCGCCAGCTGGCACCGAGCTAGCCCATGACCGATCCCCCTGAAGGACCGCAGTCCCGACGCCCTTCCTTGCGTCCGACCTTCCGAGCGGCTCCTGACCCGGAATCCGAGCCGCCGAGCAGCGCCCATTTCGCCCGCGATGATTTCCTCTATCACCTGTCTTATGGCAGCGAGCTGCTCAAGGACAACGAGGTCGAGAGGGCCAAGGAAGAGCTCGAGCGCGCCTTGCGCCTGCAGCCCGAAGACGCATCCGGTCAGGGCTTGCTGGGGGTCGTCTATTTTCGCCTGGGTTTGTATCCACGAGCCATCGACATCTATCGACGCTTGATCGTGAGCTGCCCTGAAGAGATCACTCCGAGAGTCAACCTCGGGCTCTGCTATCTCAAGACCGGACAGCTCGCGCTGGCACGCGAGACCTTGGAGCAGGTCATCGAGCGCGATGAGTCCCACCGAAGGGCCTGGTCGTACTTGGGATTGGTGCATCAATTTCAGGGAGATCTCGCCAAGGCTCGGATTGCCTTCGAGCGTGCCGATCAGCCCGCGATGGTACGTCGGCTGGACGAGCTCGAGGCCGCAGCAAGCGACGGGGACAACGACAGCACGCCCCACGAGCGCCGGGACGAAATGCGCGCAGCCGCGGCCGAGGCAGCGGGCGAGATGGAGCGAGTAGCCACGCCCTTTTTGTCTGACGAAGAAGCCGCCACGACTACGTTCAAGCCCGGGCGTTGGCGCGCTCTGGAACCCGGACAGGAGAAGATCCCAGCGTCGACGCCCTCGCGGCTCAGCCTTCCTCCCGAAGTCCCGAACCGCGATGGCGTCTCCCAGAAGCGCGCTTTGGCCGAGGAATTTCCCGCTTGCGAGACCGATGACCGAAGGCTCTCCGCAGCGCCCCTCGGCAGCTGGCTCGCGGAGCACGGTCTGTTCCCCGGGCAGCCAGGCGCCACGCTGCTCGGGGCACGCAATCTACTGGTAGAGCTCGAGCAACCGTTTGCGGTCCGCGCTCGGGCGGTACGTTTGATTGCGCCGGCCCGCGCATCCACCGAACAGCGCCTGCTGCGTGATCGAGACGACCCCACCCACGGGGTCCCCCTCGGCGGTGCAGCACGCCCCATTGTCGGATTTATCGGTCCAGGACGACTCTGGGCAGAGGTCGAGTCCGGCACAATTACGCTGGTAGCCCTCAGGGACGAAAGCATTACCCTTCGCGAGTCTGCGCTGGTGGGATTCGACCTGAGTCTGCACTACCAATGTCACCGTTTGCTGCTCGGCCAGGGCGAGGGCATCGAAATGCTCAGCCTGGAGGGACGAGGGGTGGTGGCATTTCACACCGCGGAGCCTCCTGTTGCTCAGCGGGTTTCCGACCAGGACGCGATCCTGCTCGCTGACCGCCTGGTGGGGTGGTGCGGACCGCTGGTGCCGCGCCCCTTGGATTTTGCCGAGTCACCCGGCAAGCAGCGCGCATTTTTGCTATTCCAAGGCGAGGGAGAGCTCTTGCTGGAAAAATCGTCCGCTACCAACCAGGCCGGGGCCTAAGCTGGACTCCGGACCTGCCGCTTGCGACCCTTGGCACGGCGGATTTGCGGTGACAGGATGTGCCCGCCGAATGTCCGATTCCTCTGGATTGCATCGCGAGCAACCTCCGCCCCGCTGGCGTGGGCTGCGTAGCCGTTCGGCCCTCGACTCCAAACGACGGGCAGCTCGACGTCGATCGCTGAAGCACGACGCACTGAATCTTCCCAATCTGCTGACCTTCGGTCGAATCGCCATCATCCCCTTGGTGCTCTGGCTCATCGACCGCGGGTCACCGCGGGAATGCCTTTGGGCCGCCATGGTCTACGCGCTGGCCGCTCTGACCGACCTGCTCGACGGATACCTGGCACGACGGATGAATATCGTCAGCGTGCTCGGAAAATTCCTCGATCCGCTGGCAGACAAGCTCTTGGTGACCGCGCTACTGGTCTGGATGGTGCCAATGGGCAGAATCGCCCAATGGGCCGTGGTGCTGCTGTTGAGCCGGGAGATTGCGGTCACAGCGCTCCGGTCGATAGCCAGCAGCGAGGGAGTCGTCATCGCAGCCGGTGGAGACGGAAAGAGCAAGACCGCATTGCAGATGGTCGGCATCCTGTGCCTCATCATCGGCTACCCCTATCGTCTCCATTTCGGACTTTTCGACCTGGGGGAGGTCGATCTGGTACCGGTCGGGCGAGCCCTCGTGTACATATCCCTGGTCTTCTCGCTGACCAGCGCCTGGGCCTACGTATCATTTTTCGCCGAGGCCGTGGAAGCCAAGGCTCACCGAAATTTCCCCCATTGACGCCCGAGTTCACACATTCCCGATAGTCATGAAATATCTACGTCCAGCGCTCTGCTCCCTCCTTTTCGTCATCGCGGGCTGTGCCAAGCAAGGTGAAGGCGACCGCTGCCTGCGCAGCAACGGTAACGGCGACTGCGCCAGCGGACTCGTCTGCATCGCCTCCGACGATCTCGCGGAGCAAACGGCCGACCGTTGTTGTCCCGAGGACGGTCATTCCAGTGATTCGCGCTGCACGCTGCGTTCCAGCGATACCCAGGAGCCACAGCCTTCCTCGAATTCGACCGCTGGCACAGGTCCGGGCGGGGCCGCCGGCGAGGCTGGCCAGAGCGGCAACGCCGGTCAGGGCGGATCGGGAGGCGCCAGCGGCTCTGCAGGAGCCACGACGGCAGGGGCGGCTGCGTAATGGGCAGCAGTCTGGCGCACCTAACCGAGCAGGCGCAACAGGCCTTGCTGCTGACGGTGGCCCTGTCTCTGCCGGTAGTGATCGCGGCCGCCCTGGTGGGCCTGGTGACCTCTCTGCTCCAGGCCGTCACCCAGGTTCACGATCAGAGCATCACCCACTTGGGGCGTTTTCTGGCGGTGGTTTTGGTCCTGTCCGTGGCTGGCCCCTGGATGGGACGCCAGGTGGCAAGCTTTGCGACGCGAGCGCTGCTCGGGGGCTGAAGTGCCCCCATCGGTGCTCGCGCCAAGCGATTTGATCGAGGGCCAGCATCGGCCAGGGCGCTGTCTGGTGGGGGGTCGCGTGGTATCGTCGGACCCAGATCGGGCCTGGCTGACGGATGCGTTTGCGATCCGGGCGGTGAGTACCGAAGCCGATCTCGCAACCCTGCCAACGTCAGGCTGCTGGGCTCTGGTTAGCGGACATTGGGACGGCGAACGGCTGGCGGACGCCCGCGTCGAGCAAGCGTGGCATCACCCGCTTCCGCGTGGTGACGGAGAGCAGCAGCGCTTCGCCTGGCGCCGAATAGCCTTGCATCTGCAGGTGCGCGGTCGGGCGCTCGCCGCCATCAGGCAGTGGTTTTCCGACTCGGGTTTCGTCGAGGTACAGACTCCCCTGCGAGTCTCGGCACCGGGCCTGGACGCCGAGATCGAGCCGGTACCCGCCGAGGGCGGCTGGTTGGTGACCTCTCCCGAGCACCACATGAAACGCCTGCTGGTCGGGGGAATGCCGCGCATCTTCGAGGTTGCCCGCGCGAGTCGCCGAGAGGAGCTGGGCTCGCTACACCAGCCCGAGTTCACGCTCATCGAATGGTACCGGGCCTTCGCGGAGCCCGATCAGGTGATGCAGGACGTCGAGCAGCTAGTCAGGATGGTGGTGGGGCTTTTCTTTGGCCGGTCGACGATCGAATACCACGGCAGACAACTCGATCTGAGCGAACCCTTCGCGAGGCTCTCGGTCAAGGACGCATTCTCTCGCCATGCAGAGATTATCGATGTGGCGCAAGTGGCCGAAGATGACCCGGACCGCTATCAACGCCTCCTGGTCGAACGAGTGGAACCGGCGCTCGCGGACTACGGCCGGGGCGTTTGGCTCGTCGATTATCCGGCCAGTCACGCTGCCCTCGCCCGGCGCCTCCCTGGAAACGAGGCCTATGCCGATCGTTTCGAGCTCTATCTGGCAGGCGTGGAACTCTGCAACGGCTACGGGGAGTTGACCGATGCCAACGAGCAGCGCTCACGCTTTTTGACCGAACTCGCGACCCGCGAGCGAACGGGTCGTCCCACCTACCCACTCGACGAGCCCTTTCTAGATGCGCTCGAGGAAGGCTTGCCCCCGTGTTCCGGGGTCGCCCTCGGTTTCGACCGCCTGGTAATGTTGGCCTTGGGCGTCGACGATATCGCTGACGTAGTGGCCTTCCCGTTCGCGCCTGCCTTGCCTCAGTCGTAATGCAGTAGCGAAAAGACCGGCGTGGGCAACAGGCGTTCACGACCACTTAGACCGTCGAGTTCGACGATGAAGGCAAATGCCGCCACGTAGGCCCCTTGACGGTGTACCAGCTCCGCGGCGGCAGCTGCCGTACCTCCGGTGGCCAGCAAGTCGTCGACCACGACGACGCTGGTCCCCTCGGGAAGAGCATCACGATGCATTTCCAGCTCGTTCTCTCCGTATTCCAGCGAATAGCTGACCCGATCCACCCGGTAGGGAAGCTTGCCGGGCTTACGAATCGGTACGAAGCTGGCATTGAGGCGCGCCGCCAACGCGCCGCCGAAGATGAATCCCCGAGATTCGATGCCGACGACTGCGTCCACGTGCTCGCCTACGAACCGCTCCGCCAGCGCGTCCAGCACCATGTGAAAGCCTCTCGGATCAGCGATGAGCGGCGTGATATCGCGGAACAAAATCCCCGGCCGCGGGAAGTCGGGCACCTCGCGGATGAGCCCGCGAACGTACGCGATGCGGTCGAGGATGCCGTCGGCAGCAGCCCGGTTTTGAGCCGGAAGCTTGGCCTTCAGGGCTTTGGCCTCGCGGTCGACCCCCCGCGGGGTCGGGGCGCGACGGACCGGGACTGGCTTCTTCGAGGACCGAATAGCGCGCTTTCGAGCTGCCATGGCATGACCCCATACCACGATTGCCCCCCTGCCTGGGAGCGTCGCCCTTGCTGGAGGGCGCGCTCTCGGTCCGGGAATCTGCCTATCTGGCTGGCATCGTCTTGCGGTCCAGTTCCGGTCGCCCCATCCTAGCTCGGAGGCAGATATCGATGGCGTCGCAGGAATCAAGTGGCGACCACCGCGGCGCCGCTCAAAAATGCCGCGTTCTTTCGGGCGGGGTGCTGCTCGCAGCGCTGTCGGTCGTCGGCTGTGGGCTTGCTGACGGGGAAAATTCTACCGCCTGCAGCGTTCGGGACAATGGCGACGGGTCCGCCCTGGTGTCCTGCCCCGACGGGCGACGGCTGGTAGTCGACGATGGCAGCACCGGCGCAGCATCGGACGATCGGGTGGCGGCATCTCCCTCGCCGGGTCCGAGCTTGGCAGGGACGTCCTGCCGAATTGCGGTCGAAAGCGAGATGCGTTGGATTCGGTGCGATGACGGGACCGAAATCTTGCTCGGTCCGGTTTCCTCCGAACGCCGCCACTTCATTCTCATGATCGGCGACGGCATGCAGATGGCCCACGCGGTCGCGGCCAGTCGCTACCTGTACGGCGTGGACGACGGCATCTCGTTCTTGTCGTTTCCAGTTCAGACCTTTGCCACCACCTGGGATGTGACCACCTACGATCAGTACGCGGCCATGTTCGGAGCAGATCGGTACGATCCTTCCCATTACGATCCGCGAATTGGCTACGATCCGGACCAGGGCGGACCAGCTCCCTATCCATTGGTCGACGACACCCCCGAACAGCGCGAGTATTTCCTTCCCTACGGCTCGTTCGGACCTCACCCCGACAGCGCGTCGACCGCCACGGCCATGTCGACCGGCATCAAGACCGATTCGCAGAACCTCAACTGGTTGCCCGGTGGCGTCGAACAAGGGGCACTCGAGACCATCACCGAGCGCCTCCGGCGTACCTACGGAATGGCGATCGGGGTGGTGTCGACTACTCCATTTTCGCACGCCACACCCGCCGGGTTTCTCGCGCACAATCCCAATCGCTTCAACTACCTTGCAATCGCCTCCGAAGTGCTCCTCACCTCACGGCCTGACGTGCTCATCACCTCGGGTTACGGCACCGAGGGAGGGTACTACCAGGCCGATGATCTGGCCGAGGCCCAGAGCGCTCCAGATCTCGAGTACGTCGAGCGTCAATCCGGCGCCACCGGCGCAGCTGCCCTCAACCAAGCTACCAACCGGGCCCTTCGCGATCACAAGCGCCTCTTCGGGCTCTTCGGCAGCGACAGCCAGGGTGGCTTCGAATCACCGGTCCCCAGCGATACTCCGGGGGCGCCTTCGGTGGAACCGGGGTCGAGCGAAAACCCCACTCTGGCTCAGGCCTCGGTAGCGGCGCTTCGGGTGTTGAGCGAAAATCCCAGCGGGTTCTTCTTGATGATCGAGCAAGGCAGCATCGATTGGGCCAATCACGCCAACGATTTCAAGAGAATGATCGGCAATATGTGGGACCTGGACCAGGCGGTCAAAGCCGTAGTCTCATTCGTCGATCAACCTGGAGACGACGTCGATTGGTCCAACACCACTTTGGTGGTCACGGCTGACCACGCCAATAGCTATCTCCGGCTGCCCGTGGTGCTCGGCAAGGGCGACCTGCCCACTCAGACGGAGGGCAATAGCTACCCGGATGCGGACGTCACCTACGGGAGCTCGCAGCACACCAACGAACTGGTGACGGTGTCGGCTATGGGCATGGCCGCCCCGGCCCTGCGAAATTACGCGGACATCTACCGCGGCCTGAATATCATCGACGATAGCGACCTTCATGACCTAGAACTGCAGGCTACCGCTCGCTGATCCGCCGCCCGGTGCTGCATCGCAGGCATCTGATTGGTCGGTATCGGAGCCCGGTTCAGCGGACTCACCCCTTGACGACAGAGCCTGGCTCGAGAAAGCTCGGCGTCCGAATGAATATCGAAGACATGCTGGCGCGAGCCACGCCCCACGAACTGAAGAAGCTGGCCAATGTTTTGGGCTTGGACGACTCGTTGCCCCACGAACAACTGTCGAAAGTGCTGGCCGAAGAGCTTCCCTACGTCGAGTCCGAGGCCGACGGACTCTGCCTCGGACTGGACGGGGCCTATTGCGTCGCGTCCGACCTGCTAAATGACATGACCGCTCTCTCGCTCGTGCTCGAAATCGATTGGGTCCGCAACGAGCCCCAGGGTCGCCAAACCCGATTTCGAGCCCGTCCAGCGGTCCAAGAGTTGCCCCTGGCCCAGGTACGCACGGTGTTGGCGCTTCTGTGCATCGCCACCAGCGAGGACGACCTCGGCATTCCGGCAGATCTCGAGAGGCCCCCTTGGACCGAGCTCGTCGAAATCGAGCACAGCCCGGAGCCCAGCCTCAAGGCGCCGCGCGTACCGAGCATCCCGACCGAGTCAGACCTGCAACTTTCAGCGGATTTTACACCAGATCTCCGGGCGCCCCGGGTACCGAGCATTCCAGCGGAGCCAGCACCGCGACCCTCTCGAGGCTCCATTCCTCCTGGCATGTCTCCGAGCTTCGACAGCTTCCGACCGAAGCGAAAGAGCATCCCCCCTCCCCGCTCCTAGCTGGCGCCCCGAACCGCTAGCGCACGTCGATCCGGTAGCTCTGCCAGGCAGTTCCGGCACGGTTGTCACGCAGCACCGCCCAAAGATAGACGGTCTCGGGGCTGTCGGGAGCAGTCCAGTCGTTGTCGGTATATGTATCGGTCTCGTCCTGACTCCGTTCCGAGTGATCGCTGACGAAGGATCCGGCCGACGCAAACCAGGCTACGCGCATCTCCTCGCGGCGTTCGGAAAGTCCGAGCGTGAGCGGATCGTAATACAGATATTGCTCGGCGCCCGTGCATCCCCTGGGTTCCTTGCAGTCCTCGGGGCAATCGGTCGAGCGTTCCCCGACGGTGCAATAACCGTCGCCGCAGCTGGACTCAGCGGGACATTCGGGCCACGAGGCCCGCAAGGTGATGGTCGCCCCGGGAGCGACCCGGGTAGACTCGCCGCTGTCCTGGGTCGCGAGAGGCTCCTTCGAGTCGCCGACTATTTCGACCGACAGTAGCTCGGGATTGGTGTTGGGCTTGGAGCGGGTCTTGAATTCCTGGGTCGCCGCCGCGCTCGAATTGGGCAAGCCGCAGCTCAAGCGTACCTCGCCGATGGCCACCGACCAGGAATCGGCCTCCGCGATCGCGACTCGTATCGGTTGATAGTATCCGCCGCTCGGGTCCGGATCTGCTGGACGGCCGTTGGTACCTTGAGGGACGTCGGGACCAAACAATCGGCAAGCGTCCTCGGGCACGGTCCCCGACGCGGTGGCTCCGGTCCCCAAATTTTGGACGTCTCCTGCGGACGCCATGGTGCAGCTGGCATTGACGTCGTTGATCTCGGCTACCGGTTTGGCCGCCATGCAGAAGCCCCAATTGATATTGGGGTTCTGGACGGTGCCCTCCGGGCTCACCACCAGTGCAGAAAGGGCCACCTCGGTATCGGGAGCGACCTGCGCCGGCTCGACCTGCACGGCTAGAACCCGCTGCCCCGTCACCTCCGATGCGCGGTCCGTGAACTCGGGCTCACAGCCCAGCGTTAGCAGCAGCAGTCCGGCGCTGAACCGCCCACAGGTGCCGAAACCCGTCGATCGCCGCAACGGCCGGAGCCGAACCCGGAACACGCTCACCATTCGAACCTGCCTCCCAACACGGGCAAGATGGGCAAACCCGTGATGTATCCACGTTTCGAGTAGTCGTAATTGTAGACGATCTCCTCGGGGTTGTTCCGATCGGTCACGTTCTGGACGTCCAAAAATACCTCACCCTTGCCCCATCCGGCATCGAAATGTTTGGACACGCGCAGGTCGAGTTCGACGAAGTCCGGGATGCGGATGGCATTGTGCGCCCCAAACACCGGCTCGAACAGATCGCGGCGAGAGTCGTAGAACGCGCCCACCACGGCGGTGCGCGGATAGCCGGTTGCGTACCTGAACCGACTCCCCACGTCGAAGCCGAGGCCCAAATCGTAGGAGGCTACCACCGTAGCAACGTGCGACTGATCGTAGTCGAACAAGCGCCAGGGCTGATCGGGATGATCCTTGCGCTGGCTGCGCATCAGTGTGTAGCTGATCCAACCGAAGAACCTGGACGATAGCTCCTTGCGGAGCAAAAATTGCGTACCGAACGCTCGCCCTTCACCGTCCTGCACCAGTGCCCGGGCCAAAAGTGGGGTCTCGGACGCGTCCCGCGTCGGCAGATCCGTCGAATGCGAATAAAATACGACCTCTTCGAAGCTGAGGTCGTCCGCGAACTTCATGGTGTAGCCGGCCAACAGGTGTTTGGCGGTCGACACCGTCAACTGCGGGTTACCGAAGACCGCCGAGAGGTCCTCGCCTTCCGGCGCTTGATCGTAAAAGCCCCCGGCGGCCTTGACGCTCAGCCTCGGGCTGAGCGCATAAACGACGTTCAACCGCGGCTGCACCGTGGTCACTTCTCGAGTAAATCCGATGGAAGGCGTGGTCCCAGATACCGGCGTCTGGCGGCTGCCGCTGATGATGAACGGCTCCACACGAATACCCGGCACGATGTGGAGCCGGTCCTCCCACAATCCGATGTTCCATTCCGCATAGGGAGCTACCGAGCCGATGACCGTGCTCCATCGGTCGCGGTTGACGGAGTCCCCTGGCGGCTGTCCGAAGACGTTGATGTCCCCCTCCCGCGGCGGCAGCGTTACCGATCCCTGGCGCCTGAGCCTAGCGGTCGTCACCTCGCCGTCCAA
>Ga0210133_1000656_pt1 | contig 11324 bp, 11 predicted proteins | sample Joice_ThreeSqC_D_2_FD_184874 | JGI IMG/M metagenome (GOLD analysis project Ga0210133, IMG submission 184874) | Wetland microbial communities from San Francisco Bay, California, USA, that impact long-term carbon sequestration - Joice_ThreeSqC_D1... | ecosystem: Environmental > Aquatic > Marine >...
CGGCGCCGATGCGTCGCAGGCGGCTATTCGACCCCCACACGTCGTCAGAAAGGTAGCCACGCAGGGCGTCCGCCACGACCTCGACACCGGCGATGGACTCGCCAAACTCCCCCTCGTCGTCGCCCACCCGGGCGATGACCCTTCCCTTGGCGTCCACGGCGATGATGGACTCGATGCCAGCGGCCTGACGGTTGGGAACCAGTTCGCGCAGTCGCTTGCGCAGGGAATCATGCAAGGCCCGCAGCTCGCTCGTGCTGCGCGATGCCGCGTCCAAGGCATCGATGATCTTGCCGTCGATGCCCAGTTTCGAGACGTAGTCCATCCACCGCCTTGCATCGTTCTTGAGTATCTGCTCGGCGGCATATTGGGCGCGATCCATGCGCTGGCCTTCGAGTTGCTCGATACGGCGATCCGCCGGGCGCGGAGCCACGAAGGCAGCGGTGACCGCGACGCCGGCCAGAAGGCCTACCAGGATGAACCAGATCTTCGAGAGGAACATGGCTTGCTTTTCCCTATTCCGCGGCTTCTTCGGGGGGGGCAGGGGCTTGCACGGCGGGTTCCGCCGCCTCCGTGGCTCCGGTTGTGCTCGGCACCTTCACCACCAGCTCGATTCCCTTCGCCGGCACGTCCAACTCCGCTTCCTTGACCCAACGTCCGCTGCTCCACACCTTCAGCTTGGTGTGCCCTTCCGGGACGTCTGGGATCTTGAAGCCGCCCTTGCTGTCGACGACGGCGTAGAGCGGCGAATTGGTCACGATGACGGAGATGACGATGTGGGGGTACTCCGTGCAGCGCACAAGATACTCGCCGGGTGCGGCGAAGCGCTGCTTGCGTACGCCGCCCGAGCTCACGCGTTCGGGCGGCATGATGTTGGGTTGGTCGGGTGTCGACAACTCGTGCGAAACCTTGTCGGAGTTCTTGAACTCGACCACCGTGCCTTCGCTCACCACCACGGCTGCGGGGGTAGCCTGCAGGCCGGCTATCTCGACGGAAGCGGTCTTGGGTGGCACGGCCTGGAAGGCAGGTCCCTCGAGCATCACGACGGTACCGCCGCGCAGGTTGGCGCCCAGGACCGCGACATTCGTGTTTTCGACGCGCCAGTGACCGAGGAAGTTGCGTCCGGTCTTGAGCTCGCGAGGCAGGACGACCGTGCCCTTCACGGTCCCGGCGGAGGCGACGGCCGGTCCGCTCAATCCCGCTGCGAGGGCGGCGGCCCAGAACAGGGTTCGACGGTAGCTAGCATGGATCATCTGCGAGGCCTCCTATGAAACGTGGAACCACAGATCTGCTAGGCTTCGCGGGTCCATGGCAACGAACCCGTCGAAGAGTCTCGAAACCTTTCCCAACCCCCATCCCGAGCGGGACTACATCATTCGCTTCGAATGTCCCGAGTTCACCTGTCTGTGCCCGAAGACCGGACAGCCCGACTTCGCGACCATTCACATCGAGTACGTCCCGGACGCTCTGTGCGTCGAGCTGAAGTCGTGGAAGCTCTATCTTTGGTCGTATCGCGGCGAAGGAGCCTTCCACGAGGCCGTGACCAACAAGATCCTCGATGACTTGGTGGCGGCCACCAGGCCCCGACGGGCTCGTGTCGAAGGAGACTTCAAAATCCGGGGTGGCATACACACCGTCGTGATCGCCGAGTACCCAGCAGGCAATGGGTAGTCGACAGCCGGTCCTCGACTGTCGCGGGAGGCTGTCGACTACACGCCCGAACATCAGCCCTTGTTCTTGATGACCGCAAGGGTGACGCGGGTTTCGCCGAGGAGGTCCCGCGCGCCGGGGAGGCGAACTGCGTTCTCGTCGCGGTCGATCTGCTTCTCGAGGGCCTCGACGACGGCCTTGTCGTTCTTGTTGGCCAGACGGGCCAAGGCCTGCAACATGGCTTGCTGTACGGGAAAGCGATCCTGGGTCAGGCTGGCGACCGGCTTGAGCGCGGAGAGAAGCAACGGGAGGCCTTGCGCCGGCTTGCCCGAGAACCCAATGTAGAAGGCCGCCTTCTCGGCGCGGGGCCATGACGGGTCGCTCAGGTACTTGCCGTAGCAGGTCAGGTCGGCTTTGCACTTCTTCGCCACTTGCATGCGGTCGAGGGCCTCGCCGAAGATGCCCTGGACTTCCTTCTCCTTGTCCGCCAGGGCTTTGAAAGCGTCGTAGTACTCGGGTCCGGCAATGCGGGCCAAATCGATGGCAGCATTGGCCCGCAGATCGGATGCCTTCATGCCGCCCACCTTGACGTAGCCGGACTTGGCGATGTCCATGAGGATCGGCACGGCCCGCTTGTCACCCGAAAGGTAAAGCCCATCCTCGGCGGCCGAGCGCGTCGGGGGGTCTGCCTTCTTGTCCTTCAATGTGTCGAGCAGCACGTTCACGGCTTCCTTGGTCCCGATGAAGCCAAGTGAGATGAGGATGGACTTGTGCTCGCCAGACTTCGCAGGCACCTTGAGGCGTGCGGCTAGCGCGGGCACGGCCTTGGCGGCGCGCAGGTCGCCGAGGAGCATGGCGGCCTTGAAGGGCACGATGCCCGGGCTGTACTTGTCGAAGTCCAGCTCCTTGGCCATCTTGTTGATCTCGGGGTTCTTCTCGTTGAGCAACTGAATGAGCGGCGCGACCGCCGGTTCGCCCATGCGTACGAGAGCGAGGCGGCACTCCTGGAAGATGTTGGCCCCACGTCCGGTCATGAACATGCCCTTGATGAGGGCCGGAATCGCGACTGGGTCGCGCAGCTCGGCAAGTCCCAGGGCGGCTTTCTGGTTGAGCAGGAAGTCCTGTTCGTCGGCCGGGGTGGTGAGAATCTTCGCCAGGGTAGGCACCGCTCGCTTGTCGCCAATCTTGACCAGGGCCCGTATGGAGGCCAGGCGCACGCCGTTGGCTCGGGACTTGATCGGGAGTTGGTGTTCAGCGGCCTTGAGGAGTGCCGGCACGGCTTCCCCGGCCGCCGCCCCCATCTCACCCAGGGCTCCGGCGGCCACGATGGCTCGGTCGAAGTCGTCCTCGGTGAAGTCCATCGCTTCGATGAACAGGGGGATGGTGCTCGGATCCTTGTAGCGCACGAGCGCTTCGAGGTGCTCGGGCTTCTTGGTTTCCTTGTAGAGGTCGATAAGGGCTGGGAGGGCGGGCTTGGCGCGCTCAACACCCATGCGGGCCAAACGGTTGAGAGCCTCCTGTTGATCGCGGATGTTCTTGAGCTTCTTCGCCCAAGTCATGGGGTCGTTGGGATCTCCCGTACAGGCTGTGACGAGCAGCCCGGCGATGGTGGACAGTACGGCTAGTCTTCGGATCTGCATCGAAATACCTCCCCAAAAGAGATAACTCCAAATAAACGAGCGGCCGACCCCTTGAGGGAGCCGGCCGCCAGGAGACAGTCTGGGCGAAAGCCGGAGTTCCTCGGGCGGAACCTCCTTGGCCTTTGCCTACTCGGCGGCTGGCGCTACGCCTCCCTTGGCCTTCGGACGAACTGCAAAGTTGACGTTCTGATAGCCAGCCGTGGCCGCCGAGAACATCACCTTGCGCAGCATCTTGAATTCGACGGTCTTGTCGGATTGAATGATGCAAACACCTTTAAAGTCCTCGGACGGGTGAAGCAGCTTGTAGTTGTTCTTGGCCGTCACGAGCTCATCGTGCAGCTCGGTGATCTTCATGTCCCCCGTGGCCGAGTCCTTCATCAGCTCTTCGCCGGTTGCGACCTGCCGGCCGTCGAGGGTGACGACGTCCTTGGTCACGCCGATGACCGGGGCGCGCTCGAGGTCGCTCCAGTTCTGCGCATCGGGCAGGGTGATGTTCTTCTGGACGAAGAGGATCTCTCCGGAGGCCGAGAACGACATGAGGAGGAAGATGACGAGCATCGTCATCATGTCGATGTAAGCCACCAGGTTAAGCGCCGCGTTGGTGGCCTTGCGGCCGCCGCCGTGGAGCTTGCCCTTGGCCACTTCGAGGCCGATGGAATGATACAGATGTGCTTTGGGTGCTTCGATGGGCATGGTCTTGCCTCCCTAGATTCCGGCCGCACCACTGTCGATGAGCGAGATATCGGGGAATCTCGCCTGTATCGCGGTGTCCATCGTCCGGACCAAGGTGTCGAACTTGATGGTGTCTTCGGAAGCCACCTGGGCATCGTTCTTGTCCGGGTGGGATTCCTTGGCCTTCTTCAACTCGGTGGCAAGACGCTCGAAGTCGTAGTCCGACCCCTTCTTTGGAATGGGGGTCTGATCTTGCCCCACCACCATGTTGAAGCCTTCCTGGTTGACAAGCACCACGATCTTGACCTGAAGCTCGGGAGGAGTTTCCTCGCCGGCCTGGCCTTGACCCTTCTGCTGGGCCTGCAGGCGCGCGAGCTGGGTCCAGACCGCGGTGATGAGAAGGAAGGCGACCATGCAGGTGAGCAGGTCGATGTAAGGCACGAGATTGAGTTCGGCATTGAGCGGCTTCTTGCCACCGCCTTTGCCGCCAGTATCGACTGAAACGCTCATGGTTTGCTCCCATCCAGGGACAGCGGGAGCCGTCCCCAGAGTTGTTTCGTGGAATTAGTGACGCGCACCGCTGTCGCGGCCCACGACGACGAGGTTGAGAGCTTCGACGGAGGATTGATTGACGCCGTCGAGGATGTGCTGGGTCTTGCCGTTGAGCACGGCGAAGGCGGCCAGGCCCAGAATACCGGTGCCCAGGCCGAAGGCCGTGCAGTTCATGGCCTCGGAGATACCCTTGGAGAGCATGGTGGCCTTCATGGAGGGGTCGACGCCCGCGACAGATGCGAACGACTTGATGAGGCCGGTGATGGTGCCGAGGAGACCGGCGAGGGTGGCCAGGTTACCGAGCATGGCCAGGTAGCCGGTCCGCTTCTCGATCTTGGGCAATTCGCGCAGAGCTTCTTCGTCCATGGCCTGCTGGATCTGGTGCTCGTCTCCACCCTGTTCCGCCTTGCGCAGGCCGGCCGAGAGGATCTTGGTCAGGCCGACGGGCAGTGCGTCACAGGTCGAGATGGCGCCGCGGAGATTGCCCGCGACGATCTGGGACTTGACCATGGACATCAGCTGCTCGACGTTGATCTTCGACTTCGCGAGAAACATCGCGCGTTCGATGGTCAGATAGATGGTGATGATACAGAGAATGAGAATGGGCCACATTCCCCAGCCGCCCTCTTTGAAACCTTCAATCAAAAACATTGCGCGTTCTCCTTTTCCTTGGCGTTTCGAAACTGGTTGATGGTTACCCGTGCTTCGCGGCTTTGGCGCTGGCGACGAGGTTGACCACGTTCTTCTTCATTTCCGAGATGTCGTCGAGAATCCCCTGGGTCTTGCCGTTCAGCCATGCAAAGGCTGCCAGGCCGATGATGCCGGTGCTGAGGCCGAAGGCCGTGCAGTTCATGGCCTCGGAGATACCCTTGGAGAGCAAGGTCGCTTTCTGGGATGGATCGACGCCAGCGACGCCGGCGAAGGCCTTGATGAGGCCGGTGATGGTGCCGAGGAGTCCGGCGAGGGTGGCGAGGTTTCCGAGCATGGCCAGGTAGCCGGTGCGCTTCTCGACGGCGGGGAGCTCGCGCAGGGATGCCTCCTCCATCGCCGCGACGATCTCAGGCTCGGAGCGGTTGGCACGCATGAGACCGGTCTGGACGATACGGGTCATCGGGGTCGGGTTGCCCGAGCAGACCTTGATCGCGCCCTGGATGTTGCCCTGCGAGATCTGCGACCTGAGCAGCGCGAGCAACTTGTCCTTATCGATGACGGCCTTGCGCAGCACGACGGCACGCTCGGTGATGATGGATGCCGTGATCATGAGGAGTATCAAGATGGGCCACATTCCCCATCCGCCTTCGTGGAAGGCATCGGCCAGTAGCTTCAGAACGGTCATGGTTTCCTCCTTCGGTCTTTTCGTCGGTGATGCGGGCTATGCTTTTCCGGCTACCCACAACACCGACCAACGAAAACAGAAAAGCGGTTGGGAGCTGAACGTGAACTAGGCTTGCCCCGACGCCAATCGCCCCACTCGGATGCGTACGAACCTCTAGGATGCATTTCAAATGCCACACCCCCGATTTCTTGTCTAGCCGGGAAATTTGCAGGTTCGCGTATTTCGTGCTTCGGCGACTGGGGCTTTTTTCCACGGTCTGGGGTGAATTGGTGCGGTCAAGGCTTTTGGGGGAATAGGCAAGTTTCCGCCGCACTCGAGGTGGTTGCCGTATGGACCGGGCCGCGAGTTTGCGGTACGAGTACAGGGCGGTGGTAACGCGCGTTCTCGACCTGGCGATCTTGGTGCTCCTGGCGATCGCGATTCTTATGCCCCGGCCGGACGTCAAGGTGAAGCCAGCCTTGGCCGAAAACTCGCCGGCCCGCAAACGGATCGCGGAGCTCCAAGCCCAATTGGCTGGCGCCCCATCCGACGCGGCCGCGGCGCTCGAACTCGCGGGCATCTTCATGGACGTAGGGCATCCGGAATGGGCCTTGGCCGCCCTCGATACGGCCCTGGCCGCTCATCCCGACAACCATCGAATTCACCTCGCCCGCAGCCTGGCCTTCGTGGACTACTTCGAGGCCGGCTATGCCTACGTCGAGGCGATGCGCGCCCTGACCCTATGCGAGGAAGGGTCGGTCGTGCCCTGCGACGAGGCCGAGCACGGGCGCATGGTCATTCTCAAGAACACGCTCAATCGGATCAAGAACATGGACATGCGTCGCGACCCCAATTCCGCGAAGGATCAGATCATCAAGGGACTGCGGTCGACCTTCGTGCCTCGAGCCAAGGCCTCGAAGCCGGCCGACAAGGAAGCTGGGAAGCCGGCCGCCATTGCCCCCGTGGGAAAGTAATTCGGGCCTTCCGTCCGATCCGATCGGCGTTCGGCAAGAACGTTGAAATCAGGCAGGCTTGGGTACTATTTTTGTTGCACGGCAGCGAGGCTTCGGGGAATCTAGAAGCAGTCGCGCAACTTCAGCGGAGCGTCGATCCCGACGAAGATGGAAGTACTCCATGGGCATGATCGTCCTCGCTCGTTCTTCTCGAATCGCCAGCTTGCGTTCTTCTAATTCAACAACAGGTGCGGGAGTCATTGCGCTGTTGTTGGCCCTGCTCGCGAGTAGTGCGCCTGCCTTGGGCAAGAGCCGCATCACGTTTCCCTATTCGCCTTGCACCGCCAAGAGCAAGCTTGCCGCTTGTGTTGCCAAGCACCTTTCCACCGAGCTTTCCCCCTACACGCCCAAGAGCTATCCCGATCACGGCCTTGCCGACACCATGACCGAGCAGGGCCGTCACGCCCGGGGCTTCTATATCACACCCATGTACCTGCGTGCTCTGGGCGCCGCGCGTACCGCGGCCGCTATGAAGCGCGGAAAATTGGACGCCGTGGTCATCGACATGAAGGACGACCTCGGGCATCTGACGTACCCGTCGAAGATCCCCCTCGGGCAGAAGCAGGTGCATGTCCTCATTCGCGATCCCAAGGAGATGGTGAAGACATTCCACGACCAAGGCATCTACGTCATCGCCCGCATCGTTTCGTTCAAAGACAGCCGTCTGCCCTACGTGCGTCCCGACCTGGCCGTTCGCACCGGCGCTCGCGCCGACCGACTGTATGCGGTCGGCGAAAACTGGCTCGATGCCTACTCGCCCGAGGTGCAGGACTATCTCGTGGACATCGCCCTGGAGTTGAAAGCCTTCGGCGTCGACGAGATCCAATTCGACTACATCCGCTTTCCTCGCGGCCTTCCCTCCTCCCATGCCACTTGGCTGCACGCTGGCGACAATCCCCCCAGTCACGCCACGGTCATCGCGCGCTTCCTCGAGAAGGTGGATCGGGCGCTCGACCTGCCCACCTCCGCGGATGTGTTCGGCCTGACCACGCTGGTCGACGGCGATCCGCGCGGCCTTGGCCAGCACATCGAGCGCATGACGAAGTACATCGAGGCGATCTCTCCCATGATGTATGCCAATGGGATGGACACCTATTTTCGGAACCGCCATATCACCTCGCACGTCATCGATCTCATCCAGTGTGGTTTGCAGCGTGGGCGACACAAGGCCAAGGACATCGTCTTGCGGCCGTACCTGCAGGGCTACTCCAACGGCGTGGAGCACATGTGGGGTCCCGATTTCGTGAAGGATCAGATTGTGGCGGCCCGGAACGCCGGCAGCGACGGCTTCCTGTTTTGGAATCCCACGATGCGCAACGCGGTCGTCATGCAGGCCACGCGCCAGCTCATCGGAGGGAAGAACGGCGCGCTTGTGGCTGAGCATGCGGGTGGGCGAAAGCACGTCAGCGGCTCATGGTGTCCGGCGACCGGCAACGTCTTCGGGACCACGGCAGAGCGCGATAGGAAAGGAAAGCGTTCGCATACGGACAGGGCCTCTGCCACGCGAAAGGCGGCGGCTTCCCGCTGCACCGGCGCCTGCGCAACGGCGCCTTGAAACTGATTGTGGCCGCGAACCGCTGGAGACATCGTCACGACCGTGACCAAGGACATCGACCCAAACGCCCTCGCGCACGGGATCCTCTAGAGTATGAGCGCAGCTCACCAACCTTCCCTGCTCGGACGTATTGCCGTCTCGGCCAAGCTGATCACGCAGGACCAGTTGCTGGAAGCCCTGGGCGCCCAGGACCACATCGGATCGACCAAGCGTCTGGGGGACATCCTGCTCGAGCTCGGCTACATCTCGCAAGCGCAGCTCGAATGGCTGTTGCGCGCCCAAGCCAGCTTGATCGAGCAGCAGCACCAAGCGGAGGCGGAAGCGGAGCGACAAGCGCAGGTTGCGCAGCAGCAGGCCCTGACGGAAAGCGGTTCCATCGCATTGCCGCCTGCCCAACCGTCACGGTATGCGGCGACTATCCGGATGGCTGCGCCCACCGCACCCCCGCCCTCTGCGGCAGCGCCCTCGTCGGGCGGGCGCATGCTGGATCGCGTCTTGACCAAGGCCATGCAGTTGCGGGCCAGCGACGTTCACATTCATGCCGGCCTGCCCATTCAGATGCGTGTGGGTGGGCGTCTGCTCAAAGCCAGCAGAGCGCCGCTTGCCCCCGCGCAATCCGAGTCGCTTGTTCTCGAGATTCTGACTCCAAGCGAGCGAGAGGAATTCACTGCCCACAACGATCTCGATTTCTCCTACGCAATCCCGGGCGTCGGTCGTTTTCGCGGCAACATCTACCGACAAAGGCGAGGCGTCGACGCGATCTTCCGCCCCATCCCCATCGAACCGCCCACCCTGGACGACCTGGGCCTGCCGAATACCTTGGCGCGCCTCACCAGCTTCCACCAGGGTCTGGTGCTGGTCACCGGGCCCGCGGGCTGTGGCAAGTCCTCGACCCTGGCCGCGCTCATCAATCTCATCAACGAGGACCGCCCCGACCACATCATCACCGTCGAGGATCCCATCGAATTCGTCCATCGCTCGAAAACCTGCGTGGTCAATCAACGCCAAGTGCGCAAACACACGGAGTCCTTCGCGAGCGCGCTGCGCGCTGCCTTGCGCGAGGACCCGGACGTCATCGCCATCGGCGAGTTGCGCGACCTCGAAACCATCTCGCTGGCCATCACCGCCGCGGAAACCGGGCACCTGGTGCTGGGCACGCTACACACCAACGACGCCGCCCGCACCATCAACCGCATTCTCGACGCCTATCCCCCCGATCAGCAATCCCAGATTCGCGCGATGATTTCCGAATCGCTGCGCGCCATCGTGTCGCAGAAGCTGGTCCCCGCAACCGACGGCTCGCGACGCGTGCCGGTGCTGGAGATCCTCCTGTCCAACATCGCGATCTCCAACCTCATCAGGGAGGAACGGATCTTTCAACTGCGCTCGGTCATGCAGACCGGCCGAAACGTGGGCATGCGTCTGTTCGACGATTCGCTTCTCGAGCTCGTGCGCGCTGGAACCATCAGCAAGGAGACGGCGCGAAGCTTGGGCAGCGACCCCAAGATGTTCGTCTGAGGACTACCATGGCACGTCTCGACCAGCTCTTTCGCTACCTCAAGGACGCCAAGGGATCGGACCTTCACCTCGGCGCGGGCCTCGAGCCGCGCATCCGTCGTCACGGTCACCTGGAAAGAGTGCCCAATTGCCCGGTGCTTTCCCACGACGACCTGAAGGATCTGTTGAGCGAGATCGCCTCGCCCAAGCAGTGGGAGGACTTTGCGTCGAAGTTGGATCTGGATTTCGCGTACGGCCTGGAAGGCGTGGCTCGCTTTCGCGCCAACTACCTCCATCAGGAAAACGGTATCGGCGCAGTCTTCAGAATCATCCCGGAAGAAATCATCCCGCTCGAGAAGCTGAACCTGCCTGCTGCCACCTTCGGACTGGCCGACCTCGAGCAAGGCCTGGTGCTGGTCACGGGTCCGACGGGCTCGGGCAAGTCGACCACGCTGGCGTCCATCATCGACAAGATCAACGAGACGCATGACTACCATATCGTGACCATCGAAGACCCCATCGAGTTCGTTCACCCCAACAAGAGATCGACCATCTCCCAGCGCGAGGTCGGCACGGACACGGAGAGCTTCGCCGCGGCCCTCCGTGCGGCCATCCGGCAGGATCCGAACGTCATCCTCGTCGGCGAGATGCGCGATTTCGAAACCATCTCCCTGGCCATCACCGCCGCCGAAATGGGCGTGCTGGTCTTCGGCACCCTTCACACCAACAGCGCCAGCAAGACCATCGACCGCGTGATTGACGTCTTTCCCACCGACCAGCAACGCCAGGTGCGTTCCATGCTGGCCTCGTCTCTGGCCGCCGTGGCGTCGCAACTGCTTCTGCGCACCGCCGACGGGAAGGGACGCGTGGCCGCCCTGGAGCTGCTCTTGCGCAGCTCTGGACTGGCCAACGTCATTCGCGAAGGCAATACGCCCATGATCAATTCCATCATCCAGGGCGGAAAGAAGGATGGCATGCAGTCCATGGACGACGCTCTTTACGCATTTGCCAAGGAAGGCCGTATCTCCGGCGAAGATGCCTGGCTCAAGGCTAGCAACCGGAAGCGCTTCGAAGAATTCGCCCCCGGAGGCTAGGGCGCCGAACGGTCTGACTCCCGTGGTTTCATTGCGCAGTTGCGTTGCGTTCCTTCGGAGGTCGTTGGGCCAATACGTCGAATGTTCGCGCGCAGGCCGCTCGGTCAGGGGGAAAGGTATAGAAGGGTGGCCGATCCGCCGATGTCACGATCAGTTCGCATGTCGATTACTCCGACGCCCGGGTCGCGCTTGCTCCTCGTCGCCATCGTTGCCTTCGCGGGGTGCACGTACGACGCGGGAAAGCTGCGCGCACCAGCAAAGAAGGACGCTGGCGTCGAGAAGGACCTTGCGCCGGATGTCGCCGATGTGGCGGCCTTGCTAGGTTCGGATGCCTCGGCC
>Ga0210133_1000657_pt1 | contig 11320 bp, 7 predicted proteins | sample Joice_ThreeSqC_D_2_FD_184874 | JGI IMG/M metagenome (GOLD analysis project Ga0210133, IMG submission 184874) | Wetland microbial communities from San Francisco Bay, California, USA, that impact long-term carbon sequestration - Joice_ThreeSqC_D1... | ecosystem: Environmental > Aquatic > Marine >...
CTCGACGTGGACCTGGTGGCAGATGCCGTTCCCGGCGCGGGAGTAGAAGATCCCGTGCCTTGCGGCGACCGTCTGCAGGTACAGGTGGTCGTCGGCGTTTTCGAACCCTTCCTGAAGCGTGTTGTGATCGACGTAGGAAACCGACTTCTCGGTCTTCACCCGGGGAACCCCCATCGCCTCGAACTGGAGGTACGCCATCGTTCCGGTGGCGTCCTGGGTGAGGGTCTGGTCGATCCGGACGGCGACCTCCCTGCCCGGTTTCTTGTCACCGGAAACGTAGTGCGCGTCGATGATCTTCTGGACGATGTTCTTGCCCACTGGGACCTCCTCTTGCCCCGCGGTCGGGGCAGTTGAGCGGTATTTGGCGCGGATTGTCTCGGTTTCCACCCGGGAAAAATTGCCTAATCATACGCAAAGCCCCGTTCGATTTCAACCACCGAAAGGGCCACGCGCTTCGGGATATCGCATTGACGGCCCAGGCCGCTTCGCAGGATTCTCGTAAACCGGCAATGCGAACCCGACCTGTGCGAAACTGAATCATTGCCCGGGCCAGGCCGGGGCGGTATGGACCGAATTCCGGGTGTGCGAGGATAATTCCATCGGGGAATGCGGGTGACCCGCAGGGACGGGACAAAATCCACTCCACGAGGTTGCGGATGATCATCGGTATCTACGGCCATTCGGACACGGGCAAGGCGAGTTTCGTCGAGCGGTTGATCGGCTCGCTGGTCAGGAAGGGCTACAGCGTCTCCTCCGTCAAGCACACCCCTCACGAGAAGACGATCGACAGCGAGGGGAAGGAGACCTGGCGGCACTGGAAGGCGGGAAGCGATCCCGTCGTGTTCGCATCGGGGATCGAGACCAGCATCCTCCAGCACTCGGAGACCTCGGCGGACGATCTGGCGAAGAGGATCCTCCGCGAGTACCACCCCGATGTGCTCGTCTTCCAGGGATTCAAGGGGGGATCCTTCCAGAAGGTTGCGATCGGGAAGGCCGCTCCCCGAAAAGGGACCGTGCTCACCAATCCGAAGCTGCCGCGGCTGGTGAAGCATATCGAGGCGGAAGTGGCGCTCGAAAGGGTCCTTGCGGAACTGCCGGGGCTCGATTGCATGAAATGCGGTCTGGATTGCAGGGGCCTCGCCGGTGAAGTGGTGAAAGGAAGAAGGAAGCTGGGTGCGTGCAGGGAGCTGCCCGACCTGGATGTCGGTATCTTCGTCGGCGGCAGGAGAGTCCCGGCGGGCAGGTTCGTCTCGAGCATCGTGCACGAGACCGTCCACGGCATGCTGAGCAGCCTCAGGGGATACGATCCCGGGAAGGAAGTGGAGATCCGGCTCGGGGGCGAGATAAACCGCGCGATGCGGGAAAAACGGGGGCGCCAGGCCCGTCGCCGCCGCCGGGGATCCCGGCCGGGGGCGTCCTGATTTTCTTGACGGGGATCGATCCGGGGTGGTATGCACGCAGCATACGGGGAAAAGCCGGCATCCCGGTGGATTTTTTTTTGCCGATCGTTATATATCATATGATATAGCGCATGCCGCAGAGAGAGGCAAGGAAAGGGGGTCGGGAGAATGAGGAGATTCCTTCGGGTTCACGGAACGGCGCTGGTCGCCATCCTGCTGTTCGTTACGGCCCTTCCGGCCCGGGCGGAGGAGCGGCTCCGGATGTCGACGACGACCTCCACGGAGAATTCCGGCCTCCTCTCCGTGCTGCTCCCCCCGTTCGAGAAGATGTTCGGCTGCAAGGTCGACGTGGTCGCGGTCGGAACCGGAAAAGCGTTGAAACTGGGGGAGGCGGGCGACGTGGACGTCGTCTTCGTCCACGCGAGGAAACTCGAGGACAGGTTCGTGGCGAACGGTTTCGGGGTGGACCGCCGGGACGTGATGTACAACGACTTCGTCCTCGTGGGGCCGCCGGACGACCCCGCGGGCGTCGGGAAGACGCACAGCGCGTCGGAGGCGTTCCGTGCCATTGCGTCGAAGGGAAGCCCGTTCATCTCCCGGGGCGATGAATCGGGGACCCACCAGAAGGAGAAGGAGATCTGGGCGTCCGCCGGAATTGTCCCGAAGGGAGCCTGGTACGTCGAGGCGGGGCAGGGGATGGGGGAGGTCCTCACGATGGCCACCGAGAAGCGCGGGTACGCCCTCTCCGACCGGGGGACGTACATCGCGTTCCGCGGAAAAACCGACCTCGTCGTGCTCCGGCAGGGGGATAAGAATCTCTGGAACCCGTACGGGATCATCGCCGTCAACCCGGCCAGGTTCCCCCACGCGAAATACGCCCTCGCGATGAAGTTCATCGACTTCGTCACGGGGCCGGAGGGCCGGTCCATCATCTCCGGGTACAAGGTGGGCGGCGAGCAACTCTTCTTCGTCGCCGGGGAAGGGAAGAAAAATTAAGGCAAGGCGTCTCTTCCCGGCAAAGGGCGACCCTGTCGGCGGTTTCGCCGGGACGTCCTCCGGGTTTTCCGGCGTCGGCGCGTAAGGGAGGGACCGCAGCTTGGACTTCCTCATTTCCTCCTTTGCCGCGGCCCTCCGGCTGCTCGGGGACCTCTCTCCCGACGTCCTCGACGCGGTCGGCACCTCACTCGCCGTCTCGGCAGGTGCGACGGTCTTCGCCGCGTTGTTCGGTATCCCTTTGGGGCTTCTCGTGGGGCTCACCGGATTCCCTCTGAAGCGGACGGTCGTCACGGTCCTCAACACCCTCATGGCGGTGCCCACCGTCGTGGTGGGGCTCCTGGTCTACGGTTTCCTGAGCCGGCAGGGGCCCCTGGGGGTGCTGGGCCTGCTCTTCTCGCCGACGGCGATCGTGATCGGCGGGATCCTGCTCGCCACGCCGATCGTCGCGAATTACTCCCTCGCCTCCGTGCGCGGCGCCGACCACCGGATCGTGCCGACCGCGCTCACGCTGGGCGCCGGCCGCTTCCTGGCGGTGGGGTCGCTGATCGGCGAGATCCGCTTCGGGATCCTGGCTGCGGTGATCGCCGGCTTCGGCCGGGTCGTCTCCGAGGTCGGGGTGGCGATGATGCTCGGCGGAAATATCCGGGGATACACCCGGACGATGACGACGGCGATCGCGCTGGAGACGAGCAAAGGGGAATTCGCGTTCGGCATGGCGCTGGGGATCGTCCTTATGACAGTGGCGTTTTTGGTCAACCTGTTCCTCGGCTTCCTGCAGCGGAAGTAGCCGATGAAGATCCTCTACCGGTTGCATTCGGTGCGGAAATGCTACGGTGTGAACGTCGTCCTCGCCATCGAAGACCTGACGATCGCCGGTAACCGTCTCTACACCCTGATCGGAGCGAACGGCGCGGGGAAGAGCACCCTGCTGAACATCCTGGCGTTCCTCTCGCCCCCGACGTCCGGGGAAATCTTCTACGCGGGGCACCGGGTCGACTGGGATCGCCGTTCCACGAAGGAGTACCGCAGGAAGGTCACGCTGCTGCACCAGTCCCCGTACCTGTTCGGGGGGACGGTATACGACAACGTCGCCTTCGGCCTCAAGGCGAGAGGGATCCCGGCGGAAGAGCGGCAAGCGATCGTCGAAAATGCGCTCGACACCGTGGGCCTGCGGGGATTCGGCGGCAGGAAGGCCCGGGATCTGTCCGGGGGCGAGACCCAGAGGGTGGCCGTGGCCAGGGCCCTGTCGTTGAAGCCCGAGGTTCTCCTGCTCGACGAGCCGCTCGCGAACATCGACCGGGAGACGACCGGAGTTCTCGAAACCGTGATCGCGTCGCTGCCGTCGCAGGGAACGACCGTCGTCATGACAACGCACAACCCGGAGCATCCGGGTCGCCTCAACGGCGAGGCGATCTTTCTGGACGGCGGGAGGGTGATCCCCCGGAGCACTTATCCCTTGTAAAGGATCGTCCCCACCGGTTCGCCGGGTACGAGCGTTTGAAATACACCCTGGTTTGGTATTACAGTAGTCAGGCCATGCCCACCTTCGAAATCGCGCGAAGCGGAATTCTCGCCGGCATCTTCCGCAAATGCCGGGAACGCGGGTCTGCGTAAAGAGGGAAGGGCGCATGTACGACCGATATGACCGGAACATCCATTACCTCAGAATTTCCGTCACCGACCGCTGCAACCTCCGTTGCAAATATTGCATGCCGGAAAAAGGGATCAAACCGTTAAGGCATGAAGACATCCTTTCGTTCGAGGAGATCGTTTCCTTCACGAGATTCGCGGTGGGAAACGGAATCGACAAGGTGCGGATTACGGGTGGAGAGCCTCTGGTAAGGAAAAATATCGTCTACCTGGTTCAATCGCTCGCAAACATCGACGGGATAAAGGATCTCTCGCTCACGACCAACGGCATTCTGTTGGAGGATTTCGCCGGGGCGTTGAAGGGTGCCGGTTTGAAGCGTGTGAATATCAGCCTCGACACGGTGGATCCGGATCGATTCAGGGAGATAACCCGCGGTGGCGATTTCGACCGGGTCATGCGAGGGATCGATGCCGCCGAGACGGCAGGGTTGCTGCCGATAAAGATCAACTGTGTTGTACTCCGGTCGTCCGACGAGGCGGATGCCCTCGGAGTGAAGGCATTTTGTGCCGGACGGGATTTCAAGGTGCGTTTCATTCATCAGATGGACCTGGGAACCGGAAAGTACGCCCCGGTGGAGGGAGGCACGGGAGGCGACTGCAAGAAGTGCGACAAGCTGCGGTTGTCCAGCGACGGGAACCTGCGCCCGTGCCTGTTCAACGACCTTTCCTTCAACGTGAGAAAGCTCGGCGCGGAAAAGGCCGTCCGAATGGCGATAGAAGCGAAACCCGAATGCGGCACGCAAAGCGCTCGAAACAGATTCAACGTGATCGGCGGGTGACAATGGATACGCCAAAAGTGGTTTCGGTGAACATCTCGGAGAATAAAGGAACCGTAAAGCATCCCGTGGAGGAGATAACCGTCACGGAAAACGGGGTGATGGAGGATGCCCACGCGGGGAACTGGCACCGGCAGGTGAGCATGCTCGCACTCGAAAGCGTCGAAAAATTCTCCAGGGAAGCAAAACGGAACATCAGCTTCGGCGAATTCGCGGAAAACATCACCACGCAGGGGATTGAACTTCCGAAATGCCATATTTTCGACCGTTTCCGGATCGCCGACACGGAACTCGAACTCACGCAGATCGGGAAAGAGTGCCATGGAACCGCCTGCGCGATTTTCAAGGAGGTCGGAAATTGCGTCATGCCGAAGGAAGGCATTTTTTGCCGCGTGTTGAAAACGGGCAAAATCAAACCGACCGACCCGATCGTTCACGTCCCGAAAGTCATGCGTGTTTCCATCATTACATTGAGCGACAGGGCGAGCGCCGGGACGTACGAAGATCGCAGTGGTCCGAAAATCCGGGAAATGGTGGATTCGTTCTTTTCCGCAAGGGATCAACGATCTGAAATCGATTCCGTTCTCATTCCGGATGACGCCGACGCTTTGCGGAAGTTGCTGGTACGACATAAAAATGACGCCGCCGATTTCCTGTTCACCACCGGCGGAACCGGAATCGGCGCGAGGGATATCACCGTCGAGACGGTTTCCGGCATGCTCGACAAACACCTCCCGGGGATCATGGAGCTGATTCGTGTGAAATACGGCATGGAGAAGCCCAATGCGCTGCTGAGCAGGGGGGTCGCCGGCACCATGGGGAAGACCATCGTCTATACGCTTCCCGGAAGCGTGAACGCCGTGACGGAATACATGCGCGAAATCACGAAAACGATGGAGCATTCCCTGTTCATGCTGCACGGGATCGACAAGCATTAGAGCAACTGTCCCGCCTGGCGGATAATTACAGATCCCACGGGGGAATTCATTCGGCGGCGGTCGGCGCCGGCGCCTCCAGCCTGCTCTACGCGGAAGACCTCGGGCGGCACAATACCCTGGACCGGATCGCCGGAGAGGCACTTTTCAAGGGCGTCGACCTTTCCGGCACGATGCTCGCCACCTCCGGCCGGGGCAACGAGAGGATCGCCGGGGTCGTCCTGAGCGACGGGGTTTCTACTTCGCACTAAAAGGGTACGAGGATCCAGCCACCCTCCCTCACCTCCTGGGGCCGGGTGGAGTGGAGGAAGAGTTCTGTCCCTTTTCGGGGGCGGGGCTCTTTTTCTTTCTGATGCCGAGGGGCGCAATCGGTTACTCCCTCCAATCCGGCGTAGAAGAACGCGCCGGGCCGGAAGATCCGGTGATGAAAAATCGATCAAGGGGAGGAACCGGATCTGGAACGAGTTGCGGAATACATCACTACCGGCCGGGCATGAGGGTTCCTCCGGCTATAGGGAGAATGGTCCGACCATGGCCCTCCGGAGGGATGTCGTCACGTCCCGCGCAGGTCGGCGGGGGAGAAATAGCGCTGTCGGCAAACCAAGAAAGCATAATGTTTTCAGAAATATATAATGCAAAGAAATATTCCTGCACCCGACCGCTCCCTCGCGCGAAAAATCGCTTGCATTCCGGGTTTCCACAAGTATAATTCTCCCAGCGTATGGCGATTTTGTATACAGTATGCACTCGGCGGGGCTTTGACCTTGTTTGCTTCCGGTCGCACGCATCTTTCCCCCCCGAACCACTTTTCGACGCGTTCGTGCGACACAATCCCCCGGGAGGCAACGATGGCCGGGAACTGCGATATCTACAGATGGAGGCGTCCCGTGCATTCCTACTGCCTCTCCCGGAAATTCAAACGCACAACTGGTGATACGAGGCCCGCGCTTCTCTTCGGCTCGGCAAACGATCCGGAAAAGCAAGGCGGTTTTTTCAGGTAACCATAGATGGAAAGGAGGTGTTCGCGCACAGGAGGGCCCGCAAGGAAGGGACCAAGGGAGCAGTCAGGCTTTCAACTACAGATCCAGGAGGGATACATGTCCAAAAGAACGCTCGCTTTTTTGATGTGTTCGATCTTTCTGATTGTCCCGCTGCTCTTCGTGGGATGCGGATCCGATGGCTCCAATGGAGCGACCGGGGCTACCGGAGCTACAGGCCCTCCGGGCCCCCCGGGACCGGGTCTCAATGCCGCTCTCAATCTTGAGTCTTGCTCCATATGCCACAACGATCAAACCATAAGAAACGGCGACGCCCATCAAGCGGACTATGATCAAAGGTTTCAGGATCAGGTCGTTACCGTCTCGAGCTTGTCTTACACATATAGTGCGACGGACAATTCCCACAACGTAACTTTCGTCCTGAACAGAGGCGGGTTGCCCTTCGATTGTACGCAAATCAAAACCGGTGCGCCTGCAGACTCCCTGTCGATTGCCTATGCAGAGTATGATCCTGCTACCAGAACATTCAACGCGCCCTTACCGTTGAACCAGCTGACATCCAGCGGACTGTCCCTAGGATCACAAGCGACGTTAACCTATAACTCCGTCGGCAATATCTGTTCGAGCAAGACGTTTGACAATAATGCATTGGGACAGGTGGGCGATCTGACCTTGCGGAATGGGATCATCGAACTCAATGGCAGGGATGATCGGCAAGGGACACTTGCGTCACCTTCCCGCGTCCAACTGGCCCTGTACCCGTTCGCGAGCGTACTGAAAGTGGAAGCGACGCCGGGAACCGTTGATTACGTTTCCGCAGCATCCGTCGCGGGCTGCGAAAAGTGCCACACCGTGCCTTACCTCAAGCACGGTTACATCTATGGCCGGATCGGCGGCGTTGCCGGCGATAACACAACCGATTTCTATACCTGCAAAGGTTGCCACAATGACAATGGTGACGGCGGACATTTCATCTGGCAGCTTCTGGTGGACAATCCTCAACGGGCCGCATCGTATGAGGCAGCGGGTGAAACCGGTTTGACGGGCGCAGAGACGGCCCGATACGCATACAAAAAAAGGCTCATGAACGACGTGCACATGTCGCATGCCATGGAATTCGCCTATCCCCAGTCCATGGCAAACTGCTCGACATGCCACGAAGGCAACAGACTTGCCAACACATTGACGGACGCCAATTTTACGTTCGATACCTGTAGGAGCTGCCACCCCGTGACCGGTGGGACGGATCTTGCGAGTGCCACTGGTAGTTTTACGGTTGATACAAGGACCAAAAATTCGTTAAACAAACAGGCGCCGGCACTGGCGAGCATAATGCCTTCGTTTGTTGCGGCACATACCGCCGCCCTTTCCGACCCCGCCAACCCCGCGAATGTATGCAATACGTGCCACAGTGCAGCTGCCGCTTTTGCGCCGGTATTCAGTGCAATCCACACCGGTTATGACACGAAAATCTATGGGGATGCGACCGGCACGAAGTACTCCACCGCCATTTCCACCACAATCGACAATGTGTCCTATGCCGATAACACCAACACCCTTTCCTTCGTAGTCTCTGCGACGGGGAGTCTTGGAGTGGGTGGCCAAGCGGCTTCATCAGCGAATATGGTCCCAAGCGTTCTGGTCGGATTGTACGGCTACGACACGAAGGACTACCTCTTCGGTCCGCACGAATCGGAGGGATCGCCGAGCAAGCGGTTGCTGGAATTCAGTACCGCTACCCCTGCCCCGTCGAATAACTCCACTCGCATAACGGTGGTGAAAGGGGCCGGCGCTTCTTGGAATGTTACGGCGAACCTATCCACCTGGAAACCCTGGATCGACAACAACTCCGTAAAGAGGGTGGAAGTCGCCGTCCTGCCGACTCTGAGAAATGCGGATAACGTCGTTGTTGCACTCAATGCTCCTTCCAAGACCTTCAACCTCGTTACCAAGGTAGCTGAGCCTGCCTTCTTCGGCAACTCCATCGTGAAGGCTGCGGGTGGGAGGATCTCGGCCGCGGATCCATCGATGAGCGGCTGCAACAACTGCCACGACGCGCTCGCGACGACCTTCCATTCACCGGATCGGGGCGGGAACGTCGTCGTCTGCAGGCTGTGTCACATCACGAAGGCCGCCGGTTCCCACCTGGAGCTTCAGTCAAGGTCGATCGATTCCTATATCCACGCCATTCACAGGTTCCAAGATTTCGATACAGGCAGTATCGATTTCACCGATCCTGTGGAAGCGATGGAATATACGCACCATGTCGAGTCCAATTTCCCCACGTTCGGGATCGAGGACTGCAGGGCGTGCCACAATGCAGGCAAGTTCAATGTGCCGAATCAGGGCTTGTCGATGCCCGGTGTGCTTTCGAATACTGATTTCAACACCATCAGAAACATCCAACCAACAGCTACTGATACGATCACCGGTCCTGCCACGAGAGCCTGCGGGGCATGCCACAGGGCCGAGGCGATCATCGCAAATGCAGGAGCTGGAGATGCCGTCCAGCTTGCAAACATCAACAGCCATATGACCACGTTCGGTTATATGATCGAGTCGCCACCTGCCGCAATCCTGGACGTTATCACCCAGGTCTTTTCGATGTTTGGAGACAACGGAACCATTTTGGTTGGGCCATAGGCAAAGAACCAGGGAAAAGGGCCCTCCGGGGCCCTTTTCCCGTCTTTGGCTATCTGAAGGCGTAATAAATTGCGGAGGGCAAGACGTTGCCGATCGTATCGGCACTCGTCTTGCCCTCTTTACATTTGACGAATGAACCTGTGTTCAAGAATACCGAAATAACCGGTTATTCCGATATCTTATAGTATAAAGAAGCCCCCGGGCCACTGGCCGGCCCCTCGCCCAAAAAATTGCTTGCAACGAACATGACCAAAGGATACAATTCCCGCACAATATAGGCGGTGTGTACAGTATGCAATCGATTTCAGTTCTCGATATCATCGAATAACCGGTCGCACGATTCGCCAGGGCCCTCTTCTTCGACACGTTCGTATGACATGCTCCCGCAGGAGGCAGCACCGTAGTGGCAGGAAGGACGCTTTTTACGCTTTCACGTCTCCTGCCGGCGCAGGCGCCGGTTTGCGCCATTGTTTCCGTCGTCATATTCCGGTCATCACCCCGTACTCATGGCACAACGATCCCTTCAGCGCTTGCACGAAGCGCTTGAAAGATTGGACGAAGGAGTTCTAATCGACAGCGTGGTATTGCGCGGGAAGGCCGCATTTTTCATGCTACCGGAAATGGAAAGGGGGTGTTCGAGCACAGGAGGGGACACGCAATTGACAATGCCAAGGGTGCTTTCAAGTTTTCAACCAAAGAAACAGGAGGGATCAATGTCGAAAAGAACGCTAGCTCTGGTGTGTTCGATCTTTCTGATTGTCCCGCTGCTCTTCATGGGATGCGGATCTGATGGCTCCAACGGGTCCAACGGCGCCAACGGCGCCACTGGCGCTACCGGCGCCACCGGACCTCCGGGTACCGCTATCGCGACAGAGACCTGCGTTTTATGCCACGGCACGGGAAAGACGGAGGACGTCGCCGCGTTGCACAGCCTGAGCCCGACGACCGGGAATGTGCTGGTGCCTTACACCGTTACGGCCACCATCACCGGTGTCACGTTCACCCCGGCCGGCGACAACATCGTCACCGCGGTGTCGTTCACCTTAGCCACGGCGAATTCCGCGGGGACCGCGCCGACGATCAACCTCCTCGACAACAGCTCCGCGACCCAGCTCCGGTACGTCCGGTTCGCCGTCGCCCAGCTGATCCCCGGCCAGGTCTTCCCGTCAGGAACCCAGGACCCCAACCAGTGGTTCGACTTCGCCAACAACTCGCGCGTGAACGGCCGGCTCGCGTTGGCCGCAGGTGTATACACCTACACCTTCCCGGACAACGCCGTGACGCTCACCGGCGGCTATACCGACAACCTGACCACCCGGGCGGCGATCCAGATCTCCAGCCTGCCCCCGGCCACGGACGCACCGACCCTGACCCCGCCGGTGGCCAACCCCACCCTCGACGTCGTTCCGAACCTCGGGCTCACCACCCCGGGCACAGCAGTCACCAAGAACGACGTCACCACCGCCGCCTGCAACGGGTGCCACGATCCGCTGGCGATCCACGGCGGCGGCCGCCAGCAGACCCAGTTCTGCGTGGTGTGTCACAACCCGACCCTGGGGGCCGCAGGCGCCGGGAACCTGGGGCCGTTCGTCCACCGGATCCACACGGCGCAGGACAACACCGGGCTGGGGAATTTCGGCGAAGTGACCTATCCGCAGAACCCCAAGAACTGCCTGACGTGCCACAAGGGCACGGATAACTATTGGATGACCCGCCCGGCCATCGAGTCGTGCGGCTCCTGCCACTCGACCGTCAACCTCGTAACCGGCGCAGGCCACGTCGGCGGTCCGCAGGCGAATAACGCCAATTGCGCTCTGTGCCATCCTTCCACGGCCATCCCCTTGTACCACGCCGCCTCGGAAGGTGCGCCCCCCACGGTCGACAACCCCGCGAACGCCACCACGGGTCCGAGCCTGGCCGTC
>Ga0210133_1000658_pt1 | contig 11304 bp, 9 predicted proteins | sample Joice_ThreeSqC_D_2_FD_184874 | JGI IMG/M metagenome (GOLD analysis project Ga0210133, IMG submission 184874) | Wetland microbial communities from San Francisco Bay, California, USA, that impact long-term carbon sequestration - Joice_ThreeSqC_D1... | ecosystem: Environmental > Aquatic > Marine >...
CCTTCCGACGCCGATGCCGATGGAATCATCGACACCAGCGATGATTGCCCCACCGAGGCTGGGCCCCCTCCCAGCGGCTGTCCTGCAGCCGTTGATCAAGACGGGGACGGTGTGGCGGACGACCACGACGAGTGTGCGACCGTGGCCGGCGACCTTCCCAATGGCTGCCCAGACCCGGATGCAGACCACGACTCCATCGCGTTGCCCGCGGATCAATGTCCCGACCAGCCCGAGACCGTGAACGGATACGAGGATGCCGACGGCTGCCCGGACCAGCTCCCTCCGGCGCTTCGGGAGCTCACGGGGGTCGTCCAGGGCGTCGACTTCACCTACGGGCGCGCCACCCTTCGCCCCCCCGCCCTTAACGTTCTGAACAACGCCGCTGCGGTTCTTGCCGAGTATCCCGATGTCCGCCTGCAGATCGTGAGCCACACCGACGAGGGCGGTTCGGAGGATCGGAACGTCGCGCTATCTCAGAAGCGCGCCGATGTTGTGAAAAAGTACCTGGTGGACAAGGGAGTCGCCGCCGATCGGCTGACTGCGCGGGGCGCCGGCAATGCTGAGCCTCTGAGCGAGGACAAGTCGCTTGCGGCGCGGGTGAAGAACCGCAGGATCGAATTTTCCATCGTGTCCGAGCAGCCCGCTGCTGCCGAAGCAGAGCCCGCTCTTGCGCCTGCGGCCAAGCCCGAGGCCGCGCCAGCGCCCGCAGCCAAGCCCGAGGCCGCGCCAGCGCCCGCGGCCAAGCCCAAGGCAGTCTCGGCCCCGGGCGGTCCCGCGCCTTCGCCCGCCCATTGAACCGGGCGCAGCCACCCGGCCTGCAAAGGCCGGGATCCGAGGCCCTTCGGGGCCGGACCGCAGTGTTTCGGTTGAACGCCGAATGCGGGCGAGAGACAGTGTCTCGGTCGCAAAGGAGCTGCCCCGATGTCTGGCGATCCGGTCCTGTTCGAGCACGCCCGTGATTTCACTCCCGCATCTGTTTCCGGGACCCTTGGCTTTGGCCCCCTGGAGGCCGAATACCAGAGTTTGTTTGCCAACGTGCTCGAAGATGGCGTCATCACGGCCGAGGAGCGCGCGCGGTTGGAGCAGGCCGCCGATCATTTGGGGCTCGATCGGCAGCGTCTGCTGAGCCTCGAACAGGCCATGGTCGCGGCCTACGAGGCCCACCACCAGGTGCGCATCGTCGAGGTCGACCACGAGCCGACATCGCTGGTCATCCCTGGCGGGGCGGCCTCGTCGACGGAGCAGACGCTGATGGCGAGAATTCGTCAGCTCGAGGCGCAGGTGCAGGAGCTCGAGCAGGAACTCAGGCGCGCAGAGTCGGCCATCAATGTGGAGGTGGACCTGAGCGACATCGACGCGGGCGTCGATGTGGCGGGGGAAGACGCCGACGCGTGTTGGCGGCGGGCCCGCCGCGATCCGACCAACCCGAGTCCGTATCAGGATCTTTACCGTATCTATCGAGCGCGCGGCGATCTCGATCGGCAGTGGTGCACGGCCGAGGTGCTGCAAGCGCTCGGGGCTGCGAGCCCCGAGCAGACGGAGTTATGGACCAGGCATCGATCCGAGGCGCTCATCGCCCCCACGGCCGGAGTCTCGGCAGCGGCGTGGCAAGAGGCGCTGGTGCATCCGGAGCAGGAGCCGCTGATTGGGCAGATCTTCGCGGTCGTCGCGCCAGCGGTGCTGCTCGGCCGCGTCGCGGTTCTGCGGCGGGAACGCGCTCTTCGTCAGCCGCGCCCCGAGGCCCGGCAAGACCCGGACACCTCCACGGTCACCGCGGTACGTGCCCTCGGCTGGGCTGCGAAAATCCTGGGAATCTTGGTGCCACCCGCGTACCTCGACAAAGATCGCGAGGTGGGGTTCGTGCACGTTCCGGGCGTGCCTCCGTTGACGCTCATCGGCAAGCAGGTGCTCTCGGGGCAGGGCCAGCAGGCGCTCGCCTTCCAAGCCGCCAGGCACCTGTGTTGGTATCGACAGGAACACTACATAAGGACCCTCTTTCATGCCGTACCCGATCTCGAGGACCTCTTCTTGGCGGCATTGACCATCGGCAATCCGGCTCTGCCGATTCCCGAAGACGTGCGGCGACGGGTCGCGCCCATTGCCCGTGCCATCGAGCCGCTGCTGAATCCGGAGCAGAAGGACCAGCTCCGCGCCCTGTACCTGAGGTTCGTCGAAGAAGGCGGGCGTACCAACCTGATGCGGTTCAGCGCGGCGCTCGAGAAGACCGCCTGTCGCGTCGGGCTTGTTCTATGCAACGATCTTGCGACTGCCCTTTCACAGCTCGAGGCAGACGAGGGCAAGCTCGGCGAGCTGTCCAAGGATCTCTTGGTCTATTGCAGCAGCGAGCGCTATTTTGCGTTGCGCGCCAAGCTCGGGATCGTTCACGCCGGTTCTGGCTAGATGGTGGCCTCGGTGCCCGAGGGGGCCTCAGTTGCGCCGCTCGGTCGAAAATCCAAGCGTCAAGAGGCCCACGGGGCCCGACGCGTTCAGCGTGGGCCCCGCGATGTCTTGCTGTGCGCCCTCGTCGCCGAGGCGCACGGTCCAGTTGCCTTGCAACAGCTGTTGCATCCACATCAACCGCCCGCCGAACACGAGGAAATTGCGCTCTCCGCCGCTTCCCCAGAGGTACCATCGGGTGTCGACCCGCAAACCCGCACCTAAAAATACCAGGCTGGTGCTGGCGCGGCTACCTTCGGGAACCGACCAAGCCGACGGTACGGGCACGGGCGTCGGTTCGCCATTGAACAACACTTGGAAGTTCTGGGCCTGAAGACTTGCCACTGGATAGGCCGAGACTCGAGCGGTTCGCCAGAGCTCCGGGGCTATGCCAAGCCCGACGCCTCCGGAGGACAGGTTGGCGCGCACCCCCGGGGTTTGGGTCGCATTGCTGTCGCTGCTATCCACGGATTCTGCGGTCAGAAAGAGGTGCAGCCGCCCAAAGCTCAGCTCGACCTCCGCTCCCAGCAATAGGTGCGAGCTATTGGTGGCCGAAAAGCCTCGGGATTCGAGGGTGCGGTTGAGCGGGCCGAGGGATTGCCGCCAGATCCCGCCTCGCAATCCCGCGGTCAACGCGAAGTCCGGGGGCGTCGATGGATACGATCGGAGCTGGCTTTCCGGAGTTGCGGTGTCGTTGTCCGGTGCCGACCAGGCCAATGCCGACACCAGCAATACACTGGTTGTTAGGGCAAGCGTGGCCACGACTCTGAGCATGGGCGAGTTATCGCACCGATGCCCCGGTCCAGTCGAGACGTGTCGACTACGATCCCGGCGAGGCCACCGCAGCACGCCGCTCTTGCAGCTCTTGGCCGATCTTGTCCATGGTTGTCTCGTCGAGCTTGTAGGCCAACAGCGGCAGCAGCGACACCACCCCGAGGCCGGCGGGGATCAAGCTCACCAGCAGCACCAGCCCGTGCCGCACCGCAGGCGACGGGGCCACGTTGGCTCGAAAACCCACCGCCGAAAGCAACCAGACCGCCAAGGAAGCCCCAATGGCCCAGCCGAATTTCTGCGACATCGTAGAGGCAGAAAAGACCAGGCCGGTTGCGCGCCGGCCAGTTCTCCATTCCCCGTAGTCGGCCGTGTCCGCGTACATGGCCCAGAGCAGCGCTGACAACGGGCCACCGGTGGCCGACCCGAGCACCTGCAGCAGGAACATGAGCGAAACCTGCTTCTCGGAGAGGCCGTAAAACGCCGCCGTGGATGCAATGGCGACGGCGTACAATGCGAAAAACGCGCGCTTCTTGCCGAGCCAACGCGCGAAGAAAGGCACCGCCAGCACTCCCGCGATCGAGGCCAGCTGCCCGACGGCGTTGAAGGCCGACACCAGGGTCTCGTAGCCGTAAGTTCCGCTCACCAGTGGCAGGCCTATCTCTTGGCGACCCACATAGTATTTGAAATAGTGGGCGGTGGCGCTAGTGCGCGTGGCCACGAACAGGATGAAGGTGAGCGTGGTCGTCAGCAGAATCACCCAGGGACGATTGCCCAGAAGATCCCGGAGATCGCGCCGCATCGCGGTGCGTTGGCCCGGGGCGGGTCGGACTCTTTCCCGGGTTCCCGCAAACGCAATGAGGAAGAAGACCACCGCCGCCGCACCGAACACCACGAAGGCCAGCTGCCAGCCCTTGGCGTCGTTGCCCTTGCCGAAGACCTTGACCATGGGCAGCAACGTGGCCGATGCAATGACCCCGGCGGCATAGGCGAACAGGAACTTGATGGAGGCGATGCTGGTCCGGTCCCGGGGCTCGGGCGAGAGCACCCCGAGCATGGCCGTGTACGGGATGTTGATGGCCGTGTAGAGCATCATCAACAGGATGAAGGTCACGTACGCCCAGGCGAGCTTGCCGCCGTAGGATAGATGTGGCGTGGTGAAGGTGAGCACCCCAGCCAGCGCAAAGGGCACGCACAGCCACAACAGGTAGGGACGAAATTTGCCGAAGCGCGTCTCGGTTCGATCTGCGAGCATCCCCATCAGCGGATCGTTGACGGCATCCCACACCCGAGAAAGAAGGATCAGAGTGCCGGTGGCTGCCGCGGTAATGCCGAACACATCGGTGTAGTACAGCGGCAGGTAGGCCATGAACGTCTGCCAGTACAGGACTGACGCCAGATCGCCGAAGCCGAAACACAGCTTCTCCCCGAGCCTCGGTGTTGGGCTCATTCGATGGCCCGATCCAGGTGCACGTACCCGCCGTCGACGTGCAGGAGCTGTCCGGTGGTGTGGCTCGATTGCTCCGAGAGCAGGAAGGCCACCGCGTTGCCGAGCTCCCGGGTCGTGGTCATCCGGCGGCCGAGGGGGATGCGTTGCTCGATGCGTTCGCGTTTGGCCTCCGGCTGCTCGAACCGGTGAATCCAGCGGTCGTACAGGGGCGTGTAGCATTCCGCTACCACCACGGCGTTGACACGAACCCCGTGGGGCAGCAGCTCCACCGCCCACTCGCGCGTCAACGCGTTGCGTCCGCCGTTGGCCGCTGCATAGCCCGACGTCCCCCCTTGCCCGGTCTCCGCGGTCTTGGACGTGATGTTCACGATGCTACCCCGATGCTCAATGAGCTGCGGGAGAGCGCAGTGGGCCATCAGGTAGTAGTGGGTCAGGTTCTTGTGCAGCGAGGCCACGAAATCGGCATAGTTCCCTTGGGCGAGCCCCACACCGTCGTTGACACCGGCATTGTTGACCAACGCGTCGATGCGACCTGTGAGCGAAAGCGCCTGGTCCACAGCTCGGCGACATTGAGGCTCGTCGGTGAGCTCGGTCGTGACCGGATAGGCCAGCTGCCCGCGCGCAGCCAGCTCGGCAACCGCGGCGCGATTGTCGACCCGGTTCCGTCCCACGATGACCGCGACCGCACCCTCTTCGGCGAGCACGTCCACGATTCCGCGACCGATGCCCTTGGCGCCGCCAGTCACCACCACCACTTTGTCCTTTAGACCGAGATCCATGAGGCTGCCGGCCCATTATCCCCGATCGAGCCGGATCCACCAGAGCCAAGGCCCCGTGCTATCCCTTTGCAGATGCAAGTCTTCGAAGCTCAGGTCAAGGTTCCCATGGAGAGTCAGCTCGGCGAAGGTGCGCTGTGGGACGTCCGAGACCGGGCTCTTTACTGGGTGGACATTCTCGGCAGCGAGGTCTATCGCCTCGATCCGGCAGCGGGAGGTCCAAGTTCGTGGCAGGTGGGTCAGCATGTGACCACGGTGGTGGTAGCCGAAGACGGCAGGTTGGTCCTCGGCTTGCGCCACGGCTTTGCCTGGCTCGACCTTTCGAGCGGGCGTGTCACTTCCATCGTCGATCCGGAGCCGGACAATCCCGACACTCGGATGAACGACGGCAAATGCGACCCCCAGGGGCGATTCTGGGCGGGCACCATGGTCGAGCGCGGAGAGCGCGGCCGGGGGGGCCTGTACTGCCTCGGGGCTGATCTGAACCTCACCCGAAAGCTCTCGGGCGTCAGCTGCTCCAATGGGCTGGTGTGGACCCGTGACCAACGGACCTTCTACTACATCGATACTCCAACTCACCGAATCGACGCGTTTGACTACGAGCCGACCTCCGGTCAGATCACCGCCCGGCGCACCGTGGCCGAGATCCCGCGCGAACTTGGCGCTCCGGACGGGATGGCAATCGACGCCGAAGATCGGCTCTGGGTAGCACTCTTCGGCGGCAGCGCGGTCGTGTGCGTCGATCCCCGCGACGGGGCGGTGAAGGCCCGCGTCGAAGTGGGGGCCCAGAACGTAACCTCGTGTGCCTTTGGCGGCCCAGAGCTGCGCGATCTGTACATCACCACCGCGCGAGTGGGCATGAGCGCGCAGCAGTTGGCGAAGCTGCCGGAGTCCGGTTCCCTGTTTTGCGTCGCGCTTCCGGTGGCGGGCGTCCCTTCGCCGCGATTTGCCGGTCGCGGCTGAATCGCGCCGCGAGAACGCGCGAACGGACGGGTCAGTTCACCGAAGCGCAGAAGCTGCCGGTCAGACCGTCTGCACCGCCCCAGATCTCGAACCCGGCGAACACGATGCTAAGATACATGCTGTCGGTGATCCCGTATCCGTTGGTGACCGAGTCCTTGATGAAATCGTTCAGATCGAAGGACAGGGCATCCAGCGGCTCCGAGCTGACGTACGAGATGCAAGGGGGCGAGCTCGGGTCGACCCAGACGTTCCAGGTGCCGTCCACGCCTTCGACCGTGTGATCCGGATGCTGATTGGAGCCCCGCGGCTGGCGGTTGGTGGGCTTGAAGAGCCACACCATCAGGTAGGCACCGCCAGGAGGCGGAGAGTAATCCGAGGAGCCGAGCGGACTCGAGGTATCCGTGAACCAAACGTCGTAGGCAGCGTTGTAGTCCGTCATCCCCAAGGGGATGGAATTGGTCGAAAATACCGTGGGAACGCTGGTGATGTCCGAGACTTTGATGGGCAGGTTGCTCTCCGCGGTCTGATTGCCGGCGTAGCTGCCGATGAACAGGGAAGGATAACCCTTGGGCATGCCCACGGTCGGACCCACCGAATCTTCGCTCGGGTTGTTCACCCGGAACCTCAGACCATCGAGGTCGATGGACTCGTCGCCATTGAATTGATACCACCAGTTGCTTTGAAAGTAGTAAGTCTTGGTGCTGTTCTCGACCGGGACGAGTGCGCTGTCGTAGGCGCTGGTGAAAGACCGGTTGAGCGTGGCGGTGTCGGAGCAATCCGGATTGGTGAGCGCCCCCGCTGCTCCCCCGAGAACCGACGGGCCCCCACCGCTCGGATTCGACGAGCCGCCTTGCAGGGCCGATACCGAACCGCCAGCAGCCTCCACCGAAGTGCCGGGGTCACAACCCAAAAACGGGAGCATGGCCGCCAACCCGAGCACAGACAGGCCGACCGCCGGATGAGCAAGCAAAGATTTGAGCATGCTCAAGATTAGGTCACCTCCGAGACCCCTGCAAACCGTCTCCGAAGAGATCGGCCCCTTTTTTCGCCCGGTTTGATACTGCCATGACCGGGACAGGTCCGAACTTTGCCGGTCCGGATGACAGGGTATCAACTGGGGGCCATACTCCCTTGATGCGTCGCAGGCCGCGGTTCTGGGTGACCCTGGTCCCCTCGCTGTTGCTGCACGGCGTCGCTCTTGTTCTGTTGGTCTTCACGGCGCGACCACGACCGGGCGCTGTCACGCCGCGTTCCGTCCCAGCACCGATCGAGGTGCGGCTCGAGGTCGCCCACGAAGACTCTAGCAGCGCGACCGAGTCTTCGGCCTCTGGGTCCTCACGCGGAGCCAGCCGTGACATTGGCCGCGCGCGTGGCGCGACCGAGTCCTCGGGGGCGGTACGGTCTGCGCTTCACGCCCTTGAGGCTTTCGAGCTTTCTTCTCCACCGTCGGCACCAGAGGTCGCATCGGAAAGTGCGCCCGAAGCGCAATCTCGATCCCAGGGTCCGTCGCTCAATCTGGCCCAGCTAGGCGTTGGCGCCGAGGGGCAAGGGCTGTTCGAAAAGTCGGGCGCTGACGACGGACTTCCGGGACCGCGCCGCGATCGGGGCGAGCGTCACGCCGAGCGCCGCCTGGAGCTGTCGCTGCAGCAGCAGGCGCTCGACCGGGACCGCGAGGTCGGTCTCGGCCCCGAGGGTCCGCTGCTCGCGGCCCTCAGACGCGAAACCCAGGCCTCGACGGTGGTCGTCAATGGCCGCGCGCTGTTGCGCGCCACCCTGAACCGAGAGGGGTTGCTCGAGCTCACGCTTCTGCAGGCGACCGAGGATGCAGCAGCCTGGACCGAGGTTGCTCAGCGCGTCAGGCAAACTCTGCGAAAGTGGCCCGTGCGCCTTGCAGACCAGGCCCGTGCCCTTCAGCTGGACGTGGAGGTGGTCTCGATCAATCAGCTTCCAAGCGGAGCGGATCCGGGCCTTGGCGTCGATGTTTTGGGTATCCCGCTCAAAAAGGGCAAGGGCCCGAAATCGGCAAGGATCTCGATCCTCGAGCCCCAGCTGTCGCTCGAGCACGAATCGGTGCCCATGCCCGATGGCGACACCGTCGAGCTGCCACGCCTCAACATTGGCTTCAACGTCTTTGGGCTGGCTGCCGACCCCTCGGACATTGGAGCCAAGGCTCGCCGTGTGGTCAGAGCCAGGGTCAGAAGGTCCCAGCTGCTGTAGACCGGCCACGGCGAAACCCGGAATGTTGGCGGATGCTGGCGCGTTGATCAGAAAAGAAACGCCGCTGAGCGATCGCCTCGGTTCCCGAGTGGTCGTAGCGGCGGCGAGACTAAAGGCTGAAGCCCCACGGTGTGGCCGCGGGGCGTCGCCAAAAGAAAGGACTGCTTCATGTCCTATCGAACTATTGCCTTGGTTTCCATTCCGCTCGGTATCGCGCTCATGTCGTTCAGCGGCTACCTGAGCGTCCACCCCATGGGTCCGGCGCGACATCAGGCCATCAACGAGACCCGCGCAGCCGACAATGCCGTTTGGATGTTTCCCTACCATCCCGTTGCTCCTACGATGAATCGTGGTCACATCGGATGACCCTGGCCTGGCGAAGGGGCCCCCGCCGCCGAGGGCCCCATCCCCGGCTCACTGAATCAGCTTGGGCCCCGCGAGCTGCCGAGCGCGCCCAATGAGGGCGAGCAGCTCGGCGCGACGCCCCCCGACATCGCTGCAGAGGCCTTGCCGGACCAGATTGGCTGCTAGCGCGTAGGATGCGGCTTGGCGATCGGGGGAGCCGCGCAACGCCATGCCAAAGCTGGCAATGCCCGCCGCAGTGAATTGATCGGCACTCGGGGTGTCTGGCCGAAGCGACGCCGGTACCGCGCGTTCGAAGAGTTGGCTGTTTGGTGCCGAGGGTAGCTTGTAGCGCAGGCGGATGGTAGCCAGCTCCGCCAGGCCGGCTGCCGCCGTGATCTTCCCCGGTGTCTGATATTTGAGGGGTACGTTGCTCGCAGCTGAATCGTTGGCGCCCACGGGCACGATCTCGTAGAGCGCGGTCACACTCTGACCCGCGCCCAGCTCGCCAGCGTCTTTTCTGTCGTCGGCAAAGTCGCGGGTGCCGAGGGCGCGGTTCTCGTAGCCGATCAGACGGTACGCCGCCACGGCGCGGGGATTCATCTCCACCTGGAGCTTGACGTCCTTGGCCACCGTCAGCAGCGTGCCTCCCATCTGTTCCACTAGGACCTTTTTGGCCTCGCTGGCGGAGTCGAGGTACGCGTAGCTGCCGTTGCCGTGGTCGGCGAGCTTTTCCATCATCGAATCGTTGAGGTTGCCGCGGCCAAATCCAAGCACCGTGAGGAAAATCCCCGACTCGCGCCGTCTTTCGATGAGGCGCACCAGCGCGGCGTCGCTGGACGGTCCGACGTTGAAGTCACCGTCGGTGGCCAAGATGACGCGATTGATGGCGTGGGCGTCGAAATGGCTCTGCACCAGTCGATAGGCGAGATCGATGCCCGAGGCACCGTTGGTCGAGCCTCCCGGGGTCAGCGATTCGATGGCCGAGGCTATCTTCGTTTGCAGTTTGCCCGAGGTCGGCGGCAACACCACGCCGCTCGATCCGGCATACACGACGATGGCTACCCGGTCCTCGTCCCTGAGTCGGTGGGTCATCATCCGCAGCCCCCGCTTGAGCAGCGGGAGCTTGTCTGGTTGATTCATCGACCCGGACACGTCCACCAAGAATGCCAAGTTGGCTGGTGGCCGGTCCGACTCGCTGATGGTGCGGCCTTGCAGGCCGATGCGTAGCAGCTGATGACCCCCGGCCCAGGGGCAGCGGCTGAGCTCGGTATGAACCGAGAAGGGCCGCCCGTCGTGGGGCTGAGGATAATGGTAGGCAAAGTAGTTGAGCATCTCCTCGATGCGCACGGCTCCCGGCGCCGGAAGCTGGCCGTCGTTGAGGAAGCGCCGCAGGTTGGAATAGGAGGCCGTGTCCACGTCGATGGAAAAGGTCGATAGCGGCTGGTCGGCGACGCTCAGGAAGGTCGACTCCGATTGATAGTCGTATCGGTCATGATTGGGGATCGGCGCTCCGGGAACGACCAGGGGCGACGGTGCGCTTGGCGCAGCGGCGATGTGGGTCGGCTCGGCGCGGCTGGCTCGCGCAGCGAGCTTCTGTCGAGCCGCCTTGGCTGTGACCGACCGAGGCGCTCGGACGCCCTTGGGACCCGCAATCGGGCTCGGTGCAACCAGGGCTCGCTCCTGGTCCATGGGGACTGGTTCGCCCGCAGCAGGCTCTGGCGGTGCTGCCACGTCGCTCACTGGGCCACCCGGGCTGGGACTGCTCTGAACCTCGACTGCAGCTGAATGGGCTGGGGTCTGCTTGGAGGAGGGTGAGTTTGCGCAGCTGGTTGCCGCGAGCAAGCCTAGGGTAAACGAGACAGAAAAACGGTGCGGGAGCTTCTTGGACATGCCCCTTGAAACGCCGACCGTCTCGGTCGCTTACACCCGATGCGACCTAGATGTGCAATGGCTCCCGATTGGCCACGATCAAGTCCCACCAGCGGAATCGAAGCGCCAAGAGGTGATCGAGCTGCCAGGTCCCCGAGTCGATCGCGTCACTGCCGCGCTGGGGCGTCGGAACCAACGTAGGTTCCGGGAGGCAATACGCGGCCAGCTCCGAGCTCTGCAGCAAATGCAGCACGCCCTCGGAAAAGCCCTGGCCGGCGTAGACCATGGCCGCTGGCATGCGCAGGGCCCCGAGATCACGCAGCGCATACGGGATCTTCTCGTCCGCCGTGCCCGCCGAATCCTGGTACTTGCATTCCAGCGCCAATGCTCGGCCGGTTCGGGAATGGACCAGGAGCAGATCGACCCTCCGGCGTTTGCCGATGATCGAAGTGCCGATGCCGACCTCCTCGTACACAT
>Ga0210133_1000659_pt1 | contig 11301 bp, 5 predicted proteins | sample Joice_ThreeSqC_D_2_FD_184874 | JGI IMG/M metagenome (GOLD analysis project Ga0210133, IMG submission 184874) | Wetland microbial communities from San Francisco Bay, California, USA, that impact long-term carbon sequestration - Joice_ThreeSqC_D1... | ecosystem: Environmental > Aquatic > Marine >...
CGCAGTGTGTTCCAGGCCTGTACGGCACCTGCACCGAGGTGTACTCGACCACCGGCGCAATCTTCCGCTGCGATCTGGTCGCCGACTGCGGCGACGCCGCTTGCGCCTAGCCGGCTTGTTCTGGCGGGGTGCAGACGGCTTCGGCAGCGATCTGCGGCGGTGAACGAAGGGTCTGGAGAACGACGCAGTACCTTTCCGTCAGGCGGAGGAGCGTCGCGATTTGGTCCTCTGGTGCATCCGTGTCGATGTGGAAACGCAAGCGCAGATTCGTGAAACCGACCGGCGCATCCTTGGCAACTCCCAGCGTGCCGCGGAAGTCCAGGTCACCTTCCGCCGTGATCTTCGCGTCTCGAAGCTCCACGCCGATCGAAGTGGCAACTGCTCGAAGGGTCACTCCGGCGCAAGCTACCAGCGCTTCAAGGAGCATGTCCCCGGAACACGCGGCCGTTCCATCGCCGCCCGTGGCAGGATGCAGGCCGGCCTCAACCAGAGCCCTGCCGGTTTCGACCTTGCACGAGAGCCCCATCGCATGTCCTTCCGCGCGCAGCGTGACGAAGGCCGATCGCGGATCGCCGCGATACTTCTCCTTCAAGGGAGCCTGTAGGGACTTCAACTGTGTCGGATCCATCTGATTTCGCCTGCCAGCTTCACCACGGTTCGGGCATCTTGCCAAACCCCCTCGCTCCATTGCAACGGGAACCCTTGCTTCAATATCCCAGCCTCGGGGACAACAGACGCTCGGCCTCGACGACGCTCACCTTCTTGCGTGCGGCGTAGCTTTCGACTTGATCGTGCGCCAGCCGGCCCACGTCGAAGTAGCGTGACTTCGGGTGAGCCAGGTAGATGCCACTCACGCTGGCGGCCGGCCACATGGCGAATCCTTCGGTCAGGGTGATACCGACCGACGGCGCCTGCAGCAGCTCGAAGAGCTTCTTCTTCTCGCTATGCTCCGGGCAGGCCGGATAGCCAAACGCGGGACGGATGCCACGGTACTCCTCCGCGATGAGCTGCACGTTGCTCAAGTTCTCGCCCGCGCCGTAGCCCCACTCGCGGCGGACCCGCGCGTGCAGCATCTCGGCATAGGCTTCGGCCAGGCGATCGGCGAGCGCCTTGACGATGATCGCGCTGTAGTCGTCGCGCGCCTTTTGGTATTTGCCGGCCAGCTCATCCACGCCGAGGCCCGCGGTGACGGCGAACGCGCCAACGTGATCGGACAGACCCGAGTCGCGCGCCGCCACGAAATCGGCCAGGCAGCGGTAGGGGGGCTCGCCGCCTTGCTGGCGCAGCATGGGGAAACGCACCAGCTCCTGCTTGCGACTCTCGTCGGTGAAAAGCACGATGTCGTTGTCCTCGCTCGCCGCCGGCCAGAATCCGTACACCGCCGACGCGCGGATGAGTTTGCCCCGCACGATCTCGTCGAGCTTTTTCTTGCCGTCGGCGAAGAGATCGCGCGCGGCCGCACCGTACTTGGGGTGATCGAGAATGGCCGGGAATTTTCCGCGCAATTCCCAAGCCGTGAAGAAGAAGGTCCAGTCGATGTAGGGGACCAGCTCGTCGAGGGACTGGTCCTCGATCCTGCGCAGGCCGAGGAAGGACGGCGTGGCGATGCAGCTAGGACTCCATTCGATGGCGGGCTTCTTGGCGTTGGCCTCGGCCAGGGAGATCAGCGGGCGTTTGCGCTTGTTGGCGAAGCTCTGCCGCGCGTCTTCTTGCTCCATATGGTTCTTCTCGTCGAAAGCCTTGCGCTGCTTGTCGTCGAGCAAGGCGCTGACCACCGGCCCCGCGCGGGAGGCATCGAGCACGTGCACCGTGCTGCCGTGGAAACGCGGCGCGATCTTGACCGCGGTGTGCTCGCGACTGGTGGTGGCGCCGCCGATGAGCAGGGGCAGATCGAGACTGCGGCGCTCCATCTCCTCGGCCACGTGGGTCATCTCGTCGAGCGAAGGCGTGATGAGGCCGGACAGTCCGATGATGTCGCATTTCTCCGCCACGGCGGTGTCCACGATCTTCGCGCACGGGACCATCACCCCCAGGTCGACGACCTGGTAGTTGTTGCAGCCGAGCACGACCGACACGATGTTCTTGCCGATGTCGTGCACGTCGCCCTTCACGGTGGCAAGGAGGATCTTGCCGCGCGGCTTGCTGGTGCTGGTCTTCTCCGCCTCCATGTAGGGTAGCAAATGCGCCACAGCCTCCTTCATGGCGCGCGCGCTCTTCACCACTTGGGGCAGGAACATCTTGCCCGCACCGAAGAGATCGCCAACCACGCCCATGCCGGCCATGAGCGGCCCCTCGATGACGTCTAGGGGTTTGCCCAGCTTCTTGCGCGCCTCCTCGACGTCCGCGACCACGAAGTCGGTGATGCCATGGACCAGGGCGTGCGCGAGGCGCTTCTCGACCGGGGCCTCCCGCCAGCCGAGATCCTCCGCGCGTTTCTTGCCCTCGCCCTTGACTTGCCCGGCGAGCTCGATGAGGCGCTCGGTGGCATCGGGCCGGCGGTTCCAGATCACATCCTCCACGCGCTCGCGCAGGTCGGAGGGAATGTCGGCGTACACGCCAAGCTGTCCGGCATTGACGATGCCCATGTCGAGGCCGGCGGCAATGGCGTGGTACAGGAACACTGTGTGCATCGCCTCGCGGACGGGATCATTGCCGCGGAACGAGAATGACAGGTTGGAGATCCCGCCGGAGGTGCGTGCGCCGGGGCAGGCGGCCTTGATGGCCGGGATGGCCGCGATGAAGTCCTTGGCATAGTCGTTGTGTTCCTCCATGCCGGTGGCGATGGCGAGAACGTTAGGGTCGAAAATGATGTCGGTGGCGTCGAATCCGGCCTGCTCGACCAGCAGACGAAAGGCGCGCTGGCAGATCGCGACCCTGCGCTCGACGGTCACCGCCTGGCCTTCTTCGTCGAAGGCCATCACCACCACCGCGGCGCCGTAGCGATGCACCAGACGCGCCTTGCCCAGGAACTCGGCCTCGCCCTCCTTGAGCGAGAGGGAATTCACGATGCCCTTGCCCTGCAGGCACTTGAGACCGGCCTCGATGACCGACCACTTCGAGCTGTCCACCATGATGGGCACGCGGGCGATCTCGGGTTCGCTGGCCACCAGGTTGAGGAAACGGGTCATGGCCTCTTCTCCGTCGAGCAGGGCCTCGTCCATGTTGACGTCCAGCACGTTGGCCCCGCCGCGCACCTGATCGAGGGCGATGGCCAGGCCGGCGGCGTAGTCACCCGCCTTGATCAGATTGGCGAACTTGCGCGATCCGGCCACGTTGGTGCGCTCGCCGATCATGATGAAATTGGAATCGGAACGCACGGTCAGGATGTCGAGGCCCGCCAGTCGTAGATCGGTGGCCGCGATCGTGGCCACGGGCCGCGGACGTATGCCCGCGACTGCAGCGGCAATGGCGCGAATGTGGTCGGGCGTGGTGCCGCAGCAGCCGCCCACGATGTTGAGCAGCCCTTCCCCGGCCATCTCGCGGATCAGCCGCGCGGTGAGATCCGGTGTCTCGTCGTAGCCGCCCATGGTGTTGGGCAGCCCGGCGTTGGGATAGCAACTCAGGTAGCTTTGCGCGATGGCCGACAGCTCGACCATGTAGGATCGAACCTGGGTCGCACCGCCCCCGCAGTTGAGCCCGACCGAAAGCGGCTTGGTGTGCGCAATCGAGGTGTAGAAGGCGTCGAGGGTTTGCCCCGCCAGGATGCGCCCGCTCTTGTCGGTGATGGTTGCCGAGATCATGACCGGCAACCGCAGGCCCTTGGCGGCAAAGACATCCTCGATGGCGGCCAGACAGGCCTTGAGCGACAGGGTGTCGATGACGGTCTCGGCCAGCAGCAGATCACAGCCTCCGTCGATGAGGCCGGCCACCTGTTCGGCGTAGGCGTCGCGCATTTCATCGAAGGTGACCGCGCGATATCCGGGATCGCTGACCTTCGGCGAGAGCGAGAGCGTCTTGTTGGTCGGTCCCATGGCGCCCGCCACCAGGCGCGGTCGTTCGGGCGTCTTGTCCGACCAAGCGTCGGCCGCACGGCGCGCAACTTCGGCAGCGGCGACGTTCAGCTCATAGACGACGCTTTCCAGCTGGTAGTCGGCCTGGGCGATGCGCGTGGAGCTGAAGCTATTGGTCTCGATGATGTCCGCGCCGGCTTCCAGGTAGGCCGCGTGGATCTCCTGCACCATGTCGGGCCGGGTGAGCACGAAGACGTCGTTGTTGCCACGCAGCTCGTGGTTGTGCTTTGCGAAGCGCTCGCCGCGAAAATCGGCCTCGCCGAGCTTGTGCCTCTGGATCATGGTGCCCATGGCCCCGTCGATGACGAGCACGCGTCGGGACAGTTCCGAGTGGAGGTAGGCGATGCGTTGGTCGCGATTCATGTCGGTTCCTGCTTGGGTGGAGATGGTGATTGGGGTTTGCGGGCAAAGGCGGTGATCACGGAAAAGTGGGGTGGTCGCCGCTCTTGCGACGTGACCTCGCAGCGCTCGACGTGAAGGAGCGCCTCGCGGACAAGCCAGCCGCGCAGGGTGCGCGGGTGGAAACCTCGGTTGACGTGTCCATAGCCGGCGGTGAGCTCGCCGTGCTCGTGGTGGGCCAGGGTGCTGATCACCAGATCACCGCCCGGTCGCAGGACGCGGCCCGCCTCGCGCAGGGCGAGCTCGGGATGCTCGGAATAGGTCAACACGTGCAGGAGGAGCACATGGTCGAAGTGGCCATCGGGGAAGGGCAGGGCGTGCACGTCAGCGGCCGCGAAGGCGACGTTGCGCTGGGCACGCAGACGCCGGCGTGCCGCCTGCAGCATGCGCGCGCTCGAGTCGAGGCAGGTCAGGCTCCGGCACCGCGGCGCCAGGAGCGAAGCGATGGCGCCGTCGCCGCAACCCGCGTCGAGCACATCGCCGAGTAGGAGGTAGCCGAGCAAGCCGAACAAGGTCGCTTCCCAGGTGCGCCCCGGTGAGTAGTGGCGCTCCATTTGGCCGGCCACCGACTCCGGCCAGGACTTCGCCTGGCTCCGAGCGCGCAGGATCTCCTGGCGGCGAACCTGATCCTCGCGGATGAGCGGCTCGTCTCGGCTCTCGGCCACCAGGCTCCACAGCCGCCGCGCCGGGTCGGGCATGGTAGCGTCGCTGAGCGTGTAGAACGTCGAGGCGCCCTGCCGGCGGTCGCGCAGCACCCCGGCCTCGCGCAATTTGCCGAGGTGGGTCGAGACGCGGGATTGGGGCAACCCGGTGACTTCCGTGATTTCCGCCACTGAGAGTTCGTTTCCGTCGAGCAAATGCGCTAGCCTGACCCGGGTCGGGTCGGCAAAGAGCCTCAGCACGTCCACAGTTTTGACCAGGCCAATCATCAATCAATCCTGATACTATGATAGTAATCCAAGCATGGAAAGCAAGCACTTAAGGCGACGGGCGCGGGGGTCGATGAACTCCTCCGTGACCTCGCACCTAACGGGGACGGTCCCTCGGGTTCCCGACCGCTACCAGCTCAAGAGCCAGGCCGGCAAGGGCGGCATGGGGGCGGTGTATCAGGCGCTCGACAGTCGGACGGGCTCTCTCGTCGCGATCAAAGTCTTGCAATCGCGTGGCGCCATCGAGATGGCGCGGTTCGAGCAAGAGGCGCGCGTGCTGTCCGAGGTCCAGCACCCGGGCATCGTGCGCTACTTCGACCACGGCATCACGCCGGACGGCGCGCCCTTCATCGTGATGGAATGGCTGGAGGGCGAAACCTTGGAGGAGCGCATGGCCCGCGGCCGAATGTCGCCGGCCGGGGTGGCGCGCGTCGCGCAGTTCGTGCTCGCGGCGCTGGCCGCGGCGCACGGGCGCGACATCGTCCATCGCGACATCAAGCCGGGCAACATCTTCCTGGTCGAGGCCATGCTGGGGAACGTGCGCGTGCTCGATTTCGGCATCGCCCGGCGCCGGCTCGACATCAAGCGCCTCACCCGCGACGGCTCCACGGTGGGCACGCCGCTTTACACCTCACCCGAACAGGCGCGCGGTCGCGCCGACGTGGATGGCCGAGCCGATATCTTCTCGCTCGGCTGCGTGCTCTTCGAGGCCTTGACCGGCGAGCCACCTTTCACTGGTGATACGCCACTCGAGGTGATGACCAAGATTTGCGCTGGCCGTGCCCCTGACATTGCGACCAGGCGTGCGGGGCTGCCCGCGGCTCTCGCCTCGCTGGTGAACGCCATGCTGGCCCACGAGCCCGCCCGGCGTCCGCAATCCGCGGCGACGCTGGCCGGCGAGTTCGCCCGTTTGACCAACGGGAGCGGTTCGGCGGAGGACGAGTGCGGTGCGGTCGAGACGAAACCGCACGCCAGGGTCGGGTGCTTCCCCGCGAGAGAGGAACGCATGAGCTCGGCCATGCTGGTCGCTCGGGGCACGCGCAGCCGGCACGAGGAAGAGATCCTCTTGGCCGAGCTTCGGCGGCTGTCGGATCGCTTCACCTGCGTGATGGACCGTCTCATCGATCACACCGTGCTCGTGACCGCGGGCGCAGCACCCACGGCCGAGGAGCAAGTCATCCGCCTGGCGTCCATGGCGCTCGCGCTGCGCGAGGTGGAGCCGAGCGCGAAGATTGCCATTGCCACGGGACGCATGACCTTGCTTGGCAACCTGCCCGTTGGGCCGCTGATGGACCGCTTTCCCGCGCTGATGGACGGACAAGCCATCGGTACCATCCGCGTCGATCCGGCCACGCGACGTCTCCTGCCGGCCGCGTTCCGGGTGGGGGGGGCGGTAGGACCGCTGCTCCTCGTCGGTGGGGCTGGGGCCCCGAATCCCACAGAATCGAACGACGCCGTGCCCGAAGTGCTGGCGGCGCCGACCGCGCGTCCCTCGTCGCGACGGCGAACCGTCAGCGACGGCTAGTTCCGCCGCCCTTGCCCGGCCCGCAGCCACCCGAATCAGGTGCCGAGAGTTGCCCCCTACAGCTTGCCGGGAAACGTGCCGGCCGCGTGGCGAAGGCTGAGGTCGGCGAGCGCGACCTCGAGATGGGCCTGCGCCAACATTTCCTTGGCGGTGGTGAGACCGTCCTGCGCTTGCAGCAGGTCGATCTGGGCCGCTTTTCCCGCCTCGTACTGCGTACGAACCAGATCCAGGGCCTCGATCGCGAGCGCCACCTGACGCTCGGCCGCCTCCTGGGCGTGGCGTTTGGTGTCGAGGAGTCCGTGGTTGTTGGACAGGTCGTCGCGGATGACCTCGCGAAGTACTTCGGCGCGCGCCTGGATCTCGCGCGCCTGTTCGTCGGCGAGGTGTCGTTGGGCGTCCCGCGCCCCACCATCGTAAAGCAGCCAGTCCAATTGCAGGCCGATGGCCCAGGCGTGATGCTGCTGGGCGAAGTTGTCGTAGTTGAACATTCGGGCGCTGCCGAAAGCCGACAGGGTGGGGCTCCAGCGCCAGGCGTAGGCGCGACGCTGCGCGAGCAGCGTTCGCTCGTTCAATTCCAGGGCTCGGAACTCGGGGCGCAAGCTCAACGCTGCATCCAGCTCGAAGGATGCACCCTCGATTTTGGCCGCGCCCAGCGGCGCCACCTTGAATTCCCCGCCGGCTTGGATGAGCGTGGCAAGGGCGCGATAGGCTTGCTTTTCGCCGAAATTCGCCTCGCGGGCCGCCTGTGCTGCGCGCACCATGGCCAGCTGAGCGCGATCCACATCGACTTTCGTGACCGTGCCAGCCGCGAAGCGGGTCTCGGCGTTGCGCAAGGTCGCGGCCGCGACCTCGATGCTCGAAAGCCTCGCAGCGAGTACCTCGTCGGAAATCGCCGCGGCATAGAAGGCCTGGGCCACGCTGAACAGCACGTTCGCCTGCGAGGTCTCGTACTCGGCCTGGGCCGCGCCGATGCTCGTCTTCACGGCGCCCAGCGCGGCGTAGGCGGACGGGGCGACGAGCGGTGCCGTGAAGTTGATGACTCCGTCCAGCTGGTTCTTGGGCTGAATGGTCAGGAACCGTGTCGGCCCCCCGGCCGCCGCCGCGCCGTCGTTGCCGAGCGGAAATTTGAACTCGATGTTGTTGCGGGTGTACCTGCCTTGCGCCGCCACGGTGGGAAACAACGCCGCCCAGGCCAGGTCGATGTGGGTTTGCGCTTGGGCCAAGTGCGCGCGCTCGGCGACCAGGGTGCGGTTCGCCTTGCGCGCCATGGCCAGGGCCTGGTCCAGCGTCAGCTCGCCGGTCGCCCGCGCTTCGACACCGAGCAGGGTGGCGATCAGTACCGCCACCATCGAGCCCACGCCTCGTTGCCGCCCGTGCACTCTCTTCACGAGGCCGCCCCTATGCGCGGCGGCCGATCTCCCAGGGCGCGGCCGTCGTCGTTGGCGGCCGGGTGTGCAATCAGGACCGGCATGACCTCGTCGGCGCCGGTCTCGGAGGCAGGCCGCGCCTTGAGGCGGAAAAGTCGGCGCAACCTCACTGCGGCGTCATCGAACAGCGCATAGGCCACCGGTGTGGCGAGCAGGGTGAGCAAGAGCGAGAGGATCTGCCCGCCGACCACCGGGCCGGCCGTGGCGCGGTTGAATTCGGCGCCGATGCCGCGCGAGATCACCAGCGGCAACATGCCCGCGACGAAGGCCAGCGTCGTCATCAGGATGGGGCGCAGACGGTCGCGGTTTCCTTCCAGGATGGCGTCCAGTCGCGAATGACCTTCGGCACGCAGCTGGTTGATGTGGTCGATCTGCAGGATCGCATTCTTCTTCACCACGCCGAAGAGCACCAAGATGCCCAACATGGTGAAGATGTCCAGCTCCTGGTGCAGCAGCAGAAGCGACATCAGCGCGAAGGGCACGGTCAAGGGCAGCGCCAAGAGGATGGTCACCGGGTGCAACCACGACTCGAACTGCGCGGCCAGGATGAGGTACATGAAGATGAAGGCGAGCGCGAAGGCGATGCCGAAATTGCGCGCGGTTCGTCCGATCTCCTTCGATTGGCCAAGCGGCACCACCCGGTATTCGCGCGGCAGGTGCAAGTCCTTCACTGCTTTCTCGAAGGCCGTGCCCACTTCGCCGCCACCCACGCCGGGCGCGGTGTTGGCGTAGAAGGTGACCTGGCGCTGGCGCGCGTAGCGGTTCACCTGCGACGGTCCCTCGGCGTGGGACAGCTTGACCACATCGAGGAGCGGTACGGTTCCGAGCTTGCTCGAAGGAACGCTGAGCAGGCCGAGGGCCTCGGTGCTGGCACGAAAAGGCTCATCGGCACGTACCAGGATGTCGTACTCGTTGCCCTGTTCCTCGTAGCGTGACACCTTCACGCCGCCAATCAGCAACTGAGCGGCACGCGCGACATCCATGACGTTCACGCCGAGGTCGGCGGCCTTGCGCCGATCCACGGTGGCCTCGATTTCCGGATTTCCCATCACCAACGAGGTGTCGACATCGACGGCGCCCGGAATCGCCTTCAACCGCTTGCTCGCCTCCGCGGCGTAGCTCGTGAGCTTTTCCAGGTCCGGCCCGGTCATGATGTACTGGACCGTGGCCGCGCTGAAGCCGCCGCCCGAGAACGCAGGCACCGCGAGCACCTGCATGCGGAATGCCTTGGGCTGCTGGGGCACGATTTCGCGCCGGACCTTGTCCTGCAACTGGTCTTGCGAAAGCTTGCGCTGGTTGGGCGGTACCAGGCGGACGAAGATCTTGGCCAGGTTGTGTGTCTTCTCGGCGGTGTCACCGATGGTGGCCACGGTTGCGGTCACCTCGGGCCAGACGCGCACGGCGCGTGCGATGCGCTCGACGGCCAGGTTGGTGGCAGCCAGACTGGTGCCCTCCGGCGTGCGCACGCTGATCTCGAATTGCGCCTCGTCGTTCTTGGGCAGAAAGCCCTTGGGCACGGCTTTCATCAGGGGGATGCACGAACCGAGCGTGGCGGCTGCGGCCACCACCACCACCCAGCGATGTTGCATCACCCAGCCAAGCAACCTCATGTAGGCCGCCTCGATGGGTCGGTAGAAGACATCGACCACGCGTTCGAGCAGGTACTTTCTGCGCTGACCCGCCGGCAGCGGGTCCAGGCGCAGCCAGCGCGAAGCGAGCATCGGCGTCAGGGTGAAGCTGACGAAGAGCGAGATGGCGATGGCCGCGGCCATGGTCAGGCCGAAGCTCTTCAGGAAGCGACCCGGGATGCCGCCCATGAAGGCGACCGGCATGAACACCGCGAGCAACGACAAGGTGGTCGCCAGCACGGCCAACCCGATCTCTCGCGTGGCGTAGATGGCCGCGGGCATGGGCCGAACCTTCTTCTCGTCGATGAAACGGAAGATGTTCTCGAGCACCACGATGGCGTCGTCGATCACGATGCCCACCGCAAGGGCCAGGGCCAAAAGGGTGATGGTGTTCATGGTGAAGTTCATCATCCACATGGCCATGAACGTCCCGATGATGGACGTCGGAATGGCCAGCGCCGCGATCAGGGTGCTGCGCAGGTTGCCGAGGAATAGCAGCACCACCAGCGCCGCGAGAAGCGCGCCCAGCACCAGGTGCTCGCGTACCGCTCCTACGCTGGTTCGCGTGGTCTCGGTGTTGTCACGGATGACTTGCAGGTGGTAACCGGCCGGAAGCGTCTTGCCCAGGTCTTGCAGTCGGTCGCGCAGGGCATCGACCACGGCCACGCTGTTCTCGCCCGACTGCTTGCGGATGGACAACACGACCGCCGGCTTGCCGTCGAGCATGGCCGAGCTTTCGGCCTCCTCCTCGCCGTCCACCACGCGCGCCACGTCGCGCACCAGGATTGGGTGGCCGTCGGTCTGCCTGACCACGATGTCATTGATGGCAGCGACGCTGGCGACGCGGCCGCGCACGCGGAAGACCTGTCGCCGCGGGCCGGTGTCAATGGCGCCACCGGGCGCGGTCACGTTTTGGGCCACGATGGCTCGCTCGACGTCGCTGGCGGAAAGTCCGAGCGAACGCAGCCGATTCGGATCGACATAGACCTGGATTTGCCGCTTGCGCCCGCCGACGATGGTGACCTGGCCTACACCGGACACGTTTTCCAGGGCCTGCCGTATCTTCTTGTCGGCCAGCTCGGTGACCTCGCGGATGGGGCGCGTCGACTTCACGGCAACGAAGAGCACGGGTGCCGCGTCGGGATCGAGCTTGCTCACCACCGGGGTCTCCGTGCCCTGGGGCAGGTCGGCGAGAATGGTGGCCAGGTGGTCGCGCACCTCTTGTGCCGCGATGTCGACGTTCTTGTCGAGCAGGAAAGTGATGAAGACTTGGGAGACGCCCTCGGTGGAGGTCGAGCGCAGCTCGTCGATGCCACTGATGGTGTTGACCGATTCTTCAATCTTGTCGGTCAACTCGGTCTCGATCTCCTCGGGTGCGGCACC
>Ga0210133_1000661_pt1 | contig 11274 bp, 9 predicted proteins | sample Joice_ThreeSqC_D_2_FD_184874 | JGI IMG/M metagenome (GOLD analysis project Ga0210133, IMG submission 184874) | Wetland microbial communities from San Francisco Bay, California, USA, that impact long-term carbon sequestration - Joice_ThreeSqC_D1... | ecosystem: Environmental > Aquatic > Marine >...
CAATAACTTTGATGCGGTTATAGAAACCAGCTCTGAAGATTTCAGCGACGCAAAGATTAAATTCGAAGCAGAAACAAACAGCATTAACACAAGGAATAGTGATCGTGATGCACACCTAAAATCTGCCGACTTCTTCGATGCACAGAAATATGAGAAGATCTCTTTCGTCTCAGCTTCTGTAATGAAAATTTCAGATCACGAGATTAAAGTAAAGGGCAGTCTGACAATTCGCGATATAACAAAAGAAATCACTCTCGACGTAATTTATAACGGGATTGTTGAAGGTATGGATGGAAACGATGTTGCCGGTTTTGAAATTTCAACAAAGCTCAATCGTTTTGATTATGGTTTGAAGTGGAACGCATTAACCGAAGCAGGCGGAGTTGTTGTAGGAAATGAAGTTAAAATTGAAATCCTTGCAGAGTTTAATAAAGCTAAAAGTGTAGCACAAGCCGCCTGATCATTTCAAAAATTTTCTAATTACTAACAAAAGGGGCACTAAGTGTCCCTTTTTAATTTCTTTTCATTTGGCTCTGTTACTACTTTTTCAGCTCCTCAAGCTTCTTTTCTATAAAATCTTTTCCATTGGGCATAAGCTCAAGAGCTTTATTATAAAACTTTATTGCATTTTCTTTGTCGCTTTTAGATTCATACGCTTCCGCTAATCCGATATTCGCAGTTCCGGAATCCGGGTACTTATTAACATTAATTAATGCAAATGTAAGCGCTTCATCATACATATTTTCATCAATCAGCTTTTCTACTAATTCCTGTAGTGAATTATCCGTAAAGTCGTAAGCGAAAGCACCATAGTATTCTTCATATAAATTATTATAAGTTTTAACTGCTTCTTCGATGCCGTCTTTTTTAACTTTATCAAAAAGCAGATCTTCAAGAAGCTCCGGCTGTTCAGCCCCACGATGACAGGTTATACATTTAACTTTTATTATATCATTCCCGAATTTGGAAAGTTCAGAAAGATATTTTGTATTGATATCGTGTGTCATGTTCATCATTATTCTTGCTTCCTGCTTTTCTGTTTTTTTATCCGATGCAAAATCATATGTGCTTAACGGCTGCCCTTCTTCGCCCTCGTGGCAGAAGTTGCATCTTACACCCAGTCCATGTGTAAATGATTTCATTATATCTACTAATTTGTCCTTGGAAATATCCTTAGGAAGTATTTGCAGATTAGTAAATTTATCCGGTATTTGTGCTTTTACAGCACCAACAATAAAAGAAGCAAATATTATCAACAGAAATATTTTCTTTAACATGCACAACCTCCATATTAATTATTTATAAATAACTGATATCAAATTGTATTTCAGAAAATATAAAAAGTTATCCATATTCTTCTCCCGAACAATATCCTATTTTGTTTGGCAGGCTTTAATAACTTTTCGTTGTTTTCTTTAAAAAAAATTATAAAATTAAAATTGGAGAAACAAATTTGTTTTGGATATGAACAACCTTCAAAAACTCGGCTTTGATAATTGGTTTTGGAATTCCATCTCTTCGGAAAAAGATAAAATGAATTCATCTAAAGCCCCAGACTTTAAAATTGTAAGAGTAATTAGCGTAAACAAAAACAGCTTTGTTGTTTCCAACGGTCTAAAAGATATTTATGCTGAGCTGACAGGAAAGTTTCTGTTTAACTCAGAAGACTCCCTTGATCTGCCTGCTGTTGGCGATTGGGTTTATGTACAGTTGTTCGATGATGACGAGCTGGCAATTATTCACGAAGTACTTCCGCGTAAATCAATACTCAAAAGAAAAGCATCCGGCAAAAAGGTTGAATACCAGCTTATTGCTGCAAACATTGATACTGCGATAATTATACAATCACTTGGCTCCAATTTTAACTTGAGAAGACTCGAGCGCTACCTTGTAATGATAAACGAAGGCAAAATTACTCCGGCAATATTTTTAAGCAAAAGCGATCTTATCAGCGAAGAAGAAATTGAGAAGAAGAAAAATGAAATTAGAAAAATCCTGCCTGATATTTCCATCATAGCCTTCAGCAACAACAGTAAGAGCAATATCGAAAATATAAAAACTTTCTTTGAGCTATCTAAAACTTATTGCCTGCTTGGTTCATCTGGTGTCGGTAAAACAACATTACTCAACAATTTAATTCACCGGGAACTGTCCAAAACACAGCCGATCAGAGAGAAAGACGGAAGAGGAAAACATACGACTACACGACGTGATCTTATTGTTTTAGAAAACGGAGCGATAATAATTGATAACCCGGGATTGCGTGAGCTTGGTGTAATTTCAAATGAGTCCGGACTTGGTGATACTTTCAATGAAATTGATGTGCTGGCTGATCAATGCAAATACAAGGATTGTACACACACAGTTGAAGCGGGTTGTGCAGTACTGGAAGCGTTAAAACAAGAAGAGATATCTCAAGAGCGGTATAGCAATTACATAAAAATTTATAAAGAGTCGTTATACAATGAAATGTCCTACATTGAAAAGAGACAGAAGGATAAAAAGTGGGGAAGATTTTTTAACTCGGCGATGAAAGAGATAAAAAATAAAAAGCGTACTTGATCTCTGCCATGATGCGACTTTTTCTGCACGGGGAATATTATGAACAAAATCAAGGGTCTCATTAAACTCATCCGTTTCGAACTTCCATTCTCCGCCGGAGTTTGTGTTGTAATGGGGCAGATGCTGGCTCTCGGAGAGTTTACATCAATTCCTGTAACAGTCTTTGGTTTTACTTCTGTATTTTTAATTTCCGCTTCAATATTAGTGCTGAATGATTACTTCGATGTAGAGACCGATAAAATAAATGCCCCTTCACGACCTATTCCTTCCGGTCTTGTTCCACCCGCAGAAGCGTTGTCCTTTTCACTGCTTCTTTTGCTTGCAGGAATATTCACAAGCTACCTTATTAATATAAATGTACTTTTAATTTCAATTGCTCTTGCTGTAATTGGTTTTCTTTACAACCGTTATTTTAAAAAGACCGGTTTGCCCGGAAACCTTATGGTTAGCTTTTCTGTTGGGATGACATTTGTTTACGGTGGCGCATCTGTCGGACTGCTCTTTCAAAAAGCTGTTTTGTTTTTTGGATTAATTGCTGCGTTAATTGACCTTGGAGAAGAAATTGCTGCCGACGCAATGGATATTAATGGCGACAAGCTTATAAATTCTAATTCATTGGCAATAAAGTTTGGCGGACCAACTGCCATTAAAATTAGTGTGTGCATTTTCTTTCTTGTTATACTTTTATCATTTGTTCCTTTTATACTAAATTGGTTTCCGATTATTTATCTTGTGCCGGTCGGGATAATGGATATATTAATTGCACATCCTGCTTTGAAGTTACTGAAGTCACAAAATGAAAATTGCCGAAAACTTATCCGCTGGATTTATCTGGGAGCTATTACCGGTATTATTATTTTTATAATTATGAGATTGTTTGGAATTTAAAATTCAATTAATGGAAATAACGGATGAGCGAATACATTAAAACCGGATTAAAGATTATCTGGATGATTGTTGGATTATTCTGGTTGGTCTCAGGTCTTATTACAAAAAAAGCTAAAGCTCAGGAAACTTTTCCTAAACGTTTTATTTATTACTGGCTTCCACTTATAGTTGCTTTTTACCTGCTGGGTCCCGGCGACTGGTTCGGAAAAAGCTGGCTGAGAGAAAAATTTGTCGAACACACAAACCTGGTTGGTACCATCGGACTTTTATTTTGTATTGCAGGTGCTGTTATTGCAATCTGGTCAAGATATTTACTGGGCAGAAACTGGAGCTTATCCGTACAAAGAAAATCTGAGCATGAGTTAATTCAGAAAGGTATTTATAAAACTATAAGACATCCCATTTACTTTGGATTGCTGCTGTTTATTATTGGCAATGGTATTATTGTCGGCGACTACCGTGCGATCATTGCGGTAATTGTTGTTTTTATTTCTCTCTGGTTTAAACTTATAAAGGAAGAAAGATTACTCATCGAAATTTTTGGCGATCAATATTTAAACTATAAACTTAAAACGAAAGCTTTAATACCTTTTGTTCTGTAATGAAAGGATAGAAATATAGATTTGAAAACATTAGTAAAAAAATGGTTTGATAAATGGCTGGAAGGAGATTTTCACAATTTACCCGTTACAGAAAACTTTCAGCATACCAGTCCCTTCGGAACAATTAACGGGAAGAAAGAATACATCAGTCTTGTTGAATCGAACAAAGATAAGTTTTTAGGATACCGTTTTGAAATTCACGATGAAATTTATGATAAAGACAAAGCCTGCGTTCGCTACAAAGCAATACAGGGAGATTTTAAATTAGACGTAAGTGAGTGGTATTACGTAAAGAATGATTTAATTGAAAAGATCGTAGCATACTACCATATTGGCGAGATACGCGATGATCGGAAACTTAAAAATCAATGAGACTATTAGTAAAAATGAATTGAATAAATTTATTCGGCTCCTATTATCACAACTGTAATATCATCTGATTGCTGCTTACCCTGTGAAAAATTATTTACTTCATTAATTATACTTTGAATTGAAGCTGAGGAAACGGAAAAATGTTTTTCCAACCTGTCATTGCCAAACTCTTCTTCAAACGTATTCATCGCTTCTGTAACGCCGTCACTGTAAAGAACAAATTTGCAGCCGGGAGTGAATTTTATCTTGTGCTCAGAGTAATCGCTCCCGGTTATTCCTAACGGCAGTCCATCCGTTTTACTTACAAAGTTTGTTTCAGGTAGATTTACAAATAATGGATCCGTATGACCAGCACTTGAAAAGATGATTGTACGTTCTTCAGGATCGAGCAAAGCATATATCATTGTAACGAACCTTGTGCTGGGAAAATCTGTTAAAAGTATCTCATTAAGTTTTTTAAGAACTTTGCCTGGCGAAAGCGTTTGTGCCCGCCTGCCGGTATGCAGGTTTGCTACCAGCCTCAGAAGGCTTCTTGTTGAAGACATTAATAAAGCAGCTCCCATTCCTTTGCCGGAAACATCAGCCAGAACTATTCCCAGCTTCCCGTTATCTAATGGAAAGAAATCATACCAGTCTCCGCCGACTTCCAGGCATGGTAGACAAACTCCTTTTAAATTAAATCCGGGAATGATCGGCGATTCTTTTGGAAAAAGATTGAACTGAATTGCACGCGCATCTTTTAATTCACTCTGCATTCTTTCTTTTTCAAGTCGCTCTTTCTGAAATAGCCTTGCATTTTCAATTGCGATCTCTATATGATGTGCTAATGATTCCAGCAGCTTAATTCTTCCCGGGCTGAATGCATTTGCTTCCTGGTGCTGTATATCAAAAATGCCGATCAATTCTCCATTAATCTTCAGCGGGATATCAACCTCGGAACGGGTTGAATTTTCACTTACCTGGTAATACGGATCAATTGTTACATCGGGTGCATAATATGTTTCCCCTATAGCAGCGGTATGACCAATCATTCCAAATTTACCAATCTTAAAACGATCACCTTTTACATGATAATTTATTGTCCATCCGCGCACTGCAACAATTTCAAGCTCATTGGCTTCATTGTCTATGAACAAAACTCCGGAACGTGAATAACCAAAAGTTTCTGCAACATCGCCGACAATTTCTTCAAGAAGAATATCCAGGTCCAGTATGGAATTAATCTTTTGAGCAACGCGCTGCAGCAAAAGTAATTCCTGTATATGTTTATCCTGGTTTTTCTGTTCCATAATTTTTAAGAAATAATACGAGTAGATTTTTCAATTATAGCTTTTAAAATAATGATAAGAAAGAAAGATTATAATATTCAAATACTGGTACGGAATAATTACAGGAGGGATTACTATTTATTTTCCCTACAATTACACCTTATGTTTTTTTATATTCAAAAGAATTTAATCCGGATTTATGACAAAAGAATTGTTAAATAGCGGTCGTAAAGCTTTATCTGCCGGCGAATGGGAAAAAGCCGGGGAATTTCTGAACCAAGCATTAAAGGAAGAGGAATCTGCAGAGGTTTACGAGGAGTTAGCATGGGCATGCTGGTGGATAAATGATGCTTCAGGTGTTTTTGAAAACCGTACTAAAGCCTTCAACATGTTTATTGAAAAAAATGATAGCCTGGGTGCGGCACGAAATGCCTGCTGGGTTGGTTTGGATTATATTGAATTTAAAGGTGAGTTTGCAGTTGCAAACGGGTGGTTTAAAAGAGCAGAAAATCTTCTTGAGGGCTTACCCCCTTCATCTGAACTTAGTATGTTCAAAATCTTGAAAGCAAGGTGGACATTCCAGGTTGATAAAAATACTGAGCTCGCCTTTAAGCTGCTCGATGAAAGTCTGCAAATTAGCAAAACACTTAAAAATATTGATGGCGAAATGCTTGCTGAAGCTTTGAAAGGATTCATTCTTGTCGTTGAAGGAAATATATCAGAAGGAATGCCGCTTCTGGACGAAGCAACTTTACTCGCACTTACTTCCGAACAAAGTGATATAAAATATACAACCATAACCTGCTGCTACCTTATTGATGCATGTGAACGCGTAAGAGATTATGAACGTGCAGCGCAGTGGTGCAACAATGTTAAAGAATTATGCAAACGCTGGCGGTATAAAGCTATGTTTGCCAACTGCAGAATGAAACATGCAGGAATATTAATCTGGAAAGGCGAATGGAATGAGGCCGAGGAAGAACTTTTATCCGCAGCTAATGAGCTAAAGGAATTCAGACCTGTGCAGGTTAATGCATGTATAGTAAGACTTGCAGATTTAAAACGAAGACAGGGGAAATGGAAAGAATCTGAAGAGCTTTTAAACAAAGTAGAATCACATCCACTTAAACAGTTGTTCTCTGCATTTCTTTTTTTTGATATCGGGGAATACGAAAAAGCGCTGGATATGGCCGAAAGATATTTAAGAAGATTTGCTGAAAATGAAAAAACTGAAAGAACGCTGGTAACAGAATTGATGATTAAAATAAATATTCAACTTGGAAAACTTGAGACCTCACAAAGTTTATTGAATGAATTAAAAAACATTTCTGATTTAATCAATACTCTTCCTTTAAAGGCTGCATTTCTAAACTCACGGGGCAGTTTGGAATATGCTCAAAAAAAATATGAGTCAGCAAAACATGATCTTGAAGATTCCGTAGATATTTATGATAAAATAAAATCACCTTTTGAATCTGCCAGAACAAGAGTACTGCTTTCCGAGGTTTTAATATGTCTGAACAAATATGCTCAGGCTGAAGGCGAGCTAAATACTGCGATAACAAAATTTAAAGAGCTTGGAGCGGAAAAGGATTTTGAAAAAGCTAGATCAATTCTGAAAAGTCTGTATAAAGAAACCGCGGAAGATTCCGACAGAAATAAATATGAATTCACAGGAAGAGAACTCGAAGTGTTAAGATTAATTGCCGATGGAAAAAATAACGAGGATATAGCCGAAAAGCTTTTCCTCAGCGTTCGCACTGTTGAAAAACATCTTACTAACATCTACAGTAAAGTTGGTGTTTCAGGAAAATCAGCAAGAGCATATGTTGCCTCTTATGCAATAAAGCATAATCTTATATTTACATAATTACGTATTAAGTCAGCCACAATTACGTAGTACCCCTGATTTTTATTACATTTATCAATTCTATTTTCAGATCAGTAATAAACTGGTTTAAAATTTAATACGTGGTGATAAAATGAAAAACAAGCAAAATCCGGAACAATACAAAGTAATAGTAATTGGTGCCGGCCAGGCAGGTCTTTCGGCAGGGTATTTTCTGAAAAAAAATAAAATTGATTTCCTTATTCTCGATTCGAACGAACGGGTTGGTGATTCATGGCGAAACAGGTGGAATTCGCTCAGACTTTTCACGCCCGCTAAATTTGATAGTCTCGCAGGATTGCCTTTCCCTTCAGATCCGAATTATTTTCCAACTAAAGATGAAATGGGAGACTATCTGGAAAATTACGCTGAGCATTTTAATCTGCCGGTAAGAAATAATATTAAGGTTGATGGACTTTCAAGAGAAGGAAACAATTATTGTATTACGGCGGGCGATAGTTATTTTGAAGCTGAACATGTTGTAATTGCAATGTCGAATTACCAGGTTCCAAAGATTCCGAAGTTTGCTAAAGATTTGAATCCTGATATTGTTCAGATTCATTCATTCGATTATCGTGATTTATCGCAGCTTCAGGATGGACCTGTGCTAGTTGTTGGTGCAGGAAATTCTGGATCAGAATTAGCTCTGGAAGCTGCAAGAAATAATCACGAAGTATGGCTTGCCGGAAGAGATACGGGACATATCCCGTTTGACATTGAAGGAACATTTGCAAAAATAATTATGGTACGATTAGTAATCAGATTTCTATTTCACAGAATTCTTACTACAAATACTCCAATAGGAAGGAAAGCAAGACCTAAAATAATTTCGCAAGGAGGGCCTCTCATTAGAAACAAGCCGAAAGATTTTATTAATGCGGGGATAAAACGAATTCCGAAAATTACTGGTATAAAAAACGGTCTTCCCGTTGATGAAAACAACGAGGTGATTGATATAAAAAATATAATCTGGTGCACAGGCTTTTATCCTTCTTATTCCTGGATTGATATCCCGGTCTTTAAAGATAAAGAACCGATGCAGGATCGCGGAGTAGTAACAAATGAACTCGGACTATATTTCGTCGGGATGCATTTTCTATATTCGCTTTCTTCTGCAATGATTCACGGGGCGGAAAGAGACGCAGAACATGTAGTGAACATTATAGTTAATCGTATTTGATAATTTAACCACCTGTCATCTTTTTGAGTCAGTCGTATTAAAATCTATAATAAACACCGATTTTATCTCTATTATTTATTTGGTCCTTTTTTTAGCTTCAAATAAATACAATTAATAAACTCACAGTGAACAATTCAAAAAACAAATACCTTGATCATATAGACGAAAAGAACAAGTTCACACGCAAGTCTGTAACAAATGAAAACCTTATTGTTGTTTCAGAGTTAAAAGATGGCTATTTCCCGAATGTTGTCCGGGAGTATTCAATAAAGTTTCCCTTGAATGGAACTGAACATTATAAGATAAACAACATAGAATATCATGTTCCTGAAATGCATTTTCTTACAGCATCCGGACCGTGTGAAAGCTCAGGATTTCTGGAATCAAAATCATTCGTCTGGGGCCTGTGTATAAATATAAGTCTCAATTTGATTGATGAAGCATTTACTGTTTTATCTGCTGAGGAAAATATAGATCTTGAAAATAATTTAGCAGGATACTTTAAATCAGAAAAATTCTTAGAACATGTTTTCCCGGTTTCATATTCAGAGCTTGGTCAAAAACTGCTTAAATTATCAAGAAGGTTGCAATCTAAATACAATGATTTTTCATTTATTAATGATGAAATGTTCCTGGAACTATCAGAGAACGTAATAAGTCATGAGTCAGAAAATTTTAAAAAGCTGAGTTCTCTTTCTTCTCTAAAATCCACTACCAAAAAAGAAATTTTAAAAAGATTATTGTTCGGAAAGAATTTTATAGATGACAACTTCAGGGAAAGCATCGTAGTTAGAGACGTTGCAAAGCAAAGCTGCTTATCCGAATTTCACTTCTTCCGTTCGTTCAAAGAGGCATTTGGAATTTCGCCGCATAATTATCTCATTAAACGAAGGTTAAATGAAGCATTAGAGCTGTTAAAGAAAAACAACTCAACTGTAGGAGAGATTGCGTTTAACTGCGGCTTTCCTGATATTCATTCTTTCAGCAAATCTTTTAAAAAACATTTTGGCTATTCCCCTTCACAGGCATTCGTTAAAAATTAGCAGTTTTTGACAAAGGTCAATTTTTGTTAAAAACTATATTCGAACCAGGCTAACAGCTCAGTTTGAACCAGCTGTTATTTAATAATTCACATTAGGCTAATGAACATGAATATTCATACTAAATCCGTTTCAATTTCATTTTTTGTAATTATGCTGTTCTTTTTTTCAGATAATTTATTTCCGCATGTATTTACAAAAATTACTGATCAGAATAATCCTGTGGTGACTGACACCTGGTCTGGTCAATATGTTGGTGCAAGCTGGATAGATTTTGACAACGATGATTTACTGGATTTATATATTTGCGGAAAACCACTGTACCGCAATACTGGTAATGGAAACTTTCAAAAAATAGTAACCGCACTTTCAAGCGAAGGGGGTGTTCTGGGTAACAGTTGGGCAGATTATGATAATGATGGCGATATAGATTGTTTCCTTGTTGCAACAACTAGTAATACGCTTTCATATTTATTCAGGAACAACGGGAATAACACATTTACGAAAATTACAACCGGGGATATCGGAGATGCGACTTACAATTCCGGTTGGGGATGTTCATGGGCAGATTATAATAACGATTGCTATGTTGATTTGATTATTGCGGCAGCTAATAATGCAGGTGTTGTAAACCATCCCAGCCGATTTTTTGAAAATAATGGTGACGGTACTTTTTCAGATGTCACATTATTATCTGGAATTGGCTTAAAAAAATCAGCCGGGTTAGGGGCGATTAGTGCAGATTTGAATGACGATACCTATCCCGATATTTATGTGGGTAATGACAGAGAACAAAATCATTTATGGATAAATCAAAAAGATGGCAGCTTCAAAGAACAGGCAATGATGCTTGGAGTTGGATATAATGGTGCAGGTATGGCTGAAGCCAGTATGGGAATTGCGATTGGTGATATAGAAAATGATGGCGACCTCGATTTATTTTTGGGCCATTTTAAAGGAGAAAGCAATACACTTTATCGAAATATGGGAGCAATAGGTTTTCAGGACGATACTACACCTGCCGGTTTAGCTCTTGCAAGTTTGCCTTATACCGGATTTGGTACTGGATTTTTTGATTATGACCAGGATGGTGATCTTGATCTGGCGGTTGTCAATGGACGGGTTATTCGAGGACAGGTTTTAACAAATCAAATGCCGGTTACCCATTGGGACCATTATGCTGAGCCAAACTTTGTGTTTGAAAATGATGGGCAGGGTATTTTTAAAAATGTTAGTGAATTGTGTACAGAGTTCACCGCAAAAGTTGAAAATAGCCGTGGACTTGTTTTTGGTGATATAGATAATGATGGCGATGTCGATTTGCTTGTCACCAACGAAGGCGGCAAAGCACGCTTATATCGTAATGATTTTAAGGATCAGGGAAATTGGCTGACAATTCGCGCAATTGATCCTGAGATTAATCGTTATGCGTATGGTGCTAAGATTATTGTAGATGTAAATAATAAAACTATTT
>Ga0210133_1000662_pt1 | contig 11264 bp, 10 predicted proteins | sample Joice_ThreeSqC_D_2_FD_184874 | JGI IMG/M metagenome (GOLD analysis project Ga0210133, IMG submission 184874) | Wetland microbial communities from San Francisco Bay, California, USA, that impact long-term carbon sequestration - Joice_ThreeSqC_D1... | ecosystem: Environmental > Aquatic > Marine >...
CCTGACCAAGCAGGTACGTGACGTCCAGGCGGCGCGCGTGGTGGCGCAGCAGCGTGATCGGCACGACCAGCGGCACCAGGCCCAACCGATAGTCCTCGATCTGCCCGAGCAGCTCGTGCTTGTCCCGGTCATCCAGACGTTTACGCAAGTGTCCGAGCATGTGCATGTGCACGTTGGCGTGGCGTCCGCGGGTGGCCGGTCGCTTGAGTGTGGCCATGAACGCCTCTTCGTAGCGTTCGCGCAGCTCCGTCCGTGTCAGGTGCTTGCCGTCGGCGACCAGCTTGCCGAGCGCGCGGTAGCCCTCGGTGGAATGTGCGAGCAGGCTCAACTTGTGAGCCGTGTGGAAGGCCACCAGGTGGCGCATGCCCCAATGCGAGCGCCACAGCCCTTGCAGTCGATGGTAAGCGAAGACGCGCTCGATGAAGTTCTCGCGCAGCACGGGGTCGGCCAACCGACCTTCCTCCTCGACGGGGAGATTGGGGTGGCGCTGCAGCAGCGCCGACGCAAACAACCCAACGCCGGTGCGCCCTGGCCTCGCATCGGGGGCGTCCGAGGGATACAGCTTCACCCGCTCCATGCCACAGCTCGGCGACTTGGACTTGAGCACGAAGCCGGATAGCTGCGCCCGGGCCAGGGCATTCGCGCGCTTTCGGGCGAGGGCGTTCATGCGCGTGGTCCAGTCCGTGCCCGTGCGTTGCCCCAGCATGCGCGGCGGTTGCCCGGGCGGCCCGACCAGACGAACGCTCTCCCTCGGGACGCCCATGCCGACCTCGACCTCGGGGCAGAGGGTCACCCAGGTGACGAACCGGCCCAGCTCGCCGGTCAAGAAGAGATCGCGTTTGTGGCCGCCGTCGTAGCGGACCTCGCTGCCGACCAGGCAGGCCGAAATGCCGATTCGAATCGGGGGGTCGTCGATTTCATGCGAAAATCGCGGCGGCTCATCCGCAGAAGGCGGAGGCCGCGGGTCGCGTCCTTGCTCTCGGCTCATACCGGCTCTCATGCCACATCGGCCACGAAACGGCGAAAGTTCTCGCTTGCGTCGTGGTTCTGAAAGGCGCCACCCAGGCGTCGCGCGTTGATGGCGAAGCCTTCGTCGTCGAGCAGGCGGCTCGCAGCGTTCTGAACCTTGTCGACGGTGAGCGAGCCTGAGCGCAGGGACAGCCCCGCGCCCTGTGCATCGATGCGCTCGCTCGCCAGGTACTGGTCGAGGTTGTTCGGGATGCCGAGCACCGGCGTGCCCGCGCTCAGCGCCTGGTACCCGGTCGAGCTGCCGCCGTTGTGGATCACGAGGCGGGCCCGCGCGCATGCGGCATCTCCGTTCACGAACGGCACGGCGGTCACGTTGTCGGGCAGAGATTCCGGGGCGGGCCGACCCGCGGTGGCCAGTAGCACGTCCACTGGGAGCGTCGACAAAGCACGCAGGATGATCGGGAGGGCGCCGTCGGTGCCGGATGAACCCATGGTCACGTAGACCGCCGCGCGCTCGGGGTGCTTGCCCCAGCCGTCGTGGAGCGGACCCGGCGCCGACCAGTTGATGGCGCCGAGGAATCGGTGTCGCTCGGGAAGAGTCTGCATGGCCACCATCTCAGGCGGGTCCGCGTACAGGGTGAAATCGCCGAAGCAGAGCAGAGCGAGCAGGTCGCCCACGATCGGCAAGCCGGCGCGCCGACGCTCGCGATCGACCGGCGCGGTGAAGTAGCGGAACATGAAGGGTAGTGCCTTGGGGAAGTACCTGGCCGCCAGGGTTTCTCCCAGCCAGCGCACGACGGGGTGATCGGGCATGGGAAAGCCGTCGCGGCGGGCGTGTGGGCTCCAGTACGCGTTGATGAGGCTGGCCAGAGGAACCTTCAGCTTGGGCGCGCTGACCGCCAGCGACCAGCGTAGGTCGCCTATCACGAGGTCCGGAGACACCGCTTGAATGACCTCCAGATCCGAAGCGACGTAGCGGCGCAGGACTCGAGGAGTGTAAAGCCGCTTGCCGGCGTCGAGCCGCGCTCGCGCGGCGCCGGGGGAGAGGCCCCACAGGCGCCAGCGCGCGAACGGGAGGTCCACGTGGGACGGAAAATCGGTGGCCGCGAAGTGAATGTCGTACCGGTTCGGATGAAGCGCGCGCGCCAGCGTGGCCAGGCGTACGATCTGCGCCAGCGTGATCGACTCGGAGACGAACAGGATGCGCTTGCGCCGCATGGGATTCAGCCTCCCGCGGAAAGCGCAGCCAGCGTCACTGCAACGCCTTGGTAGCCGCCGAAGTACCACAGCCACCAGCCCAGCATCATCATGCCGTGCCCGATCAGGATGAAGACGTGACTCCACATCTCGACCACGTCGGACTTGGCGGTGAGGTAGCGCCGCCAGTGCATGATCTCGTCGACGAAGCTGTAGATGAAGGACAGCGCGGTGAGCACCAAGGCGGGGTTTTGCAGCGCGCTCGGGGTGGGATAGGCCGCGCACAGAAGGATGCAGCTGCCGATGCCGCACCCGATGATGATGTGGTGGACCAGACCTTCGCCGCCACGCAGGTATTCCTTGTACACCGTGCGGTGTCCGATGGTGTCCACCGCGATGGCCAGGGCGAAGATGGCCGCGCCGATGGGCACGAAGTAGGCGTGGGCGGGGAAGATTGCGCCCGCGCGCCGGCCGATGGCCAGGAAGGTCGCGCTGACCACCGAGAGGCTCGCGATGAGACCGACCCAGGCGATGTAAACCAGCCAGTCCCGTCGCGTGAACAGGCGAAAGCGTCCGAAGTACACCCTGAGCGGGCCGAGAACGCCAATCGCATTGTCATCGGTGTTGTCGTTGGTCGCCGCCTTGGCCGAGACATCGACGGCTAGCCGCAGCTCACGCCCGGACATCGTTCCACCTCACGATCGCTTGGGGCACCTGGCAGGATCGGCGACCCCGTCGGAGGCGCGCAGCAACCCGGCCGAGGAGCGAGAGACCTGCGACCGCCGCGAGCCACAGCTTGCTCGGCAAGGAGACGACGGCCCGGCCGGAAAGTGGGTCGAATCCCCGACGGGCGAGTCGCTGCCCGATGGCGCGGTAGATGCGGGCTGCGGCGCCGATGGCGAGTGCGTCGCGCCCAGCCAGGTCGTCGAGCCCAGCCAGGCCGGCGCGGTAGTGTTCGTCGGCGCGCGCCAGCAAGCTCTGCACCGCCTCCGCCGCCCGGCGGCGGCTCGCGCTGTGTGCGTCGCTGGTCGCCATCGCGGCCGACAGGTCGGCCGCTTGCAGCCAGGTGCTCGGCAGATACTGCCGTCCGCGCTCGAAGTCCTCGGCAACGTCCCGGGCGATATTGGTGAGCTGCATGGCCATGCCGAGGCGAGCGGCCGCTCTCAAACACCGTTCGTCCCGCACCCCGAGCACGTGGCACATCATCAGCCCGACCACGCCCGCCACCCGGAACCCGTAGAGGTCCAGTTCCTCGACGGTGGCGTAGCGCTCGCCTCGAGCATCCATGGCGAACCCGTCGAGCATGGCCTGAAAGTACTCGCGGGGAATGCGACGGCGAGCAATGAGCTCGCCCAGAGCAACGTTGAGCGGGCCCTGGGCATGCCCGGCGTAGATATCGTTCAGCTCGCATTCCAACGTACCCAGCGCGCGCGCGACCCGGTCCTGCGTGCCCCTGCCCGCGTCGTCGATGCGGTCATCGGCGATTCTGCACCAGGCGTACAGCACCGCCGCGTCGTCGCGCGTGCGCCGACCGAGCAGCGCCCCGGCCAGTGCAAAGCTCTTCGAGCCACGGGCCAGAACGTGCTTGGCCTCGCGCCGGCCGCGCCGAAGCAGGTCGGCCTCACGCGGCACCATCGACTTCGGGACACGGATCACCAAGGCGCGCGAGGCGTTCACGCGACCCTCGCCTTCACCACGTCGCCGAGCAGGACCCGCGCGGTCGCCTTGGCCGAGTTGATCACGCCGGGCACGCCCGCGCCTGGGTGGGTGCCGGCGCCGACGATATAGAGGCCGGGGATCTTCTCGTCGCGGTTGTGTGGCCGGAAATACGCGCTTTGCATCAACCGGGGCGCCACCGAAAAGGCGGAGCCTTGCCAGGTGCCCATCGTGTTCTGGAAATCGAGCGGGGTTAGCTCGCGGCGGGTCACGATGTCCTGGCGCAGACCCGGGACGAGCCGTTCGAGATAAGCCAGGACCTTGTCCCCGTAGGCCCGCTTGGTTTGCCCCCAGTCGACTGGCGCCCGGCCCAGGTGCGGGACCGGCGACAGCACGTAGAACGCCTCCCCACCGGGAGGGGCCAGCGATGGGTCGGACACCGTGGGCGCGTGCAGGTACAACGAGAAGTCCTCGGGCAACGCGTGGCCCTTGAAGATGTCCTCGAGCAGTGTGCGATAGCGTGGCCCGAACAGGATGGTGTGGTGGGCCAGTCCCGGGTACTTGCGGCGCGTGCCGAAATAGAGCACGAACAGCGACATCGACCAGTCCATCTTCTCCAACTTGCGGGCGCGTTCGGCGGCCGCCGGATGGTCGCGGTAGAAGCGAGCGTAGGTCTGGCGCAGATCGGCGTTCGACACGACCGCGTCGAAGCGCTCGCGGGGCAATCCCCGGGCCGACACCCAGTGTGACGTCCGACCGTCGGCCTCGTCGACGTGGATGCGATCCACCGGCGACGACAGGCGCAGCTCGCCGCCCAGGTCCTGGTAGAGCTGCACGAACGCGCGCACCAGGGCGCCGGTTCCGCCACGCGGGAAGAACACGCCCCAGTTGCGCTCGAGGTAGTGAATCAGCGTGTAGATCGAGCTGGTCGCGAAGGGGTTGCCCCCGACCAGCAGCGAGTGGAACGAGAGCGCCTGGCGGATGCGCTCATCCTTCACGAAGCGCGCCACGGTGGCGTAGACCGAGCGATCCGAGCGCAGGCGGACCATATCCGGCGCGACCTTGAGCATGTCGCGAAGGCGGAGGAAGGGTTTGTCGGCGAGCGGCGTGTAGCCGGTATCGAAGACCTTCTTGGCGTAGTCCTCGAAGCGGCGGTAGCCCTCGACGTCGCCCGGCGCCACGCGGGCGATCTCACGCTCCATGAGCCCGTCCATCACGTCGTAGTCGATGACCGTGCCGTCCTCCCAGCGCAGCTGGTACATCGGGTGTACGGGCAGCAGTTCCACGTAGTCCTCCATCCGCCGACCGGCCAGGGTGAACAGCTCCTCCAGGCAGGTCGGCGCCGTGAGCACGGTGGGGCCGCCGTCGAAGGTGAAGCCGTCCTGCTCGTAGACGTAGGCGCAGCCGCCGGGCTTGTCGCGCGCCTCGTAGAGGACCGTGCGGAGGCCCGCGGCCTGCAGGCGAATGGCCGCGGCCAGTCCGCCGAATCCGGCGCCCACGATGGCCACGCGCCGACGTTGCTCTTGCACACGTTCGAGGGTGTCGTGGCCAATCCGCAACTCGGTGTCGAGGCCGACGGCGGTGGCCAACTGCGATCGCAAGAGTGCGCTAGCCATAGCTCACCTCCAACAATCGGATTTGCTCTTGAACGCGCGTGATCTCGTCGCTGGCCGGAAACGATGCCGCAAGCTCGCCCAGCATCCCGCGCAGGCGATGGACGATGAAGTGTCGTCGGTGTGCGCCAGCGACGCGCACGAGCGCGTCGGCCAGGGCGCGCGTGTTCGGGTGCGCGCCCAACCCAGTGGTGCCCACCGAGCGCGCGGCCCACTGCAGGTTCTGGTAGGCCAAGGGGTCGAGCAGCTCGGCCGCCCACGCCCAGGGCCAGGTCAGCCGCCCGTTGCGCAGATCCTCGTGGCGCTTGGCCGATGGCGTGCCGCCCTTGCCCTTGCTGGATAGATTGCCGAGGTCGTCGAGCTGCTGCAGAGCCAGGCCGAGCTCGCTCCCGAAGCGGCCGATAGCCGCGACCTGGGCCTCGCTACCGCCGGCCACCCTCGCGCCGAGCGAGCAGGCCAGCGCGGTCAGCGCTCCCGTCTTGAGCAACGAGGTCTCGGCGACCAGCGTCGGCACCTCGGCCTGCGACACATCGCCGACGCGCAGACCGAGGTCCAGGGCTTGCCCGCGGTGGCAGTCGAAGAGGGTGCGATTCACGTCCCGGTAGACCGCGAGCCGCGCCTCCGGGGCGAGGTCGAGATGCTCGATCTGCTGGATCGCCAGAAAGTACATCCAGTTGCCGGCGTTGAGCGCCTTGGGCACCCCATGGATGCGATGGATGGTCTTGCCGCCGCGACGGGTCTTGGAATCATCCTCGATGTCGTCGACCACCAGGGATCCGGCATGCAGGATCTCGAGCAACGCCGTCGCCGCCGCCGGGGCCGAGAGCCCTGGCCGAACCAGGGCGAAGCCCGCGTCGACCAGACGCGCGCGAATGGCCTTGCCTGGGCGGCCCAGGATGTCGTTCACGGGGGCCAGCAGCGCCTCTTCCCAGCGGCCGTCACGCACCCGTTGCTTGACGGTCGGATGGTGGGTGGCCTTGAACAAGTCGTCGATCTGATCGTGCAGGTATTCGGTGACGGAAAGCGGTGCCGCTGCTGCGACCTCGCGGGTGGATGTTGCGTTCATGGGTATTCTCCGAGCAAGGGGCCGTGCTGGGCGTTGGGCAAGAGGCGTGGGGTGCGAAGCGGCGCGACTGCCAAGGCGATGCGATCGCCAAGCGAAGTCCTTCCCGCGTAGAAGCGTTCGAGCGTCGGCTGGGGCAGGCGGTACACGCGCTCGAACACGTGCCGGCGCAGCCAACCGGGTGGCACGACGGTGAAGGCCAACCGGTTGAGCAATCGGCTGAAGCGATCGTCCACTGCCCAGCGATCTCGGCACTCGGCCAGCGCGCCCGCCACGGCCTGCGCGCGCAGCTCGGCGGGGTTATCGCGCAATACGCTGGCAATTCGCTCGGCCACGCGCGCGCCACGCGCCAGGGAATAGCCGGTTCCGGGATGAAAGAAGCCGCCTCGGTAGCCAATCGCCAGGGTCTCCTGTGCGGCCGGGCGCGGGCTTGCCCACGGCATGGGCAGGACGCCGCTCTCCTCACGACAGAGGCGATAGTCGACGATCCCGCTTTCCCGCAAGTACGCCGCGATCCGCGCACGCGCCGCTGCGGTATCGAGGTCGGGACCCCGCGAGAAGGTGGTGTCCTCCACCAGCAGGCGCGAGGACGAAAAGGGCAGGGTGTAGACGAACCGGAAACCGTCGTGTTGCGCAACCGTGGCGTCCATCAGCATCGGCACAGAAAAAGGCGTCGGGTTCGTGCTCTCGTGCTCGACCTCCCATCCCAGGAACTTCTGAAACCCGGTCCTGCCGATGTAGCGCGAGGGATCGTCTCCGCGTGCGTCGAGCACCACGCTCGCGTGCAGTTGCTCGTCCGAGTCGAGCTCGACCGTCCGGTGATCCATGGCGCGGACAATGCGACCTGTGAGCAGGACGTTGCGGCCGCCAGTAAGCATGGCAGTGGTGGCCTTTGCCAGATTCGCGGAGCGGATGCACAGGTACTCGCCCTCGAGGATCCGGTCGTAGCCGGGGAACCGCACACGGTGGCGCGACCACCTGGCGTCGAGAAGTGGCAAGAGCCACGCGCGGAGCCGTTCGTGCTCGGCCAGCGCCCCCTCGAGGTCACTCGCGTGGCAGCACCACGTCTGGTTCCCTCCCAGGCGCGGCGCCCGCTCGACCATAGCAATCGACAGGGTGGGGGCCGCCCTGCGAATCGCGTGGGACGACAGCTGTCCGGCCAGGCCGCCACCGGCAATGATGACGTCGAAGTGAGCACGGCCGGGTGGAATGGGGGAAAGGATCATTTCAAATCCTCCAGGACGGCCTTGGCCAACTCCGCCCACTCGCGCTCCTCGGAGCCGAGCGTCTTTCCGGCGAGGCCCCGCAGGCAACGCGAGGCGTAGCTGCGCGCCAGTCCGGTATCTCCGTGCTCGGCCTGGAAATCGGCGGCGAAGGCGAGATTGCCTGGGTGGTCGGGTGCAAGCCGCATGGCTCGGTCGAGAAAACGACGGGCTTGTTTGTTCGAGCCCACGGAGATCACGGCGGGCGCTTCCTGATAAAGGCGCCCGAGCACCCGGGCCGCGCCGGCGTCCTCGTAGCCTGGGGACACTCGATCGAGGCGCAGCAGCAATGCCTCCATTCGCGGGACCACGGGTAGCGCGGCCAACTTGCCCCGTTCGAGCGCCTCGGCGCCCATGTTCACGGCGAGCCAATACAGGCCCTCCGGGTCGTCCGGGTTGTTCGCGAGGCGTGACTTCGCCAGCGCCATGCCTTGCGCGAAGAGGGTCCGGCGGGTTTCTCGATCCTTTGCAACTTTCCCGGCTGCGTAGGCTTGTCGTGCGCTATCCGCGGCCAGGGAAGGGCTCGCGGTGACAAAGACGGCCAGAATCGTTGCGTACGCGAGCTGAGCCGGCCTGTACGAACCGAGGGTCCTGGGTGGTACGAGCTTGTTCATGGTTTGTATGATGTTTGTCTAATCAGAAGGATGCGACGAAAATGAGATGCGCGAATAATTCCAGGAAATCATTGGACGGAATCCCGGCTATATTGTACAAAGAATGTACAAAGATAGCCCATGTACCGCATCAATGTCGCAGCCCGCCAAGCGGGGATCAGTACGCAGCTGGTACGCGCGTGGGAGCGCCGCTACGGCCTCCTTAACCCCAAGCGGACGGACGCGGGCTACCGGGTCTACAGCGACGACGACGTCGCCTTGCTCCGCGGCGCCAAGTCCCTGGTCGATCAGGGCAGAAGCATTTCCGAGGTATCGCGCTTGCCCCGCGCCGAGCTTCGACGCGCGGCGGGGCCGCTCAGCGAGGTGGCAGCTTCGGGCAGCCCTGCCAGCACGTCGTTCCTCGAGGCCGCGCTGGCCGCGGTTTCCGCGTTCGATGCCGATAGGCTGGAAAGCCTGATCGTCCATGCCACCGGCATGGGCTTGCTGTCGAACACGGCCGTCTGCGACGACGTGCTTCTGCCACTCCTCGTCGTCATCGGCGATCGATGGGAACAGGACAAGCTCGACGTGGCTGCCGAGCATTTCGGTTCCAGCATCGTGCGGCGCCACCTGCACGTCTTGTTACAGGACGAGGCGCGGCGAAATCAGGGGGGACCGGTCATCGTTTGTGCCTGCCCCGAAGGCAACTGGCACGAGGGTGGCTTGCTTTCCTTTGCGTTGCACGCGGCCGCCCAGGGCTGGGCTCCGCTGTACCTTGGCGCCAGCACCCCCGTCGACGAGATCGTGTCCGCGGCGGAGCACAAGCAAGCCTCGGCCATCGCGATGTCCCTGACGGCGCCCAGCACGCGAGCCGAGCGGCGAAACCTCGTCGATCGATTGGCCGCCTGGCGCAGCAAGCGACCCGGACGGATCGTGTGGATCGGGGGAGGTGCGGCGGCCGCCCACGCTGAGGAGCTGGCCTCGGCCGGGCTCGAGTACTTGCCCACGGCACGGCTGCCGGAGCAGCCATCGTCCACGAATCGGTAACGGCGATGACGGCTCCGGTGCTGCTTTGGTTTCGTCGTGATCTGCGGCTCACCGATAATCCTGCGCTCGCGGCGGCGACCGACAGCGGGGCGCCGGTCGTTCCGGTGTTAGTCTGGTCGCCGGATGACGACGGTGCCTGGCCCCTCGGCGCGGCCAGCAAGGCCTACCTCGCCCGTTCCCTGACCGCCCTGGACGCGGATCTGCGCTCCCGCGGTTCGCGACTTATCGTATGTCAGGGGCGGTCGCAGGACATTCTGCCCCGCCTGGCAGCTGATGTGCGAGCGGCGGCGGTCTATGCCAACCGCCGCCACGAGCCGACCGCGGTGGCGGTCGATGAGCGGGTGGCCGAGCGACTGGCCAGCCTCGGCGTCCCGTTCCGCCTGAGCGAGGCGGCGCTGCTGTCCGAGCCCGGGTCGCTGCGCACTCGCGGCGGCGGGGCGTTTCAGGTCTTCACGCCCTTCTGGCGTTGCTTTCTTGCGACCCAGCGCGTGCCGGCGCCGCGTCCGGCGCCACGCAGGTGGACCTCGCCACCGCGCTGGCCACAGTCGCTGCCCATCGACGAGCTGCCACTTCTGTCCGCTCATCCCTGGGCCGAGCGCGTGCTGTCGCACTGGGCCCCGGGGGAGGCCGGAGCTCGCGCCAGGTTGCGTGCCTTCCGCGCCGGTGGCCTCGCCTCGTACGCGAAGAGGCGGGACTTCCCGGGGGTGGATGCCGTGTCCCGCCTGTCGCCACATCTGCACGCGGGCGAGATCGGGCCGCGCCAGATCTGGCATGCGGTGCTGGACTGGCAGAACCTCAGCCCCGACGGAAACGTGGCCGCGGCCGAGGCCTTCCTGCGCGAGTTGGGCTGGCGCGAGTTCGCGTATCACATCCTTCACCACTTTCCAACCAGCGACACGAAGCCTCTTCGTCCTGCCTTCGGCAACTTTCCCTGGTTGCGCTCCCGCTCATCCTTGCGTGCATGGCAGCGTGGCCGAACCGGCTATCCGCTGGTCGACGCGGGTATGCGCGAGCTGTGGGCCACGGGGTTCATGCACAACCGCGTGCGTATGGTGGTTGCGTCGTTCCTGGTCAAGCACCTGCTTCTGCCCTGGCAGGAGGGCGCGCGTTGGTTCTGGGACACGCTGGTGGACGCGGACTTGGCGCAGAACTCTTTCAACTGGCAGTGGAGCGCCGGGTGTGGCGCCGACGCCGCTCCCTATTTTCGCATCTTCAATCCCACCACCCAGGCGGAACGCTACGACCCCCACGGCGCGTACATCCGGCGGTGGGTGCCCAAGCTCGCCAAGCTGTCCACGCCCTGCCTTTACGCCCCTTGGACCGCGTCGGCCACCGAGCTTGGCGCGGCCGGCGTCGTTCTCGGGACGACCTACCCCAGGCCCGTCGTCGACCACGCCACCGCCCGCGAACGCGCCCTGGCCGCGCTGGCAGCGACGCGCGCGGGACGCCGCTAGCCAGCAGGGGTACATATGATTGCCTGGCATCAGCTCGGCCGACTGGAGACTTTGCAGGTGAACGCCCGCGGTACCCTGGATTGCGACATCGCTTTCATGGGCGCGACCTATCCGGCGAGCACGCCGTTGGTTGGGGTTTACCGATTCAATTCCTATCGGCTGACCTACCGCCACAGCTTTGTCCGGCGCGATAACTTGGACGTGGCGACCGGCCTCACCGGCAAGATACGTGATGCCGAAACCAGCCTCTACGGTGTCGAGGCCAGACGCAAGACCAACATCGGCTTCGTGCCGCTCGTGAACGTGCATCTGGCGCGCGCCGGGCGTTGACGGCGCCTGACCGCCGGCTCGACCCTGCGGGCCGAGCAACGCCGTCAGGGCGGCCCGAGGTCGGAATAGCGAAAGACCTA
>Ga0210133_1000665_pt1 | contig 11235 bp, 10 predicted proteins | sample Joice_ThreeSqC_D_2_FD_184874 | JGI IMG/M metagenome (GOLD analysis project Ga0210133, IMG submission 184874) | Wetland microbial communities from San Francisco Bay, California, USA, that impact long-term carbon sequestration - Joice_ThreeSqC_D1... | ecosystem: Environmental > Aquatic > Marine >...
TTAATAAGATAGCTTGGCTTAATTTGACTCAAAAAGCTAAAGATTATTTTGCATATTCCTGTAAAAAATACGCAGAACTCAATATACCCAGATGAAAATGTTTGAGATCGAAATGTTCGTTTGGCGAATGTAAATTTTCAGTGTTAAGACCAAATCCCATCAACACTGACGGAGCTTTTAATTTTTTTGTAAATACGGTTACAATGGGTATCGAGCCTCCTTCGCGCATAAAAACCGTTTTCTTTCCGAAAGCTTTTGACATGGCAGTTGCACCCGCAATCGTTGCTTTATCATTAAGCGGTGTAAGAACAGGATAACCGCCGTGCAGATCTTTTACTTTTACTGATACTGTTTGGGGTGTTAAACTTTTAACATATTTTGTAAACAATTTTGATATTTTTTTGGGGTTCTGATTTGGGACTAAACGCATGCTAATTTTAGCCATAGCTTTGGATGGAAGAACCGTCTTTGCTCCTTCTTCTGTAAACCCGCCCAATATACCATTGCAATCGAGTGTGGGACGCGTCCATGAACGCTCCAGCGTTGTGTAACCTTTTTCGCCTTTAAGTTTTCTTACACCAAGTTCAGTCGCAAATTTCTTTTCGGAAAATATGAATGATCTAAAATTTTCCTTTTCTAATTTTGAAATCTTTACAACATCGTCATAAAAACCGGGAATTGTAATGTGACCATTCTTATCCATCAATTTTGAAATTATTTCTGCAAGAGTATTTATTGGATTCGCTATTGTACCACCAAATGTTCCGGAATGTAAATCCCTGTTTGGTCCGGTGATTTCGACTTGAAGATAGGCAAGTCCTCTTAAACCGTATGTTATTGTGGGAATACCGGGTCCGTAAAGTGCCGTATCAGAAATAAGCACCGCATCGCACTTCAAGGTTTTTGCATTATTATTTATAAAGTTCTCAAGACTCTCGCTACCTATTTCTTCCTCGCCTTCAATTATAAATTTTACATTAACAGGAAGTTTCTTTACAATTTTTAAATATGCTTCAATCGATTTGATATGCATATAAACCTGTCCTTTATCATCGGTTGCGCCGCGAGCATAAATTTTTCCGTTTTTTATGACGGGATCGAAAGGTAATGAATCCCACAGGCTGATGGGATCGACCGGTTGAACATCATAATGACCGTAAAATAAAACCGTGGGCTTGCCGGGAGCGTTTAACCAATCGGCATAAACCAATGGATGACCTTTTGTCTTAATAACTTTAACATTTTTCAGTCCGGCATCTTTCAGCTTGTTCGCAACAAAGTCTGCGCCCTTTAACATATCATTTTTGTATTGTTCAGAAGTGCTGATGCTCGGAATGCGTAAAAAGTCTTTTAACTCTTCGATGTAAGTATGAATGTTAGCATTAATATAACTGACAACTCTCTCCAATTTAGGGTCCTTTCGATAAAGAATAATATTAAGACCCCCCGTTAAAAATTTAATGGATTGAAGAACTTCCATTAAGTAGTTACAATAATATATTAAAAAATATTTAAATACTTGCTTACCATTCAGCAAATAATTTCAAAAGGTGTAATAAAATTTTCAGCGGTTAAATTATCAAGGTTTTAATATTCCTTGCTATACGGTGCTTCCTTATTTATTTTAAGTAAAATGATTTTACACAAATACATACTAAAAAATCACTTCGCACCATTCACATTTTCGATCATTACTTTAATGTGCATCTTCCTGCTTCAATTCATTATGAAATTTGCAGATCGCTTAGTTGGTAAGGGACTCGATACCTGGATTATTATTCAGCTTATTGTGTATAATCTTTCGTGGATGCTTGTTCTTGTGGTTCCAATGGCATCACTTGTTGCTACACTTATGGCATTTGGAAATCTTTCGCAAAATAATGAGGTAACCATAATGAAGTCATCGGGTGTCAGCTTGTATAAGATGATGGCTGCACCTTTTATTGTGAGCATTATAGTCGGGTATCTTCTTTTCAGATTTAATGACGATGTGCTGCCGGATGCGAATCATAAAGCAAAAGTATTGATGCAGGATATTTCCAGGAAAAAACCCACACTTTCGCTGGAACCAGGATTTTTCTCACAGGAAGTTTCAAATTATGCAATTCTTGTACGAGAGATAAATGAGAAAACGAATGACTTGAAAGAAGTGGTAATATACGATTATACAAATCCCTCTAAAATAAATGTGGTTACAGCTCATCATGGTCATATTTATTTTTCACCAGATCAGACTAAATTAATAATGGATTTGAAAAATGGTGAAATACATGAATCCGATGTTAATAATACGGGTATATACCGGAAACTCGTTTTTAATAAGCACAAGATTACGATGAATGCCGATCAGTTTTCATTCCAGCAAACGGCAAGCGGTATACGCGGTGAACGCGAACTAAGCACAACAGCCATGGGATCAATAGTCGATAGTATTAGTATAGAAAAACAAAAATATCTTGCAACATTAGAGAAGGAAACAAATAAATATTTTTTTATTGATTCAACAAAAGATAAAATAAATCATACTGTAAGAACAACGAAAACCGATAAGCTGCTTTATGTAAGAATACTGGATAAAATAAAATCCGCAAAAAATATTATCGTTTCAAATAATAAAAGAGTAGTCTGGAGCGACCGGGAAATTGGAAAGTATGAAGTTGAAATTCACAAAAAATTTGCGCTTCCGGTTGCATGTTTTGTGTTTATGCTTATCGGTGCACCACTCGGTATAATGGTTAGAAGAGGTGGATTCGGTGCTGCCGCAAGTGTTAGCATGTTTTTTTTCCTTTTGTACTGGGCATTTCTTATTGGCGGAGAAAAACTTGCCGACAGGGGCATCTTTTCTCCCTTCATCGGGATGTGGGCTGCAAACATTCTTCTTACGGTTGTAGGTATTTTCTTAACGATAAAAACAAATAAGGAAATGATAACGATCCGGTTTACATTATTTAAAAAGCTCCTCCCTAAAAGATATCGATCCGAACAAGGAAGTAAGTCGAATGAAAATTCTTGATAAATATTTAATTCGACAATTCGTACAGACAATAATATTCGGATTGTTCGCCTTCACGGTTTTATTTGTTGTAATCGATGCAATGGAAAACCTGGATGATTTTATAGATCAGAGTGTGCCGGCATTTAAGATATTACATTTTTATTTCGTCTTTTCACCCGAAATAATAAAACTGATGACTCCCGTTGCAATACTTTTTGCAGCATTATTTACTGCCGGAAAAGCGTCTAATTCAAGCGAGCTTACCGCAATGCGTTCAAGCGGAATGAGCATATACAGATTTATGACTCCATTTTTAATTACGACCTTTGCAATTAGTTTGTTTTCCGTTTACTTCGGCGGCTACCTTGTTCCAATGGCAAATAAAACCAAGGTATTGATTGAACAGGTGTATTTAAAAAAAGGATTTAATTTTTCCGAAAGCAATATTTATTTCCAGGATTCTAAAACACGAATCATCAGCCTGGGATTTTTTAATTCATCAACAAATTCCGCCAGCAGGGTAAGTATAGAATCATTCAACAACAGCGATTTAACGCAGATGAATTCAAGAATAGACGTTCCCAAATTATCTTACGATTCATTATCGGGCAACTGGATTGCAACGAACGGCGTTGAAAGATTGTTCGAGAATGACAAACAGCGGGCAATTTATTTCGATTCATTGAAGATAGACTATTTGAATTTTCGTCCCCTGGATCTGGCTAAGAAACAAAGGAAGCCGCAGGAGATGAACCTGGATGAACTTGACGAATTGATCAAGACGCTGGAAAGAACCGGGAATGATCCTACAGCAACTTTAATAGAGTACCATTCAAGAATCGCATTTGCCTTCACCAGTTTGATTATTGTATTATTCGGATTACCGATATCGGCAAATAGAAGAAAAGGCGGATTAGCAATCCAGGTTGGAATAAGCATACTGGCAACATTCATTTATTTAGTATTTATGAAGGTAAGCCAGGCATTCGGAAAAAACGGTGAATTGGAACCTCTGCTTACAGCATGGTTTGCAAACCTGCTCTTCTTAGCAGCAGCAATCGTTTCAATTATAAAGGTCCGTTATTAAAATACCCCTGAAGGTTATAAATAAAAAAATCCCCTCCTTTTTAAGGAGGGGACACTGGAGTGGTTTCTGTATTTCTTAATTTACTTTTTCATCCCCTTGCGGAGGAACAAATCCAAAATGCTGGTTCGGGGTATCGATTTTTATCTCACCAAATCTTACTTCGAATTTGTCAATATTATCTTTTAATGCTTTTAAAAGCATCTTTGCATGTTGTGGCGTGGTAATTATACGTGAAAATACTTTTGCCTTCGGTACGCCCGGAACAACTCGTGTAAAATCTATAATAAACTCAGCGGGAGAATGAGTAATAATCGCTAAGTTTGAATAAATACCTTCCGCTTCCTTTTCACCTAATTCAATTTTTATTTGCTGCCCCTGGGGCTGTTTCACCTGGTTCATATAGTTTACCGAATTTTATTATTTATCTTAACTGATCTGCATGATCAAAAGCATCTAATGCTTTATCCTGCATACCAAGTACGCTGTAAACTTTTCCTAATAGTTCCCAAATAGCTGCATCACTTTTATCCGATGTAGTTATTTTTTCTAAATAAGGCAATGCAGTTTCATATTTCTTTTTATACTCCTCGCTGTATTTTTCATTTGCCTCAGATTCTTTGTTCATTTCCGTTCCCCATTTTACATAGGTAACGGCAAGATTATAAACTGCATTCATATAATCAGGATCAAGCTCAAGCGCTTTTAAGAATTCCTGCTCTGCTTTTTCAAATTCCAGGTTGCTCAATAATACAACACCGTAATTATACCTGTAAATTTTATTATCCGGTTCCTTATCCACCAATGCTTTGAACGTAGATAGAGCAACATCCGATTTACCAATTTCAATATACGTTGCTGATAATGTTTTTAACAAATCCGCATCTCCGGGGTAAGACTTAGTTCCTTCTTCCAAAATATTAGCAGCATCAGAAAAATATTTATTTGCATCAATACTATCCTGAACATTGCCATCCATAGAGTAAGCTGATTTACTCACCGTACCTAATGAATAATAGATTTCCCCAAGATACTTATAGCCGTCTAATTCATTGTTTAACTGTACTAATTTCTTTAAGGGTGCAATAGCTTCCTTATTTCTTCCGGAACTCATATAAACGAAAGCTAAATTTTTATATGTATCGGCAGAATCAGGTTCCAGCATAGATGCCGTCTTAAATACATCTATAGATTTATCATAATAGATCTTAGAGCTATCTTCATCCGTCGATTTATTCCCGCGCTGGAAATAGCTTACACCTGAATTAAATGAATTTGCCCAGTAATATATCTTCGATTGATTTATCTCACTTTCAAATTTATTACTAACAGCTAATGACTGATCAAAAGCAGTAACAAGGCTATCGAATTTTCCCAATTCTCCATAAACTGTTCCCAATAAATACCAGCCTTCATCACTCGCCGGATTTTTCGCAACTTCTTTTAGAAGTGTATTTTTGGCTTTATCAAAATTGTTTTGCTGCATATACAATTTAGCACTTGTAAGCTCGGTGGATGCACACTGAAATCCTGACAACATCAGAGCTGTAAAAAGTGCAAATACTATTAAATAATTTGTTTTCCGCATCTTAACTCCGTTTATAAAAGATAATTTTATGAAAGGAAAATTACCATATTAGCCTTCTATAGTCAAGAAATTAAAGTACTTAGATTGAATACACAACGGTACCTGCAAAGAAAATTTCTTATTTGCTTCACATTTGTATACTATTACTTTTCCTGCTTTAAATTGATTTTACTACCAGAATCAAATATCTTTAGATTCAAAAATTGAGGTGATTTTTGACTACTGAAGAGGTTATTAAAACTGTCCCCAAGGTTTTACTGCACGATCATTTAGATGGCGGTTTGAGACCACAAACAATCATTGAATTAGCCAATGAACATAAGTATGATAAGCTGCCAACTAAAGATCCGGCAGAGTTGGCAATATGGTTTCACCGCGGAGCTAACAAAGGAAATCTGGTAGAGTATTTACAGGGATTCGAACACACTTGCGGTGTAATGCAAACTAAAGAATCCTTAGAGCGTGTTGCTTATGAGATGCTGGAGGATATGAAAAATGACGGCGTCTGCTACGTTGAGACAAGATTCGCTCCGGTTTATCACACGCAAAAAGGTCTTTATTATGAAGACAGTGTAAATGCCGTCTTAAAAGGTCTTGAAAAAGGTAAGAAGGATTTTGGTGTTGGCTACGGACTTATAATCTGTGGAATGCGAAATATGAAAAACACGCTGGATTTTGCAGAACTCGCTGTTAATTTTCGTAACCAGGGTGTGGTTGGTTTTGACCTGGCTGGTGAAGAAGGCGGCTACCCGCCAAAGAGACACATCGAAGCATTTCAATTTATTCAAAGAGCAAATTTCAATATTACAATTCATGCAGGAGAAGCTTTTGGAAAAGAATCCATCTGGCAGGCAATACAATGGTGCGGCGCGCACAGGATTGGTCATGCTACCCATCTAATGGAAGACCTGGTTTACGATAATAATGGAAATGTTGTACAATTCGGTGAACTTGCCCAATACATACTTGATAAAAGAGTTCCCTTGGAAATTTGTCTGCTAAGTAATGTTCATACCGGGGCAGTAGATAAGATTGAAAATCATCCGTTCGGAACTTTATTTAAAGAAAAATTCAGAGTTACGATTAATACCGATGACAGGCTGATGAGCGATACAACTTTGACCAAAGAATTTCTTGTAGCTATAGAACACTTCGGACTTACATTTGACGATATTGAAAAGATAAATATTAATGCTATGAAGTCTGCATTTTTACATTACGAAGACAGACTTCACTACATATACGAAATTATTAAACCGGGCTTTCAGCAAATGAGAGACAAATTATTATCATTTAACAATTTACCTAAGCAGGATGAAAAAACTTTTCCAGAATTATAATTACGAATTCACAAAAAACGAAAAAAAACTGTTAAGCAGTTTCTGTAAACAATCGTTAAAACAGATGGATGGGGATAATAAGTATTATGCAGAATCAAAAGCATTTAATTCAATCCTTAATAAACTCGAACAGGCTAACGATATTATTAAATTCACGAAGGATGAAAAGACCCGGTTTACTTACCAGTTAACGCAAAATACTGAACAGATAAAAAAGCAAATGTTAAAAAGCTGGTTTATAAAAAAATGGCTTATGAAATCATTGTATACACAATACAACAACCTGTTGGAAACACATTTTAAAAACTAAGATGATATTAGAAAAAGAAAAAACAACGATTAAAGCAAAGCACGGAACAGAGTTAACCTGTAAAGGCTGGATACAGGAAGCAGCAATGCGAATGTTGATGAACAACCTTGATCCTGAAGTTGCGGAAAATCCTGCCGAACTTATTATATACGGCGGAAGCGGTAAAGCCGCAAGAAACTGGGAAGCCTACGAAGCTATCATTGCTTCTCTTAAAAAATTAGAAAATGATGAGACACTGCTCGTACAATCAGGAAAACCTGTTGGGATTTTTAAAACATACATCGATGCACCAAGAGTTATTATTTCCAATTCAATGCTCGTTCCCGATTGGGCGAACTGGAATGAATTCAGACGTCTTGAAGGATTAGGTTTAACGATGTACGGACAAATGACTGCCGGCAGCTGGATATACATCGGAACTCAAGGAATTTTACAGGGCACTTACGAAACCTTCGCAGAGTGTGCCAGGAAATATTTCAATGAAAGTCTAAAAGGAAAATTTATACTTACAGCGGGTTTGGGCGGAATGGGCGGGGCACAACCATTGGCAGCTACAATGAATGGTGCTGCTTTTCTTGGAATTGAAGTCGATAAGAAAAGAGCTCAGAAAAGATTGGATACGGGTTACTTAGATGTAATGACTGATGATATCGATGAAGCAATTGAAAAAGTTTTAGACGCAAAAGAAACAGGAACGGCTTTATCTGTTGGTTTGATTGGAAATGCCGGTGAAGTACTTCCTGAAATATTGAAAAGAAATATTGTTCCTGATGTCTTAACAGATCAGACTTCAGCTCATGATGTTCTTAACGGTTATGTACCGATTGGAATAAGACTTGAAGATGCAATCGAAATAAGAAAGTCGAACCCGGAAAAATATATTGAACTATCGCGTAAGACTATTGTAAGGCATGTCGAGGCAATGCTTGAATTCCAAAGAAAAGGAGCAATCACTTTTGATTACGGAAACAACATACGCGGGGAAGCAAAAGAGAACGGTGTTGCAAATGCTTTCGATATTCCCGGTTTTGTTCCAGAGTTTATTCGCCCGTTATTTTGTGATGGCAAAGGTCCGTTCAGATGGGCTGCGCTTTCGGGCAATCCGAACGATATTTATGTAACCGATGAAGCAGTAAAAAATACTTTCCCGGAAAACAAGACTCTTTGCAACTGGATCGATCTTGCACAAAAGAAAGTTCACTTTCAGGGCTTGCCTGCACGCATCTGCTGGTTAGGTTATGGTGATAGAGCAAAGATGGGTAAAATATTTAATCATCTGGTTGCTACCGGCAAAGTAAAAGCTCCAATTGTAATCGGAAGAGATCATCTCGACTGCGGTTCCGTTGCTTCTCCAAACCGTGAAACTGAAGGAATGAAAGACGGCAGCGATGCAATCGCCGACTGGCCAATACTGAATGCAATGCTAAATGCGATTGGTGGTGCAAGCTGGATTTCTGTTCATCACGGCGGAGGTGTTGGAATCGGAAAATCTATTCACGCGGGCATGGTTATTGTTGCTGACGGAACTAAAGAAGCAGAAAAAAGATTAGAACGCGTTTTAACTTACGATCCGGGAATGGGAATTGTTCGTCACGCCGATGCAGGTTATGATCAGGCAATTGATAATGCAAAAAAATGGAATGTTAAAATTCCGATGTTGAAAAAATAGGTTATAAGAAACCGACTACCGGTAAACAGGGAAGAAATAAATAATTCAATGAATTAAGAATGAATACTCTCTTTAATAAAAATTACTTGGTGCTTTTTGTTTCAATCCTGATTCTTTTTTCTTCATTAATCTTTCCGCAAAATGAAAATCAAATAAATGAGGATAATTGTTCTTTCAAAGGATATAAGCTTTACGGTAAAATTCAATTCGTGGATTCTTTCCCGGATATAAAAGTTCAGGTAGTAGATTCCTTCGCAGATCTTGAAGTTAAAATTGTAGATTCATTTGCCGATCAATGCGGCGAGTGGCAAATCGTAGATTCATTTCCCGATGTAAAAGTTCAAATAGTAAATTCGTTTGGAGATATAAAAATTAAATTTGTGGAATCATTTCCAGGAATACCATAAAAGGAGAAAAATAAAATGAAACTAAAAGTATTAATTGCCGATAAATTTCCGGATAAGTACATTCAACAGATGAAAGACTTGGATCTTGAAGTGCTCTATCAACCAAAGCTTGGGGAAAAAGATCTTGTTGAAGCTGCAAAGGAAGCAGACATTCTTGTTGTCCGTTCAACTATTGTTAATGAGGAGACTATAAAAAACAGCAGCAGCCTTAATCTTATTATCAGAGCCGGTTCCGGTGTGAACAATATCAACATACAAGCTGCTAACAGGAAAGGGATTTACGTTGCAAACTGTCCGGGTATGAATGCCGTTGCTGTTGCAGAGCTTGCTATGGGATTGATGATTTCTCTCGATCGTTTAATACCTGATAACGTAATTGATTTTCGTAACGGAGTATGGAATAAAGATAAATACTCAAAGGGAAAAGGATTGAAGGGAAAAACTCTCGGTATTATCGGGGTCGGTGCTATCGGTAAAGAAGTTGCAAAACGTGCGATTGCATTCGGGATGAATGTTTACGGAAAAGATGTTACAAGAATAGAAGGTGTTCAGATAAAAGATTTTTCCGAAATGGATCAGCTTTTACCGTTGTGCGATATAATTACCGTGCACCTTCCTGCCACTCCCGAAACAAAAGGTTTGTTCAATAAAAAGATGTTCAACTATATGAAGGACGGTGCATTTCTTATCAATTCTTCAAGACAGGACATAATTGTTGAAGATGATATGCTGGAAGCCATAAAAGAAAAGAATATAAGAGTAGCTCTCGATGTATTTAAAGGTGAGCCGGAAGGAAAATCGGGAGAAGTTAAATCACATTTGCAGGATAACCCGAACATTTATGTAACTCATCATATTGGTGCTTCAACAGAACAAGCGCAGGATGCGGTTGCGGAGGAAACAGTAAACATCATTAAACATTTTGCCAGAAGCGGAATTATCGATCACTGGGTGAACAGAGCAAAACTAACTGATGCACGTTATCAACTTGTTGTTAAGCATTTCGATAAACCAGGTGTGCTCGCAACCGTTCTCGATTTGATTAAAGATAACAATATAAATATCGAGGAAATTGAAAATCTTATATTCGATGGCGGGATTGCAGCTTGTTGTACAATGAAATTAAAAAATCAGGTTACTGCTGAGATGTTAAAAAAGATGAGCGAAAATCCAAATATCTTAAGTGTAAGCCACGTGGAAGTGTAATTAATTTATTTGCATTTGTGGTTTGTATAGGCGACGCGGTGAGTCGCCTTTATTATGACACTAATTTTCATAAATTACTACTTGATAATTATATTGAAAAAAAAGGATAACGTAGAAGTAATAGATGATAAGGAAAAATTACTGAGCATTTACTCGGAAGTAATTCAGCAAGCAAAGTTCACCATAGATAAACTATGGGAAAGTGTAAAATTTTTCACAACAATTACTTCAGCTTTATTAACGGCTTCAATAGGAGGTTTTATTGTTATCACAAAAGAAAAATTACTTGATGAACAAATTATAATTGTCTTTATACTAATTTTCATTCCAATAATTATTATTGCTGTTTCAATCATAGGCATACTTAACTCTAAGAGAGAATATCTTCGTTTTCTTACCCATGTTACAATTTTGGATAAAATTCAGGAAAAACTTGGATTTTATAATGAAATCAGGTTCTTAGTTTATCCTAAAGACAAATTTCTACTGCCTGAAAAATTTATCAAGAATGCTTACAACAGTTCTGAAGATTTTATAAAGAGTGCTTTTAAGAACAAAAACAGTTTAAGATTCTATTTTAAAGTTTTACATATAATATTTATTATTTTATCTTCGTTTATGTTATTAATTGGATTG
>Ga0210133_1000667_pt1 | contig 11226 bp, 10 predicted proteins | sample Joice_ThreeSqC_D_2_FD_184874 | JGI IMG/M metagenome (GOLD analysis project Ga0210133, IMG submission 184874) | Wetland microbial communities from San Francisco Bay, California, USA, that impact long-term carbon sequestration - Joice_ThreeSqC_D1... | ecosystem: Environmental > Aquatic > Marine >...
GGCGGCTGGGCCTTCGTGGCCGATCTCGGCGGTCGCGCCTGCCGTTTCTTCCAGGCCGGGGACGTGCAGCGCTATCTGGCCGTGTTTGTCATTGGCCTGGCGGTCGTGGTGTGGATGGCCGCCCGACCCGTCGCTCCCGAGGAGGTCAAGATCGCCGTCGAGGGCAATGCCGCAACCATCACGTTGCTGGACGCCGAAGCGGCGAGTGGCAACTTCAAGTACAGCTTCGACTTCGATGGCGACGGCACGCCCGACCGCGAGGGCAAGACCCCCTCGGCCACCTGGTTCTACGGCGGCCCCGACCGCTACACGGTGGACATCGCCATCGAGGATGTGCGCTGGCACACCCGGAGGACCCTCAAGCGGGATATCGAGATCCGATAAGCCATGACCAGCCTTGCCATCACCACGTTGTTGCCGCTCGTCGGTGCCGTCGTTGCGCTGCTCCTGCCCGGAGGCAACGCGCGCCTTCTGCGCTGGTTCGGCATCATCGTCGCGCTCGCGACCTTCGCGCAGTCGTTGTTCGTGTTGGCGGCCTTCGAGCCGGGGCAGGCCGGGTTCCAGATGGAAGTGAGCTGGAACTGGGTCCCCGCCCTCGGCATCCGTTTCCACCTCGGCGTGGACGGGATTTCACTTTGGCTGGTAATGCTGTCCACGTTGATGGTGGTGGTGACCCTGCTCTCGCCCCAGGCCACCGGCTTCGTGCGCGATCGCAACCGCGGATTCGTGGCGGCCATGCTCATGCTGGAATCGGGCATGATCGGCGCGTTCCTGGCGCTCGACCTCTTCGCCTTCTACGTGTTCTGGGAGCTGATGCTGGTGCCGATGTACTTCATCATCGGTATCTGGGGCGGTGAGCGGCGGGTCTACGCGGCCATCAAGTTCATGATCTTCACCCTCGTCGGATCGCTGCTCATGCTGGCGGCGATCCTCACCATGGCGGTTGCCGTGCATCGCCTCACCGGCCACTGGACCTTCGACTACGCCACCTGGGCGCAGCTCATGCTACCCGAGGGAACACAGCTTCTTTGCTTCGGCGCTTTCGCGCTCGCCTTTCTCATCAAGGTTCCGCTTTTCCCGCTGCACACCTGGTTGCCCGACGCCCACGTCGAGGCCCCGACGGGTGGCTCGGTGATCCTGGCCGCGGTTCTGCTCAAGCTGGGGGCCTACGGATTCCTGCGCTTCGCACTGCCCTTCTTCCCACTCGCCGCGCACCAGGCCGCGCCACTCATCGCGTGGCTGGCAGTGGCCGGCATCGTGTACGGCGCGCTCATGGCGTATGCCCAGGACGACATCAAGAAGCTGGTCGCGTACTCCTCGGTCTCGCACCTTGGCTTCGTGGTGCTCGGCATTCTCACCTTCACCTCGGCCGGCGTGCAGGGTGGCATGTACCAAATGCTCGCACACGGGATCTCGACGGGCGGTCTCTTCCTCGCCGTGGGCGTGCTCTACGAGCGCCGCCATACGCGCAAGCTGTCCGACTTCGGCGGTCTGTGGGCGCGAATGCCGGTCTTCGCCGCCCTGTTCCTGGTCATCGTGCTCGCTTCCGCCGGCTTGCCCGGGCTGTGCGGTTTCGTGGGCGAGTTCCTCGTGCTCATCGCGACGTTCACCGCCGGCAAGTCGTGGCAGGCAAACGGCATGGCTCCGGCCTATGCGCACCCCGCGCTGCTGGCAGCCATCTCGGCCACCGCGGTCATCCTGGCCGCCGTCTACCTCTTCACCATGTTCCAGAAGGTCATGCTGGGCCCGCTCGACAAGCCCGAGAATCGCGACGAGAAGCTGCGTGATCTGGGCTGGACCGAGAAGGTCGTGTTCGCGGTTATCGTCGTCTTCGCGCTCGGCATGGGCGTGGTCCCCGGCCCGATTCTGAATCGCAGCGCCGCCTCGGTCGACGCACTCCTTGACAATTACCGTGGTCGCCTGGCCGAAGCGCGCAGAAGTCCCGAAGCGCCCGCGCGCATGATCGCAGCGAGCGGCGCGGGTCGAGCCTTCACGCCGCCTCCCAGCAGGCCCATGCCGCGTCGTCCGCACGGAGGGGTGCGATGACCGGGGGAGTGATTGGGATGGACTCCGTGCTGGCCCTGGCGCCGCTGGTCGTGGTGGTGGGCGCGGCGTGCGTCGCGCTGCTCGCTGGTGTGCTCTTGCCGTCGCGATTTCGACCGGCCATCAACTGGTTCTCGGTGCTGGCGCTCGCCGCCGTGGTGATCGTCGCCGCTCGGGCCTTGCCCGAGGCGATCCGGGCGCGGCCGATCCTCTCGGAGATGTGGGTTGCCGATCGCATGGCCCTGGTTTTCGACATCATCGTCGCGGCGGTCGGCGGCGTCAGCCTCATGGTGCTCGGTCCCTTCTCACGCGAGCACGGCTTCGCGCGAGAGGAGCTTCCCGCGCTGGTTCTCTTCTCGGTCGCGGGCATGGTGATGGTGGTTCACGCCACCCACCTGGTGTCCTTGCTCATCGGCATCGAAACCATGTCGCTGGCGGCCTACGCTCTCGTAGCCTGCCGTCCGCGCAGCAGCAAGGGCACGGAGGGTGCTCTCAAGTACTTCCTCATGGGGGCCCTCGCCACGGGCTTCTTCGTTTACGGCATGGCGTTGGTCTACGGCACCACGGGTGGCGAGATGTCGATGCCGGGAATTGCCAGCCGGGCGGCGCAAGCCGGGAACAACCCGCTCTTCGTCGTCGGCGTATTGCTTCTCCTCGCAGCGCTGCTCTTCAAGGTCGCCGCGGTTCCCTTCCACATGTGGACGCCCGATGCCTACGAGGGAGCGCCCACGCCCGTGACCGGATTCATGGCCGCCGGGATCAAGGCCGCGGCCTTTGCCGGCCTCATCCGTCTGTTCGGTTCCGCCTTTGGACGGCCCGAGGTGGCGCTCGGTCACGCGGGCTGGGCCACCATCCTCGGTCCCGTCGCCTTCGCGAGCATGACCTTGGGAAACCTGGCGGCGATCCGGCAGGACAACGTGAAGCGGATGCTGGCCTACTCCTCCATCGCCCACGCCGGTTACCTGCTGGTCGGGGTGGCCGCGATCGGGTACGGCGTGCCCGAAGCGCAGCCGGCCTTGATGTTCTATCTCGCGGCCTACGCCGCCACGACTCTCGGTGCTTTCGCCGTGGCGGCCTGGATCGGGCGGCAGGGCGACGAGTGTCAGCGCGTGGACGACTGGGCTGGGCTAGGGCGCAAACGGCCAGAGCTGGCGCTGGCCATGACGGTGTTCTTGCTCTCGCTGGCAGGCGTGCCACCCACGGGCGGCTTCTTCGCCAAGTTCTATCTGTTCCGCGCCGCGGTCGAACGGCCCGAGCTGATCTGGCTGGTCGTGGCGGCGGTCTTGAACAGCGTCCTCAGCGTCTACTACTACCTGCGCATCGTGGTCGCGATGTATTTCCGCGAACACGCCGATGTCGGCGCCGGCTATCCCTCCCTCGCTACGGCCGCCGTGCTGGTGGTGCTCACGGCGGTGGTGCTGATGCTGGGCGTGCTGCCTGCGCCGCTCATGGCGCTGGTCCAGTAGCTCGGGCGGCGGCCGTCCCGGAGTGTCCATCATCGGCGATTTGACGGCCAAGGTGTGCGCCGGTTAGTCTCGTTTGCATGGCAGGGCAGATCACTCCCGAGGCTGCGCTCCTTCGCGTCTTGATTCAGGGCGAAACCTACGGGCTCGAGCTCACGCGCAGGGTGCGCGAATGGACCAACGGCAAGCTGATGCTCGAAGATCAGGTCTTCTACCAGGCCATGCAGGTTCTCGAGGAGCAAGGCCTCGTCGAGACGTACATGAGCGAGCCCTCGGGCCAGCGCGGCGGTCAGCCCCGCCGATACTACAAGCTGACTGCCGCCGGACAGCGGGCGGCCCTGGAAGTCTTGACCGCGTCCCTGACCGGGCAGATCTAGGGCGACTACCCGCGCAGGAAGTAGACCGCCGCGCCTGCCGCGGCCGCCGTGAACACCGCCAGCAAGACAATCATCCACAGGCGCGGCCCACTGCTGCGCGTAGCATCGCTCGTCACCTGTGCCGATCGGGTCGCGGTGCGAGCCGAACCGCCCGCTGCTGTGGGCCGCCTGGCTGCCGACACCGGTCCGCTTGCGCTGGCGCGGGGGGGTGTAGCGACGGTCGCGCTCGGCCGCGCAAACGCCAGGGGCTGAACCTCGAACTTGAAACCGAATTGCTGGAAGAAGTCTTTGAGCTTCCGGAGCATCTCGTCGAATTGACCCGGCGTGACCGGAAAGTTGTTGGTGCGGAAGCGTTTCTTGTAGGCGTCGGCCACGGCCTCGAACTGGCGGGCCTCGGCACGGCGATCGACCTGGTAGGCCGTGGTGATGACGGTGGTGGGGCCTCCGCTCTCGGGCACGATGGAGACGTGTTGCACGGCCAGGCGACCGCCGTCGGTGGACTCCTCCGTGGGAGACGACAGCTCCAGTCGGCACACCGCTGGCCCCACGAAGAGCTCCTTGCCCACGGTAAACTTGAACACCTCCGCAAGGGCAACCGACTTGCCCGCAAACATCGTGAATTTGCCGTCTTCCATGCTGGCTCCACGCGGCAGCGAAGGCTGCCATCCCCCAGCTAACCTCGGCAGCCAGCCACGGGAACTGAAGCCACGCGGAACCTGGCGCCGGAAACGACAACGGGCGCCAAAGGGCGCCCGTCTTGGTCGGGATACGATGCGCGTCTACTTGGCGGACTCGGCGATTCCGCGAGCGGCGTTGGCGACGCCGGATCGAGCTGCCATGTAGTCGTTGACCGCGATGAGGAATTGTTCGAGGTCTTCCTTCTTTTTGCCCTTGCGCGACCTCTTGCTGCAGCTTTCCCAGGCCTGCAGTTGCCGCATCTCCTCCTCCAGGAACAGCTTGTGCGATTGCTTCCAGGTCGGCACCGACTTCGCATCGACTTTGGCTTCCTTGTCGGCCACAACCAACAGCGGTCCACATTCGCCGCGCACGCGATCCATGAACGCGACGGGGTCCTTCTTGAAGCACTGGTCGCTCATGTACTCGAGAACTTCTTGCGCGTCCTTCATCTTGGCCAGGCCCGGGATGGCGCAGTAGAGGAACTTCTCGTAGGCGGCAGTCTCGGCGGTGATGTCGGGGTAGGAGTGCCAGGCCCCGCCCAGTTCCTGGATGAGTTGATCGGTGTCCTTGACCGAGCCGCGATTCTTGATCTTCTCGGCGTAGTCCTCGAGGCCGGATTGCAGCTTGGGCAGCGACTCCTTGTACTTTTCGAGCGGGCCAGCGAGCTCGGTCGGAGCGTCTCGCAGTCCGCCAAAGGCCTGGCGCGCGCGCTCGATCTTGGGAATGCACTCGGTGGTGAGGTAGTCGGCGAAGGTCTTCTGCTGCGTGAAATAGGCGGACTCGATGCGCTGCTGGAATTGTTCGCCCTTCTGGAACATGCCGATGTCCACTTCGCTGGCCATCACGCAGTTCCAGAACGCGCCCGTCTCTCGCTTCTCTAGCTCGACGAATCTTTCCGCGAAGTTCAACTTCTCCTGTGCGGCGGCCTTGCGGTTGCGATCTTGCAGCTGTTTGAAAACCACGAATCCGATAATCACCAAGACGACCGCGCCGACGATCATCCGGTTGCGCTTGCGAATGGCCTCCCGCGCAGCCATCTGTCGGGCATATTCCTCGACGCTGTCGATGCCTTGGCCGCCGGCCGGCGGATAGCCTGGGCCTGGGGCGGCGACCGGGTGAGCACCGGGGGCCACGCCTGCGGGTGGGGAGGTAGGGGCGGCTGCCGGAGCGCCGGTTGGCGGATAGACCGGCGCTGCAAACTGCGGAGGAACCGCGCCTGCGCTGGCCGGCGGCACGACCGGGGCGGTAGGTGACGGATAGCTTGGGGTCGCGGTAGGTGCTGGGGGCGCAGCGAAGCCCGGGGCTGCGGCGGGAGCTGACGCAACCAAGGGTGTGCCACACTTGTAGCAGGTCTTCGCGTTGGGCAGATTCTGGTGGCCGCATTTTGGACAGGAAACCATCGTGCTCTCCTTTGTTCAACGCGGCGCGCCTGGCACCGCAGGGCTAGCCCTTTTTAACAGATTGCTTGGAAAACACGGCCCAAGATTTTAGGTAGTCGAGTGCGACCTGGAGCTGGTAGTCCGACAGTCGCTTGACCTCGACGGGCTTCTCCCCCTGTTCGTTACGCAAGTGACGATCGAAGTTGCGCTCACGAAGCGTGTCGCCCTCGCCGCTGTCCGCCGGCGGAGCTGTGGCGTCCACGATGATGTTGGGCAGGATGCCCTGGCCCTGGATGCTGCGCCCACTCGGGGTGTAGTAGCGCGAAACCGTCAACTTCAGCCCGCACGGCTTCGCTCCACAGCCATCGATGGTCATCACGGTCTGCACCGAGCCCTTGCCGAATGTCGGGGTGCCCAGCACCACCGCGCGCTGGTGATCCTGGAGCGCGCCGGCCAAGATCTCGGCGGCGGAGGCGGTGGCGCCATCGACCAGCACCACCATGGGAAAGCCGAGCCAGGTGCCGCGGCTGTGCGCCATTTGCCGGTCCATCTCCTTGCCCGCCTTGCCCACCGTGCGCACGATGAGCCCATCGGCGACGAAGCGATCGGCGACCTTTACCCCCTGGTCGAGCAGCCCCCCCGGGTTGTGACGAACGTCGAGGATGAGACCCTTGATGCCGCCGGTCTTCCGCGCCTGTTCCTGCACCTCCTGCATCCCCTCCAGGACTTTGGCATCGGTGATGGACGAGAACACGCGCAGCTTGAGGTAGCCGTAGCCTTCGGCGAGCAAACGCCATTCGACCGCCTTGACCTCGAACTTTTCGCGCTTGATGTGAAAGTTCAGGGAATGGCCGCGGCGATTGATGGACAGCGTGACCTCGCTGCCCGCCGGGCCCTGGATGCGGGAAATGGCGTCGTTCCAGTCGAGCGGCGTGGCCTCCACGCCGTCGATGCGCTCGATGAGGTCGCCGGTCTCGATGCCCGCGCGCCAGGCCGGGGAGCCTTCGATGGGAGAGACCACCACGAATCCGCGTTTGCGCTTCTCGAGGTCGATGCCGATGCCGATGATCTCGGCGTTGCCCTCGGTTTCTTGCTTTAGCTTTTCGTACTCGTCGGGATCCATGAAGCGCGAGTGCGGGTCGAGAACCTCGGTCAGGCCGCGGGCCGCGCCGTACATCAGTTCGGTCTCGGGGATATCCTCGACGTAGTTGTTCTCGATGTACGAGAGCACCTTGGTGAAAATTCCGAGCTTGTGGTAGGGGTCGAAGCGGCCGGCAAGAAGCGGCCTCGCGGCCACCATCCCGCCCACGAAAGCGGCGAGGACCAGCAGCGATAGTACGGAGAGCCGCATGCCAGAACATCCATGGCGTTTCATGGCCGGGCATTATGTCACGGCTGCGGTCTGGTGGCGGCATCCTGGTAGGGAGGGTGGGGGCAGAAGGCGGCCGCAGCTCGGCTATTTGTAGTTGAGCACGACGACCTCCGCCGAGGACTTGGTGCGCAGACCCGTGATGGCAACGCGGTTCGACTTTTCGAACCTGACGTTTGGCCGTCCCGCTATGAAGGCGTCGACAGGGGCCAGATCCTTGATAGTCACGACGTCGGTCTTGAAGTGCATGGGGATGACCATGAGGCGCGGCCGGATCTGGTCGACCACGTGGATGGCCTCCTGCGCATCGATGGTCGAGCCGCCCCCCACCGGGACGAGGACGACATCGACCGAGCCGATTTCGGAAATCTGGTGGTCGGTGAGGGAGTGGCCAAGGTCGCCGAGGTGGGCGATGCGAACCCCGCCGGTCTCGAAGATGAACACGGTGTTGAGGCCACGCTCGGCGCCTTGCTTGCGGTCGTGGTACAGCCCGACGGAACGAACCGAGATGTCCTTCACCTTCTCGGCGATCCTGACCCAGCCCCTCTTGTCGGCGGTCAGGCCACGCAGCACGCGAGGCTTGCCCTGCAGGATCGAGAGGTTGGCGTGGTCGGAGTGTTCGTGGCTGATGGTCACCGCGTTGGCGTGTAGGTCGGCGGGCAGCACGTATCCGATGTTGGACGGAGCGGGATCCATGACGATGCGTGCGCCGCCGGTGCTTTCGAGCAGAAAGCAGGACTGGCCGAACCACGTCAGGTAGGCCACCGGTCGCGATGCAGCCCGCGCGATCGGAGCAGCGAACAGGCCGAGCAAAGAGAAGCCAAGAAGGAACGAGGCGGAGTTTCTCAATCTCGCGGGCAACATGAGCCTGAGTTAGCCGCCAAACCCGTGCTGACGTCAACCCACCCGTCACTTCTTGGATTCTTGTCTCCAGTATTTGCCGCCGCCGCCTTCTCTTGCCATGAAACCGAGCTCCACCAGGTAGCGGCGCAGGCGGGCAGTGTCATCGCTGTACCGGGACAGAATCTCGTTGACCCTCTTCTCCGTGTAGCGCACGCCCAGGCTGAACGAAGGCAAGACGTGGCGAAGCAGCACGCGAACCTTCTTCTCCTGGGTGGGGAAGGCACAGATGCGTCCATCGGGCGAGGTGAAAGTGGCCAGCACCTTGCGGTCGAAGGCGTCGAGCTTGTCCTCGTTGGCCGGCCGCGCAGGCTCGGTGGTCGCCAGCAGTCTCTTGGCCAGCCCGCGCAGCGTGTCGGTCTCCAGAGAATAGAGGTTGTAGTAGCTCTCGGCCCGCGAGGCGACGATGCCAGTCCGCGCCAGTATCGCCAGGTGGTGGGACACGGTGGACACGGAAACGCCCAGTCGCTTGCCTAGTTCCTCGACGGTGTGGGCACGATCGGACAGCAGGCCGACGATGCGCAGGCGATTGGGCTCGCCCAGCGCCTTGAAGAATTCTACCAGCGTGCCCTCGTGTTCGTTGGGGGCCATCTTGACCTTTTCGAATTATTTCGATAACCATAGAATCAGTTTCCAAGGCGGTCAAGGGTAACGAACCATGGCAATGGACAAGAAGAGGCGCGCCGAGCTGAAGCGTGCCTACAAAGAGGCGCCACGTCAGGCCGGCGTCTACCAGATCAAGAATCTGCAATCCGGCAAGATTCTGCTTGGCAGCAGCACCAATCTGCACGGCCCGCTCAACAGGCATCGCTTCATGCTGTCCATCGGTCGCCACCCCAACGCGGCCTTGCAGGAGGACTGGAATCGGCTCGGCCCTGACGCCTTCGGCTTTGACATTTTGGAAACGGTCAAGTCCGGCGACGATCCCGCATTCAGCGTCGAGGATGAGCTCACGTTGCTGGAGCAAATCTGGCAAGAAAAGCTGCAACCCGGGGGCGAGCCCGGCTACAACCAGGGAATCATTCGACGAGACTAGTCGCCTGGTCGGACATCTCGCTTGGGCCGCTCCGGGGCGGAGGCGAAGTGGAGGGCAGGGGATTGGGCTGGGGGCCGGGCCGTGATAGCTTCAGTCACGATGGAACGCGGACGAACGACGGAATCATTCGCTGCTTCTGGGCTCCTCCTTCAAGACGCCTTCTTTCTCGAACAGGACCGCCAGCTCATCGCCCGCCGGGCCGAGATGGCCAGGCTTGCCGAGACCAAGGAAGCGCTCGCCTCCGTCTCGGGGATCAAGAACCAGGACATCCTGCAGCACCTGGTCGAGCTGAACGTGCGGCCCGAAGCGCTCGCGGCGCTGTCGCTGGTTCCGCTCGTCGAGGTGGTATGGGCGGATGGCGTGGTGGACGAAAAGGAGACCAAGATCGTGTTGGACTTCGCGGCGGCCCAGGGCATTGCTGCGGAAAGCGTTGCCCACGAGTTGTTGCAGCGATGGCTTTCGCACCGTCCCTCCGAGGGTTTGCTGGTGGCTTGGCAGCACTATGTCGAGGCGATCTGCGAAACGCTCACCCCGGAGGAACGCAAAAGTCTGAAGGAAGAGCTTCTTCGGAATGTTCGCGCGGCGGCCGAGGCTTCCGGCGGATTTCTCGGCATGGGAAGGATCTCTGCTGAAGAGAAGGCGGTGATAGCCAAGCTCGAAGCCAGCTTCGGGTCTTAGAGCTTGGCCCCCGGACCGGAATCGCGAAGCGATCTCACATCATCGGCATGAGCGTCACACGAATGTGGGTGCTCACTGGCTGTCCGTACGCTGCCGCTGGCACTTCGCGTACTTGATCGATGGGATCGGCTTGCCCTTGGTCGGGCGTCAGCTGCTGCGGTCCGGTATCCGCGCCAATGCCCGGCTCCTCGTCAATCTCGGTGCCGGCGTCGAAGAGCGAAATCAGGTTGGTCAGATCGCCACCCACGGGCTGACCATCGCCGTCGAAAAGAGGCAGGCCACCTGGAGGAGTGCCGAAGAACCAGTCGTTCGATGTTCCAAACATGGTGGCAAACGAGAGTCGATCCCCGGGCTGCGCGCTGACGGTGAACTCGAACGCCTGACCGGGATGCGCCGGCCCCGGCATGGTCGCGCCAACGGGGGTGTTCACGATCGCGCTGCCGGCGATGGCCGCGGCGAGGATCGCTGTGTTGCCCGATTCGGCGATCTGCTCGAGCCCCTGGCCACGATCCGGCTGCCCAACCGAGTAGAGCGGTTCACCCGCTGTGTGCACGGCCGCGAGCAGGGGCGAGATGGGCGTGGCAGCGCCGCTGAGCTCGGCCATGGACAACGCCAGGCGCGACGTATTGCCCGCTTCGGCGATTTGCTCTAGCCCCTGTCCCAGATCTGCGGTTCCCGGCGTGAACAGTACATTGGGGCTTGCGACAGCGTGCAGCGCCCACAGCACCGGCGACGCGTGGATCGGTAAATCACCTAGGGACGTGTGCATGGTGGTGGGTAGGGAGACGTTTTCGATGCGCAGGATGAAGCGCTGGTCCCCCCGATACGCGAGCGTTACCTGGATCATGTCGGTGATCGCCGGCAGCGCGAAGAGAGTGCCGTTGGTCAGGACCACCGTCGGGCCGATTGGCCGGACCGTCGGGTCAATGTCGGGCAATCCTTGATCCGGCGCCGTTTGGTGTGGCCCCGTGTCGGGACCCACGCCCGGCTCCTGGTCGACTTCCGTGCCGGCGTCCCATAGCCCCACCTGCGTGGTGACGTCACCAGAAATTGGCATGCCGGACGAGTCATAAAGGGGGATTCCGGCGGGACCCGGCGCGAAGAACCAGTCGTTGGACTCTCCCAACATGGTGGCGAAGCTGACCGCCTGGCCCTTGCCGGCGGTAAACGCCATCTCGAAGGCTTCGCCAGGGCCTGCAGCTCCCGCCATGCCGCTGGTCTTCATCGTTTGTGCGGAAGACTTGAGCACGGTCCACGGTGCGACGTTCTCGATGCGAACGGTGAACGTGGCCGGGTTGGGTTG
>Ga0210133_1000668_pt1 | contig 11220 bp, 11 predicted proteins | sample Joice_ThreeSqC_D_2_FD_184874 | JGI IMG/M metagenome (GOLD analysis project Ga0210133, IMG submission 184874) | Wetland microbial communities from San Francisco Bay, California, USA, that impact long-term carbon sequestration - Joice_ThreeSqC_D1... | ecosystem: Environmental > Aquatic > Marine >...
ACCTCATGATCTGCCCCGACCCGTCCATCCGGGCCCCCACCTCCAGGGCCCGCAGTGCCTCGGCCCCACCCTCCCGCGTGACTCGGCCGACCGCGACGACTTCCTCGCCACGCTGTCGGATGGCGAAGGTCTCCGTCCCGCTGAAGGAGCCGCGTATCGAGTGCTCGAACGTGCCGCCATCCAGCTGTGTCTGCTGTGGCAGAGCCGCCGGAGTGGGAGCGAGGAGCCACAAAGCTCCGATTGCCATTCCCGCCCGACTTGCGAGAGCTCCTCTATGCATCCAGCCGCCTCGAGATGTAGTCAACGAGATACTCGCAGATGCGCCGGCCGGTCTCCCGCGTCGCCAGGCTGGGTCGTCCCACCACCCCGGCTGATCCGGGGGGCGGCACGGGCTCGTCCCTGATCGCGGTTCGCAGGTGCTCGGACGGTCCGCCGTCCGTCACTCGCTCTTCCCTCACCAGGTCGGGAGCCAGGTGCAGCAGGATCGCCGTGTCCATCTCGCCCGCGTGCTCCGCTTCCAGACCCCCCTGGAGGAACGCGGCGAGGTCGATGGCGTGAATGTCCACGGCCCGCACCCTCACGTAGTCCGCCACGACCGCCGCCATCGCCTGGATGTGCGGGCCGTATCCATGAGTCGTCATCAGCACGATCTCCTCCAGCCCCTGCCGTTCCCACGAGTCCACGAGCTCGTTCAGTACCCTGTGAAGCGTCTTTCGCTCCAGGGCGGCGGTTCCGGCGTACATCTGCTCACTGTCCGAGGTCACGCCGTAGGCCAGAGTGGGAGCGACGAGGATCCCGGTTCGTTCCGACACGGCTTCCGCCAGCTGTTCGACGACGATCGTATCCGCTCCCAATGGCAGGTGCGGTCCGTGCTGCAAGCAGGTTCCCACCGGGAGCAGAAGTCGCGGATCGCGACGGAACCACGCGGCGGCTTCGGGCCACGTGAGCCGATCCAGGCGAGCGGCGGTCCGCGCCGCAGAGCTCCGTTCCATGGCCGCTAATGTAAGCGTCGTGCGGCGTCGGGAAACGGGGCGGCCGGAACGGCGGGCTCGAGGACCAGGTTGAAGGGGCGGGCCTAAGGACCCGCGTTGCCGTCCGAAAACGACCTCGATCTCGCCTCGACGATGTAGCCGGCCGCGACGCCCGCAACGACGAGGGCCAGCCCGGCCCACCCGCTGAAGCTCAACCTCTGACCGAAGATCAGCAGAGCGAGCAGCGTGGCCACTACCGGTTCGATCGTCGCTCCGACGGCGGCGGGGGCGGCCTCGATCCTCTTGAGTGCTCCGAAGAACAGGTAGTTGGCGCCCACGACTGCGCCCAGCGAGAGAAGCACCACATAGATCCAGCCGCTGACGGTGCCCGGTGGCGCCGGGGCTCGGCCGACCGCCGGGAGAAATGCGGCCAGGACTGCCGTGCCCCCGGCCATCTCCAGGAACAGGACCCTGGACGACCCGTAGCGGGGCACAGCCCAGCGGGCGAGCAGGGTGGTGCCCGCATACGCCAGGGCAGCCAGCAGCCCACCGGTCACGCCGGCCAGCAGGCCCGCCTCGCGCGACTCGAACAGGGCGGCCACGCCCTCTCCCCCCCGCACCGTTAAGCACACACCGACGAGGACGAGCAGGGCGAGAACCACCCGCGCCACCGTGAGGCGCTCCTGCAGCACCAGATGAGCGAGCACGGCGACCACGAGCGGAGCCGTGTAGAGGAGGGTCGCGGCGCCCGCCACACCCACTCCGGCGATCGCGTACTGGTACGCGACCTCGAACAGGGCGACCAGCGCTCCCCCGCCGAGGCCGACCGCGATCAGTCCGCGGCGATCCACTCGCAGCAGATCCCGCCGGAACAGAGCCACCACGAACAACCCCGCGGTCGCCACCGCGACGCGCCAGAAGCCCACTCCAGTCAGGGCGGCTCCCTCGGCGTAGAGCGCTGTGCTGAGCGGTCCCGTCGTGCCCCACAGGGTGCCTGCTCCGACGGCGGCGGCATATCCCGCCAGGCGTGCCGTCCGCGCGGGTCGATTCGAAATGCCGTGTCCGGTCTGCATGACCTCTCTTCCGCGGTCTCGGTGGGATTCTACCGATAATAGCTGCAGCGCGCCGCCGTCCGACAGCGGATTGCCCGGTCGTGACGTGCGTGAGACGTTGTGTCGGTGTCGCGCGGCGGAGGGCCGGCGGCCGGAAGATCGTGGAGAACGACATGACTGAAGCCGAGTTCGTGCCCCTGAACTGGAATCCTCTCCCCGAGGAAGAGATGGCCCGCCGCGCGCGCGAGTTCAGGGCCTCCGCGGCCCGGAGGCGAAGCGTCCGTCACTATTCTACCCGGCCCGTTCCGCGCTCGATCATAGAGGACTGCATTCTGGCCGCCGGCACCGCGCCGAGCGGAGCCCATCGCCAGCCGTGGCGCTTCGTCGCGGTCTCGGATCCCGAGACGAAGCGGACGATTCGGGTGGCCGCCGAGGCCGAGGAACGCGAGTTCTACGAGCACCGGGCGCCCGATGACTGGCTCGAAGCGCTCGCTCCGCTCGGCACGAGCGCTGACAAGCCGTTCCTCGAGATGGCGTCGTGGCTGATCGTGGTGTTCGCCGAAAGCTACGGCGTGGACGAGGTCGGGAGCCGGGTGAAGAACTACTACGTTCAGGAGTCGGTGGGCATCGCCACGGGAATGCTGATCGCGGCGGCCCACGCGGCCGGTCTCGCGACGCTGACGCACACCCCGAGCCCGATGCGGTTCCTGGGGCCGCTCCTCGGTCGGCCGGACCGGGAGAGGCCGTTCCTCATCCTTGTGGTGGGACACCCCTCGGAAGAGGCACTCGTGCCTTCCCTGGCGCGGAAGTCCCTGGATGAGATCGCCACCTTCGTCTGAGCTCGGACCCGCTCTGCTGATCCCGCTGTGATCTGTCGTTGATCCGGTGAGCCATCCTGATCGGCATGGTCCAGACCGCATTCAGCGCCGCGCTACTCGGCCTGGAGGCGATCCCCGTGCGGGTCGAAGTGGCTATCCGGCGGGGCACGCCGATGATCGGCATCGTGGGACTCGCGCCTGCGGCCGCCCGGGAATGCAGGGAGCGATTCCGATCGGCGGCGGCACAGCTCGGGCTCCGCGTGCCCGGTCTTCGCATCACCGTCAACCTCTCTCCCGCCGATCTCCGCAAGGAGGGTGCAGCGTTCGATCTCCCGGTGGCCGTGGCCGTGCTCGCCGGCGCCGGACACGTCCCCGGGGCCCGGGCGAGTCGCTGGGGCTTCATCGGAGAACTCGGGCTCGACGGAACGGTCCGCCCCGTTCGCGGCATCCTCCCGATCGCCTTGAGGCTGGGTGACCTGCGCGACCTGGACGGGCTGATCGTCCCGGAGGCCAACCTGGCAGAGACGCGTCCGGCCCGCGGCCTGCGGGTCCTCGGGGCCCGCAGTCTCGGAGATGTCCTGAACTTCCTCCGGGGAAACGGTACTCTGACTCCCGCCAACGACGCGCCGGCGCCGAAATCGCCGACGCCTGTCGCCGGCTACGACTTCAGCGAAATCGCCGGTCAGGGACCCGCCAAGCGTGCTCTCGAGGTCGCCGCGGCCGGCGGTCACAACGTGTTGTTGCGCGGCGCCCCGGGTGTGGGCAAGACGATGCTCGCCCGCGCCCTTCCGACGATCCTCCCGCCCCTGACCCCGGCCGAGGCGCTCGAGGCCACCGCCGTGCACAGCGTGGCAGGCCGACTCCCCGCCGGCAGCGGCCTGCTCGAAGGGAGACCTTTCCGTGCGCCCCACCACACGATCACGGCGGCCGGGCTGGTCGGCGGCGGAATCCCGATCCGTCCCGGCGAGATTTCCCTGGCACACCAGGGAGTGCTCTTCCTGGACGAGCTGACCGAGTTCCGCCTCTCCACCCTGGACGCCCTGCGGCAGCCGCTGGAGGAAGGGGCCGTGTCCATCACGCGGGCCGGATGCCGCGTGCGATATCCGGCCCGGTTCATCCTCGTCGGCGCCATGAATCCGTGTCCGTGCGGTCGCCTGATCGAGGCCGACGGCTCCTGTGAGTGCGAAACAACGGTCGTGCGCCGTCACGGCGAGCGTCTCAGCGCTCCGCTGTTGGACCGGATAGACATGTACGTCGACGTCCCGGCACTCGGGTGGAGCGTTCTGCGGGCGGTTCCCGGTCAGGCCGAGAGTCCGGCGATGCAAAGTCGCGTGCGGGAGGCTCGGGGAAGAGCCTCGGCGCGCTCGGGCCGGGCGGGGGCGACCAACGGCGCTCTGACACCGCGCGAGATACGTGACCACTGCCGGCTGGGGCCGGAGGCGGACGCTCTGTTCGAGCGTGGATCGTCCTCGTTCGGACTCAGCGCGCGGGCCTGCCACAGGATCCTGCGAGTCTCCCGCACCATCGCGGATCTCGACGCGGCGCACTCGATCGAGGCCGGGCACGTCGCGGAGGCACTCCAGTATCGTGCGCCGCTCCGTCCACGACGCTAGCACACGACACGTCGCCTTCAAGAAGCGATGCCGCATCAGGCTTCGGGAGGTCCGGGAGCTGGAACGAGGGGCGTCTCGGGACTCGGAAGCCCGGGAGCGAGCCCCGGAGCGGCATCACCCCGGCCCAGCGCGAGGAAGTTCCGGAGGAGCGCGTGTCCGTGCTCCGTCAGCACTGCCTCGGGGTGGAACTGGACGCCCCATAGCGGCAGCTCTCGATGTCGAACCGCCATCAGCACCCCATCAGTCGACCAGGCGGTGGGAACGAGCTCCGGAGGGAGGGACCCGGGGTCGATCGCGAGCGAGTGATACCGGGTGGACGTGAGTGGCGACGGCAGCCCGGCGAACAGTCCCTCCTCGCCGTGGCGGACCCGGGAGACCTTTCCGTGCACGGGCTCGGTCCGGACGATGCGGGCGCCGAAGGCGGCTCCGATGCACTGATGTCCGAGGCATACGCCGAGAAGGGGCACTGCGGCGCCGCATGCGCGGATCAGGTCGACCGAGATCCCCGCCTCCGCGGGGGTGCATGGACCCGGGGAGACCACGAGGTGCGAGGGGGCCATGGCGAGAAGGCCCGGGACGTCGAGCTCATCGTTGCGGACTACCTCGACGGTCTCTCCCAGCTGGCGCAGGTAGCGTGCGAGGTTATGGCTGAAAGAGTCGTAGTTGTCGAGCAGGACGATCATCGCCGAATCCCCGGGATCGCCGAGACGAGCGCCCTCGCCTTGTCCAGGGTCTCCTCGTATTCCGCCGCCGGGTCCGAATCCACGACTACGGCGCCGCCTGAATGGAAGGTGACGCGTTCTCCATCCGCGACCGCGATGCGGATCGACACGCTCGTGTCCATGTCCCCGGCGAAACCGAGATAACCCAGCGCTCCGCAGTAGGGGCCCCGGGCCACCGGCTCGAGCTCCGAGATGATCTCCATGGCCCTGATCTTCGGGACGCCCGTGACCGAGCCGGACGGGAAGGTCGCCATCAGCAGGTCGACCGGCGTCCGTTCCTCGCTGAGCCGGCCTTCGATCGTGGACACCAGGTGATGCACGGTCTCGAACGACTCGACCCGAAACAGGTCCAGCGCACGTACCGAGTCGGGGCTGCACACGCGGGACAGGTCGTTTCGCAGCAGGTCGACGATCATCAGGTTCTCGGCCCGATCCTTCACGCTGGACTGCAGGGACTCGGCGAGCCGCCGATCCTCCTCGGGGTCTTCGTCGCGCGGACGCGTGCCCTTGATCGGTCTCGTCTGTACGCTGCCACCCGCCGTGGCGCGGAGGAAGCGTTCGGGCGAAGTGCTGAGAACCGAGTATCCGCTTGCGCTGAAGTAGACACCGAAAGGCGCCGGGCTGGCCTCACGGAGCCTGCGATACAACCGGGTGTGCTCTTCTCGCGATGCGATCTCGAATCTCTGTGACAGGTTGACCTGGTAGACGTCTCCCGCCCGGATGTATTCGATCGCGCGTCGCACGGCGGCCCGGTAGCCCTGTCGTGAGAAGGTGGAGCGCAGGCCCGGTGCCCCGGGCGCCGGGTACGTGCGGGGCGTCGAGGTGGCCGAGAGGTCCTGCCCGATGCCGCGTCTGGAGATTCGATTCTCAGCCGGCGGCGGTCCACCATCCAACCAGGCGAGGGCAGCTCTCATGCGTCTCGCGGCGTGACGGACGGCGGCATCCCCTGCGTATGGCGCCCCCGTGGATGCAAGCCAGCAGCGTTCCTCCAGGTGGTCCCAGCCCACCACGAGATCATACAGCCCGATCTCCAGGTCGGGCGTTGGAACGTCCCGGATGCCGGCTTCGGGGATCCGCTCGAGGTGGGCTGCCAGCTCGTAGCCGAACATCCCGGCCGCACCGCCGCAGAAGGGAGGCAGGTCCCCGCGGTCGGTCAGGCGGTGCCTCCGCAGGGCGCCGGCCAGCTCGACGAACGGACCGTTACGCGCGCGCTGAACCCCGCGCGGCCCGATCCACTCCGCCCGTCCGCACCGCCCGCGCAGCACCAGGAACGGGTCCGTGGCGAGGAACGAGTGTCGACCCCATTCCTCCCCGGGCAAGGCGGTGTCCAGCCAGGTGACCCAGGGCTCGTTGGCCAGCCCCTCCAGCAGATCGGCGGGTTGCGGCGCGCCCGGCACGTCCCGTACGAGCGGCAGGGCCATGCCGTCGCCCCGGACTTTCTCGACACTCACTTCAGGTCGGGGTTGGGCCGGTCCAGAGCGCGGACTGTCCCGGCGTCTCTTCGACTTCGATCTCGAGGCTGCGGATGCGTCGAGCGAAGGCGTCCGGAAGGCGGTCCCGGAGCTGCTCGCCTAGGTACTCCGCGATCTTCTCGGCCGTAGTGTTCGGAACGGGCAGGATGACGACATCGGACTCCGGGAAGGAGTACCGTCTGGAGGGGTGCGTGACCTCGATCTGAGCGTCCACCGCTTCCACCTGAAGGCGGGGGTTGGTTCCGGGCAGCAGTACCCTGTGATCGAGCGTTCCGATCAGCCGCTCCATGTCCCGCTTCAGGGCGATGAAGTCGTAGACGAGCGAGTCCCGGTCGAGGTCACCCGTCAGAGTCACCGACACCCGATAGTTGTGCCCGTGCAGGGGTTCACACCCCTCCGCGCCGAACGTGATGAAATGGGCGGCCGCAAAGACCAGTGCCTCCTTGCCGACCCTGACTCTGAACTCGGTCATCGGAACCTGCGCATGTCGATGTCTGACACTCCTTCCGCTCCTGCATCGTACGCTCCCCCGGACGCCCGCGCATCCCGTGTGGCCCTCGGGCTCTTGCCGCCCCGGCGCGCCGCAGGCCAGCTTGTCGGTGGGGGCACGCGCCTGCTGGCGGATGATCGGTGGATACGGAAGCGAGGTTGGATGCGCCTCTTCGTAGCGGTGAACTTCCCGGCCCGATTGCGTCAGAAGATTGCCCGGCTGTGTCGGCCGCTCCGGGAGGCGGGCGTTCCAGGACGCTGGATCGAGGCGGATCAGGCGCATCTCACCCTCAAGTTCATCGGGGAAGTGCCGGCCGTCGAAGTCGAGCCGATCTCGCTCGTCCTCCAGGAGGTTGCGGGGCGCTTTCGCCCGTTCGAGCTCAAGTTCGGGCCGATCGGGGCGTTTCCGTCGCCGCGCCGTCCACGCGTCGTCTGGCTTGGGGTGGAGCAGACTCCGGAGCTCCGGTTCGTCAAGGACGATCTCGAACGGCGTCTGGCGGAGCTCGGGATCGCTCGCGAGGAAAGGCCGTATCAGCCTCACGTGACTCTGGGGAGGAGTCCTGCCGAAGCCGAGGCGGGGGAGTTCCGACGACTCGAGGAGATCGCACGGTCCCTGCAGGTTTCGGACGTGTACCGGGTGACGCACCTGGACCTGATGAAGAGCCAGCTCGGGCCGACGGGAGCCGTGCACACCCGTTTGCTGGCGGCCCGCATGGGGCCTCGCGATTGAGCGGGGGACTCGCACGTCGGGGGAGGGGATGATCAAGAACTGTCTCGCGCGCATCGGCTGCCTGACCGTGGTCCTTCTGGTGGTCGGTGGCGGCTGGTGGTTTCGTGAGGACATCGCTGGCTGGTGGAATCGGCTGGAGATCACGTCTTCATCTCAGCCGAGCGAGGAGTTGGCGGCGCGAGCGTCCGAGAAGATGAAGAACCTCGCGCGGGGCAACGGGTCCGGCAGCCTGGATCTGACCCAGGCCGAGATCCAGAGCCTGCTCACCTATCGCGCCGGACCACTGCTGCCGTCCGGAATCAGTGATCCGATCGTCGAACTCGGTGACAGCACGGTCCTTCTCTCCGCCCGCGTGGACCCGAGGGAACTCGATGGACTGGCGTCGCCGGAGGTGGTCGAGCGCCTGTTCTCCGACTCGGCCAGGGTCGTCGTCGAGTTGTGGCCCGGCGTGGTGGCGGGCGTCGCCCGGGTGGAGGTCCTGGCAATGCAGGCGGGCTCGATCGTCGTGCCCTCGATGATGGTCCCGTGGATTCTGGGGAGCCTCCAAATGCCGGGCGTCGAGACGACCGGTGCCAGCTTGCTTGTTCCCACTCCCGGCCCGGTCGGACGTTTCGCCGTCGATGGCGGGCGGCTGGTCCTCGACCTGGCACCGCGTGCCGGGCTTTAGTGCCAGCGGGCCGGCCCACGTTGAGCGGGAGTTGAGTGACACGGTGATCTTCTTCGCGTATTGTGCGAAGCTGACCACCGGGCGGATGGTGCGTTTGGAACGCTCCGCGGAGCGGGAGGGTAGGTGTCGGACGGGTCCGAGAGGCAAGTCATTCGGCCTGGCGGCGAACAGCGATCAGTTAGCCAGCATTCCAACAGACAGGCGTATGGGAGCATGAGCAAGACGGCGAAGAGAGCGAAGCAGAAACAGGAAGTGGACAACGGCTCGGTCGGACGCTGGCTGTGGGAGTGGACGAAGTCCATCGCCGTAGCGTTTCTGCTGTTCATCCTCGTCCGGACGTTCGTCGTCGAGGCCTTTCAGATTCCGACCGGCTCGATGGAGCAGACTCTGCTCGTGGGTGATTTTCTGCTCGTGAACAAGATGGTCTACGGGGCGGAGCTGCCGGGTACCGGTGTCCGTCTCCCGGCGTTCGATCCACCGGCTCGCGGGGACATCGTCGTATTCTCCCCGCCGCCGGCTGCGCGGCAGGCCGCGAACACGAACTACGTGAAGCGAATCGTAGGTCTACCGGGAGACACGCTGCTCATGGTCGAGGGAGTCCTGTACCGCAACGGAGGCCAGGTAGCCGAGCCGTACGCGCGGCACACACGGCCCTACGAGGATCCGCGCAGCCCGCAGTTCGACTGGCAGCGCTCATACCTCGTGGACACAGGGCGCAGGCTGCACGAATACCGGCCTACGCGGGATAACTGGGGCCCGATCACAGTCCCTTCCGACAGCTTGTTCGTGATGGGCGACAACCGGGACAATTCGGAAGACTCGCGATACTGGGGCTTCGTGCCCAACGAGTCGGTCAAGGGGCGACCCTGGATCATCTATTTTTCCTACGACCGCAACAAGATCACCCCGTTTCCGTGGCTCACCGAGATCCGCTGGAGCCGTCTGTTCAACCCGATTCGATGACCCGAGCGGGCACGTCCGCCCGTCGGACGCGGTCGTCCGGACCACCCCTCGGAACGCGAGGAGAATGGCGCGCACGTTCGACGACACGGGAGGCGGTTCTCTCGACCTCTACCTGAGAGAAATCGCGGATCACCCGATCCTGGAGAGGGAGGACGAGGTGCGCCTCGCGCTGGCGATCCGGGAGGGTGACGAGCAGGCCCTCAACCGCCTGGTCGCAGCGAACCTCCGCTTCGTGGTGACCGTGGCGAAGCGGTATCGCAACCACGGCGTAGCGTTCGCCGACCTGGTGAACGAGGGCAACCTCGGACTCATGCGCGCGGCCCGGCGGTTCGACGAGACCAAGGGCGTCCGCTTCATCTCGTACGCCGTGTGGTGGATTCGCCAGGCGATGATGCAGGCGATCGCCGAGCAATCCCGCATCGTTCGCGTTCCGGTCGGCAGGATGGACGAGGCCAACAGGGTCGTCCGGGTTTCCCGCAGGCTGAGCCAGGAGCTGGGACGGCGGGCGACTCCCGAGGAAATGGGGCTCGAACTCGGCCTGTCGCCCGACGCGGTGCAGCGGGCGCTGGAAATGAAGAGCGGTTACGTGTCGCTCGACGCACCCGTGCCGGAGGCGGAAGACACTTCGATGCTGGAGCTCATTCCCGACCGCGAGGGGGAGGAGCCTGACGAAAGGACCCAGCGGGAGGCCCTGCGCGACGTGCTGGAGTCGAGCCTCACCCATCTTCCGGACCGCGAAGCCCGCATCCTGAAACTCTACTTCGGCCTGGACGGAGAAGAAGCGCATACCCTGGAGCAGATTGGCCAGAAGTTCGCGGTCAGCCGCGAGAGGATCCGTCAGATCAAGGACCGGGCGCTGGTCCGCCTGAGGCTGGGCTCGACAGGCCGGGTCCTGGAGTCGTTCCGCGACCGCTGAAGCGGCCGCGCAGCGTCTTGACACCTGCATACCCCCCCTTTAGCTTCCGGGGCTGCTAGCGGGATGATGAAGGCCGCTGCCGCCGCGTGCGGGGCGGCCCGCTTTTTCTCCCAGTATTCAGTGCGAACGAGTAAAGGCGCCTCCGACCTGAGCGCGAGGAGGCGATGCGGGCATGAAGACGTACTCGGTCAAAGCCGGCGAGATACAGCACGACTGGTACGTCGTGGATGCGACGGACCAGGTGCTCGGGCGCCTCGCGGGCGAGGGCGCGCTGCTGCGCATGCGTGAGCAGCCCGCGGAGCGCACCGCCCAGGTACGCGCGTCGCACCTCGGCGAGCGTGCGCCGGCCGGCCGCGTCGAAACCGGCGGTGGGCCCACGGTCGCGCGCGATCGACTCGCACAGCGCCCGGCTGCGCTCGGCGGCTGGCAGGCCCGGCCAGTCCGCGCGGCCGAGTCCCTGCGCGATCACCTCGCGGTGTACTTCGGCATGCTGGCGCACGTCCAGGGTCGCCAGGTGGAACCCGAAGGTCAGCGCCCGGCACAGCAGCCGCTCGACGGGGAAGAAGCCCGCGTGCCGGCCGTGATTGGCCTTGAGGCTCGCCGCGACGAGCTGGATGTCGCGCACGAACTGGTCCGCGGACTCGTAGTGGTTGGGACGGCCTTCGTAGGTGGTCCGGAGTCGCTCGGCCACCTGGGCGAAGAAGATGCGGTACGGCATGCGGTCATGCCGCGTCGATGCGGCTTCGCGCGCCTTGGGCAGCAGGATGTCGTACTCGGCGATGCGCGCCTCCAGCTCGCTGCTCGCGG
>Ga0210133_1000669_pt1 | contig 11218 bp, 3 predicted proteins | sample Joice_ThreeSqC_D_2_FD_184874 | JGI IMG/M metagenome (GOLD analysis project Ga0210133, IMG submission 184874) | Wetland microbial communities from San Francisco Bay, California, USA, that impact long-term carbon sequestration - Joice_ThreeSqC_D1... | ecosystem: Environmental > Aquatic > Marine >...
CCGACTTCAGTTGCGGTTCTCATAAAAGCAGCAATTTCAAGATGTGGGAGTTTCGGTACTTCTTTCGGCAGCATCGAAAGCTGAAGCTGCCTGGCTTCCTCCAGCTCTTTAGTTTTACGTTCATTTTCTGCTTCGATTACCTTTTTCTCAGCTTCGGTCGCTTTTAAAAGTAATTGATTCTCGCGCAGTCTTGCTTTTTGTTCTCGTCTGTTTAATTCGAATTTTCTAAGCCCATAAAGCAAGCTGATAAATGAAATTATATAAATTGCATAGGCAATATTTGTTTTCCACCAGGGCGGTGTTACTTCAACATATATCGATTTTCCTTTTTGATTCCATACACCGTCGTTATTCGAGCCGGTTACAACGAGGTTATAATCTCCCGGCGATAAATTTGTAAATGTTACAGTATGATTGTTTCCAAGCTGAATCCAGTTATCGTTGAATCCTTCCAGCTTATAACGGTATTGATTTTCTAAGTTATTAAAGAAACTCAAAGCAGAAAACTCAAGAGTAACGATGTTGTCTTTGTATGTTAAGAAAATACTATCTCGTACCGATATACCTTTTTCGATTATCGGTTTACCTTCTTCATCGTCGGTGTTGTATCTTAAATAATTTGTAAATGAAATCGGCGGTATGTAGTTGTTGCCGGTTATGCTTTCAGGATTGAACACATTAAATCCATTCGGTCCGCCGAATAGCAAACGTCCTGTCTTTTTATCCTTTGCATAAGCATTCTGGTTGAACTCGTTTCCCTGTAAACCGTTTTCATAAAAATAATTTCTGAATGTCTGATCATCGGGATTAAATTTTGAAAGTCCATCGTTTGTGCTCATCCATAAATTGCCTTTATCATCGTCTTCAATTCCATAGACAAAGTTATTTGCCAAGCCGTTACTCTCATCATAATTCTTAAAAGTATTCGATTCTCCTGAGAACATGCTTAAACCTTTTGTAGTTCCGAACCACATATTTCCTTTGCTGTCTTTAAATACTCTTATGATATTATCATCACTTATCGATCCCGGATCATCAGGATTATTTTTCAAATGTTTGAATGTTTCATTTACAGGATCAAAAATATTTACACCGCCTCCAAATGTTCCAATCCAGAGTTTACCTTCATCATCAAATGCAATAGACCATGTTGCATTAGAACTTATCGTAGACTTATCATTTTCGTTGTGCTGGTAATTTAAAAATTGACTTGTCGATCTATCAAATTTGTTTAATCCGCCGCCGTAGGTTCCAATCCAGATGTTTCCATCTTTATCTTCAACCAAAGAGTAAATCCGGTCATCGGTTAACGTTGTTGAGTCAACCGGATTATGTGCATAGTGCTTAAAAGAATTATTATTGGGATTAAAAGCATCGAGACCGTTGCTAAGTGTCCCGACCCAAATGATTCCATTTCTGTCGAGTAGCAATGATTGTACTGAATTGCTGACCAGACTATTTGTGTTTGAAGGGTTATGAGTATAAGCAGTAAATCTTTTTGTTTTATAATTGAATTTATTTAATCCGCCGTTTCTTGTCCCAATCCAGTAATTTCCATTTTGATCTGCAAGCAGTGAAAGTACAATATCATCATTCAAACTATTTCTATTTCCCGGTTCATGCTTGTAATGTTCAAAAGCCTGAGTTGATGGATGGAAGAAATTAATTCCGCCCTGGTTTGTTCCGATCCAGATTATTCCGCTTTTATCTTCACAAATGGAAAAGATAGAATTATCATTTATGCTGGTAGGATCGCTTTGATTATTCTTATAATTAAAAAAGTTCTTTGATTCAGGATCAAAACGGGATAATCCGCCCCGCATTGTTCCTATCCAGAGGATTTTATGGGAATCCTGATATATCGTCCAAACCCAGTTATCGGGTAAGCTGTTCGGATCGTCAGGATCATTTTTATAGTGAAAGAAGTTTCCAGTTAACTCATCGAGTCTGTCAAGTCCGCTGAAAGTTCCAATCCATAAATTTCCCGAATGATCCCTTAATATTGAATAGACCTTATCATCACTTATACTATTTGGATTATCGGGATTATGTTTGAAAATAGTGGTTTCTCCAGTCTTTGCGTTAAGTCGTGTTAACCCGGAAGCATTACGCGGGTCGCCTGTCCATACAATGCTGGAAGATTCCCTGAGTATAGGCTTGAATGTACTAACATTTGCTTTTGTTAGATCGATATTCCTTTCATCAACGATTTTAAACGATTCAAATTCCGGATTGTATTTATGAAATGTTCCGCTTTGAGTTTCGATATAAATTGTGCCCGATCTATCCTCACAAATTGAAAAGATAAAATTATCAGTTAATGTTGCTGAATCTGAAGGACCATTTTTAAATATCTTAAAATTATAACCGTCATATCTGTTCAATCCATCCTGAGTTCCGAACCACATAAAACCATGGCTGTCCTGCAAAATACATGTTACAGAACTTTGTGAAAGACCGTTCTCAACAGTTAAATGATTAAATGAAATATGACTTTGTGAGTAAGTCTCCGGGATGAAAAGGAATAAAAAAAGTATATATAACAGGGGCACCCTGATCATAAACAGAATCCAAAGAGTGGAGAAATAGTTTATCCAAAATAATGCAATAGTTATTATGCATCACTCGATTGAATATAATAGAATAGCAACGAAAATAAAATAGCCCTTGATTGTGGTCTAAGAGAATCTATTAAAATATCGGTGAACAATAAAAACTCACGCTTGCCGAACATCCCTTCGGGAAAATCCCTCTCTTAAAAAGTGTGGGATTTTTTTTGAGAAATCTCCCCTTCTCTTTCAAAGAGAAGGGGGTGGGGGATGAGTTCAAAAGTTTGATAGATAATTTTTACATAGCTTAAGAATTCTCAAACTAACTATTTTACTTCATCAACAATAACTTTTTGGTAGCTACAAACGAACCGCTTACTAACCTGTAGATATAAACACCGCTTGCCAGGCTTCCTGCATTCCAGGTAACGTTATGATAACCTGCTTCCATATTCTGATCTACCAAAGTTGTTATAAGATTACCAAGTATATCATATATCTGTAATGTTACATGGTTATTATCAGGTAACTGGTAATTTATAGTTGTACTTGGATTAAACGGATTCGGGTAATTCTGTTCAAGAGTATATTCACCTGGGATTACATTTATTAATTCTTCACTACTTCCATTATAAACAGATTGCTTATTTAATGAAGTAACCCGATAATAAATTTTACTGCTGTTACCAATACTAATTTCGCCACCTGCCCAAATGGCACCGGTAATTTGGCAGCTTGTTCCTAGTGAAATATTTCCGTTAGGACAAAAAACAATTCCATTCCATTTATCACTGTTTCCTAATTTAAAATCACCGTGAGTTTCCAAGTAAACATCTTCACAATTTCCATTAGAAATAGTAGTTTCTAAACTTGTTCCGAATGATACATTATCGCTAACAAAAATTCGGATTTTTCCATTACTCAAATCGAATTTTAATTTTCCACTGTTTTTCATTGTGAACGAATTAAAGTAATAATCTCCGGAACTTAAATTAATGGTCTTTGATGTAGCAACATTTACGTCTCCGTAAGAACCTGGTGCCAGTATAGCATTAGAAGTAATATTACTTCCGCCGGAAGTGAAACTTGTTTGATCAGGTAAAGTTACGCTGCTGAATAACAGCGGTATCGATGGAATCCCATTCTGTGTAGTTGTACCATAAACAACAGAATTGTTACCCTGAGAAAACGTTCCGGCAGTTGTTAAATTACCGTAAATTTTTACTGAAGTACCGACACTAACATTTCCGGCAGCATCCAGATTTCCATTGACTTTAGAACTGTTTTTCAAACTAACATAATCACCGGCGATAATGCTGCCATTTATTTTACTGCTGGTGCCGGTCTGTACGTAACCACCGCTGTTAATATCATTATTAATTGTTGTGCTGTTACCTAAAGAAACATTTCCATTAAATGTAATATAGTCTGCACATACATTTGTACCGCCGGACATTGATCCGTTTCCTTCGATGCCTCCTGTAACAGAAGATGAATTACCTAAATTTACATTTGAGTTACTGCCAATATTTCCATCATATACTTTAACGCTTGTACCAAGCGAAACATCCTGATTTGCGAAAACCGGGTATGGTGGAAATTCTGAAGTAGGAGGTTCTACCGGCTGCTCGGAAGCAGAAACGAAAAATGAGTGTTCTGTTGTTATCAGGTACTGACTGTTGTTCGCATTTCCGTTGGCAACATCATCCGATGCAACGACCTGGACATCATAGTTTCCGGTTAACGCTGTTTGCAGTGCAATTGTATATGTGCCGTTACTCGTGAGAGCTAATCTTCCCGCAACTAATTGACCATCCGGCGATGTTATTTGAACACTTACTATTGCATCGTTCACGGGTTCACCAACAGTAATTGTATGTTCGCTTACCGCACTGGATTCGCCTCCCTTGAATAATTTAGCTTGAAGATTTACTGTTACAGGTATAGGAACATTGTTTTGATCATATTCAAGTGTGTAGCGTTCCTTATCGGATTTAAATTCCAGAACAAGATCGGAATGATTTGCCATATAAACTCTTACCGGTTCGGTTGTAGTAGGAGCAGTGTTTTCTATAATTGCATAAGTCCATGCACCCACACCGGGATTATTTACTTTGAAGAACTTATAAGGAGATCCGTTTGCATAGCCGTTGATAAATTCAATTTCATAAATTGCATTTGAAGGACTATTATAGTTCGACTCCGTAATTGCTTCAACAGGTAGAGCGGGAGGATTAGTTACAAAAATTCCCGGAGGCAACAGAACAAGAGAATATTCACTTCCTTGCCATGATAGTCCCATATCGAGAGTACCTCCTTGCCAGGAAAGTCCACCCTGCCATTGCAATCCTCCTTGCCATTGTAAACCACCCTGCCACTGCAGACCACCTTGCCATTGCAAACCGCCCTGCCATTGCAATCCTCCTTGCCATGAAAGTCCGCCCTGCCATTGCAGACCGCCTTGCCATTGCAGCCCACCCGCAAAAATTTCACTGCTGATATCATCGGAAAGGTAAGAGATTTGTAATCCAAGCAATCTTAGCCAAATGATATTAACAGCAGTTGGAATTTCAGTAGAGCTTGCCATCTTATAGTACTCACCTCCGGTTTCATCAGCAAGCCAGCTCATCAAATCCTGCTCTGCTTCCAAACCCTGGAAACCAAAGGTATAAATTTTAATATCCGGATTGACACTTAAGTCTGTAATTAAAGAGAATGGTGAAATTTCACCACCGCTGAATAAAATTATTACCTTCTTATTCTGTGATGATTCAGAGAATAATTGTTCGGCTGCGGAAATTCGATCAGCCAGGTTTCCGGTTGTATTTGGCTGCAAATCATTCAAAGAAGCTATCACCTGGTTGAAATCATTTCCAATAGAGTAAGAACTGTTTGTTCCGTTAACCCAGCCGATGTTATCACCGATTCTTAATTTACTAACAAGTTCCATTGCCGAATTTTTTGAAGGAGTGAAAGCATTTAATCCATCTGCTGAAGAAAAATTATCAGTACCATCGAAAACCAAGACTATATCGTAATAAACATCTGCCAGGTGAGAGTATATGTAATTAATACCTCCAACATCGTATGTAGTAACATCGTTTTGATTGGTGTAAGTTTCAGGATTTAACGTCCATTTATATGTTTCGGCATTATCGATTCTACCGTACATAGTAGCAAGCTGATTATAATTTTTCATGACCAGTGTATAATTGAAATCTCCGGGATTATAAAGATCAGCTAAACCAGAGTAATGCCCGATTTCATGTGTAGCGACATTCTGAACATCCAACTTGCCGGATTCAGGATTGTTGGGATCCGAATTTGTTGTCCAGAAAAAGTGATTGCCCGTCGTAAGTGAAACAGGATCGCCGTTAAATGCAATATCTATGTCCACCATTTCACCATTGAGAGCATTATACCTTACTCTTGTTACGGCAATAACATTTGTGGGTGCACCGGTAGTATCTTCCCATTCGCTTGTAGTTTGGAACCAAACCACGTTATTAATTCCATCTGCATTCCCACCCCATTTTTCCGAAGCAGATAAATTTTTACGAGTGTACTGAAGCTGCTGCAGTTGACTCCAGGTATTAAATCCGTTTTCAACTTCATCATCGTAACCTTTTGAAACCATAGACTGTGCAATTTGATAACTGCCTTTTCCATCATTCCAGTGAAGTGGAATTCCCGCAAGTGTTGTATTCACGATGTAGTGATCTCCTTCATCAATACTTCGTTCAATTGAAGTGGAAAATTCTGAAGTGCTCAGCGGACTTCCATTGTTCGTTAGTTTCGTTGCGGTTGCACTAACAACTTCGCCATCTGAAAGAACTGCATCTTTCAGGTTTGCAAGAAAGTCTGCTTTACCTGCTATGTCTGTGGTAACATTAATTTCACCGAGATAACGTCTGCCTTCCCTGTTAAAAGAACTTGTATTGGCAAAAAATTGAATCTTATAATCCTCGCCAGCTATGCTTGTAAGCGTTCCATGTATTGATGATCCGCCTCTGATTTCCGGTAAAGCTGATTCATCCTGCCAGGTGTAAAGTACATCGAGTACCGGGTAAGTCTGATAACCGTTTGCGGAAGAACCAAGTTCAATTCCCAGAACGGAATTATTATAAATCGAATTATTTAGTATAGAATTATTATTTCCTGTTTGAACAAATACACCAACACCTGTTTCCGAAGTTCCATTATTATATATAGAATCGTTTTCAACAGAGTTGCCGCTGCCATTGATAATAATACCATGACTCGAATTACCGGAGATTTCATTTTCGGAAAGGGAGTTATTAGAACCATTAATAGAAACTCCAAAGTTTAAGTTTCCGGAAATTGTATTTCCGCTCAAAGTTTCTGAACTATTAATCAACAAAACTCCACCACCCGTATTTGATTCTACTGCGTTATTTGTAATTTGATTTCCAGTACTTGAATTAAGAGAAATCCCAACACCGGTATTTTCAGTAATCGAATTTCCGGTTATAACACCTGCACTGTTTGTAACTAAAACTCCGGCAAGCGAATTTGTATTAATAGTATTATTTGTGACTGAATTACCATTCGCGTTTTCAATGGAAATTCCATTCCCGCCATTTCCTGTTATATTGTTTGCCGAGGTTACACCAATAAGATTATTTTGAGCACCGGGTGAAATATGTATTCCATCGCTAATGGAATTAAAAATCGTGTTGTTATCAATTGCATTGCTGGAGGAGCTTATAAGTAATCCGGAAATTTCATTATTAAAAATTGTGTTTCCACCAATGGATGAAAGTGTTAAACTATATCCGGAAGAATTTGAAAAAGAAATTCCTTCTACCGTGCTTGTGCCGCCGGCAAGGTTCAATCCACCAAATGTACCCGAGATTTGAACTATGGGAGAACCCGAATATCCCGGTTGGTAAGTTACATCCAGAACTACAGGCTGATTAATAGTCGGCAGTAAAGAAGCAGGTTGAATAACCGGGGCGGTATCTTTGATATAAAAGTAAATTGTCTTCTGTCCGGTTTGTGCATTTACTTCCTCAATAGCCGATCTTAAAGTAACATTTCCATTTACAGATATTGCATTTCCGTTTCCAGGCTGAACGTTGGCATCATCCAGTACCGATGTAACAGCGTAAAAGGGAAGATTATCGGTTTGGACTACTTCAGTTATATCGTTTATGTGAAGATTATTTTTTTTACTTGATTGATCCACTAATACATTACCGGAACTTATTTCTGTAAATGACCAGTAACCATATTTAGTACTTTCTTCATCACCATCATCATCGGGTTCATCATCATCCTTATAAAATTCTATTTGATCTATCAATCCTTTAAAAGCTCCGACATCCGATTTACCAATAAATAAACCGGTTACTCCATTTGTAACACTATAACCACGAGACATACTAAAATTGCAACTACCAACTAAAGAACCATCCAGATAAATTTTTAATTTGCTGCCATTAAATGTGCCTCTTAGTGTGACCCATTTGAAAGCAGGAAATTCTATTGTTGAAACGGTTGCCGTATTATTATTTCCGACAGAAAAATAACCTTTGTTATTTTTAATATACATTGAGAATGTATTACCGTTATTAACTTTACGGTAAATAACCGGAACTTCAACATCGGCAGGAGTATCACCCAAAAGGTAAATCTTCGCCTGTACCGATATCTTTTTGTATGATGAACTGCTGTTGAAAAATTTAAATCCAATTTGATTTGCATTACCGTTTGCAGGTTGTCCGTCGTAAACATACAACATGCTTGATTCCCCATTAAACACAAAAGCATTATTAGTTTGTGTAAATGAATTACTGCAAAAGATCAGACTTATTAATATTAGAACTATTGGGAAGTACTTATTTGTAATATTTTTCATTGTGCCCTCTGATGATAAAATCAAAAAACCGGAAATATTTTATTTATGAAATTTGCCGGGGTAATTAATTATTTCTCGTTTACAAAACTTTTTATCTGCGATTTCAGATAATCGATCCTAACTTTCGAACTCGTTATCTTTTTACCGGTCTTTTCATCATTTATCAACGTTATTTTTCCATCTTCTCCATTGAACACTTTATAGCCAGTATTCTTTTCATCCTTTTGCAGAAATACCAGCACCTCTTCATCATTTTTGAATCTAGGCATGTGCGTATACAATTCACCAACCTCGCCAACCTCGCCACCCGGATAAGTAACTTCGATTGAATTTTTATTATTACTTCCTTTCAGGTATTCATCGACCTGTAAAGTTGCTTTGGTAAAAATTCTTGTTTTGTTTTCATTCCAGCTGGAATTTTGTTTGGTTACTTTTCCAGTCAAGATGACATCAGCGCCTTTGGAAAGTTTTTTGATCTCTAAAGATTGATCTTGTGCAGATGCTGCAAAGAAAAATCCCATGGAGATAATTGTTATCAACAGAAATGATTTTAAGTTTAGCATAGATTTAGTTCCATACATTTATTGTTATTATTTTTTTAAACGATTTTATCATGTTCAAATAATTATATCCGGATCAGAACTTTCGTGTTAGAATCAGACTGTTTTGGTCGGATTTATTTTCATCAAATTATTGTTAAATATTAAAAGTTAGGAAATGTGATATAATTTTAAGAATCGGGTCAAGATTATGCAAATAGAGAGCAAAAGTCAAGAAAAATGTTATTATGAAATGATTATTGATCACTATAATTGTCCTGTTTAATAAATATAATTATGAATTTACGGGAATGAAAATACTACCTAAGTTCTTATATGAGTTAGGATTATTCGTGCAAATATTGGGATTTTCTTTGCAAGTACACGCAATTTTGTATTAAGAAGATTTGAGGTTAATGGGATTGGTTGTTAAGCCAATTATTGCCGGTGTTCTTTATTAAATTTTAGAGATATTATGTTTAACCTACGATTTAAGAACGCGTGTGAAAATTGTTGAGTGAAATTCATTTCGCTCTTAAAAATTATTAAATTCTTCAAATTTTTTTAAAAGCGAGATAAATCTCGCTACACATTTTAATTTTCACACACGCTCATAAAATATAGGATAGCAACCTGATGATATCGATTTTATAAATACTTGATCTATAATCTTTTTAATAGATAGCGAACATAGCAGTAGAATGTCGTTAGTCTTTATACTTTTTAAAAATAACAGAAGTGTTGTGTCCGCCGAAACCAAATGCATTGCTCATTCCAATATTCACAGTTCGTTTTTGTGGTTTATTGAATGTGTAATTTAGATCGCATTCAGGATCAGGATTTACAAAATTTATTGTGGGTGGAATAATATCATTTTTACATGCAAGCAATGTTGCAATTCCTTCAACAGCACCAGCCGCACCAAGTAAATGTCCCGTCATACTTTTTGTGGAAGAGACATTCATTTTATATGCGTGCTCACCGAATAAAGTTTTAATCGCTTTTGTTTCTCCGATGTCGCCAAGAGGAGTCGAGGTGCCGTGCATATTTATATAATCGATATCTTCCAATTTGAGTTCCGCTGTTTTTAAAGCCATTTTCATTGCAAGTATAGCCCCGGTTCCATCGGGATGTGGAGCAGTGATATGATGAGCATCGGCAGATAAACCGATACCAATCATTTCTCCGTAAATTTTTGCGCCGCGTTTTTTTGCGTGTTCAAGCTCTTCAAGAACAATCGAACCTCCGCCTTCGCCCATAACAAAACCATCCCGCGTTGAATCGAACGGACGGCTTGCTGTTTCAGGTGAATCGTTCCTGGTTGAGAGAGCGCGTGAAGCATTGAAACCACCGACACCGAGTTCGGAAATAGGTGCTTCAGAACCGCCTGTTAAAATAATATCTGCAAGATCCTGTTTAATAAGCATGTAAGAATCGATCATATTATTATTGGCTGTAGCGCAGGCACTTACTATGCAGTAGTTTGGTCCTCTGAAACCATACTTAATTGAGATTTGTCCCGAAGCAATATCGGGGATCATCATTGGAATAAAGAAAGGAGAAATCCTGGAAGGACCTTGTGTTGCATTTATAACAGCCTGTTCATCGAATGTATTCATTCCGCCTATACCGCTTCCGAAAAGTACACCTGTTCTGTTCTTTTCGTATTCAGTCATTTTATCGGGTTCAAGTCCGCTATCCTTTATTGCCTGTGTTGCTGCTGCAAAAGAAAACTGGGCAAAAAGGTCCATTCTTCTTGCTTCTTTTTTATCTAAATAATTAAGCGGATCGAAGCCTTTTACCTCGCAGGCAAAGTGGGTATTCAATCTTGAAGGATCGAACCTGGTGATGTTATCTGAGCCGCTTTTGCCATCGAGCAGAGCCTTCCAGAATTCATCCACTGAATTTCCGATTGGAGTTATGGCACCCAATCCTGTTACAACAACTCTTCTGTTATTTGCCACAATCGATTCCGTATTTTATTAATAATTCAATAAAATTTATCTTACAAGATACAAATCATCGGGAAATTATTTGTGCAAAATCGCATCAAAATTTTCGCTATTAATCCTGAATGTTGTCCATTCATCCAATGGATTTGCTCCCATTTTCTTGTAAAATGAAATCGCAGGTTCATTCCAGTCTAAAACGTTCCATTCTACACGTCCGCAATTTCTTTCTTTTGCAAGCTCTATGACCTTTAATAAAAGTTTTTTACCGATTCCTTTGCTTCTGAATTCCGGCAGAAC
>Ga0210133_1000673_pt1 | contig 11187 bp, 11 predicted proteins | sample Joice_ThreeSqC_D_2_FD_184874 | JGI IMG/M metagenome (GOLD analysis project Ga0210133, IMG submission 184874) | Wetland microbial communities from San Francisco Bay, California, USA, that impact long-term carbon sequestration - Joice_ThreeSqC_D1... | ecosystem: Environmental > Aquatic > Marine >...
CTCGAGGGCAACAGCGCCGTGGTCGCCGGCTGCGAGTCATGCCACAGCGTGGGTCGCCCCAACGAGGACGGCTCGTTTGGTACTTGCACGGTTTGCCACTCTCGCCACGCCGCTTCTATCGAGCTGGCCCGATTGCCCCAGACTTGCGGTCAGTGCCACATGGGGCCGGATCACTCGCAGATAGAGATCTACTCAGAGTCGAAACACGGGGTCCTGTTCGAAGCTCAGCGCGATCGAATCGATCTTTCCGTACCGCCCGATCGCCTGACGACCAACGACATGCCGGTGCCGACCTGCGCAACGTGCCACATGAGCGGGCTGAACGGCATCGGGACCACCCACGACACGACTGAACGGCTCTCCTGGTATCTCTTCGCCTCGGTGTCCGACAAGCGACCCACCTTCGCTCAGGGGCAGGCTCACATGAAGCAGGTGTGCACGCAGTGCCACGTGCAGAAAAGCATCGATGCCTTCTACCAGCGCGCCGAAGCCGTGGTCGCGAGCACCAACCAAAAGGTGCACGCGGTCACCGAAATCGTCGCCGGACTCCGTCGCGACGGCCTCCTGACGCCGAAGCCGTTCGACGAACCCATCGAGTTCATGGAGTTCGATTACTGGCACTACTACGGCCGCACGGCAAAGCACGGTGCGTTCATGGGCGGCGCGGATTTCGTGCAATGGCATGGCAACTACGAGCTCTTGCGGCTCCGCACCGAGATCGAGGCGGCCGCCGACGAGCTCCGACGGCGAGCCGCTTCCGGTACCGCGACATCCGAGGGAACACCGTGATCCGCTGGCTCGGCACACTGTCGTGTGACGCTCGCCGGCTGATCATCGAAATCTTCGTGATTTTCAACCTCGCGTTCCTCGCGGTCGATGTCTATGTTGCGCACCTCGCCAATCACTTCGAGCACACCACCGAGTGGCTCCCCGTCGCCTTTTCGGTTTTCGGACCCCTGGTCCTTCTACCCGGAGCGATTCGCCGCAATCTCGACCGTCCCTGGGCATACTTTGGCGGCTTTGCCGTCGGCTTCGCTGCCATCGTGGTGGGCGTCGCCGGGCTGGTGTTCCACCTGCACAGCGCGTTTTTCGCCACGCCGTCGCTGAAGAACCTGGTCTACACAGCGCCCTTCATTGCTCCGCTGTCGTACGCCGGACTCGGGATGCTGCTGATATTGAATCGCCTCGAGCGAAGCCACGCGTTCGAGCACGCGCTCTGGGTCACGATCCTGGCCCTCGGCGGCTTCGTAGGTAATTTCGGGCTTTCCTTGGCGGATCACGCAGTCAATGGTTTCTTTCGTGTACCGGAGTGGATCCCGGTGTTTGCGGCCGCACTGGCGTCGAGCCTCCTGTTCATGGTCTGCGTGGTATCGCGCGACCGAGTCCTCATCGGCACGACTGCGGTCGTGATGGTTGCGGAGGTCGCGGTCGGTCTGCTCGGCTCCTTCTTCCACCTCCAGACGCTACCCGGGGAAGCCTGGCGGCACCTGGACGTCGTCACGCACCGCGCCCCCCCGTTTGCCCCGATGCTCTTCGCCGATCTCGCAGTGCTCGCCCTGATCGGGCTTCACGGGCTCGCCCGCGAGCCCGCGGATGACTCACGTCTCTGAACTTTGCGCAGAACTAGGAGACCGGCGTTGGTCGGTGGGCGTTCGGGCAAAGCGTTTCCCGGGAAGCAGTCTTCGGTGGCAATTTCATGTCAAGCTTGACTTATTCGTATTGTTTGGCAAATTTGACTTAGCGTCCTCATGCCCAGCGCCATCCAGTTCACGCCGGACGGCATTCTGCCTGCCAGCGACATCGCGCTAACGTTCGATGAACTCCGAGCCTCACCGCTGGTCCTCGGCAGTGGTGAGTCGCCAACCTGGGATGCCGATTGGCGGCTCAAGCTGGTCGACAACCTGGAAATCATGGTTCGGCAGCTCTGGTCGGTGGGGATCACCGAAGCCTTCGTCGACGGGTCGTTCGCCGAAGACAAGGACCATCCCAACGATATCGATGGCTACTTTGTCTGCGACCTCAAGTATTTCGCATCAGGACAGCTCGAACGGGATCTGAACTGCCTCGATCCGCACAAGGTGTGGACGTGGGCGCCCACTTCGCGTCGCCCCTACAGAGGCTATCCGAAGCAGCAGCTGCCCATGTGGCACGTCTATCGGGTCGAACTCTATCCGCACTACGGGCAGTTCTCGGGGATCGTCGATGCGTTCGGCAATGAGCTCGAGTTCCCCTCCGCGTTCCGACTCTCTCGGCGAGATGGCAAACCCAGAGGCATCGTCAAATTGCTTCCCGGAGGCGCACCATGATCCGCAACGAATCCGAATACCAGGAAGCTACTCGACGCCAGCGCGAGGAGTTGGAACGGCTCGAGCAGCACCAACAGCGTCTCATCGATGCCGGCCTGCCCAAACCAGAGGTCGAACGCGCGCTCGATCCTCTGCGTTCCTTTCACCTGCAGCTCGCGGAGGAAATCGAGAGCTACGAGCGGCTACGCCGGGGTGATCTCGGCGAACTCGTCAATCTTTACGGCCTTGGTCGCACGCTCATCGCATTGCGCATCGCACTCGGCCTGACCCAGCGCCAGCTGGCCGAAAAGCTTGGTGTGCACGAGTCCCAGGTATCGCGTGACGAACGAAACGAGTACCACAGCATTACGGTCGAACGTGCGGGGCGCGTCCTCGACGCCCTCGGTGTCGAGCTCAGGAGTCACTTCGTGGGACCGGTTCTGCCGAGGGGCGAGGCGGCTGAGTAGCTCAGTGACCAGGAGGGTTCCGCTCTCTACGTCTACCCTGACGAACGCCGAACGCCCGGCAGGCCTCGCAAGCCCGACGATATTCGCTCCCGTGTTATCTTCGGCGAACCACCTCTGCGTCCTGGTTCTCGAGTTCGTTGCACACTAAAACGTGCAACGCTTCCACTGATGAACACCCCCAATTCCTCGCCCGCGCCTAGCTGCCACTCGGGTTGCTCCCCCGACGAAGCCCATTCAGGCGGAGGAGCGCAGGGTGCGCTCCGCAGAGCCGCTCACGTGAAGCGAGCTTTGCAGCTCGAGTACTTCACCGTTGCCTGGAATGTCGTCGAAGGGCTGGTATCGGTCTGGGCCGCGATTATCGCGAGCAGCGTCGCCTTGCTCGGTTTCGGGATCGATAGCTTCGTCGAGACCACGTCCGGTTTGATCCTGATCTGGCGCCTTCGGGCTGAACGTCATGCGCTTGATCCAGAGCAGATCGAGCGCCTGGATCAACGGGCGCACAAGTTGGTCGGGTTGTCTTTGTTCCTCCTGGCCGCCTATGTTGGGTTCGACGCGGTAACGATCCTCGTTGGCGGAGAACGGCCGGAGCCGACGCTCGTGGGTATCGCAGTCACCACGCTTTCGCTTGCGGTGATGTGGTGGCTGGCACGGGCAAAACGCAGAACGGCTTCGGCTCTGGCGAGCCGTGCGCTCGAGGCAGATTCGTTTCAGACCACGGCGTGCCTCTGGTTGTCCTTGATCACGCTGGGTGGCATCGGGTTGAACGCGGCGCTGGGCTGGTGGTGGGCGGATCCGGTTGCTGCGCTCGTGATGATTTGGTTTCTGCTGAGCGAAGGCCGTGAGGCTTGGCGCGGCGAGGACTGCGAGTGCGGGGGCGGTCTGCCTCCAGGCTGATGTCCGTTGGCAGCGGACCAGGGTGGGAAGGCAACGCCGACTGGGAACGGCAGGATGCCGCGCGGCGCTGTCTTGACGGCGGACCCAGACCGGGTACAACCGAGGTCGTGGAACCACGGCTCAACTTCGTCACCCTGGTCGTTTCCGATCTCGACCGTGCGCGAAGGTTTTATCTGGACGGCCTTGGCTGGACCGCCGCGCTCGACGTTATAGGTGAGGTCGTCATGGTTCACGTCGGCGACAAGCTGTTGCTCTCGCTATGGGCCGAATCTGCCGCGCGCGCTGAAATCGGCGAAGTTTCTCGTGGTGGCACGCTACCGATCACACTCGCACACAACGTCGCGTCGCCAGCTGAAGTCGACGCGGTGCTCACGACGGCGCGCGATGCCGGCGCAACCGTGTACGATGCCCAGCAGCGTGATTGGGGCGGCTACAGCGGATACTTCACCGATCCCGACGGGTTCCGATGGGAAGTCGCCTACAACCCGCATCCAATCGGAGGCGTGCGGCTTCCGTAGCGAGCAATACCGATGTAGCACCCGCGAGTGCGTAAGGGACTATCGGGTCAGCAGCAAGACCGGGCACAAATGGATCGAACGGTTCAATGCGCGCGGCATCGCCGAATTGTTGGACCTTTTACGACAGAAACACCGAGGGTCTAGTTGCATTGCGGCTCGATTGAACTCGTTCCAATCGAAAGCCAAAAGACGACGCGATGCTCGGCGCTGGAGTCGACCCGCAGGTACCAATTCTGGTCTGGAGGGTCTTCACAGGCAGTCGAACCAACGACGCTGAAGCCTCCTTCGTTTTCGAGGCAAGCAGGACCCGAGCCAATGCAGGAGCCAACATCCGAGCACGCTCGATCGAGATCACCTTGGTCGTAGAGCAGCGTCCCCGAGAGAAAGGGTTTGTCACTGCTTTTGGGTGTAATGACGCGAACCGACAATGGGTACACGGCTTCTGGCAAGGAAAAGACGTAGTAACTCGAGCTGTTTGCGGCCACGTAGCAATCATCGTCTCCGCACCAGACGTAGCCGTCATCGCTGACCTCTGGCAGGGCCTCGGGAGCGGTTGGAGAGCCACCACCAAGCTGGTTCTCGTTGTCACCACCGTTGCCGCTGCATCCTGGCAAGCAGCCCGAAATGGCACCCATCAATGCCACCATTGCCAGAGGAACTATTGGTTGCGGATCCTTCACTTTTGATTCTTCTCCGAGGGGTCGATGAGAAAGTGGCTGACTTTACACGCCGCGGTGAAGAAGTCCAAGGTCCTTTCAGGCGGCTAGGGGCGGCACGTTGACACGATCTTGCATCTCCGCACCAACTTCGGCGACCTGACGCCGACCGAAGGTCTGTTTTGTTGGAAGCCAACGAGCATCGAGCGTGCTGTGTGGTGGCGAGCTCGATGTGCTCGGGCGCAAAGAGGAAATTGACCAGCCGCACTCGGATGACCCGTAACAAGTCCGCGAGGCCTGAATCGTCTAGATGAGTGAGCGGATGAAAGACGGCCGCAACGAAACGGTCGAGAGGGGCTCTAACCCACCTTCTTCGCCTTCGCTGCCGTTTGTGCGTCCTTACGCTTCTTCGACTGCTCCTTGACGGAGTCCTTTTGCTTCTTGTTCTTCTCTTTTGACTTTGGTGACTTGTCGCCCATGGTTACCTCCGGCGCTCCAATCGACTCGTGGCTAGCATCGCTGGTGTCTTGGCAGAGAGCAAGGGTTTTACCCGACCGCTGCATTTCACGGTCAGCCGAGGCAAGGGGCACCGAAATGTCGGACAAGAGCTCCAACTCACCTTAAGTGGTCACAATTAGCCCGCAATCGGGCAGTTGGGGGGGCGGTGGGTCGAAAGCTTGCCGCCGAGTCCTTGCAGGTACAAGCGGTCGACGTCGAGAAACAGAACGAGCGCGTGCCCTCCCTAGCAGGTGCTGCACGCCGTGCCTGCGCCGAACCAACCCAACCTGGCCTAGGTCGAGGCAAGGCGTACAACGTGACAGCGAATTTCCGGGGTGGACGCTCGGTGTGTTCGTGCCGGTCGCAGCTGGTAACCCCACTCGCGTCTTACGGCAGCTCCGTCACGGTCACCGGAAGCGAGCTGCTGGTCCGGGTGCCGTCGCCGAGCTGGCCGTCGTCGTTTCGATTCGCGCGCCAGCGAGCCTCGGTCATTTCTTACCCAGCCGACGTATGGGACAATACTCGTGTGAAGGACTCCTTCGACGAGAAACATCAGCGGGTGAGCGATAAACGCGCGCCCAGTTGCAGCGGCGCTGTTGCCACCGTCGAGACAGCGCCCGTTTCAGTTGCTGGCGTTGAGGCCAAATTCGCCAATAAATCAGGATCCCAAGCCGAGGTATTGGAGTCGGTGCATCTGCTCGACGGTGGTGGGCAATCGTACCCACGCATGCTGCTAGCGATCGCACAAGCGAAAAGGACAATACACTTGGAGGTATATTCATTTGCGCCGTCGGGCGTGGGGGCGCGCTTCGTCGAGGCGCTCGGGGAGGCGGCCAAGCGGGGTGTCGCGGTGCAGGTCGTGATCGACGGCTGGGGCACTGCGCGCAGTGGACGTGCAGTCGCAGGAGCGTTGAGAAACGTTGGATGCACGGTGCAAATCTACGGTCGCCTCCTCTCGTTGTTCATCGGCCACTTCGGTCGGAACCATCGCAAGATTCTCCTGGTGGACGACCGAGTGGCGTTCATCGGCGGGATCAATATTGGCGACGAGAACGTGGGAGAAGGCCTGCGTCTAGGATGGGCTGACCTGGCACTCGAGATCCGCGGAACGCATTCTGCGCGTCTGGGCGAGATGATCCGTCACGAGCCGGAGCAGTCAGTCGACAGTTCGCTGCGCATCCATCTCTGTGGTCTTGGAAGGGGATGGCGTCTTCGTAGGTTGTACCTCAAGGCGTTTGCGAACGCGCGCCAGCGCATCCATCTTGCCCATGGCTACTTTCTGCCCGACCGTGGGGTCGTCCGCGCCATCACTGCCGCCGCGCGTCGCGGCGTTCAAGTGCGCTTGCTGTTGGCCGGCCGGAGCGACGTTCCGTTCATTCGTGCGGCTACCAGGAGCCTTTACCGTCAACTCCTGGCAGTGGGCGTAACCATCCATGAGTGGAACGATTCGATCCTACACGCGAAAGTGGCGACCATCGACGGTTGCTGCCTGCTGGTGGGAAGCTTCAACCTGGATCCGTTCTCGCTGTCCAATCTGGAGGTGCTGGTCGAGGTTGCTGACCCCGCGGTCGTTGATCAAGGAGAGGCATGGATTCAGGACCACTTTGCTCGAGCGCGTTCGATAACGTCCCTGGAAACGAGTTGGTGGTTGCAGCGGTGGCTGCTCGATCCATTTGGTCACCTCGTCGCACGCGTTACAGACATGTTCAGTCGAGTGACGGTAAGCCGCAAGCGGCGCCAACATGGTAATACTGGGCGGCGTTCGCGATGATCTCTCGTCGTGGATGAGGAAAGAAGTATGTCGTGGGAGGTCTTGCGTTACGTGAGGTCGGATAGTGAGTCGCGCGCGAGGGTCGGCTTTATTTTGCATTCTGCAAGGGAGCCGTTGCAGTCTGCAAAAGGTCTCTTTGGCTGGTGGCATGTACTTCTAGCCCGAAGTGGCTCCAGGCCGAGCGGCTGCCCGCCACCTGGGCGAAGGTGACGTCTTCTGCGCGCTGCTGGCGTGGCAGAAGCCGGTGACTCGAACAGTGTGAGTTGGTAGATTGGCCTCGCCGGCTCGTAGCTGGCGGAAGGGGACGTCGATGTCGACGAACGATGAGACTGTGAGACTGTGCGAAGATGAGGTCTTGTGGAGGAAGCTGAAGATCAAACAGCGACGCCTGTGTCTGGGTCCGGGTGCGGGCTCGGGCCAGCGACCCAACGAGCACGCAATCGCCGCCATGATAGCCAGGATCGAGGAGAACAGCGAACACGCGATCGCTCTCTTCCAATCGAGGGACAGGAACCTCAACTATGCGTTGATCACATTTGCTGCCGTAGCTGTGTTCGTCGAGAGTAAGATCGTTACTTACGGTGCGGGCCTGCTCGCGGCGCTTGGTGGAATCGTGATGGCGTCCTTCTTTTGGTGGGAGTCTCGGCTTCACAAGTACCAACACGAACGGAGGATCGTCGCCGCGCGCCAGTTCGAAGAGCTGGCTGGCGCCGTCGATGATCCGACCAAACCATGTCATCTCGTGGCGAGTGTCGGTTTGAAAAGTCGCCTTCCCGCGAGAGAATGGTTTTCTCCGAGGAGGCTGTTTCTGCTTCTTCTCTGTGTGCTGACCGTCGCCATTCCCTTTGTCTTCTCGGCGTTCGCTCGTACGGGCGCCCACTAAGCCGGTGGAAATCGCGATTGCGAAACGACGAGTTTTGGCCCTTGATGCTGGCCACTGTCTGCCCTAGGCAGGAGAGCAGCAACGAGAAAGCATCGAAGGCATGAAAAAGATTAATCTCGGATCACAGGGCCTTTCCGTGCCCGCAATCGGTTTGGGTTGCATGGGGATGTCGGATTTCTACGGCTCCTCGTCGGAAGCTCAGAATCTTCGTGTTCTGGATCGCGCCGTGGAAATCGGGTGCAGCTTCTGGGATACGTCGGACATGTACGGGCCCTTCACCAATGAAATCCTGTTGTCCAAGGCGCTTCAGGGGCGCCGGAATCAAATCACCCTGGCCACCAAATTTGGCATCAGTCGAGGGCAAGACGGCAGCTGGCAGGGCATCAAGGGAGGCGCGGATTACGTGAAGGCAAGCTGCGATGCCTCGTTGAAGCGCCTCGGAAGCGACTACATCGATCTTTATTATCAGCACCGCGTGGACCCAAAGACGCCGATCGAGGAAACGGTCGGTGCCATGGCCGAGCTGGTCAAGGCGGGCAAGGTTCGTTATATCGGCTTGTCCGAGGCAGATCCGGAAACCATCACCCGTGCCCACGCGGTTCATCCCGTGACCGCGCTGCAGACCGAATATTCCCTGTGGTCGCGGCACGTGGAAGCCGAGATCCTGCCCACCATTCGGCGGCTCGGCATAGGCTTTGTGGCTTACAGTCCCCTGGGGCGGGGCTTTCTGTCCGGGGCCATCCGGTCGCGCAGTGATCTGAAGCCCGGAGACTGGCGGCTGAACAATCCGCGGTTTACCGAGGAGGCCATCGCCCAAAATAGCCGCTTGGCAGATCTGGTGGCTGAGGTTGCAAATGAGGTCGGAGCAACGGCAGCTCAGGTGGCCTTGGCATGGCTGTTGTCGCGCGAGGTTCCGCTTGCCACCATTCCCGGCACCCGGAGCATCGAACGCTTGCAGGAGAACTGGGCCTCACAGGACCTCAGCTTGCCCGCAAAGCAGCTAGATCGCCTCGAGGCCCTCATCCAAGAGAAAGTGGTGGGCGAGCGGTACTAGCCCCATACGGGCAAAGGTGGACCCTTCGGCAATGCCCGATCGTCGGGGTCGATCGCCCTAAGGCGCAGTTGCAGTCCAGGTGATCGAGGCCGAGCCGGAACAGGAGCAGGTGATCCCGGAGGTAAAGCTCAGCGACAAGGTGCCGGTGGCCGTACTTCCCGTTGGAAACGAGCCCGTCAAGGTGCTGGATGGGCAGGTGCCTCCCGAGGTCGAGAACGAACCGTTGGTTACCGAGATGCTGCCGGTGGTCGTGGTATATCCGGTCATGCCGCACCCTGCCGCAGACCAGCTATACTGGATGCGCGTGATGCTTCCAGCCGCGCTAACGTCGAATTCGATCGCAAGTCCCTGATTCGTAGTACCCGTCCAGGTACCGGGGGTCAGCGACTGGCATGACCCCGCGGTGCAACGCAGCGAGCAGAACTGCTCGTCCTGCCAGTGACCATTGCCATCGCAGAGCTGAAGGAAGCTCCCGCTGCATTGATTGGCTCCGGGCTCGCACTCGCTCGCGCAGGTATCCGCCGTACACGCTCCGGGATACTCCCAGGTATCGTTGAGCCGAGCGGTTCCATAGCCGCCGAACAGCACGGCCTTCTCACGCACGCTGTCGAATACCATGGCGTGAGAGCTTCGCCGCTGCGGGCTGGTTGCTGGCAGGACCTGGCTCCAGTTGGTGCCGTCCCATTGCCAGGTGTCTCCAAGGTAAGAGGCTCCGTTGTAGCCGCCGAACAGCACGGTCACGTGTCGCGACTCGTCGTAGACCATGGGCGCGGAGTAGCGCGGCGAGGGGCTGGTCGCGGGAAGCACCTGGTTCCAGTTGGTGCCGTCCCATTCCCAGGTGTCGTCAAGGTAAGAGCCCCCGTCGTCGCCGCCGAACAGCACGACCACGCCTCGATCCGCGTCGAAGGTGATGGCATTGGTGACGCGCGCCGAAGGCGAGGTCATAGGTGAGCTGAGGGTCCAGTCGGTTCCGTCCCACTCCCAAGTTTCGTTCGAGTAACCGTCGTCCGTAATGCCGCCGAATAGAACTGCTTTCTCGCGCACGCTGTCGTAGGCCATGGCCGGTAGGCTGCGGGCGGTGGGCGCCGTGGCAGGCGAGCTGAGGGTCCAGTCGATGCCGTCCCATTGCCAGGTATCGCCGAGGTAGGAGCTTCCGGTGAAGCCGCCGAAGAGGACGGTCTTGCCACGCGCGCTGTCATACACCGCGCCCATGGCATTGCGCCCAGTAGGCGAGGTCACCGGCGAGCTGAGGGTCCAGTCGGTTCCGTCCCACTCCCAGGTGTCCGAGAGCCGAGTAGAGGTGCCATCGTAACCGCCGAAGAGGACGGCCTTGCCGCGCGCGCGGTCATACGCCATTCCGCCGCCGGTACGGGAGGGCGGGCTGGTCGTGGAAGTACGCTGAACCCAAGTTAACTGATCGCTGAACGCGCCGCCTTCACCTGCGGTTCCGTTGTCGCCCGCGGTACCGGCAGTCCCGTTGTCGCCCGCGGTACCGGCGGTGTTCGAGCTCTGTCCCGCGCTGGACCCTGCGGTTCCCGCCGCGCTGTTGCTGCCCGCGGTACCGGCGGTGCCTGCCGTGTCGCTGCTGCCGGCGCTGCCGGACTCTCCCGCCGCGCCGGCATTGTCGTTGCCGGGTTGGTTCGATCCGTCATTTTTGCTGCTGGAACATCCGACCGCAAGGCACAGCAGGCAACAGGAGAGCGTAAGTCCGCGCAACGTCATGATCACCTCAGCGAAAAGTGGGCTTGGCCCAGCTTGATGGGGCCTGTCTCCTACACTGGTTCCACTGTTGAGGCAAGGCGATCTTTTACATTGCCATTCACCGGTCCTCGGCAGTGTGCAAACCCTTTGATTTTTTGCCGATTAATTGGCGCAAGACCTGCCACCAGGCGGCGCTTCGGCGTCGGGAGCGCCCCGTGGCCGTGCCCGCGCCGGACCAACAAAAAGGCCAGAGCATGAGCACGAACACCCCGCTCGTTAGCTGCGAATCCTCAGGCGAGCCTCATCGACAATCCACAGCCGTCCTCTCAACGGCTCCTGGTCGAGCAAGGGCATGATTCGGCGGACAGCCGAAAGAGCGCTTGCCTTGTCCTGCCGAGTCAGACGAAGCACGACGAGTCCGGCGTAGTCCGCTGGTGGGTACGCCTGCACGTTTGCGAAG
>Ga0210133_1000674_pt1 | contig 11177 bp, 9 predicted proteins | sample Joice_ThreeSqC_D_2_FD_184874 | JGI IMG/M metagenome (GOLD analysis project Ga0210133, IMG submission 184874) | Wetland microbial communities from San Francisco Bay, California, USA, that impact long-term carbon sequestration - Joice_ThreeSqC_D1... | ecosystem: Environmental > Aquatic > Marine >...
GGGAGAAATCATGTCTAAATATACAATCACAGTTAACAATAAAAAGCTAACCGTTGATGTTGATCCGGGAACACCACTTATTTGGGTACTTCGAGATAACCTTGGTTTGACAGGCACAAAGTACGGATGCGGCGAAGGAATTTGTGGTTCCTGTACTGTTCACATCAATGGAAAAGCAGAACGATCTTGCAGCATTAACATTGAGGATGTCGGTGAAAGTTCAATCTTAACAATAGAAGGTTTAGCAGAAAATCTTGATCATCCAATCTTCAAAAAATGGATCGAGCTTGAAGTCTCGCAGTGCGGTTATTGCCAGCCGGGACAAATAATGACACTCGCTGCGTTGCTTCAACAAAATCCAAAACCTTCAAGAAAAGGAATAGACGATGCAATGAATTCCGTTCTTTGCCGTTGTGGAACTTATCAGCGAATCCGTGAAGCTGTTAACGAACTAACTGAGGAGATATGAAAATGAACAGCTTATCAAAAACAACAAGACGTGAGTTTATAAAAATTGTAGGAGTAAGTGGTGGAGGGTTAATTCTTGCTTCATTCGTTCCGATGCAAAATATTTTTTCACGACCAGGCGATGAACCGAAAATATTTTCACCGAGTGTTTATCTTAAAATAGATTCAAACGGAGTTGTAACCGTAATCTTTCACAGGTCTGAATTAGGACAGGGAGTAAAAACTGCTCTTCCAATGTTGATTGCCGAAGAGCTTGAAGTTGATTGGAATAAAATTGTTATCGAGCAGTCGGATGCAGATGTTAAATATGGTAACCAATCTACAGGCGGCAGCACAAGTATTAGGCTGAACTATGAACCTTTACGTATTGCCGGTGCAACTGCACGTACGGTGCTTATTGCTGCTGCTTCAAATCGATGGAATGTATCTCCAGAAAATTGCTATGCTGAAAATGGATTTGTAATCAACAAAATTAATAATGAAAAATTCAGTTATGGTGAGTTGGTTGAGGATGCTTCCAAACTGCGAGTTCCAAAGGATGTTAAGCTAAAAGATCCGAAAGATTTCAAACTCATTGGGAAAAAGGTTCACCGCGTTGATACACCGGATAAAATTTACGGCAAAGCAAAATTCGGAATCGATATTGTGATACCCGGGATGTATTATGCTGCGGTAAGCCGTTGTCCAACATTCGGCGGGAAAGTAAAATCTTACGATGCAACTCAAACTATGACGATGCCGGGAGTTACCGAAGTGGTTCAGATATCAAACGGTGTAGCGGTAATTGCCGATTCAAGCTATCGTGCATTTAAAGGAAGAGATGCACTCGAAATTGAGTGGGATTACGGAAAGTATGCAAATGTAAATTCTGAAGACATACATAATGATTTGCTTGCACAAACCACAAGAGATGGTTTTGCTTTCGAAAACAAAGGCGATGTGAATAAAGGACTGGAAGAAGGTGAAAAACAGATCGAAGCAGTTTACGAAGTTCCGTTTCTTGCACACGCACCTATGGAAACAATGAATAGCGTTGCAAAATATGAAGATGGGAAAGTAGAAATATGGGCACCTTCTCAGTCTCCACAAACCGGAATCTACGAAGTAGCGAATGCTCTTGGAATTGATGACAATAAAATTACTTTTCACATAACTCTAATGGGCGGCGGATTTGGAAGAAGGCATATGAATGACTTTGCGGTTGAAGCTGCTGAGATTTCTAAAGCATGTGGTAAGCCTGTTAAGCTCACATGGACACGCAAGGAAGATACAAAATTCGGACGGTACCGACCACCGAGTATGAATGTACTTAAAGGTTCTGTAAGTAGTGAAGGAAAGCCTTTAAAATTTTCACATCACGTAATCGCACCTTCAATTACACAGCAGCTATTTAATCCCGATGCACCTATTAATCAGTACAATACTGTTAAATCCGATATTAAGGAAGGTGCGACAGGTCTTCAGTATCAAATCCCTAACATCAGGATTAGCGGAACAATTATTTCTACTCACGTTCCACTTGGCTGGTTTCGTTCCGTTTATAATTCTCAAAATCCTTTTGCGAGCGAATGTTTTATAGATGAGCTGGCTTACGTTGCCAACAAAGATCCTTATGAATTCAGAAGAGACATGCTTCCGGATGATTCACGACTAAAAAATGTTTTGAATGTTGCTGCGGGAAAATCCGGCTGGAGTACGCCGCTTCCTAAAGGCAAAGGCAAAGGAAGAGGAATAGCAATTGCCGAATGTTACGAAAGTTACAGCGCACAAGTCGCAGAAGTAACAGTTGAAGGTAATAAATTAAAAGTCGATCGCTTTACCGTTGTAGTTGATTGTGGAATTGTTATTAATCCGGATACTGTTGAAGCACAGATGCAGAGTGCAATCGCCTTTGCATTATCTGCTGCTTTGAAAGGTGAAATAACCATAAAGAACGGTGGTGTTGCACAAAGTAATTTTGATGATTATCAAATACTCACTTACGAAGAAATGCCGCAAGTCGATGTTCACATAGTTCAGAATTACTACAAAGTTGGCGGCATTGGCGAAGTAGGAATGGCTGCTTGTCCGCCTGCTTTATGCAATGCAATATTTGCTGCTACAGGAAAGAGAGTCAGAAGATTACCGGTCAAATTGGTTTAAATATATTAAAGGGCGAAGCACCGCTTCGCCCCTACAATTCAATTATATTACTCTGTGGTTTTTCCTGCAGAAATATTCTTGCTTCTTTCAATTGATTGAAGTGCAAGATACCTGTCGCCGAATTTTTTCAGGTTATCTGCTTCCGTGTCGTACTGATCGAAATGACGCTCTTCATCAGCAACAAGGCTTTCAAACAACTGCTTCGAAGCTGAATCATTGTTCGCAGAACATTCATTCGCCCAGATATTATATTCCTGAGTACTTTCCTGTTCCATCTTTGCAGCAAGCCCGAGCATTTTTTCAACTTCCTTTTGTGGCTTGACTTCATCTTTTACTTTCATTATAACATCACCTTTTAAGAAAAGAATTCTTTCGGCAAGCTTTTCTACATGCATCATTTCTTCGATAGCAGTTTTCTTAAACAATCCGGCTAACAAATCGTATCCTTGATCATCGCAAAGAAAATGGAAATACATATACTGATGTACAGCTGATAGTTCATCAGCTACAGCTTTATTTAATAGTTCAATACTTTTTTCGTACATTTTACTCTCCTGGTTTTAGTTCGATAATAATTTCAAATTGTTACTACAAAAATATGGATTCTTTAGATAAGGTTTTGTGTTTTTTTTACACTTATTTCAAACAGAGTTGTGAGAAAATAGTGGAGCGAAATTCATTTCACTCCTGAGGATTACTAAGATATATCAAATTGAATTAAAAGCGAGATAAATCTCGCTCTGCATTTTAATTTTTACACAAGCTCAATCAGGAAGAAGAGGGGGCGTTTAATAAAAGAAGGAATTTATTTATTCCTCTGAACTTGCTTGAATAAAAAAGAATCCGGAAAGCCGCAAACCGGGATTACAACTTTAAATATCTCGGCAGTCGGACTGTAAGGAAGATAAACCAAACCGCTAACGGTGTCATCCGGACAAACAACCGGTTCATTCAAAATACTATTCATCCAGAAGTCTTTTATCTCATTCAAATCTTTTTCAGTATCCGCATGATATATTTCTTCATCTACCTGACTTACACCCGTGTTGAAAACAGTTGTTGCAACGGATTCTTCTTTGTAATCAGAATCGCCGACTAAATTTGCTACTGTATTGAACACACCGAAAACTACATTCAGAACAGTCGCTTCCGTATGCCGGTCTTTTTCCTCTTTCATTTGATGATCTATTAAATCAATTTCGTGTGCGGGATCAATAGCAAAATAACGATTAGTCATTTGATCATCCTGCTCATCGTAATCTTTAACAACTTCCAGATAAATTTCCTGCGGATAAACCACAAGAGTATCCTGCGAATTGTTCTTTATCTCCGTATAGAATAAAAACAAATCCCCTTCCTGTCTTACGAATTCAAGGTAGGTACTTGAACACCCTGCAGATATATCTTCAGAAAAATAACCTGTTTGTTCTTCAATCTTCTGAATATCAAAAATAGGTTGTTGCATTATTTGATGAGCAGAACATCCAAATAAAAAAATTGTTATGATTAATAAAATTATAAGCCTGGTAAGTTTTACTTTTAACATATCTAATTCCTTATTAATAACGAAATTGCTATGTAATTTCCCTGCCAATTGTTTTGCTTATATTAAGCGAATTTTTGAATATGCAACCGAAGACATTGTTCAGTTTTTAGTTCAAAAATGTTCACCTAATGTACAATTGTTTGTTATTTGAAAAGTGATCCGAACATAAACTTATTTTCTGGATATTCACATCAGATAAATTATCCGCCTGTTTATATAAAGCTACTTTCTATAATAATGTATTGTCAATTCACATATGAATTCAACAAATTCCTCCCTGATGTTTAACAAAATATTTTTCAATCGCACTTATCTGCAGGATAATTTCTCCCTGGTTCAGATCAACCGGGATTTCCAAAGCCGGGTTTGGATATAATTAATCAACAGCATTAAATATAAATTTCATCACTAAAAAAGGAGTGTACAATATGAAAAAAAGGAATCTGATAATTTTCCTAATCTTACTCAGCGGGATAAGTTTTTTAGGTTTTAAAACTGCAAATAAACCTGAGGTGAAAACTATTTTAATAACACCTTCAATTGAGGGAACTTACGAATTATCCGTACGTAAGTTGTCTGATGGTACGACACTGAGACCACCAATGATTATGGGAATCCAGACATTCACAAAAGATATAAGAAACTTTAGTGTTATGTGGGAAGATAAAAACGGGAAACATTTTACTTATACAGTGTATTCAAAGTACAAACTCACCGATACCGATTATACCGAGTCAATCATTTACGGTATTATGAATGATGAAATAAGCGGCAAGGGCATATCCTATATAACCAACCAGGAAAAAACAGTACCGGTAAAATATGAAAACGGTAAACTTGAAATTCAATTTCCGTTCGATCCTCCTTCGGTAACATTTGACGGGGATAGAATGGTTGCAACTATGGAAGGTCAGTTCACCGATTACTGGAAAAAAGTTGAGTAGATTTTCATTGATGAAATTTTATTTTAAAATCCGCAGCACATTCCTGCGGATTTTTTATTTAAACACTTTTTTAATTTCCTCCAAAACATAATCAAGATTATATAGCACATCCTGGTTTTGAAAGCGAATAACTTTTAATCCGAGTTCTTCAAGTTTCTTAGTTCGTTCTTTATCATATTTGATTTGCTCTTCTTCAAAATGAGGTTCGCCATCGAGTTCAATAACAAGATTTTCTTCAGGACAATAAAAATCTACTATAAATGATTTGACACTTGTCTGTCTTCTGAACTTTCTTCCCTCAAATTTACTTCCCTTTAAGTATCCCCATAAAAATGCCTCTGCACGAGTCGGTTTATTTCTTAAATCTTTTCTTTTTTGTTTAAGATATTTTCTATTAAATGTTCTCATAACTCCACCAGGATTAATAAACAAAAAATAAAATAAAAATCTTCCCCTCCTCCCTGAGGAGGGGACCGAGGGGTGGTGTGATTACGTGTTAAGTATTACTAAAAAAACTTGTTTATTCTACTTTCCCCACCACCCCGTCACTAAAGTGACACCCCTCCTCGCAAGCGAGGAGGGGATGAAAAGTATATTTTCATTTAGAATAAAAGATCAAATCTAAATTTGTGAGCTAAGATTCAATACGCGGTTCATCCCCTATTATTATATTTTGTTCTTTCTCTTTTCTTTTTTGTTGTTTGTGAACAAATCTGTGTATTTTCTTCGTAGCATCTTTTGTCTTATCATTTTCAATTACTTCCCGTTTAATTATTTCATTCTCAATAACTGCCTTAATTTGTTCGGGATCAATTTTAATTTCCGGTTCTATTTTTCTTAATTCTTTTTTAACTGCATTGAGTATTGTATCACTTACAAGGATACTTCCAATAAAATATTTGCTCAAGACTTGTCTTCTGCTATGAAAATCTTCAAAAACAGATTTTACACACCCCTCTTTGGTTAAACAAAATAGTTCTTCAAGATGCTCTTTATTTTTATGGCTTAATTCCAAAAAATTAAATTCAAAGACAGTATCTTTATTAATCGGTTTCGCAAAAGAAATCTTATAAGCAATCCAATGGATTCCATTAGTTAAAAGCACCCAGTCAATTCCTTCATTAGCAGCATAATCAACAGCTTGTTTCACATAAGAATCTTTCAGTTCGTTGCCAATTGCTTTAACCTCAATCAGATATTGTGTTTTTGTATCAATCATGGTTGCTAGATCACAATATGTTCCCCTAATAGAAAATTCAGAAGTTACTTCTGAGTATTTATCAAATCCAAATATATCAGATAGCATATCATTTATAATAACAACTGTGTCTGATTCATTAATATCCCTTGCTTTAGCATCATTCAAAATGGGTTGGAATTTTTTAATGCCATAGACAAGACGGCTTAGAGTTTTTTTAGGAATTGGTTTCATTTCGTCCTCCCAATGAGAAAATGAATAATTTTAATTGTATTCGTAACTTAAATTAAAATCATACAATCAACAATAAAAAAAATGAAATAAAAATATTCGAGCCCCCTCACCCCGCCTCACTAATCTCCAAAAGATGTCCATCAGGATCGCGAAAGAAGAAGAGGGTTTCATATTCCCTATTTCCTCCGTGACATAAAATTTTTTATAAATGCTTCACTCACTCATATCTCTTTCAAGCAATGAATAAATCTCGCTATCTAAAAACTTTTTTGTTTATTTCTATTTTCATTACTTCTTAATCTTCCGCTATTCCTTTAAGTCCGTATATCTTTACTTTTTCTTCTTTGCCTTTTAAGTTAAGTTCTTCTATGAACTCAATTTTCAGATATTCGGGTATTTTAATATTTTCTTTCATAAACTCGGTAATCAGAAAACACTGCTCGTACTTATTACATTCAGCCTGGACCCGCGCCGTTGTATTTAATACATCTCCATGATAAGCGACTTCTTTTTTTATTGTGCCAATCCACGTAACCGAAACACTGCCTGCATGCATTGCAGCTTTGAATTGGGGATAAACGCCATACTTTTTCAAATACTTTTCTTTTTTTAATTCTATGGTATTCCTGATATCAAAAAAACAATTAATTGAACGGGAATCTTTTATCCCATTTTCGAAAGACCATGTTAAAATTATTTCATCTCCAATGTACTGGTAGATCTCCGCACCCGACATCAGGATCGCATCGGTCATATCTTCATAATAATCTATTAAGAACGAACTGTATTTCAGATTACCGAGTCGTTCTGCAATGGTTGTTGAAGATTTTAAATCTATAAAAAGAAATATTTTGTTAATTTCTTCAGGACTATGATATTTTCCTGATATATATTTTATAAGATCGCCCGGTCTGTGAAGCCTTCTCACCTGAATAATAGATATTAAGGCAAATGATATAATTATAATTATTATCAGATCACGGAAATAATGCTCCAGATACAACGCTTTGTATACGGAGCTTGTAACAGAAAAATTTCCTGTAAAAAAATTGCTGCCCGAATTAACTACTATCTCGAAAAAAGCAAACACAAATGAGTATACCAATGTTCTGAACAATAAAAGAAAGAGATATGTCTTTGTTCTGAATTGGGTAAGAAAAAAGAATTCTTCTAAAATTCCTATTGTTGTACCAACAAAAAGTCCGACAAAAAGACCCCTGATTGTCGGTGCAAGAAAATCTATTTTATCGATCTCATGAAGAATGTACCCTATCACGGTTCCTGCAACAGTTCCTATTACGGTAAAAAAGAGAACGTTCTTTAGTTTGTAATTTCTTGTTACCGACATTCTTTGAAATTAAGTATTGAAAATTATTATATCTAACAAACACTGCTTATTTAACTGAAGAGGAAGTATAAGCTAATAAAAGATGCCGAAATAATTTTTGATATCGTTTAGATGTAATTTAATAATAGGAATACAAATAGAAGAAAAAAAATGAGGAAAGGTTAAAAAGAAAACACGGCAGTAGGCGACCACCGTGTTTTTTCAACATAATTACTCTAAAGGAATTTTGGATTTATTTTGTTCCAGCCATTTATCGAACGAAAGCAAATCAGGATTTAATTTTTTTGCGAGATCGATACTGCGGGAATTACAATAATCTTCTTCAAACTCAGCTTTGAACTGGTACATATTTCCCATATCATCAGCGCCGGGAAAACCGAACCCTCTGTAAACATCCGGTGTTACAGGACTGTAAGTCACCTCCTCACCAAATGCCTTTGAAAACGATTCGGCAAATTGTTTACCGGTTAAATGTCCGCCAGCAATACCGATTGTTTTTCCTTTGTATTCATCACCGGCTTTGAAAATGCTGTAGGCACATTTGCCAATATCTTCAGAAGCCATCGATGGAAGTTTTTTATCTGCCATTGGAATTGAGAAAGTAATTTTTCCATCAGGTCCTTTTTTAGGTCCCTGTCCGAAGTAAACAAAATTCTCCCAGTAAAAAACTGTGTTGAGAATCGTTGTTGGTACACCTGTTTCAAGAAAGAATTTATTTGCTTCACCTTTTGCATCGAAGTGAGGAACCTTATACTTTTCCTGAAGTGTTGGCATGCGATTATCACTGAGCGGTATCCATTTTTTTGTGTCATCGAGGGAAGACCATATAACATGTTTTACTCCCGCCTGTTTTGCTGCTTCTGCCATGTTTTTTGCGTGCAGTTTTTCTTTTTCTGTTGAAAAATGTTCCCAGAAAAAAGTAACTACAAAAACACCATAAGCTCCATTGAAAGCTTTTACAAGACTTGCAGTATCATCAACATCGCCGGCAACTACTTCCGCACCTGCATCAGCAAGCGCTTGAGCTTTATCTGAATTTACATTTCTTGTTAATGCTCTTACTTTGAATTCACTCGATTTGTCCGCCAAGATCGCTCTTGCCAATCCCCCGCCCTGTGCACCTGTTGCACCAACGACTGCAATTATTTTTTTGTCTGCCATTTTTTACCTCATTTTTTATTATTGATTTATAACTGTTAGATGTAACAACTTACAACAGTATAAAAATTAACAGGGTGACTCAGTGCACATTACTTAATGAGAAGAAGTGGAAAAATTAGTGCAGGACAATTCGAGATGATTGATAATGAAGTTACATGAACGACTTACTTTCGTTTAACAAATAAATTACATTCAAATCATTTACGATCTGAACATAAAATAGACAGCTCCAATCAAACATAATGCTGCCCAGATGTAATCCATCTTAAAAGGCTGACGCATATAAAAAACCGCGAACGGAACAAAGACTGTTAATGTTATCACTTCCTGTATTACTTTTAATTGCGCAAGACTTAGTTGTGTAAATCCAATTCTGTTTGCCGGTACCTGGAACATATATTCAAACAAAGCAACGCACCAACTTAACAAAGCTGCAACATACCATTTGCTTCCGCTTAAGTTCCTCAAATGTCCGTACCAGGCATAAGTCATAAACAAGTTGGAAATTATTAATAAGCATACAGTAGTGATTATAACCTGCATATTACTTCCTTAATTAATTCTGAATTACTTTATTCTTCTCTTTCTCTTGCAACTACCGGAATAAAATCTTTCGGTCTGCCTAATTTTGGCAATCCAAGAATTTCTCTTGCGCGGTCGAGTGAATCATCTATATTCCCAAGTAAATTTGATTCACCGATTTTTTTGATTAAACCGGCACGCTCTAATGCAAACAAAGGCTGGGTATGAATACCGGAAAGAATAAGATGTGTACCGTGTTTGTTTGTTTCTTTAAGCAATTCTTCAAGTGCATGCAGTCCGGTTGAATCAACTGCCGGAACATCGCGCATTCTGATAATAATTATCTTAGGAGGATTTTCAACAATCCGAACAGTATCGCGAAACTTTGAAACAGCACCGAAGAAGAATGGTCCGGTTATTTCGAACACCTCGACACCATCGGGTACTTTTTTATTCTGAATCGAATTTACATCGATAGTTTCTTCTTTATCCTGAAGCTCTCTTGTAATAATTCCGACATTGGAAACCATTGCCATCCTGCGCATAAATAAAAGAACTGCGAGCACCATTCCAATCTGGATAGCAATTGTTAGATCGAAAACTACTGTAAGACCAAAGGTGGTTAGCAAAACTACGATATCGCTTTTGGGATATTTGAAGATCTCGATGAATGATCTCCATTCGCTCATATTGTAAGCAACAACTATCAACACTGCAGCAAGCGTTGCCATCGGGATAAGTTTTGCCCAGCTTCCGAAGAACAGCATTATCAAAAGTAGAACTAATGCATGAACAATTCCGGCAATCGGCGTTCGTCCACCGTTTTTAATATTGGTTGCTGTTCTCGCAATAGCCCCGGTTGCAGGTATTCCGCCGAACAACGGAACGATTATATTTGCAGCGCCTTGAGCAATTAATTCCATATTAGAACGATGTCTTCCACCAATCATGCCGTCTGCAACAACAGCGGAAAGCAATGATTCGATTGCAGCGAGTAATGCAATTGTAGTTGCCGGTCCGATTAAATTTCTTATTACTTCAAAATCAAAATGAGGAAATACCGGTGCAGGAAACGAGGATGATATTTCTCCAAACCTGCTTCCGATTGTTTCAACAGGAAGATGAAATATCTGAACGATAATTGTTGCAATAATAATTGCAACTATTGATCCCGGTATCTTGTGTGTTATTCTTGGAAAGAAAATTATAATGAGAAGTGATAAAGCTCCGATTATCAAAGTCCAGTAATTAAGCGAAAAAACACTTTCTGAATAAACAATCCACTTTTCAAAAAAATCGGATGGAACAGAAGTAATCTTTAATCCTAAAAAATCTTTTACCTGGGACGAAAAAATTATTAACGCTATACCACTTGTAAATCCAACTATAACAGGATGAGGTATAAATTTGATTATCGAACCGAATCTTGCAAAACCCATTATCAAAAGAATTACTCCCGCCATAATTGTTGCAAGTATCAAACCGTTCATACCGTATTGCTGAACGATTCCATAAACGATAACTATGAACGCTCCGGTTGGTCCACCTATCTGAACTCTGCTTCCGCCGAGAAACGAAATAATAAATCCGGCTATAACGGCAGTTATCAAACCT
>Ga0210133_1000675_pt1 | contig 11177 bp, 13 predicted proteins | sample Joice_ThreeSqC_D_2_FD_184874 | JGI IMG/M metagenome (GOLD analysis project Ga0210133, IMG submission 184874) | Wetland microbial communities from San Francisco Bay, California, USA, that impact long-term carbon sequestration - Joice_ThreeSqC_D1... | ecosystem: Environmental > Aquatic > Marine >...
TGATAATGGTAAGTGGCAGATTGTTGATAAGGAAAGCCGCAACGGTACATTTCTTAACGGGGAAAAAGTTAATACTATCGACATTAAGAATTCTGTTTCTATTGAACTGGGAAAGAATGGTCCTATTATTCTTTTCGCATTTGCGAATGCAGAGGATCCATTCAAAAGCAGCGCAGGAAGTGTAACAGAAGACGGATCGGTTACCGGCTATATAAAACATTATTTTGACGAGTCTGAGAGTGAACGTAAGATGGGCGACCATACCCGGATGATCAGACAGGCTTTTAATGTTGTTAAGAAAAAGAACACAAAAAAATATATTAAAATCATTATTATCATTATAGTTATTGCACTTGCTGCCAGCGCTTATGCAATTTACCAGCATATAAGAGTTAGCCAACTGAAAGAACAGGCAGAAAATTACTTCTACGAAATGAAAGAGAGTGAATTATCATTAATGAAGTTGATTGATAGTGTTAATATCGGTGAAGAAAAGTCAAGAGTCTTGTTTAATAAAATTCAGGAGTCTGAGGGAAAATATAATAATCTTGTAAAAGAGCTTGGTGTTTACAAAGATGATGAAATTGAAAGACTAATTCAAAAAACAGCAAGAGAATTCGGCGAATGCGAAATTAATATGCCTGATGAATTTATCAGTGAAGTAAAAGAATACATACGTTTATGGAAAACTTCACCAAGATTAAGAAAGGCAATACAACGTGCAGTAGAAAATAATTATCCGCAATTTGTTGTATATCAATTAAATAAACGTGGTCTTCCGCTGCAATTATTTTATCTACCTTTGCAGGAAAGCGATTACAAAGAAAAAAGTGTCGGACCTAAAACATATATGGGTTACGCAAAAGGTATATGGCATTTTATTGCTCCAACCGCTAAAAGATATGGATTAAAAATCGGACCCCTGAAGGATGAAAATGTTTACGATCCGGACGATGAAAGATTTAATTTCTTTAAGGCTTCAATAGCCGGTGTGGAATACCTAAAAACCGTATATGGCACTGATGCGCAAGCTTCCGGGTTACTTGTAGTCGCATCTTACAATTGGGGAGAAAACAGGGTAATCAGGTACATTAACGAACTTACCAAGAATCCTAAGGAAAGAAACTTTTGGAAATTGTTATCAAATTATGGTGATAAGATCCCGAAGGAAACTCACGATTATGTCTTTTATATTTTTTCTGCTGCTGTAATTGGTGAAAATCCCAAATTGTTCGGATTCCACTTCGATAATCCTATAAAGGGTGCTCTGAAAATCCTGAACGATGATCAGTCATTGTCAAAAAAATAGAATTTAAAATCTGGATAGCAATAGTACTCCTTAAGTTCTGAATGCCTTTTCCATAATTAGTTGTTCAGACTTAGGAATGTCATACTTGTTTGCAATGGCTTTCCACTCACCAACCTTGCTTTTGATATCTTTAATTATTTTTTCCGCTTTATCTTTCTTCAATCTAAAGTACTCAGCAACCTCCAATACCAAACCATAATCCAGTGAATTATCACTATCAGAGATATTTAAACTTAAGCCGGTTCCCATCTCGCTTGGATTTATATCATAAGCTGGCGACAATATCCATCCCTTATCAGTTAAAATAAATCCATGGTTCCGTAAATGATCATCAGTATTAGAAACACTTATACTAAAAACAATTCTTTTCCATAACTCTTCCAAATCTTCATTAACCCTTGCACCGTTATTACTTAAGAAATCTGCCAGCTCAAGGTAGCTTGCACCGGCATGTTCATCTCTATTGTCTGTGTAACCAAGCATTGTCATTGCAGATGTAAAATGAATTCTCTGTGATTTATTCCTGTCAAATCTTTTAACGAGAAATGTGTGATATTGATTTGCAAATTTTTCAAGTTTTGCCTCGGCAACATTCAATCCACATTTTAAGGCAAGTGCATTAGTAACCATCTCCCAACCACCAACATCTTTATCATCACCGGTACTTGGAAATTTGGCAATCCACAAATTTCCATTATTATCCTTAATGCTTGCTTTGGGACGAGCGCCTCCGAGTGAAGAACCGGGAGCCATAAGCATATTCAGCCATTTTATATGCTCGTCATCAACCGCATCTCCATCTGCTTCTAATTTCAAGCTTGCTGCTTGTAATTCATTAATGGATGTCCAGGGAGGTGCTGCAAGCGATCTATCCTGATTTAAGAAATCTCCATCCTCACTTAGTTTAAACCTTAAGCCCCCTACCCTGTTCTCATCATAAACACCCAACAAATAATCAGATTCCATCAATGTTTTAGCTTGCCGGTTTTCACCTCTCGCAAGAACTGCTTCCCTTCTTCTCATTAATACTCTTCCCCAACGATCGGGAGAGGAATCGAGAAAAATTCCAAAATTAACTTTACTATCATTTAAATATTGGGTGCCTGAGAATAGTCGCAAATCAGGATCGATTACTTGTGCAAATTTTGATTTCAGCCACTCGTCTGAATATTCAAATGAGAAGACTTCACTACCTTTTACTATTGTTGAGTATAGTATTCCCGGCAACGCAGGACGTTCATTAATTCCTATCCAATCCGCATATACAAATATTTCTTTTCTGGTTTCTGTCTTTGCCATATTTAATTCTCAGGTTTTCTTTTAGGCGCCCTCGTTCTTACAACTAATTTTGCATCCTGCAATTTACGACCCAGTTCATCATCCTTTGCTACATTTAATAGTTCATCGACTAATCCAAGCACAGATAAAACCTGGGCATAGTTACCGATACTTACATTTGGTCGCCCCCTTTCTATATCATACAAGGTCCTTCTGCCAATTCCTGCTCTTTCAGCGACTTGCTGGGCGCTTAATTTTCTTCTCAAACGAGCAAGTTTAATGTTTTCTCCAAGTGCTTTTAAGATTCTGTCCGTTTTATATTGTAACATATTTCTTCTTCTTTATAATGTGCAACATACTGCACAAACATAATATAATTTGGGCAATATATTGCACATTATTAAAATATTTTAATAACAACGATTAATTGTAATTAGCAGGAGATTTTATTGAAATAAAGAAGATATTGTTGCTGAAATATTAAATAATATAATTTTACTTACAATCCTATCAGCTAAAGTTGGTAGGGATTTTTTATATTACTCAATATGAGTTTTTGTATGAACTAATGACAAATGCTTCCAAAATAATCCTGATTCAAAGAATACCGACTGACACGGATCAGCTGGTAATATTAAATTTCTAAATTAATATTTACGAATTAATTATTTTATTAAATTTTTTCCAATGTTTCCCCAACTCCCTCCATACATTTTCAAAATCCGGAATGCCCTTAATTTGATTTTCTAAATGATTCTCCCACTGTCGTTTAAATGTTTCTTTTTTATTCTGAACAGTATTTGTTAATTCATCAGGATTCAATTTTTTAAACTCTGTTTTCTTCCGAAAGTCATACACATAATCTTCAATATTATGATTCTGCATCTCAAATAAATACCAAATATCGTAAAGATCTCTGGGCATAGTTCTTTGCAATAATGAACGCATTTTTTCGGAAACTATCTCTCCAAGTGTGTAACTAAAAACCTTAAATTCATCCTGAAGATCAGAATATTCAGTAATTACTCTCCTATCAACAGGATTATTACATAGTAATTCATCGTTAGCTAAATCGACTTTGACATTTTTATTTGTTCCTTTGCCACCCAATGGTCCGGTATACCCCAGATAAAAATTATTAAACGTTTTATTCTCATTTTGAATATCGAGATTAATCCTTGATTCGCTTCTTATCCTTCCAATTATCGCTTCAATATTCTTTTTGATTTCATCAGGATTATAATCATCTCCATTAAATGTAAAATCCAGGTCTTCGGATAATCTGTAATAATCAAAATATATTTTTCTTAAAGCCGTTCCGCCTTTGAATATTAACTTCTCTTTCAGGTAACTATTATTAGAGACTCCTCTCAATACCCAGCCTATCACATAATCCTTTTCAATTTGTGTATCTCTTAATCCAAGTCTGCCGGCAATCTTTTGTATTTCACCAGGTTTAATCACAGTTACGTCTCAATTGATTTTAATGTTGACTTAATATCAATATTATCAACGATCTTCCACCCGGAATAGTGTTTACCTTTTTTAGTAAGAGATGGGTCGAGCAAAGTGTAAGAACTTGTCAGTCTTGATTGAATTTCCATCCTTAATTCTTTTATAATATCAAGATGCTGCAAAAGAAATCCCAGCCGTTTATAGACAACCTGGGCATCAAACCTTTCAAGATATTCGATTATTCTATCCGTTTTAATTTTATCTCTACTCTTATAAATTGCTTTTATAATCTCGGAAATTCCACCTGCATAATTCGGTTTGTATAAACAGTCAATAAAAGTTTTCTCAAGATCGCTGCAATTAACTTTATTGAAATCATCTATCCACGTTTTTTCATAACCAAAGAATCTATTTTTACTAAAAGTTATAAACTCAACCTTTACAATTCTCACCTTCTGAATCTTTGGGACCACCTGTTTTTCCGTGACCACCTGTTCTGAAAGAGATGGCTGGGTAATCAATCCGTGAATATCAAGTGCGCTGTAGAAGCTGATATAATAATTTTGTGGATGAACTATAGCCTCAGCAGTTAAATGCCAGTTGGGAAAATATTCTTTGCTGTTTTTTTCATAAGGTATTATATGGTATAGCCCATCTTTGATGCGTAATAGCAATTCCCTGTTTGTCATGTCGGCAAGCAGTTTACGTACCGCATCCGGTTCGCCTGGACTGAGAATTTTCATTGCGTCGCTCAGAGTGAAGAATTGTATATCCTTCTGAATAAGGTAGTTTAGCAATTCTGATGAACGATATGATATATGTTTTTTCATATTTGAAGTGTGAGGTCTTGGCTCACATTACTCCTATAAAACATCATTATAATTATATTCTATATTTGTTATGTGAGTTTGTAGCTCACATTTTCCATATAGAACATAATAAAATTAAGATTATTAATAGAGAAGCGCAAAAAAAAAATTCTATTGAAAAATCGCTTGGGATCTTATCCTAATACTTTCTTCAATATTGGATCAATCAAACTGCCAACCAATAAATCATAACTTCTATAGATTCCAGTTTGAATCCCTATTAAACCATACTTGGGATTATCATCGTTTTCAGTAGTAGGATCAAAGACCCAAATAGCACCTCCACTTAATCCCTCTGGTTGAATTAACTCGTTCATAACATTTTTATTTTGATCAACAAATTCTGAATTTGACTTTGGACCGTATCTTAATAAGATATAAAACTCAGTGGTTTTTCCTTCTTCAAGAATTGATTGTGGCCATTCATCTTGAACTAAAGGATTGGTAGTTATTAGATAAGTTTCTGCTTTTATTTTATTTTCTTCAAGTTTGGCCATCACTCCTGGGAACCCACTGATTGCACATTTCAGTTTCTGCTTTGGAATATCGACAATATTTCGTTTTTCAATTTTAAAAGGGATTGTGTGAATTCCTCTGAAAATATCAACTTCAAATTTATCCAGTCTTATTAATGCTAAATCTAATTCAGGAAATTTAAATATTTCTTCTTTTTTAAGAGAATATTTAAAGTCATCTATTCCCAAATGAATAAATATATTTTTGTTTCTTGCACTCTTTAAATTATGAAAAGCAGTTATTACGTAAGGTATTTCCTTATGTTCAATCAATATACCTGACCCTAATCCTATCTCTGCTTTTTCTTTATTCATTACAAATATTGTATGAGAAAGTATTTTTTTATGAAGCACTGTGGGTTCATACATTATCATTTTCTTAATATCTCAAAGATTTTCTAATAATTTGCCGACAATATTCTCATCTAATCCTTCAAAATAGAAATCAGTTTTATGTTCATCTAGTATTGAATAGTTTTTCTTAAATACTTTCTTTTCTTCATCAGTTTTTTTGAAATCAATAACTTTTAATTTGTTTCTTTCTCTGCCAGTATAATAATCTGAATATTGGAAATTATATATTGCTCTAAAGAGCGGTAATCTTATATATTCATCATGGCTAGGAAGTGAAAATCCAATTATTACAAAGTTCTTAGAAAATATTCCTGTTTCATTAAATCCCCGCCAAAAATCTCGTAATTTTTGCATATGTATTAACTTGTTGAACGAAGGACTAATTATTAGTGGACATTCACTGACCAGATTACTAAGATCAAAATACGCAGCTAAATTTGAGACTTCATATACATTAATTAAAGGATCGTCCGAGAATGCACAACCTTTAATTACTGTTTGAGGATTAAAATGATATTGGTTCTTAAAAATGGTATGATGAGCTAAGTGTGGATTTCCATTTTTGGTGTGGTACTCTAAACTATGATCATAATTATCTTTTGAAAACCAATGTATCGAACCATGCATTTTGAGAAAGATGACATCCTCATTTTCATCCTCCAATATTCCGCTTCCATCATCATTGATTTCTTTATATCTGAATCCATTATATCTAAATGGTATATGATTTCTTTTTAGAGCATTATCTAATATGGTATCATAATTAAATGTTAAAACTAAGTCATTCGGTTTTAGTTGTTTTGCGAAAGTATCATATAAAGACCTTATTTCATCAGTCATCGTCAGTTCTTTATTATACAACACTTTTGCTATTAAATTTCTAATTAGTATTTGACTTCTTTCACCTTCATCACTCCATGATTCGCCAGTTAAAATCAGGTAATTATTCAAATCCAGATATGAAATAAAATCTTCAAGATTAATCTGTTCTTCATTATCGAGGTTTACTCCACACAATGATTTATACCATAAATAAGCTTCTATATCAGGTTTTAAAATCGTATCTTATAATGTTTCATTATAACCTTCTTTAATTGGAATTTTTTTTGCTTCATTGATAACTAACTTCATTAATGAATCGCCTAATGGTAAATCAGCTGCTGCTGAAAAACCAGCACCTAAAATGAAAGTATTATAATCATATTTACTCATTGTATATAATATGAATTATTCAAATGCTATTTAATCCCTTCAACATTTATCATCTGATTATTTTCTGATTCCCTAATTTTATTCATTTCATTGGCAAGCTTACTTTCAAGATTGGTCAAAGCGTTGTTGATTCGGCTCATTGAAGCTTCGTAGTTGAGGAAAAAGATTGAGTTCGATTCTTGCACTAAAAATTTTATCATACTTAAAATTATCATTCCAGCATCTACGATGCTTAGAATTCCTATCGAATAACCTTTAGGTATAAAATGCATTAAATCATTTCTGATTTTTTCGGATAACCAACAAATTTTCTCAAGCTGTTCATCTGTTATGATTGCCGCTTTTGCCCCCACCAGTCGCTTTATCCAGATATCATCCTGAATTCTTGCTAATGCCGTCCAAAAACTGATAAGCTTTTCCCTTTTAATAGTCTTCCCTTTACTTAGTTTCTCTTCAGGAATACTCTCTACAACTTCCCACTGAATTCTATAGGCGGGTGTTTTGTATTTCTTAAAGAAATAATTTTTTATGACTGATTTTTTTATCTGATTTGAATTCTCATCTTGAAAATAGACTTTATCATCTGCATCCCAAGTCCACATTAGCACGTTTTCATAATTGCCATTTTTTAGGGCACAAACACAAAATGAGTAAAGGGAATGATGTAGAGCAAACACAAACCATTTCCATTTCAGATTATCTTCAGGTCTAAAAAAGAGAATGCTGTTTCCAAAGAATCAATAGCATTTTCTTTTTCATCCATACTTATATAATAAGCTGATTCACGGTTATGTTCGTTATAGCCTTTCTGCTCAGTGTCAGAAAGTTCAGGAAACCAATCTAAATTATCTTCTTCGCTCATTATTTATATTTAAAACCTTTTATATTTCAACTCTGATGACAAACAAAGTAAAACAAACCAACCAACCAACCAATGACCTGAAAAAATGTAACTACTGTCATAATTGAACGGCCTCCCAAAATTTGTGCGGGTTGAAGAAATTGATTTGTTGAGTTTAAATTATTCTCTAATTCGATTTTCTCTATCGCTTTCTCCCAAGCCTTCATTGCGGCAAGTGCTCTATTTTGAACCAGGAAGAAAATTACTGAAGTGAAACTGCCAAAGGCACATATTATTATTCCAATTTCACTAGTTGGTAGATTGCCCTGATTAAAGAGAGCGATTAGTAGAAGTGCAGTTGTTGCTAAACAAGTTGAAAAAAAAGTGACCCAAGTACTATGTTCATCTGTCCGTAAAGAGGTCACGTTTTGAAGCTGTTCCATAGACCACATATTATTCCCTTTATTAAGTTAATTGAATATGAATTAAATATGACAATAATTTATCAGTTGATTTTTTTACCACACTCTCCAAACATCTCCTCCCGATTATAATTTATTCCTAGTTCTTTAACCTTCGAACTTTTTATATTTCTCCCACAATTCATTTGGTAAAGGAAGACTATCAAGGTCTAATTTATTTTCAATGTTATTATCGGTTGCTGTTTTATCGTGAAAAAAATCCATCTGCATTACTACTGGATACAAATAGCAAATTAAGGATTTATACATATAAACTGGGCACCCCCCAGCAAATATTAGGAAAGAATCTAAGGGGTGTTCATCCTAATCGCATCAGAATGTCAAATAAAAACAAGTATTAGTCAGGAATTGTTCCAATAAAAAAGTTGAATCCGCCTTAATTTCATTTCCGTTCAACTCCGGCTGACAGGCTCCTTGAATTTACCTGCCAAAGACAGGTCGCTGACCGGCTGATTATCCGGCAACTGCCGGACTCTACCAACTGCCTGTCCTCCGTATCCTGATTTATCAGGAGAAGGAGGAAGCTACACAAGCATTATTCAAACTAAGATTGCCTTACGAAATTTTGACGAAGGAAGGCTATATCAGACAAAGTAAATTATAAAATAAAGAACCCTCTCCAAATTGAGAGGGTTTTGAGCTGGTGAACGGATTCGAACCGCCGACCGGCTGATTACAAATCATACGGACTTTTAGTATTATAAGCCAAAATCAAAAGTTTTATGGTAACTCCATACACAGTCCATACATAATATGGAAAGAGTTACTCAATGTATTTAGTAAAAAACAACAAATCTCGTTTTTACCAGGTTGTATATTTTGTCAACGGTAAAAGAACCACAGTTTCAACAAAAACTGCCAACAAACAAAAAGCTGAAACCTTTCTTAAAAACTTCACAAATAGACCTACTGAACCTCTTCAAAAACAACCACAAATTATATCTTTATCAAAATTCCGGGATGAATATATAGCATTTTTGTGCGCCTCAAAATCGAAACATTATGTCCGGTCTGTAAAACTATCTTTTGATATGTTGATAAAATTTTCTGGCGATATCCCCCTTAACTGGTTGGACCTTAGAACCCTGGATAAATTTATCAACACAACTTTTTCCCGTGCTCAAAAAGCAGCATCTCTTTACTATCGCACACTTAAAGCAGCCTTCAGTAAAGCAGTAGTTTGGGAATATCTTCCTGAAAACCCGCTTAAAAAAATAAAAACTCCAAAAGTTACAAAGCAATTGCCCGTGTTTATAACTTTAACCGAACTTCAATTAATTATTGGTAACACACAGGAACAATATCTAAAAGATTTATTTCTTACTGCTTTTTATACCGGTATGCGTGTCGGTGAATTAGTAAATATGAAATGGAGTTGGATTGACCTAAGCCAAAATATAATCACTGTTAAATGCTCTGAAACTTTCACGACAAAAAGCAAAAAAGAAAGAATCATTCCTATCTGTGTAACCCTTAGGAATAGCTTACTAAACCACTATCCTAAAATTATAAATATTTCAAATGATGATTATGTCTTTACCCATACCCCTTGTATAAATCTTAATGAAGATTACGTTAGCAAAAAATTTAAGAAGGTTGTCCGTGTTGTGGGTTTAAATGACAGAATTCATTTCCATACTTTGCGTCATTCGTTCGCTTCAATGTTGGTTCAAAGAGGTGTTTCTTTATATGTTGTTAAAGAATTATTGGGACACGAAAATTTAATTACTACTCAGATTTATTCCCATTTGCAGAAGCAGAATTTAATGGATGCGGTTATCTTACTCTAAGATGTAATAACTCGATAGAAATGACATAGATAGGACTCGATAGAAATGTCAGTAAGAAACATCTTAAAATTAAGGTTCTCAAAAAAAGGAGACCCTTTAGATGGAAGGAATACTGATAATGAGTCAAAAAGAACTGGACAGATTACAGATAATCAAAAAGATAGAATCAAAAGAACTGGGAGTTGATCAAGCAGCGAGATTAATAGGAATTAGCCCCCGACAAACCTACCGTGTTCTAAAGAAAATAAAGGACGAAGGCAGCAAGGGAATAATCCACAAACTACGGGGAAAAAAATCTAACCGGGGATATTCTGAAGAACTGAAGAAACAAGTTATAAGAATATACAGAAGTAGTTATAGTGACTATGGACCGACATTATTTTCAGAACAGTTGGTAGAAACTCATAAAATATCAGTAGACCACGAGACAATAAGAAGATGGCTCAGAGCAAAAGCGATTACAACCTCGATGCGCAAGAAAATACCACACAGAAAAAAGCGTGAGCGAAGAAGTTGCTACGGAGAGATGCTGCAGTTTGACGGCAGCCATCACGATTGGTTTGAAGGAAGAGGAGCCGAATGCTGTTTACTGAATTGTGTGGATGATTCGACCGGGAGGGTATATCTGAAATTTGCAGTATCTGAGAACACTCAGGATGTACTGAAGACACTATGGGAGTATGTAAACAACTATGGAATACCACGAAGCATCTACACCGATAAATACAGTGTTTATAAGGCAGAGGGCAAGCTAACGGATTTTGGACGTGCAATGAAAGAGTTAGGCGTAGAAACAATATTTGCAAACTCTCCCCAGGCAAAAGGAAGAGTTGAGAGAGTAAACAGGACGCTTCAAGATCGTCTTATCAAAGCACTAAGACGTGAAGGGATATCTAATATTGCAGAAGCAAATAAGTATGTTCAGAAGAAATTTATAAAGGAATATGAATCGAGATTTGCAATAAATCCGGATGTGCCGAATGTGCACAGAATAACAACCGGCTATGATCTGAAGAACATATTCTGTTACAAAACCTCCAGACAGGTAAGAAATGATTACACGATAAATCTT
>Ga0210133_1000678_pt1 | contig 11153 bp, 10 predicted proteins | sample Joice_ThreeSqC_D_2_FD_184874 | JGI IMG/M metagenome (GOLD analysis project Ga0210133, IMG submission 184874) | Wetland microbial communities from San Francisco Bay, California, USA, that impact long-term carbon sequestration - Joice_ThreeSqC_D1... | ecosystem: Environmental > Aquatic > Marine >...
CCCTCTACGGCCACGTCGATTCCGCAGTTCTTGTCGATACAGCCAATCTTCGAAGCCGAAAACTCCCCTTGCGCATTGGTGGTGGCGCTCATACCCCAGCCATCGAGTGACTTACAGGAGATGCTCACCGTCGCATCCGAGACAGGCACACCGTCGGCACGCTTGACCGTTCCGCTCATGGAAGCGATCGGATCGCAGGCGACGACCAGCAGTACCAGCGCGATCGCTGACACAAGGGGAAGGTATGCGCGAGGACTCACGCCGTCCATTATAGGCAATCCCTGTGCCACGAGCGCAGGGCCTTCAAACCAAAGGAAAGCCCTGTGACGCATAACCCTTCGCCTTCCGAATCGGCAACGCAAGCAGGGCGCTCGTGTCGCGGTTTGGTGAGCCATCGCGCCAAGTCTCGCTGCTGCGCATGGTTCACCTCGAACCAGCCAAATGCCGCCGCGGCCGAGGTGGCGAGAACCCGCGAACCAGTTGCCATCTCGAAACAGGGCCGCACGGTCGTGATCGTTGCGCGGCCGCATACCGCAAGAGGGATGCAGTATCCCCAGCAGGCGCTGCGGGGAAGCGGCCGGACATGTGGAAATATCGTGTCCGCTGCGCTTCTGGCCGAAGCCTGGGACGTGTTGGCGGGGCAGTCGTGACGGTTCTGCTCGACACCCACGTCTGGCGGTAGTGGATCACGGGCGAGGGCGAGCTGTCGTCGGCCCAACGGCACCCTGTGGCGAAGGTCGATCCGAATCATGGTGCCACACTGCTGCCGGACAAGGACCTGGCGAAGGGGGCGCGGCCAGCCGACCTCGTTGGTTTCTGGCCGTCTGAAGTCCGGACGGATCGGGCGGCCGATGCCAGTCGGCCTTCAGCGACCGATCACGGCGTCGAGGATGACCGCGCCCATGACCATCACCGCATAGTAGTTGATGGCGGAGAAGGCGCGGCGAAAGGCCGGCTTGCCAGGCGTGCGCAGCGAGCGCCATGCGACGAAGGTCAACCACGCGCCGGCGGCGGCCAGACCCAGGCCCAGGAAGGGCGAGCTCGAAAGCCCGAAGATGGGCAAGAGCAGCGCCGAAGCGGCGGTGGCCGCCGTCCACATGAAGGTCACGCGCGATACCGAGTCGGGGCCCAACGCGTGAACCAAGGTGGGGAATCGTGCCTTCTCGTAGTCCCCATCGAGACACAGGGCCAAAAGCCAAAAGTGCGGCACCTGCCACATGAGCAGGAAGAACGACAGCGACAGAATGGGACCGCCGAGCGGGCCGCCGGCGCATACCCAGCCGATGGCCGGCGGGATGGCCCCGATGACAGAGCCGACGACCGGGGCCAACGAGCTCTTGCGCTTCAGGTAGGTGTAAAAGCCGTTGTACCAAAGCACGGCCAAAGCGCCGAGGCCTGCTGCCAGCCAGCCACCGAGCCAGGCCAGCGCGGCGAGCGACAGCGCAGCGAGAGCTACCGTCAAGGCCGTCGCGCCGAGGGGGGAGATCTTTCCCGAAGGGATGGGCCGGCGCCGCGTGCGCTCCATCATCGCGTCGAGCTTGTGCTCCTGCACCTCGTTGAGCGCGCAGGCCGCGAAGGCAAGTAGCAGCACCGCCACGCTCACCGGCCACAGCCGCCAATTCGCGGCGTGGCTGAACGCCAGGTACCCGGTCGCGGCCGAGACCGTCGACATCATCGAGATGGGCAGCTTGAAGAGCTGGGCGTAGTCGTGGCGGCTCACCGGTACATCCTGGTCACGGCGGCTGCGTGGGAAGAGCGCCGGCATCCATAGGGGCGGATACGGGGGACTGGGCAGGGGGATTCGTCGCCGTCTTCCCTGACAACGAACGGATGAACGCGACGAGATCGGCGACATCGCTATCCTTGAGATCCGCCCTCGGCATCTGGGGACTGAAGCCCTTCACGACTTCCTTGGGCGGGTGGTGAATCGACCGCTCGAGGTACTTCTCGTCCGCGGTCACGGTCGTTTCCCGGCCGTCGACGAGCACGGTGACCGTGCTGCCGAAAAGGCCCTTCCAGGTCGGGCCGACCAGCTTCGAGCCATCGATCGAGTGGCACGCCACGCAACCCTTGAGCTTGAACACCCGCTCGCCGTGCGCGGGGTCGGGTTGCGCTCCCGCCTGGGCTCGCCCGGCCACCGGTGGCTCCGCGGAGTCGCCGAAGTACCAGGCCGAGAAGTCCGCCTCGGGAATCACGTGCACCTTCGACAGCATGTACGAGTGGTCGACTCCGCACATGACCGTGCACTCGATGTCGAAATCGCCGAGCTCGGTGGCCTCGAACCAGGTGTAGTTGTCCTTGCCCGGAACGACGTCGGACTTGATACGAAACGCGGGAATGTAGAAGCCGTGTAGGACGTCGAGCGACTTCAGGTTGATGCGCACCGGCCGGTTGAGGGCGACGTACAGCTCGGTGGTCTGACGGCCGTTCGGGTAGGTGAAGGACCACGCCCATTGCCTGGCGGTCACGTTGATCACCATGGCGTCGCGGGGCACCTCGCGCAGGTAACGGTAGTTGGTCCAGCCGTAGTAGAACATGGTCAAGAACAACGCGAGGGGGATGGCCGTCCACAGCAGCTCCAGCACGGTGTTGCCGTGGATGTCCTTGGCCTGGGGGCCGCGCGAGCGCCGGTAGCGCACGACGAAGTAGAGCATCACGGCGGTGATGAACACCAGAAACGCGATGGTCAGCGCGGAGATGTAGAGAAAGACCGCGTCGACCTTGCCCGAAACACTGGATGCGCCACCAAACATCGTTGTCTACCTGAAGAGATAATCGGAAAAGGTGAGGAAGATGAAGATCACCAGCACCGCGAGCGCCGTGGTGACCATGTACTTGAGCCCGGCTTTCTCGTACTTGAGGTGCATGAAATAGAAGAGGACCAGACTAGCCTTGGTCGGCGTGATGATGAGCAGGCCGAGCAGCGCTAGGTTCGGATTGTGCGCGGAGCTCAATCCCACCAGCGCCCCGGTGAGCACCACCAGGGCGAGCCACACCTTGATGAAGGTCGCGTAGCCAACGACGTGGGGGGAATCGGCTTCGTGTGCTGTGGTGCTGCTCATGGGCATCTGCTCGGGTGGCTAGGCTGCAAGGTAGAAGAGGGGAAGCAGGAAAATCCAGATGATGTCCACCAGGTGCCAGTAAAGGCCCGTGTTCTCCAGCTTGATGAAATCGTCGTGGCGGATCTTGTCGCGCACCAGGAGCGCCATCATGATCGACATGACCACCACGCCGACCGTGACGTGGAGGCCGTGCAGGCCGGTCATGCCGTAGTACAGGCCGAAGAACAGTCGCTCCCCCGGGGGCCGGGCCATGAGGTGCTCCGACCCGGGGTACAGGCCATGGTGAATCTTGGCGCTCCATTCGAAGAACTTGTTCACCAGGAAGGCGCAGCCGAGCACCATGGTGGCGGCGAGGAAGGCAATGGACTGGCCCTTGCGCTGCAGGCGAATGGCGACGATGGAGAGCACCATGGTGAGGCTGCTGGTGAGCAGGATCAGGGTATTGATCACCCCGAGCGTGACGTTCAGCTCGCCCGAGGCGTGGTGGAACTCGTGGGGATGCATGGAACGGTACATGCCGTAGGCCACGAACAGTCCGCCGAACAGAATCAGCTCGGTGAAGACGAAGATCCACATGCCCAGCTTGGCCCCGACGTAGTCGCGATGCTCGCCGGCGTGCTCGGTAACATGTTCGCCGATAGGGTCACCAGTGTGGGGCTCGGCCGATTCGCTCATGCGGCGGGCTCCTTGGCGGGGTGATTGAAGGTGTAGGGCGGCTCGGTGATGACGGGCAATACGTCGAAGTTTTCCACCGGCGGCGGCGAGGGCACTGTCCATTCGAGCGTCACGCCACCCCAGGGATTGGCCGGAACCTCGGCCTTACGAAAGAGACCGCGCAGCAGATTGGCGAACATGATGAGAAGTCCGGCGACCAGGATCCACGAACCGATGGTCGCGTGGATGTGGCCGGAATGGAACTGCGGCAGGTGATCGTAGTAGCGACGGGGCATGCCCTCGAGACCGAGGACGAGGAACGTGAAGTAGAGCATGTTGAAGCCGACGAAGAGATGGACGAAGGCCACGATGGCAGTTCGCTCGTTGTACATGCGACCGAACATCTTGGGATACCAGTAGTGCAAGGCTGCGAAGAAGGCGAAGCCCGTGCCGCCGAACATCACGTAGTGAAAATGGCCGACGATGAAGTAGGTGTCGTGCACGTGCACGTTGACGGCCAGCGCGCCCTGGAAGAGCCCGGTCAGGCCGCCGATGCTGAAGAGAAAGATGAAGGCCAGGGCAAACAACATGGGCGGCCGCAATTCGACCGAGCCCTTGTACAGAGTGGCGACCCAGTTGAAGACCTTGATGGCGCTCGGAATCGACACCAGGAAGGTGAGCAACGAGAAGACGACGATGGCGAACTCGCTCATGCCGCTGGTGAACATGTGATGGGCCCACACCAGCGAGCCGAGTCCGGCGATGGCCATGCTGGAGAACACGATGGCCTTGTAGCCGAAGATGGTCCGGTGGGCGAAGGTCGGGATGATTTCGGAGATTGCGCCCATGGCGGGCAGGATCATGATGTAGACCGCCGGGTGCGAGTAGGTCCAGAACAGGTGCTGGTACAGGATGGGATCGCCGCCGATGGCGGGATCGAAGATGCCGAGATGGAACACGCGCTCGAGGATGACGAGCAGGAGCGTGATGCCGAGGATGGGGGTGGCCAGGACCTGCACCCATGCGGTCGCGTAGAGCGACCAGGGGAAAAGCGGCATGCGCATCCAGCTCATGCCCTTGGCGCGCATGCGGTGAATGGTGGTGATGAAGTTGAGTCCGGTGAGGATCGACGCGAAGCCCAGCACGAAGGCGCCGAACACCGCCATCGTCACGTTGGTTCCGGTCTTCACGCTGTAGGGCACGTAAAACGTCCAGCCCGTGTCGGGCGGACCGCCGCCCGTGAACAGCGCGCCGACGGCAATGGCGGCGCCGCTCATGTACAGGTACCAGGAGAGCAAATTCAGACGAGGGAAGGCCACGTCCTTCGCGCCGATCATGATGGGCAGAAGGAAGTTCCCGAAAACCGCGGGTAGCCCGGGAATGACGAAGAGGAAGATCATGATCACGCCGTGTACGGTGAACATGGCGTTGTAGGTGGTGGCCTTCATGATGGTGGGGCCCATGGTCAGGTGCTCGATGCGCATGAGCGCGCCGATGGTCACCCCCACCATGAAGAACGTCACCATGGCGACGAGGTAGAGGATGCCGATGCGCTTGTGATCGGTGGTGAGCAACCACGAGGCGATGCCCGCGCGCGACGAGCCACCGTAGAAGCTGGGTTCGCTGGCGGGGGAGACGGCGGCGTCTGCTGCGGGGGCGGTGCTCACGAAGACTCCTTGGTGTCGGGCGCGGCGGCATCGTCGGACTTGGGGCGCCGCTTGCGTGTGATGGTCACGGCGACGGCGAAACCGACGGCGAGCATGATGGTGAAGGCCGCCGCGATACGCGTGATGTTGAGCGAATACCTGCGGCCGGCCGGGTCGTAGCTGTAGCAGAACCTGAGCAGGCGGGCGATGGTCGGCCCGGTGCGGCCCTGTGCGGCCTCGCTGACGGCCATCTTCACGTCGAAGGGGAGGAAGGCGACCCCGTAAAGATAGCGCGTCACCATGCCGGCCGGTGACAGCACCATCACGGCGCCGGGGTGGACGTAGTCGTCCCCATGACGGGCGAATTTGAAGCCGACCGAGTCGGCCAGCCGCTTGGTGGAAACCGGATCGCCGGTCAGGAAGCGCCAGGCGCTGGCCGGGAAGGCTGGACCGAGTTGCTTGACGTAATTCTGCTTCTTGATCCCGGCCAGCTCTGCGTCGTCGCGTGGGTCGAAGCTGACCGTCAAGATCTGGAAGTCCTTGCCGGCAACCAGGTCGGTCTTCTGCAGCATCTCGGCAATGCCGTTCAGAAGCGGGGTGCAAAGGCCGGTGCAACGGAAGTAGTTGAGCGTGAGCAGGGTCGGTTTATCGATGAGATCGCGCAACTTCACCCGGTCGCCATTTTCGTCGATGAGCACGAGGTCGAGCGGTACGGTCTGGCCCAGCTTCTCGTCCACGCCCAGGTCGGGCGGAGCGTTGGCGGGTCCGGTCCCGTCGGTTCGGGTTTCGCCGTACGCCGGCCGAAGCGACAGGGTCGCGAACAAAAGGAAAAGTCCTGCATACCGCTTGGTCATGGGTGGTCGGCCTCCTGCCGGGCGGTTGTCTCCCCCGGCGCTTCGGTGCCCAGCAGTTCTCGCATGATTTCCTGCCATTCGTCCGCGTTGATTGTGGCGAGCGCGGTGGCAAAGCCGTTGTCGGGAACGCCGGCGACCCAGGCACGAGCCACCGCTGCCGCATCACCGCGATGCGAAGTGCCGGCAACGGTGCGAGCGGCGACCGCGGGATCGGCGATCACCCGGCGAAGAAGCTGCGCCGCGGGCGACTTGTCGCCGGGGTCAGGCAGCTTGAGCGCCGGCACCATGGTCTGTTCCTTGACCAGCTTGCCGATGGCCATGCTCACCGGGATGCGATTGGGGATGTGCACGCCTTTCGAACGGAACTGATTGGCCAGGGCCTCGATGGCCTTCGGATCCTCGGGTCCGTGATCGAAGGCGCCCAGCGAGCGCACGTAGTGCACCAGCGCCATGCGATCGGCCGGCTGGATGAAATCGAAGGGGGCCATGCCCGTGCCCTTCACACCCGTCGAAATGGTGGTGAAGATATCGGTAATACGGTAGCCGCGCGTCCACTTGCCGGCCTGGGTGAAATTGCGCGGCTTGGGATTCAACGTCGCCACCGCGGGGCCATCGCCGTGGCCGGTCTCGCCGTGGCACGAGGTGCAGTTCTGCTTGAACAGGGCCTCGCCCCGCGCGAGGAGCTTGGGGTTGGGCGTGAGCACGGTGGCGGGATCCACGGGGGGCAGGTCCTTGCCCTTGCTCGGTGGCGCCTCGGCTTGATCCAGCCAGCCCACGCTGGCCGCGGCGGGTTGATCCGAGGGCGCGCGATGGGGCGGTCGGCGCTCGCGCAAGAGTGCGGGCACCACGATGAGCCCGAAGAGGACGAAGGTGATGGCCACGCCTGAGACGATGGCGTAACGGTTGGCCAGCCCCTGTGCTTCGGCGGCCCAGCTCGACGGTTGCTTGCGCTCGTCGGTCATAGTTGCCACTCCAGTCCCTTGGCCAGCAGGGGATCGCCGACGGGCATGTCCGCTCCGCGGCCCATGGCGCGGCGGATCTGCAGGAAGCCCAGGCCAAGGAAGAAGCAAGCCATGGCCAGCTCCGGCCATCCGAGCAGAGGCTGCGCCCCCAGCACCGGGAAGACCAGCCAGTACAGATCCACGAAGTGCCCGAACAGGATCGAAAGCATGGCGATGCGCAGGAGGCCCGGGCTCTTCTTGCCCACGCTGCCGATGAGCAGGAAGAAGGGAAGGAAGAAATGGAGCAGGGTGAGCAGCAACGCCACCGGCTGCCACGCGCCCTCGATGCGGTGCTTGAACCACACCACTTCCTCCGGGAGGTTGGCGTACCAAATCAACATGTACTGGGCAAAGCCGATGTAGGAATAAAAGACGGTGAAGGCCAATCCCAGGGTGCCGAGGTTGTAGAAGTGCTTGTCCTTGACCTCGGGCAGGCGACCGCGCCGGATGAGCCCGAGAACCCCGAGCGCCATGGCCGCGATGCCCGAGACGAACGTGCCGGCGAACATGTACACGCCGAACATGTCGCTGTACCACTCGGGCTCGAGCCCCGAGATCCAGTCGAACCCGAGAATCGTCACGCTGAAGAAGAAGACCACCATGAAGCCCGGGGCCACCTTGCGCGCGCGCACGGTGAAGCCGGGATCCTTGCTCTCGTCCTGGCGCAAGGAACCGCGCACATAGAATCGGTAGAACAGCATCCACACCAGCGCGCAAACGGCGAGACGAATGGCGAAGAAGGGAAGATTCAGCCACGGCGCCTTGGCCATCAGGATGGGATTGTGCTTGGCCTCTTCGTGCGTCCAGGGAAAGAGCACGGGCAGGGCGGCAAAGGCCACGAACAACATGGGTATGGCCAGGGGAATCAGCGAGGCGATGCGCTCGGGCACGCGGCGCATGGGCACGCTCCAGTGCGCACCGACCAGGCGTTCGAGGGCGACGAGAAAGAGGTTGCCGAGGCCCAGGGTGAGCAAGAACAGGGTCCACACCAGCCAGTTGGCCCAGAAGCGCGCAGGCCCGGCGCTGAGGTAGACACCGGCGGCGCCGGCGGCGCCGAGCAGCGTGAACGCCACCAGAAGATTGCGCACCATGAAAGAGCGTGGGGCCTCGCCGGTCATCGCAAGTCCTCGTCCTTGGCGTTCTGCGATCGCTGCAATACGCGCACATAGTGCACCGCCGCCCAGCGATCCTTCTCGTCCAGATCGGGGGCGTAGCTCGGCATGGCGTTCTTGCCGCGCACGATCACCCCATAGATGTAGCCGTCGGGCCGACCAACCATCTCGTTCGAGAGCAGGTTGCCCGGCTTGGCGCCGTAGGCGCGCGACAGTTGCGCGACGCCGTTGCCCACCTGGCCGTGGCAGATCGCGCAGTGGTCGTTGAAGACCTTGCGGCCACGCTCGGCCACGGGCTTGGTCAGCGGCAAGGGATTGACCAACATGGTTCCCGCCTCCTCGGGCGTCGCGAAGGCCGGCGGCAGGTGCCCGCGCGCCACGGTGCCGTCCACGGCCGGCCGCATCCCTCGCCCATCGGGGAAAAGGCCGCTTGCGCGAAAGGCGTTGAGCTTGGGCTGGTCGTGCATGTGGATGTAGGGCGGCGCGATGGGCACGAGCTTGATCGCGCCGTACATGCCCGCGCCCGCCACCACGCAGGCCGCGGCGATGGCGGCGATGGTGCGCAGGAGGCCGACCAAGGACAGCGGGTGGTCCCACACGGGAACGGGCACCACTTCGACGGACTCGGCCCCCTGCTCCAGCAGCGCCTGTTTGGCGGCCTCGGGGTCGAAAGAGGCACTGTCTCTCTCGATGCTGAGGGCGAGCTTGTCGCGCGTGATGTCCTTGATGGCCTTGGCGTGCAGCACCGGGTGGCCGAAGAAGGGCAGCTTGTTGAGCGCGAAGAGCATGGCCAGGCCGGCGGTGAAGGTCGCGAAAAGAACCGTGACCTCGAACATCACGGGCACGAAAGCCTGCCAGGAAAAGAGCGGCTTGCCGCCGACGACCAGGGGATAGTCGATGGCAGAAGTCCACCACTCGAAGAGCAGGGCCAGCGCCGCGCCGGTGATGCCCATGCCGAGCACCAGCTGGCCCAACTTCGACGGGGGCAGACCGATGGCGCGATCGAGCCCGTGCACCGGGTATGGCGTGTAAGCCTCCAAGCGGCCCAGCTTGCGCGGGCGGATCTGCTTGGCCGCGTCGACGATCTTTTGCGCGTCGGAGTACAGGCCCAGAACCGCGAAGGTGGGGCTAGCCATGGTCGCCTCCATGCGCGGCCTGGGCGCCGGGCAAGCTGGCCTTCATCTCGCTGGTGGCGATGACCGGCATCACGCGGGCGAAGAGCAGCACCAGCGTGAAAAACAGGCCGAACGATCCGAGCAGGATACCGAAATCGATCTTGGTCGGGATGTACCTGTGCCAAGCCGTGGGCAGGTAATCCTGATGAAGCGAGATCACGATGATCACGAAGCGCTCCATCCACATGCCCAAGGTCACGCCCAGCGATACGAAGATCATGACCGGGATCGAGCGGCGCATGCGGCGGAACCAGAAAAGCTGCGGGATGAGGATGTTGCAGGTGATGGTCGTGATGCCGGCCCAGCCGTAAAACCCGCTGATGTAGTTCATGAAGGTGTGCTGGATGTACGGGTTGGCGCTGTACCAGGCCGTGCCGCCCTCCATGAAATACGCGTAGCCCATGATGCACGACATGGCCAAGATGAGCTTGTTCATCGTGTCCAGGTGGTTGTCAGTGATGAGGTTCGCGAGGTTCATGGTCTTGCGCACGACGGTGAGCACGATGACCACCATGGCGAATCCGGCGAAGATGGCGCCCGCGACGAAGTAGGGCGGGAAGATGGTCATGTGCCAGCCGGGCACCAGCGACACCGCGAAGTCGAACGACACGACCGAGTGCACGCTGATGACGAGCCCGGTGGCCAGGCCCGCGAGCAGAAGGTACGCCTTGTCGTAATGGACCCAGTGCGAGGCGGCGCCTCGCCAGCCCATGCTGAGCACGCCGTAGATGCGCTTGCGCAGCCCCTCGGGCGTGCGGTCGCGCATGGAGGCGAAGTCAGGCACCAGCCCGAGGTACCAGAAGACCAGCGAAACCGAGAAGTAGGTGCTGACTGCGAACACGTCCCAGATGAGCGGCGAGCGGAAGTTCACCCAGATGGCGCGCTCGTTGGGGTAGGGGAAGAGCCAGTAGGCGAACCACGGACGACCGGTGTGCAGCACCGGGAAGATGCCGGCGCACATGACCGCGAAGATGGTCATGGCCTCGGCGAAACGGGCGATGGCGTTGCGCCAGCGCGCGCGGAACAAGAAGAGAATGGCGGAGATCAGCGTGCCGGCGTGGCCGATACCGACCCAGAACACGAAGTTGATGATGCCGAAGCCCCACGCGACGGGGCGGTTGTTGCCCCAGGTCCCGATGCCGTACCACAGCGTCCAGCCCATGCAGAAGCCACCGATGCCGAGCGCGGTCAGGGTCACCGCCAGGGCGATGTACCAGGCGCGGGGCGGCCGCCGGTCGGGAAACTGCAGAACCTGGGCATCGAGCGACGCAGGCGTCACCTTGCCCTCGATGAGCTCCATGGGCCGAAGGGCTTCGGGCAAGGGCGCTGTCGCGGGGGTCATCGATCACCTCGGCCGGCTGGATTGCGGAGAGCGGCCAGGTAGGTGATGGCCGGTTTTGTGCCAAGCTCTCCGAGTACCTGGAACCCGCGATTGTTGCGCGAGAGCTTGGATACCGCGCTCTTGGGATCGGCGATGTCGCCGAACACGATGGCGCCGGCCGGACAGGCCGAGCCGCACGCGGGCACCACGTCGCCGTCGCGTAGCGGGTGGCCGTCGCGCTTGGCCACCTGCTCGGCGTTGCGAATGCGCTGCACGCAGAAGGTGCACTTCTCCATCACGCCGCGTGGGCGAACCGTCACCTCGGGGT
>Ga0210133_1000679_pt1 | contig 11126 bp, 7 predicted proteins | sample Joice_ThreeSqC_D_2_FD_184874 | JGI IMG/M metagenome (GOLD analysis project Ga0210133, IMG submission 184874) | Wetland microbial communities from San Francisco Bay, California, USA, that impact long-term carbon sequestration - Joice_ThreeSqC_D1... | ecosystem: Environmental > Aquatic > Marine >...
CGGTGACTCGCACGTTGAAGCTGCAATCCGGGCAGACCACCCGCGACGGCATATTCAGCCTCGAGGTCGTGGCGTGCATGGGCGCATGCGGCCTCGCGCCCGCCATGAGCGTCAACGGCGAGATGTACGCCAAGGTCACGCCCAAGAAGGTGGGCAAGATCATCGACGAATGTCGCAACCAGGAGCAAGCCGATGTCAGCGCCTGAGAAACAAGGGACGACGCAGTGCTGGCTGGAGCCGGCCGCGCCAAGTGTCGAGCTTCTCGCCAAGCTGCCTGCTGGCCTGTTTGTCGCGGGGGTTGCGGGCAACATGCAGGAGCGCCTGGCACAGCTCCGCCGTCAGACCGTCAGCAGGCCGACCATCTTCGTGGGGACAGGCACCTGTGGCCTGGGCGCCGGTGCCGGCAAGACCATGCAAGCCGCGAAGTCCTACGTCGCCGCGAGGAAGCTCGACGCCGACGTGGTCGAGGTCGGCTGCCTCGGCATCTGCTCGGAAGAGCCCCTGCTCGACGTGCAGCTTCCGGGCAGGGCACGCGTCAGCTACGCTCGTGTCACCGAGGATCGTGTGTGCGCGGTGCTCGACGCCGCTCTGGCTGGCAGGGTGAAGGACGCGTCGCCGCTGGGACAGTTTCGCTCGGTGGATGCACAGACCTGGCCCGAAGTACCGTTTCTCGACAGGCTGCCTTTCTTCTCGCCCCAACTCCGCTGGGTGCTGGCCAATTCCGGCATCATCGATCCCGGCAGCATCGACGAGTACATCGCGCGCGGTGGCTACTCGGCCCTGGAAAAGGCCCTGCGCACGACCAAGCCCGAGGAAGTCTGCGAGCAGGTCATCAAGGGCGGCCTGCGCGGCCGCGGCGGCGGCGGTTTTCCCGCCGGCCTCAAGTGGAAGCTCGCCCGTGAGACGCCAGGCGATCACAAGTACCTCGTCTGCAACGCCGATGAAGGGGATCCCGGGGCCTTCATGGATCGCGCCGTCGCCGAGAGCGATCCCCACCGCCTGCTCGAAGGCATGGTCATCGCGGCCTACGCTATCGGCGCGAGCAAGGCCTACATCTACATTCGCGCCGAGTACCCCCTGGCCATCGAGCGGCTGAGAGCGGCGATTCCCAAGGCCGCGGAGTACGGCCTGCTCGGTAAGAACGTCCTTGGCAGCGGGTTCGACCTCGAGATCGTGCTCAAGCTTGGCGCCGGCGCCTTCGTGTGCGGCGAGGAAACCGCACTCATGCACAGCATCGAGGGCAAGCGCGGCATGCCACGGCCGCGGCCGCCCTTCCCGGTGGCGCAAGGCCTCTTCGGCATGCCCACCGTGATCAACAACGTCGAGACCCTCGCCTGCGTCCCCGGCCTGGTGGCCATGGGCGCGGATGCCTTTGCCGCCGTCGGCACCGCCAAGAGCAAGGGCACCAAGGTGTTCGCGCTCTCCGGCATGGTCAACCGCACGGGGCTGGTCGAGGTGCCCATGGGCACGAGCATTCGCAGCATCGTCTTCGCGGTGGGCGGTGGCATCCCCAACGGCAAGCGGTGCAAGGGCGTCCAGATTGGCGGTCCCTCGGGCGGCTGCATCCCGGAGCCCAAGATGGACATCATCGTCGATTACGACGCGCTCAAGTCGCTCGGCGCCATCATGGGTTCGGGCGGCCTCGTGGTCCTCGACGAAAACACCTGCATGGTCGACCTGGCCAAGTTCTTCATGGAATTCATCCAGGCCGAGAGCTGCGGCAAGTGCATCCCGTGTCGCGAGGGCACCAAGCGCATGCTGGAGATCCTGCAGGCCATCACGCGGCCTCGCCGTCGCGAGAGCAGCAATGATGCTCTGTTGCGCTTCCAGGGCGTCATGCAACTCAAGCAGCTCGCGGAGGCCATCCGTATCAGCTCGCTGTGTGGCCTGGGACAAACCGCGCCCAACCCGGTGCTCTCCACCATGCGCTGGTTCCGCGAGGAGTACGAGGCGCACATCTTCGATCGCGCCTGCCCCGCGGGCACCTGCAAGGAGCTGGTCGGTGCACCCTGCCAAACCGGCTGTCCGGTCGGCACCGAGGTGTGGCGTTACGTGGCGCACCTGGGGCGCGGGGAAACCGAGCTGGCCTACCAGGCCATCCGCGAGGCCAACCCGTTCCCGTCGGTGTGCTCGCGCGTGTGCAGTCACCCGTGCGAGGCGGTGTGCCGGTGCGGCGCCACGGGTGGCGAGGCCATTGCCGTGCGCGCGCTCAAGCGCTACGTCGTGGATCACGTCGATCCCAGCAGCTTCACCGTCACAGTCAAACCGGTCACTCCGCAGTCGAAGCGGGTGGCGGTGGTCGGCGCGGGCCCCTCGGGCCTGACCACGGCGCACTACCTTTCGCTCAAGGGCCACAAGGTCACGGTGTTCGAAAGGGAGAACGAACCGGGCGGCATGCTCCTCGCCGGCATCCCCGCCTACCGACTGCCCCGCGAGGTGTTGCGCAAGGAGATCGCATCCCTGCTCAACGACAACATCGAGCTTGAGTGCAACGTCGCCCTGGGCAAGGACATCACGGTTGAAGGATTGCTGGAAGGCGGCTTCGACGCGGTCTACCTCTCGGTAGGCGCCTACAAGAGCCAGCGCCTGGGACTCGCCGGCGAGGAGGTCGCGGGGGTCATTGCCGGCATGGCTTTCCTCAAAGCCAATAACCTGCGCGACGAAAAGTTGGCCAAGGGCAGGGTCGGTATCGTAGGTGGCGGCAACACCGCCATGGACGCCGCCCGCGTGGCCTTGCGCCAGCCCGGCGTCGAGAAGGTCACCATTCTTTACCGTCGCACGCGTGGGCAGATGCCGGCCTTCGCCGAAGAAGTGCACGCCGCCCTCGAAGAAGGCATCGAGATCGCGGAGCTAGTGGCGCCGGTCGCGGTCTTGGCCAGGGATGGCAAGCTCACGGGGCTCCGTCTGATCCGCAACGAGCTGGGCGAGGAGGATGCAAGCGGCCGCCGCAGGCCGGTGCCCGTGAAGGGCAGCGAGTTCGAAATCCCGCTCGACACGCTGGTGGTGGCCATCAGCGAAACCCCGGAAGCCGAAAGTTTCCAAGGTTTGCGCACGACGAAGTGGGGAACCATCGAGACCAATCCGGAATCAACCGCCGCCGGCAAACCCGGCGTGTTCAGCGGCGGTGATGTCGCGCGTGGCCCCACCGGCGTCATCGAGGCCATTGCCGACGGCAAGCGCGCCGCACTGATGATTGATCGTTACCTCACGGGACGTCAGCTCAAGATGATCAGGAAGGTCAAGCTGCCTTCCATCTACATCGAGCCGTTCTCGATCGAAGACGAAGACGAGTCCCAATCCGCCAGAGCCCGCGCCGTGGAAGACATGGTGCCGGTGGCCAGGCGCAAGAACAGCTTCGTCGAGGTCGAACTGGGTCTCTCGCTGCAGGCGGCGACGGACGAAGCCCGAAGGTGCCTGCGCTGCGACCTGGACTTCACCCAGCCCATTTGATGGCGGCGAATAGGAAGAGATGAACATGCTGATCGTCGAAATCAACGGAGAGAAACTGGAAGCAGACAAGGGCGAAACCATCCTCGAGGTCGCCCGTCGCAACGGAATCGAGGTGCCGACCCTGTGCCACATGGAGGGGCTGCTACCGAGTGGCGCGTGCCGCATGTGCGTGGTCGACGTGGAGGGCTTCTCCAACCTCCTCACCGCCTGCTCGTATCCCGTGGCCGACGGCATGAAGGTGCGCACGCACTCACCGCGCGCCATCGAAACCCGGCGCACCATCGTGCAGCTGCTGCTGGCCAACCACCCCGACGACTGCCTGTACTGTGCCCGCAGCGCGAACTGCGACCTGCAACGCCTGGCCCGCGATCTGGGCGTTGCTCGCCGCGAATACCATGGCTTCCGCGCCAAGAGGAGCTTGGACGTGTCGGGAGCGTCTCTGGTTCGCGACCCCGAGAAATGCATCCTGTGCGGCAAGTGCGTCCGGGTGTGCGAGGACGTCCAATCCGTCGCCGCCATCGACTTCGTGGGCCGCGGCAGCAAGACGGTCATCGGCACCGCATTTTGCCGCGGCCTCGCCACCTCGAGTTGTGTCAACTGTGGCCAATGCGTGATGGTGTGCCCGACCGGGGCATTGGTGGAACGTTCTTACGTGCCCGAGGTCATCGCGGCGCTGCGCGATCCGGACAAGTTCGTGGTGGTGCAGCACGCGCCGGCCGTGTCGGTCACTCTCGCCGAGGAATTCGGGGTTCCCCCTGGCACCGATTGCGACGGACAGATGGTGGCGGCACTGCGCCGGGCCGGCTTCCGCAAGGTGTTCGACACCAGCTTCAGCGCGGACCTCACCATCATGGAGGAAGCTTCGGAGTTGGTGCAGCGGATCACCACCGGCGGCAAGCTGCCCATGTTCACCAGCTGCTCGCCCGGCTGGATCAAGTTCATGGAGACGTTCTACCCGGACATGCTGCCGCATCTGTCGACGTGCAAGAGCCCGCAGCAGATGTTGGGAGCAATCGTCAAGAGCTACTTCGCCGAGCGCGAGGGCGTCGACAAGACGAAGATCGTCAGCGTCTCCATCATGCCCTGCACGGCCAAGAAGTTCGAAGCGGGACGCCCCGAGATGGGCAAGGACTACGTCCCCGACGTGGACTATGTGCTGACCACGCGTGAGGCGGCGCAATTGTTGCGCATGAGCGGCGTCGGCATGCTGGGTATCCAGCCCGAAGCTGCCGACACTCCCTTCGGCGAGCGCTCGACCGCCGGCAAGATCTTCGGCGCCTCGGGCGGCGTGATGGAGGCCGCGATCCGCACCGCACACTTCATGCTCACCGGCAAGGAGTTGCCCGGCCTGGACATTCAGCCGCTGCGTGGCCTCGACGGAGCCAAGGAGCTCAAGACCACGCTGGCGGGCGTCGAGGTAGGCGCGGCCGTGGTCAGCGGCCTGGGCAACGCGCGCAACTTGGTCGAGCAAATTCGCGCCGGGCGCAGCGACCTGCACTTCATCGAGGTCATGACCTGTCCGGGTGGCTGCATCAACGGCGGAGGCCAACCGTTGCACTCCAACAAGCAGGCCGTCCTCGCGCGCATGCAAAAGCTCTACAAGCTCGACAAGGACAGCCCCATGCGTGTCAGTCACGACAACAAGTCGGTCAAGCGTCTATACGAGGAGTTCTTGGGCGCGCCGCTCGGCGAGAAGAGCCACCACCTGCTGCACACCCACTACACGGCGAGAGAGGTACTGGTGTAACCATGAATGCGAGCAAGACGATTCTCATTGTCGACGACGACCCCGACATCCTCGAGCAGTACGACCTGCTGCTTTCGGCCGAGGGGCACAAGGTGGTGCAGGCCAGCAGCCTGGCCGAGGCGGAGGAGACGATTCTGACCGTGCGGCCCGACCTTGCCATCCTGGACCTCATGATGGACGTGGCGGACGCCGGCTTCGTGCTGTGCAACCAGTTGAAGCGTATGTACGCGGATCTGCCGGTCATCATCGTCTCGAATGTCACGCCGGTGACCGGCCTCGAATTCAATCCGCGCAACAGCGAAGAGCATTCCTGGGTGCGCGCGGATCTGATGCTGAACAAGCCGGTGGTTGCCGAACGCCTGCGCACCGAGGTTCGGCGATTATTGCGCCAGCCGCTGCCCGCCGCCGCGGCCAACCCCTGAGGACTCCGTGCGGCGCGGGTGACACGAATCGAAAGCAAGGTTGGGTGCGGCCATGACCAGCACGCAGACTCGATGCTTCACCAAGACCGTCAAGGATCGCTGCCATGTCTGCTACACCTGTGTGCGGGGCTGTCCGGCCAAGGCCATACGCATCCTCGACCGCCAGGCCGAAATCGTCGAGGATCGCTGCATCGGCTGCGGCAACTGCGTGCGGGTCTGCGGGCGAGGGGCCAAGAAGGTGGTCAACACGGTGCCGGATGTCGAGGCGCTGCTCGCCACCGGCCAGCGTGTGGCTGCGCTGGTCGCGCCGAGTTTTCCCGCCGAGTTCTTCGACCTCGAAGGGCCATCCGAGGCGCGCGCGTTGGCCGGGATGCTGCGACGCCTGGGTTTCGCCCTCGTCACCGAGGTCGGCTTCGGCGCGGATCTGGTCGCGAACCGCTACCACCAGTTACTCGACTCGCTTGCCCCTGGCCAGCGCTACATCGCAACGACCTGCCCCGCCGTGGTCGGCTACGTCGAGCGCTACTGGCCAACGCTCATCGATCGGCTGGCTCCCGTGGTTTCGCCCATGGTGGCCATGGCCCGCGTGTTGCACCAAATGCACGGCAAGGACCTTCGCACTGTGTTCGTCGGTCCATGCTTGGCCAAGAAGGTCGAGGCCATCCAGTCCGAGCTTGCGGGGGAGATCGACGCGGTCATCACCTTCGCCGAGCTACGCACGATGCTTCAGGCGCACGGCATCGATGCAGGCAATACCGAGCACAGCGACTTCGATCCGCCCCGACCCGGGTCGGGCACCCTCTTTCCGCTCAACCGCGGTCTGTTCCAGGCGGCGGGTATCAGTGAGGATCTGGCGAGCACCGAGGCAGTCGCGGCCCACGGCGGCCCCGCGTCGTTCGTCAACGCGGTCGAGGAATTCGCCGGCGGCGACGTCGATTTCGGGTTGGTCGAGATGTTGTGCTGCAACGGCTGCATCTCCGGCCCGGGCATGACCACCCAGGAAAAGACCTTTCGCCGCCGCGCCCGCGTGGCGAAGTACGCCAACGAGATCAAGCAAGAGACCGACCAGAGGGCCTGGCAGCGCGACTTGGACCGCTTCGCCAGCCTCGACCTCTCGCGCGGCTTTCACCCGTTCGACCAGCGCAGCGCCACGCCATCGGAGAGCGAGATCCGCCACATCCTGCGCAGCTTCGGCAAGGAGACTCCCGCCGACGAGCTCGACTGCAAGGCCTGCGGTTACACCACCTGCCGCGAGCACGCCATCGCCATCTACCGCGGACTCGCCGAGACGCAGATGTGCCTGCCCTACGTCATCGAGCGCTTCGACGATACCGTGCGCCAGCTTTCGGACTCGAACCGGCAACTGGAGAGCACCCAGGAGCAGCTCATGCACTCCGAGCGTCTGGCCAGCATGGGACAGCTCGCGGCAGGGGTGGCCCACGAGCTCAACAATCCCCTCGGCGTGGTGCTGCTCTACGCGCACCTGCTGCGCGACGAGGCCAGCGATGATTCCGAGATGCGCAAGGACCTGTCCCTCATCAGCGAACAAGCCGCGCGCTGCAAGCGCATCGTCTCGGATCTCCTGGACTTCGCCCGGGAGAACAAGCTGCTGCTCGAACCCATCCGCGTGGACGAGCTCGTCAAGCGCAGCCTCGCCGGGGTGCTCCTGCCACCCTCGGTGGAAATCTCCCTGGATCTGCACCACACCCTGGCCGCCTGCGAGGTCGATCCGGCGCAAATGATCCAGGTTCTCACCAACCTATACAGCAATGCCGCCGCGGCCATGCCCGACGGCGGGACGCTGACCATCGCGACGCGCGAGGAAGGCGAGCGCCTGATCATCAGCGTGCACGACACGGGAACCGGCATCCCGCCCGAGAACATGAAGCACATCTTTCAGCCCTTCTTCACCACCAAACAGATGGGCAAGGGCACGGGGCTCGGCCTGGCCGTGGTGTACGGCATCGTCAAGATGCACAAGGGCGACATCAAGATCGAAACCAACGCCGACCCCAGCCATGGCCCGACCTGGACACGCTTCGAGGTCTCGGTGCCGCACAACCAGATGACGCAAGCACGCGAGGAAAGGATGGGCGGATGAGCGAACAGCTGCGCGTCCTGGTGGTCGACGACGAAGAGGGCATCCGTCTGGGCGTGGCTCGCGTGCTGGAACGCTTCGTCGCCAGCTTTCCCGACATCGCCGCGGAGATCAGCTACGAGGTCAAGACCGCCGCGACGGGCGAGGCCGCGGTCGAATGTTTGCGTGAGGCGACCCCCGACATCCTGCTGTTGGACCTCAAGCTGCCGGGCATCGGCGGGCTGGACGTGCTGCGGGAGGCGAGGGCGCTGGAGCCGCCGGTGCTCACCATCATGATCACGGCCTACGCCTCCGTGACCACCGCGGTCGAAGCCACGCGTGGTGGAACCTTCGACTTCCTGCCCAAGCCCTTCACCCCCAACGAGATCAAGGCGGTGGTTCGACGGGCGACCCGCGATCTCATCCTGAGCCGCCAGGCCCAGAAGCTCGCGGCCGAACAGCGGCGAACGCGCTTCGAGCTCATCCGCGTTCTTGTACACGAGCTGAAGGCGCCCCTGGGTGCGGTGGAGGGCTACCTTTCTTCGATCCTCGACGGCGTGGTCAGCGACGAGGAGACCTTGCACCGGGTGGTGACGCGCTCGATCGCGCGCATCCAGGGCATGCGCCAGCTCATCATGGACCTCCTCGACGTGACCCGGCTGGAGGCGGGCATGAAGGCGCGCGTGTTCACCCAGGTCCAACTCGCCGAGCTGGCCCACGAATGCATGGAGGCCCTGCGGCCGCAGGCGGAGGCGAAGAAGCTCGTCATGGAGATTGGCGGTGCGCTCGATCTCTCGCTGGTGGCGGTGCGCGCCGAGATGGAGATCGTGCTCAACAACCTGCTCACCAACGCCATCAAGTACAACCGCGAAGGCGGCCAGGTCCATGTCACGCTGGGTAAGCACGACGACATGCTCGAGCTTGCGGTGCGCGACAGCGGTTTCGGGCTCACCCGCGCAGAGGCGGCCAAGCTGTTCAACGACTTCGTGCGCATCAAGAACGCCAAGACCCGGGGAATCGAGGGCTCGGGACTGGGCCTGGCCACCGTCAAGCGCATCGCCGGGCTGTACCACGGCGACGCGTCGGTTTCTTCCGAGCCGGACAAGGGCAGCACATTCACCGTCACCCTGCGATCGGAACCGCCCGAGAAGGTCGTGCAACCATGACAGACCACCGCATCGTCGGCATTCACATCACGGATCGCGCCACCTCTGCCGGTCGCGTGCAGGAGATCCTGAGCAAGTACGCCGGCAACATTCGCACGCGCCTCGGCCTGCACGATGTGCACGACCAGCAGGCGTCGCCCAACGCGCTCATCCTGCTCGAGGCCGTGGGCAACCACCAGGACATCGACGCGCTCTCCGACGAGCTTCGCCGCCTTCCCGGGATCCAGGTGCAGAGCATGTTTTTCTCTCATCCGGAGTAGCGCCATGTTGCCGCTGTCGCAGAAGCTGAGCCAACACGCCGAGGACTTCATCGACGACGTCCGGCTGGAGAGCCTGGCGAATCCCGCCGGCCTGGTCGACGTCGGACACTTTCGCGAGGTGGTGGCCAAGGCACTGGGCAAGCAGGCCCTGGAGGTCGAGGAAGCCGCCATCCTGGTGCGTACCCGCGATCCTCAGCTTCGCGAGGAGGTCTTCGCGGCCGCGCGCGAGCTCAAGCAGCGCGTGTACGGCAACCGCATCGTGCTCTTCGCGCCACTTTACATCGGCAATCTGTGCGTGAACGACTGCGCCTACTGCGGCTTCCGGCACAAGAACAAGGACGTCGTGCGCCGAACCTTGGGCATGGACGAGATCCGCGACCAGGTCACGGCCCTGGAGGCGCAAGGGCACAAGCGGCTCATCGTCGTGTTCGGCGAGCACCCGCGCTACGACGCGGATTTCATCGCCACATGCATCCGCGATATCTACGACGTTCGCAACGGCAACGGCGAAATTCGACGTGTCAACGTCAACGCGGCGCCGCTGGACCACAACGGCTTCCGCACCATCAAGGCGGCGGGCATCGGCACCTACCAGATCTTCATGGAGACCTACCACCACCCGACCTACGCACGCATGCACCCGTCGGGCACGCCCAAGGGCGACTACCTGTGGCGCCTGGACGGCCTTTCCCGAGCCTACGAATCCGGGCAGGACGACGTCGGCATCGGCGCGCTCTTCGGTCTGGCCGACTGGCGCTTCGACGTCCTGGCGCTGGTCAGCCACGCGGTCTACCTGAGTCGGCGCTACGGCTGTGGCCCGCACACCATCAGCTTTCCCCGCCTGCGTCCGGCCTCGGGCGTGGCCATGGACGAAAGCAACCTGGTCAGCGACGACGACTTCAAATACCTCATCGCTGTCTTGCGTCTGGCGGTGCCCTACACCGGCTTGATTCTCACGGCCCGCGAAACCGCCGAGCTGCGCCGGGCCGCCATGGAGTTGGGCGTCTCGCAGATCGACGCCGGCTCGCGCATCGAGCTGGGCGGTTACACCGAGCAGACCTGCGGCCAGCGCATGGAGCGCGAACAGTTCAGTCTGGGCGACACCCGATCGCTCGACCTGGTCATTCGCGAGCTTACCCTGCAAGGCCACGTGCCCAGCTTCTGCACCGCCTGTTATCGCCTGGGCCGCACCGGTGAGCACTTCATGGAATTCGCCGTCCCTGGCTTCATCAAGCGCTTCTGCACGCCGAACGCCCTGACCACTTTCATGGAGTACCTGGTCGACTATGGCAGCACGGAGACAAGGGCTGCCGGTCTGGCGCAAATCCAGGCCGAGGTGGACAAGCTCGATGACTCGCCCGTGAAGGAGAAGCTGCTCGATCGGCTGGCCCGCATCCGGAACACGGGAGAGCGAGACATGGTTTTTTAGCGTTATGATCGAGAGCCACCATGGAAGGCAAGAGGGACAGCCCGCCCCCGGTACGCACGGAACGCGATCTCCTCGGCGAACGCGAGGTGCCCGCGAATGCGCTGTGGGGCATTCACACCTTGCGTGCGCTGGAAAACTTTCCCCTGTCCGGCCGCCGTGTCGCCCCCGCGCTCGTCCACGCCTTTGGCCTGGTCAAGCAGGCGTGCGCCCGCGCCAACCGTGAGCTGGGCAGCCTGCCGGACGACAAGGCCTCGGCCGTCGAGGCCGCGGCCGCGGAAATGGCCAGGGGCGAGCTCGACGAGCACGTCGTGGTCGACGCCCTCCAGGGTGGGGCCGGCACGTCGCTCAACATGAACGTGAACGAGGTCCTGGCCAATCGCGCGCTCGTCTTGCTCGGCCGTCAGCCGGGAGAGTATTCCGTCGTCAATCCCCTGGACCACGTCAACCTTCACCAATCCACCAACGACACATACCCTACGGCGCTCAAGGTGGCGGCCATCGGCGGGCTTCGTGGATTGGACAAGGCGGTCGTGGAGTTGCAGGAGGCCTTTCAGATCAAGGAGCGGGAATTCGCC
>Ga0210133_1000680_pt1 | contig 11110 bp, 4 predicted proteins | sample Joice_ThreeSqC_D_2_FD_184874 | JGI IMG/M metagenome (GOLD analysis project Ga0210133, IMG submission 184874) | Wetland microbial communities from San Francisco Bay, California, USA, that impact long-term carbon sequestration - Joice_ThreeSqC_D1... | ecosystem: Environmental > Aquatic > Marine >...
GGTAAATCTGAAGCTATCGTCCGGCTCTGCGCGATAGCTGAGATCCAGACAACGAACGCCTCCCATTTGCCTCGGTTGGAGCCGAAGGTGCTCGTCGAGCGGCCACGTTCTCGACACGGCACCACTTTGGTCCACCGCGAGCAGGCGCCGGGAAGTCAGCACCAACGTGGTCTCCACGAACCGGTGCTGGTGATCGAGGTCGCACCGCAGCAATGACACGATCTGCTCGTCTGGGGCGAGCTCAGCGTGAACCGAGTCGGCGAGCGAATCCGCTACGGTTGGGACTGGACGAGACATCTGGGTACCCTCGGCCTGGGCGGCGGGGGGACCCTTGGTAGCCTCGAGCCGGTCTGGTTACCAGCGGCGCGACGGCTCCAATACCCTGTGGGCCCCACCCTGCTCCCTAGCCACCGCTCCGCCCTCGAATGGATAACTCGTCGAAATTCTTGGTGTTAGTGTATCTTCTGCCGTGGCTACCCCCTGGGCAGAGCAGCGTCTTTGCACTCGGTGTGAATAGTTTCTCGGGCTGGCGCGTCTCGAAACGAAGGAGCACACTCGCGCGCGAGTCCCGAGACCCCGTCGTTCCGCCGGCCCCCGGCTCGGGAACCAACATATGGAAATACTAAGAGTTCTGGTGTTATCCGGCCCGAACATCTGGGCGAACTTCCCGGTTCTCGAGGCTACGGTCGACATTGGTCGTTTCGAAGACCACCCGTCCAACACTCTGGCGGGCTTCAACGAGCGGTTGGTCGCTTGGCTACCCACACTCGCCGAGCATCACTGCAGCGTGGGCGCCCCCGGAGGATTTCTAGAGCGCCTCCGCGACGGTACCTATTTTGGTCATATCCTGGAGCACGTGACCATCGAGCTGCAGTCCCTCGCTGGGGCTCCGGTCGAGTTCGGACGTGCCCGCGAAACCTCGCGTCGGGGTGTCTACCGAGTGGTGGTCGAGTACGAATCCGAAGCGCTGGGGCGCGCCGCCCTGGAGGTGGGCCGCCAGCTTCTGCTCGCAGCGGCGTACAATGAGCCTCTGGACCTGGAGGCACAACTCGGGTCGTTGCGTGAAATCGGGGAGCGGACGCTGCTCGGTCCAGGAACACGGTCCATCGTCAACGCGGCCAAAAGTCGTGGAATTGCGGCGCTGCGCCTCAACGATCGCAATTTGGTGCAGCTGGGCACCGGGATCCATCAACGTCGTATCTGGACCGCCGAAACTGATGCCACTAGTTCGGTCGCCGAAGCCATTGCCCAGGACAAGCAGCTTACCCGCTGCCTGCTGCGGCAAGTTGGCGTTCCGGTCCCGGAAGGAAGAACCGTAAGCGACGCCGAAGACGCTTGGGCAGCAGCGCAGGAAATCGGAGTGCCGGTGGTAGTCAAGCCGCGTAGCGCCAACCATGGCCGCGGCGTCTCCATCGAACTTTCCGATCGCGATAGCGTTCTTTGCGCGCACGAGATTGCCGCCGCCGAAGGGGCGGGTGTCGTTGTTGAGCGCTACGTACGCGGACTTCAGCACCGAGTACTCGTGGTCAACCGAAAGGTCGTCGCGGCTGCGAGGGGCGACGCCGAATTGGTCACAGGCGACGGTGTGCACTCGATCGAGGAGCTGGTGGCAATGGAGAACGGCGAGCCGCTGCGCGGTGAGTCGGACCAGCTTCCGCTCGGCCCCTTGGTGCTCGACGACATCGCGCTCGAGATGATGGAGCGCCAGGGACACACTCGGACCAGCGTCCCCGATAGCGGTCGGCGCGTGGTCCTTCACCTCAATGGCGACTTGACCGCGGACGTGACCGATGCCGTTCACCCGATGGTTGCATCTCGGTGCGTCTTGGCCGCCGAGACCGTCGGTTTGGACATCGCGGGCGTCGACGTGGTAGCCGAAGACATTGGGCGGCCCCTGGAAGCGCAGGGTGGCGCCGTGGTGGAAGTCAATGCGAGCCCGGCTCTACTGATGCACATCCGGCCGGTCTCGGGTCCACCGAGGCCGGTTGGCGACGCAATCGTCGATGCCCTGTTTCCCCAGGGCAAACCCGCTCGAATCCCGATCATCGCGGTGAGCGGGACCACCGGCCGCGCCGGTACGGTCGAGCTGTTGAAGGTGTTGCTCGAGGCCTCGAGGCGCAGCTACGCCGTGGCAAGCTCCCGCGGACTGTTCCTGCGGGAACGCAGGATCGCCGAGGGCGACCGTACGGACGCCTTCTCCGCTCGGCGCATCCTGCTGAGCCCCTTCGCAGAAGGAGCCATTTTCGAGGTCGACCCTCAGGGGGTCCTGGAGTCGGGTCTCGGTTTCCATCAATGCGACGTCGCGGTCATCACCAGCCTCAGATCGGCAAGCGCGCGGCACTCGCGAGTTGGCGATCGCGACCGGGAAATAAAGGCGGTTCGGGCTCCGCTGGACGTGGTGCTCCCCAATGGGACCGGAGTGCTCTGCGCCGACGATCCCGAAGTGTGCGAGTTATCGCGCTACAACCGGGGGCGGCTGGTGTATTTCGGACAGTCCCTGGACAACCCGTTGCTTCGCGCGCATCTCGACCAACAGGGCGCAGCCGTGAGCATCGAGCGAGGGCAGCTGGTCATTGCCAGCGGCGGCCATATCCGTCCGCTCTGCGCGGTTGACGGGATCACGAAGCGGCATCGGCATCGACGCGGCTTTCGGCTGCTCACAGCTCTATCCGCGGTTGCCGCCGCATGGGCGTTCGGCCTCAACGAGGATGTTCTCTCGAGCGCCCTCGCGGCCCCGGAAAGTACGCGCGAATTGCTGGCTCCCAGCGTCCCCGAGCGGCGCAGCTCCCCGGAGCTCAGCAGCACGGTGCGCCCCTGACGGAGAGCGCCTATGTCACTGAACCTGCACTCCTTGCGGGCGTTGCGTGGGCCGAACCGGTGGGCGGACGTCGCCATGATCGAGCTGAGGGTTGGATGGCGTCAAGCGGGCCCGGACGAGGTGGACGAACGATTGCTCGAGCTAGTCAGTGAACTGGCGGAGCGGGGCGTCGACGCCGAGCGGGACCGGCCAGTTCCCGGCGGCTGTACGGATGTCAGCGCCTGGCTTTTGGCTCGAGTCATTGCGGCTCTGCAATCGACTACCGGCGTAGGCGTTGACCGCATGGCAATCGGGGCAACCCGCGATCGGCTGATACGCCGGATCGCGGTCGAATATCACGAGGAAGCGGTGGCGCGAGCTGCGGTTCACCTGGCCTTGGATTGGGTAGACCACCCCGCGACGGTCAAGCTCGATCTTGCACGACGGCTCGAAGAGCTCGAAGGGCTCAGTCTTCGACGACAGCTGGGCCCGAGCACACAGGCGATTGTCGATGCCGCCCGGCGACGCCGGATTTACGCGTGCCGGCTCAACGAAGGCAATCTCGTCCAGCTCGGTCAGGGCGCGCGGCTTCGACGCATCTGGGCATCGGAGACTTCCGCCTGCGGGGCGATCGCCGAGACCATTGCGCAAGACAAGGAGTTGACCAAGACGTTACTTTCGGCTGCGGGGATTCCGGTGCCGAGCGGTCTTGTCGTGTCCCACGCGTCGGCAGCATGGTCGGCAGCACTCGAGGTGGGGCTCCCGGTGGTAGTCAAGCCGCGCGACGGCAACCAAGGTCGCGGAGTTTCCGTCAATCTCGACACTCGTTCCGCTGTGATCACGGCCTGCGAACGGGCATTGACCGAGGGAGACGAAGCGCTGGTGGAGCATTACATTGCCGGTGATGATCATCGACTGCTGGTTGTCGGCAATCGGCTGATAGCAGCGGCGCGGCGTGAACCTCCGTGCATCGTAGGGGACGGCGAGCATACGGTTTTCGAGCTGGTGGCAATCGCCAACGAAGATCCTCGCCGCGGGGAAGACCACGCCACCGTGCTCAGCAAGCTGCTCCTTGACGATCTGGCCCGCGAAGTACTGACTGAGCAGCACCTCGGTCCCGACGACATTCCCCTGCCGGGCCAGGTCGTGCGCCTGCGCCACAACGCAAACCTAAGCACCGGAGGGAGCGCGGTCGATGTAACTGACGAAGTCCACCCCGAAGTGGCCGCAAGGGCCGTCGAGGCCGCGCGCATCGTCGGCCTCGACGTTTCCGGGATCGACATCGTAGCTTCCGACATCACCCGTCCACTGGAGGTTTCGGGCGGGGCCGTCGTGGAAGTCAATGCGGCGCCGGGGCTCCGCATGCATCTGTCGCCGTCGATTGGACGCCCGCGGGACGTCGGAGCGGCGATCATCGATAGCCTGTTCCCCAATGGGGATGACGGTCGGATTCCGATCGTCGCCGTAACCGGAACCAATGGTAAGACGACGACCGTACGCTGCATCGCAAATCTGCTACGTAACGGGGGACGCCGCGTGGGCCTGGCCACGACCGAAGGAATTTTCGTCGACGACGACCTCGTCGATAGCGGTGATTGCAGTGGCCCCAATAGCGCCCGCGCCGTACTGGCCCACCCGGAGGTCGAGGCAGCGGTGCTCGAGACCGCGCGCGGTGGCATCTTGCGCGAGGGGCTGGGTTTCGATTGGTGTGACGTGGCCGTCGTTACCAACATTGGCGCCGGCGACCACTTGGGGTTGAGCGACGTCGAGACGGTGCGAGAGCTAGTCGATGTCAAGAGCACGGTACTGCGGCGTCTGATGCCCGGAGGAGTCGCGGTGCTCAACGCCGAGGATCCCTTGGTGGTAGACCTTGCCGCGACCTGTCGCGGGAGCGTCATCTACTTTGCTCGGCACGCCGATGCTCCGGCTCTGGTGGAGCACCTGAGCTCGGGGGGCCAGGCGATTTATTGCGACGAAGGGACCATTTGGATGGCTGAAGGGCGGCGACGGCGGCCGCTCGCACTGGCCGCGGAGCTTCCGTCGACTCACGGCGCGCGCGTCGGCTTCCAGTTGCAGAACTTGATGGCCGCGGCAGCGGCCGGCTGGGCCCTTCGAGTACCGGATGCGGTTCTACGCCAGGGGCTTTTGTCATTCTCGGGCGCGTCGGTGGTGGCTCCAGCTCGCTTCGAGGTGGTGGAGCATCAGGGACGAACGTTCATCTTCGACTACGGACACAACGCGGACGCGCTTCGTGCCCTGGTCGAGGCGGTCGATTGCTGGCCGAGTCTGCACCGTAGCATCGTCTACACCGCGGCTGGAGACCGCCGTGACGAAGACATTCTCGAACAGGCGAGGATCATCGGCGACCATTTCGACCGTGTCTATTTGTACGAAGACCAGTGTCGAAGGGGGCGTAGCGAGGGCGCGGTCGTCGGGCTGATGAGGGAGGGGCTGGCGCTCGCTGGACGGGTCCGGCAAGTCATCCATGGCAGCGGTGAGCGAGCGGTCATCGAGCAAGCTCTCGGGGATACTGCCCCCGGCGAGCTCCTGCTATGTCAGGTCGACCAAGTCGCGTCTGCCCTCGGTTGGATCGACGATTGGCTCGTTGCCCATGGTGGGGCGAGACTCCGACCGCGTGCCGCCTAGGACGGCACTCACTGAAACTCGATGCGCCAACGCACGTCGGCTCCTAGGTTTCCGAGCTGTGAGCTCGAAATGTCGTTGACGTTGTCGTAGCTGCCCTCGACGCTGAGTTGTGGGTTGAGGCGCCACTCGACGTTCGAGCGAACCTCGCGTGTCTCGGCAACCCCGCTGGTAATGCTCGCCCGGATACGCTCGGCCAGACGCTTGCCAATGGTAACGGTTGGCTCGGTGCGACCGGTACGGGAGGAATAGGCGCTGCCGAAGCGAAAGTCGTCGATGAGAGGCAGTGTCTCTGTTACGGCCCGGTCGGCCCCGCTCAACGTCCCTAGGGCCTCGAGAGCAACGCTCGAGCCGACGCTCGCACTCTGCGATTGGTCGAGCTCGGCCCGGGTGACACCGACGGTAAGCAGAAGGAAGATGTCGTCCTGAGACAGGGCGGGATCGCTGGTCAGATCGATGCGAAGCTGATCGGCGTCACCGTGGGCGTGCATGGTTATTCTCCAGCGGCCACCGGTCGCGCTGTTGGTCCCACTCCCGGTAGCGGTTTCCGGCGCTCCCGACGCCGCTGCCGAGGCCTGAGTCGAGTAGCGATGGTAGTCGGTCACTGCTACGACGTCGACACGCGGTGCGATGCGATTGGCCTCGTTGAAGGTGATGGTCCCTTCCCTGATCTCGAATACATTCTGACGAAGTTGAATGCGACCACCCGGGACTGCACGCACCGTACCGCGCAGACCGAATTGCTGGTTGGTTCCGGTGAGCTCAAGGCCCGAGCGATCGAACTGCATCTCGGCTTCGACCAGACCATTCTTGATGCGGAGCGGCCCCTTGGATTTGAGTACCAGGTCGAATTCAACGAGATCGTCCGAGGGATCGTAGCTCTTGACTTCACTGCGTTTTCCGCGTTGAGCCAAATGTGCGACGTCCGCGGTCATGGTGACTGGCCGCGTGTAGCGGAGACCGTCCAAGTCGATATCGCCCGTGATCCTAGGTCGGATCGGACTCGCATCGGGATCGATCGTGGTCTCCAGGTTCGCGTCCAACGTCCCCTCGATGCCCGACGAAGGAGGCACGGTGACCCCGCGAGCCCGCAGCGAGAGGCGCACCATTCCCAAGTCGAAGCCCGACAGAGGCGCGCTGCCCCTCAGAGTCAGAGTTCCTGAGCCAAGTCGGGCCGAACCCTTCTGCACGCGCACTTCATTGTCGGTGACTTGGAGGTGCAGAGCAACGTCGGACAAGGGAAGGTCCACCCCGCTCCACGATAGCTCGCCATGTTCGACACTCAGAGCACCCCGCATCTTCGGGTGAGCAAGCTGACCGGAAAGCTCCAGACGACCGATGAGCTGACCTCCGAGCCGCTCCGCTTTCGGTAGCAGTGGCTTGAGGCGGGCAAGATCGATGGGATGCAGCGCCACCGCAGCGTTGACGGTAGGTTGCCGACCGAGATTGACGACGACACCACTGGCGTCCAGAGTGCCTCGCAATCCACGCCCCTTCGCCACGTCGATCTGCATCAGCGGCACCTGCATACGCCGACCGGCAATCACGATTGGACCGGCCGCCGGAGAGATGGTAGCGGCCAGATTCCCCTGTTCGATGTCGATCTGACCAATCTCGAGTGCGGCTCGGGCTTGGCTGGGGCTGTCAAGAGGCAGATCTTCCAGCGTCAACACGCCATTGAGACGACCGCGGACGGATTGCTCCGGTCGTATTCCCGGCGGAAGCGCCTCGGCAATGGACCCAATGTCCAGACCTTTGGCTTCAATGGTGCCGCGCGCGTGCTTGTGACGTTGCCGACTGATATCGAGCGATCTGAGCTTGAGCTGGCCGCCGAAGAGTTGACCGGTGACATGAAAGACACCCAGGGATTGGTCGGCCTGGTATTTTGCCGCGTCGAAGGGGCCGGGAATCGGTTGTCCGCATCGGGTGGTACCGACGGAATCGAGGCTTCGCGGTGCGGGCTCGAGACGCACGGTCAGCTCGGATCCGGGAAACTGCGAGGTACCGATTCGAACCGGGGTAATGGCGACGTGGACCTTGGCCGACAATGCGTCGAGGGTACCGCCCACCTCTGCCTCTCCGGACACTTCACCGTCGAGAATGGAACCATACGCCCCAAGACCATCGAGCCGTCCAACCGGAATTGCGGTTCCCACTAGCTGACCAGTCAGCTTGGCGCCGGGCCGAACCTGAAACGAGCCTAGAAGCGCACCGGAACCCTTGCGCAGGGTCACGGACGGCACGTCCAACGATACACCCAAAAAGCCGGCTCGCTGGTCCGACCAGGTAAAGTTCACCGAGGCGTCGGCACTGTCGTAGCGTTCTCCAAATAGCTCGGCGCGATTCATGGCAAGCTCCGCGGTTACGTCCAGCCATCCATCGCCGCACCGATCCTTCGCCCCTCCGAGGACGTAATGCACGTCTGCGTTGACCCGCCCAGCTCCGAACAGCTCGGCGTAACGCGGATCGTCTTGGAGGTGCCACATCGAAAGAAAATCGCGAACGTCGAAGTACGAGCTTTCGGCATGTGCACTTGCGACGAGCGTGGCCGCCTGATCGAAGTCGAGCCGAGCAGTGGAAAGCGTGTATACGCTCTTGCCCTTCTTCGCTTGGACATCGGTTAGGTCCAACTTCAGGGGACGGAATCTAACCTTGGCCGATGCGATATCGCCCAGCGGGAAGCCTCCAAAGACAAACTGGTCGATCGCTAGCGTTCCGGTCAGCAGCGGGTCACTGGCGTCGCCAGCCATACGAAGGTTCACGCGCGATCGGCCCGCCATCGGAATGTTGATCAGAGGACTGACGTCGGCGAGATCGATAACGCTATCCTTGGCAATCTCGATGTCGAGCTCGTTGGAAAACCCAATGGATACGAGGGGCGTTAGCAATTGGCTATGGCCAAAAGAAGCAACGGTATCTTTGAATTGGACGCTCGTTGGCGTTACCGCCAAGGTGCCACGGACCGTTGCTTCGCTGACACCAATCATTCGGCGACGGGAGGGGGCGTCGAAGGCTCGATCGAATACTTCGAATCCTCGCGTCGTAGCGACGAGGCGGCCCTCCAACTCCGGCAAGCCGAGCTGGCCCTTCAGGTTGCTCACCGTAGTGTCGGTGAGGTTCCAGGCCACGACGGTCTTGTTCGTCACCCCTAGATCGCGCATCAGGCCCGGAAAATCCAGACCGTGAGTCTCGAGACTGTTGGCTCGAAACGGCACGTTGGGATCCGTGGGGTTGATCTGCACATCGACCAAACGGGTTGTGCCATTTCCAAAGCCTATGTCGGCGCGCGGGATCCGAACGACGTCCTTGTCAACGGCCAATTCGAGGTCGAGCTTCTGGGCCACGCGATATCGCCCGAGCGCAATCCCCGAGCCGCGAACTCGTCCCCGAACGTTGGGCAGACGTGTGGACCCGTCCCAGCTAACGTCGGCGTTGAGCCCGATCCACCCGCCGAGGGGCAGAAAGCGCAGGAATCGATTGGCCAGCGCGACGGGCACGCGAACCAGGAGCTGACCGGTGACCTTCGGGGAGTGGCCGCTCCAGTTCACCGATGTCTGGGACGCTCGCAAGGCAACTTGCTCCAAATTGTCTTCACTATCGAGGAGGCCACAATTAGGGCGAGTTCCCGGACGCGGGTCGAGATCGGCACGACCGAGCAACGACAGGCGACGCAGTAGTGCCCCGCTCTTGTCCACGTGCGCTCGAACGTCCAACTCGCAGATCCGATCCTCGTCGTGAGCGTCTACGGATTCGGTATCGCCGCGAAAGTGGTGGACCTCGTGGTGGGTGATCGATGCTTGTGCACTTCGCGCGTAGATTTCGAAGGTTGGCCCTCTTTGCGCCAACACGTCCAAATCCACTGCGTCGGTCTGCACGCGGTATCCGTCCACAGAAAGATCGACGCGCGCAGCCGTGACTGCCAGGACCGAAAAGGGAGGCCGCTCGCCGCGATCCCGCATCTTGGCGTCAGTCTTGGGAAGGCGGTAAGCAACGTTCGAGATACGCCCATGCTCAAGAACCAATTTGACCTGGGGACGCTCTATCTCCACCTCGCCGACGTCTGTATGTCCGGCAAGCAACGAGAACAGCCGAGGCAGAACGTCAATCCGCGGTACCCGCAAAGCCGGCTCTCCGCCCAATTTCGAGGGCACCACCAAGTCTTCGATGCGCACCTTGAGAGGCCAAAGCGATACTGCGGCACGAAATCGAGCCTCTAGGCCCAGCTCGGACTTCAACAGACCCAGGGTCTGTACCTGTGCCCAGGCGCGGACCGGCTCGGTCCGAATGATCAGTCCAGCGAGCAGGGGCAAAGCTCCCACCAATCCGAACAGGACGCAGATCACCTGAGCCGTTAGGCGGCCCAGACGCCGCCTACGGCCCGAAGATCCGGATTGTTGGCCGGTTACCATGGGTGATCTCGACAGAAAGCCTATCTCGGGAGCTCCCAAGTGGCCCATGGATCGACGCAGCGCACCGCAAGGTCATTCCATTGGACGCGACCGAACCGTGGACGTGCTAAACGCCCGGCTCGGTGCCCCAAAGTCAGCCAACTGGCCAAAATACCAAGATGCCGCTGCGATCACCTCCATCTGCGGTCACGAAGGACCGTGTCATCGAGGCGCTCGACCGGGCCGTTCTCGCCGCAGAACGTGGCAGCTTCGACTCCGAGCTTCCAGAGCTCGCGCCGTCTGAAGTTGCCGTTGTGAGCGCTGGCGATATCCGCCCACGGCTCGACCAAGTACTGCTCGCCGAACATCCGGGCGAGGGTCTGGATGCCCTACTCGCCACCGGTTTGCTGCGGACGCTATTTCCGGAGGTAACGGCGATGGTTGGGTTCGGCGATGGCGAATGGCGCCACAAGGACGTCTGGCGCCATACCAAACAAGTCGTCGCCCAAGCCGCACCCCGAGTAGAAGTCCGTTGGGCAGCCCTATTTCACGATATCGGCAAGGTGAAGACTCGAAGCGTATCGCCCGACGGAGAGGTCCATTTCTTCGGGCACGCCGAGGTGGGCGCTCGGATGTTCGATCGGCTGGAGCGACGCATGCGGCTGTTCACCAGGGACAATTCGCTTCGTTCGACCATCCGATTCTTGATTTTGCACCACTTACGCGCCAGCCAATACGACGGCTCTTGGACGGACAGCGCGGTGCGACGCTTCGCCCGAGAAATCGGCGGAGAGTTGGACAATCTGCTGTGTCTGTCGCGTGCGGACATCACTACCAAACGGGCTGAGAAGCGACGTCGCGGGGTCGGGCTCATCAACGAGCTCTCGGCGCGAATCTCGGCGCTCGCAGCCCAGGATGCTCAGGTTCCACCGTTGCCCACCGGACTGGGCAACGCTCTGATGGAGCAGCTGGGTATCGGCCCCTCCCGGTTGATCGGCGACATCAAGCGTACATTGGAGGGCGTCATCGCCGAGGGACAGTTGGAGCCTCAGCGGGACTCCGCCTATTACGTGGAATATGTCCTGGCGCACCGAGACCGGCTGGGACTGCCTTAGTGACCGACCCAAGTGACCGACCCACGGGATCGCTCTCCGCCAAGATGCGTGCTGTTGCGAGCAAGCAAGGATCGAGGCTATGACCGAGTCATGGCAAAACTCGTGCTGATGGCAGGCGCATTGCCGCTGCTTGCTGTTGCTTGCTTCTCATCGAGTTCGGCGGCTAC
>Ga0210133_1000681_pt1 | contig 11080 bp, 8 predicted proteins | sample Joice_ThreeSqC_D_2_FD_184874 | JGI IMG/M metagenome (GOLD analysis project Ga0210133, IMG submission 184874) | Wetland microbial communities from San Francisco Bay, California, USA, that impact long-term carbon sequestration - Joice_ThreeSqC_D1... | ecosystem: Environmental > Aquatic > Marine >...
TTTGACGGAGCGACGGTAGGCCGTGGCCAAGGCATCGGCGTACTCGTTCCAACGATAGCCGTTGTGCGCAGCAATCCAGGCCACGGTCAGCTCCGGGCGAATCTTGAGCGCCGCGTAGATCTCTTGCACCAGCTCCAGATTCTTGATGGCTCCACCCTTGCGCTTCCAACCGCGCTGCTCCCATAAGGCAGCCCATTCGTTGAACGTGTTCACGCACAATCGGCTGTCCGTATACAGGGTGGCCGCTGTCCCCACCGGCACCAGGCTCACACCCGCCAACAAAGCCACCAGCTCCATTCGGTTGTTGGTGGTGTGAGGCTCGTCCCCGTATCGCTCGGCGACGATCCGATCCTCGGTAACGTACACCGCCCCCCAACCGCCGGGTCCAGGGTTGGGTTGGGCAGCACCGTCGGTGAACACGCCGGTTTTCGGTCCGTCCGTGTAGCGCCGGAGCACCTCGTCCACCGGGAGATCTTCCTCGTAGGTTCGGCTCCGGGCGGTCGGCGCAGGTTTGGGCGGTGCGGGCCGCACCAGTTCGCGACCATCGCGCTTCGCCTTGCAGGGCCGACACAGGCGCGGGATCCAACCGGGGTAGCGGTCCAGGGCGGCACTCGGCACATCGAAGGATTGGCCGCAAACCTGACAACTGAACGCTGGCATCGATCGCAAACTCAGCAGGCCGGCGTCCCGCGGTCAAGCTCGAGATTCGATCTCGAAGCGATCCGAAGAATCGTCCTTGCAACGTCGCCACACGCAATAGGTCGGTTCCTGCGATCGCCAAATGCCGATCGATGCTCAACGAGCGCATGGTTGCACGGCCTTGCGTGGTTGGCGGACGACGCAGCATCGGTAGCGGGCAACGCGAGCAAAGCCGGCGGCTGACGCGCGGGTGCCAGCCGGTAGAAATGGAGCCGGCCCCGCCCGAGGCTCACCGGCTCTCACGGCCTTGCAGCAGCGTTGTAGACCAGGGCAACCAGCTGATCGGGGTCGGCCCCGTGCCCGAAGTGATGAGGGCCGACGATACGGCCAGAGATCCCGAACCGCGCGAAACCCTTCAGGTCCACAATGGATCCAGAGAGGATTTCGGACCACGCGTCGCGTTGTCGAGAGGCACGCCCCTGGTCGTTGCGCCCAACGATGCCTAGACTGGGCCCCCAACGCGCCGTCGTACGGCGCCGGATCGTCGAACGAGTTCGCTAAGCGATGAATCCGTTGGCCCTTGCCATCTTGGCGCTTGCCGTCACACAGGCTCCCCCTGCTCGCTCTACATTTTCGCTCGAGCGCTTGCCCGAGTGCGGGGTGGACAAGCACGCTCCGAAGTGCGCGCTTGCTCCCCTTTGCAAAGATCCGGTCTTGAGTTGTCGTCCTCCACACTGGTCCGAATCGCTTCATACCTGGGTGCGCTACGAATCGCGCCCGGGCGCGCTCAAGCGATATCGCGCCATCGCCGAAGCCATTGCCGACACTGCCGAGCGCTTGGTCAACTGCAAGGGCTCGAACGATTCGTCGTGCGATGAGTTGGGCTGGCCCGACAACGCTCGCCAGTTGGCCATCGCAGCGCTGACCGTCGCGATTCACGAATCCTCGTTGCGTGAAGACGTCGAATCGGGCCGTTTGCGAGGGGCGTCGGGTGAGGCGTGTTTAGTGCAGGTAATGCCCAAACAGGCGCCACGCTACGCCAGCTGGCTGACCCCAGAGCAGCGTGACCAGATCGCCAAGCAACCAAAGGAACGTGAGGCGTTTGCGCAGACGCTGGTGGGCAGTACGCCCGAAGCTTTGCGGCGATGTTTCGAGATCGGCATGCGCATGTTGGCGCGATCTCGATTGGCTTGCAGCCGGGCGCCCAAGGGTTGGGACTACGGCATGTTCAGCATGTACGGTACCGGCACCAGCTGTTCGGCACCGGGCATCGCGACGTCGCGCCTGAACATGTACAGAAAGTTGTTGCAGACGGTGCCACGGCTTTCCGAGAAGGACGCGCGCACGCTGGGCATCGACCCCACACCCGCCAACAAGACGCCCAAGACGCCACCGGCTGCTCGATCCGACCGGACCTTGGCGGCAGTCGAGCGTCGCGGCCACGGTGCTTTGCCGACTCGTGCCTCACGCCGCGGTGAGCTCCGGCTGGTACCGAACCAGGGGCGCTCATGCCGCGACAATCGGACAGCTTTGACGCACTTGCCGTGGGGACCGGATCCGCCAACATGGTTGCTCGCAGCCTGACGCGCGGGCTGCCCCGCGTAGCTTTGCTAGTGGCGGGGTGCGGTTCTCTTTGTTTCGGCACCGGTTGCAAGAGTCAGCGTGCCTCATCGCCGGACTCGCCGCCGGCAGCGGTCGCCCTGCGGTCCGATTTGGATGCGGGGGCAGCGCACGCGGCAAGCCCGGCCGCGTCGGACCCATCTTTTGCTCCGGTTTCTGCAAGACCTGCGCCCTCGGCAAACGTCGCCTCCGATCCATCGGCGCCCCAAGCAATGTTGTGGGTTCCGGGAGGGACGTTCACCATGGGTTCGGATCAGCGGGGCGAACCCGACGAGCACCCGGCGCACGCAGTGACCGTCCGCGGCTATTGGTTGGATCGATGCGAGGTAACGGTTTCGGAGTATCTCGAGTGCGTCGAAGCCGAACGCTGCCCGATGTACCGCACCAACGCGGCCAGCAGCTCCAACGCCGGACCCGATGCTGATTTTCGGCATCCTCATCAACCCATCTCGGGGGTCTCGCACGACGATGCCGTTGCCTACTGTCGCTTTCGAGACAAGCGCCTTCCCAGCGAGGCCGAGTGGGAGCGGGCGGCGCGGGGTGACGATGCGCGCGTCTATCCCTGGGGCAACGACCCGCCGGATCCAGCTCGTCACGGGTGCTTTGGGCGCGCACTGGGCGCTCCCTCGGCGGTGACCTGCGACGTCGGCTCGTTTCCAGAGGGCAAGGGTCCGTACGGACACCTCGATCTCGGCGGCAACGTCTGGGAATGGACCGCAGATCTTTACGATCCGTTCGCGTATCTTCGCCCGACCGCGGCTCAGGGGATCCCCGGCGACTGCCAGGCCATTCTCGCAGCCCAGGAGCAGCTTCGCCGCGAGGGCAAGCAGGGTTTTACCGGCACCAATCCCATTCCGACTACCTGTGAGTATGTGCTTCGTGGGGGAGCCTTCAACTATCCAGGCCCGGGGCTTCGGGCGTCCAATCGTGTTCATCATCCCGGCAACTACCGCATCGTGATGGCCGGCTTTCGCTGCGCTCGCGACGGTAGCCCTGCACCGGACGGCGTCGCCCCGTGACCGGACCGTTGCTCGCCACCGACCAGCGCCTTCGAGCCCCAGCGGCAACGCGACCCTTTCACGTGGTGTTGGTCGAACCCGAGATTCCGCCGAACACCGGGAACATAGCGCGGCTGTGCGGGGCCACCGGCTGCCCCTTGCATCTGGTTGGGCCGCTCGGCTTTCGCATCGACGAGCATGCGGTGCGGCGGGCGGGACTCGACTACTGGCACTTGGTCGAGGTTCAGCCCCACACGACGCTCGCGGACTGCGAGCGGTACGTGGGCACACAAGCGACCGAAGCCCCCCACCAGGCCCGGAGTTGGCTACTGACGGGCAGAGCGCGACGCAGCATCTACGACGCACAATTTCGATTGGGAGACGCCCTGGTGTTCGGCCGTGAGAGCGTGGGCTTGCCCGAAGCTCTGCTGCTTGAGCGCGCAGACTGGGTGGTTGGCATTCCCACTCTGGGTCAGGTGCGCTCGCTGAATCTCGCCAACGCGGTCTCGATTGTCCTGTACGAGGCGTTGCGCCAAAATGGCCTGCTTCGAGTCTGAGGGCCGAGGCTTCGGAAACGTCAGGTCACCGCTTGAACAACTTGCCGAACAGGCCGCCGCCCGTAGAGTGGCTGGGTTTGTCGTCGGTCTTGGGGGGCTGTGTGCCCTGTCCGGCGCGTTGCTGCGCGTGATGGACGCGCCGCATCTCCCAAAGGCGAATCTCCCGCTGTGCGTCCACGTTGTGTGGGTTCCTTTCCACGATGATGCGGCAGTCAGCTACTGCCTCCTGCACCCGACCGACTCGTTTGAGGATCTGCATTCGGTAAGATCGAATCTTCTCGCTGTTGGGGTTGCCGAGCACGGCTTCGTTCAGCATGCGCAGCACCTCCGGAAGGTGTGCTTCGCTGTCTGGTTTGGACGCCTGAATCCAGGCGAACAGCGCCAGGTAGTCGGCCTGGTCGGGGTCGTCCTGCAACGCGCGCTGGGCCTCGAGCTCTGCCGCCGCCAACATGCGCTTTTTCATCAACACTTCGGCCTTCTGGAAGGCACTGGCGGCGTGCAGTACCCGCTGCACCTTTTCGGCTTCGTCCTCCTCCTGGTCGTCGGCACGCTGGCGATCGTATTGGCGGCGGCGTTCGGTATCGGTCAACACGTGCTGCGCCTCGGTCATCCGCGCGAACAACCGGGTAGCTTCCGAATGCAGGTCCGCCAGCTCCTTGGGGAGCCGATCGGGGTGATAGAGCTTGGCCAGCTGGAAATAGGTATTTTTGACGTTCGTTATCGAAGCTCCATGCTCCAGACCCAGCACCTCGTACAGGTCCTGCTCCGAGCACAGCCGGGTCCGCCGGACCAGATCGTCGCGCCGCTCGGCCAAGCTCGGATCGGGGTCTGCTTGGCGACGAGCTTCCGTGGGCGCGGTCCCACCAGCGTCGGCCGCATTCGAAGCTTGCGTCCTGGCTGGTTGGCGAGCGGCGGTGGGAGCTTGCGGCGGGGCAAGGGGGGGGGTCACGGCGAGCATGACGGGATGCGATGGCCGCAACGACTCTCGAGGCAAGATGAGACTCTCGGTTTCCCGAGCGCTCAACCCCAATCCGACCGGACGGGTGCCGGTCCCGAAATCCAGGTGACGCGTGATGGCGAGTAAGTACACCAGGCGTTCGACTAAATGAGGAGCCACTAGCCCCAAGCTGCCCAGGGTTTCGATCGATTGAGGCTTGGCCCGAAGCATCTGCATCATGGCCACCTCCGAGCGATCGAGCCCGAAGCGCTCCGGATCGCACTCGGCGTGTAGCCGAAGCGGGCGAGATCCGATCCGGTCGACGACAGCGGCCAAGGCAGCGGCGGTGGATTGATTGCGGACCAACCACCAAAGGACGACCAGAGGCGCCACGGGGGTCTTCCCACCGGGCCAACTCTTGAGATAGTCGACGCCCTGGTAAAGACCGAAGGCAGTCTCCGGCGGCAAGTTCCCCAGACGCACCAGCTTCTTGACCAGTTGACTGCGCAACGCGCGCGCCAGATCGTCTGAACTCAGTAGCGCCCTCTCGAGCAGCACCTGTCCGTGCAGGACATGTCGCGAGGCCGCCTGCTGGTAAGTCTCCTCGGCAGCTGCTGCGTCCAAACGACCTAGCTCGACCAAAAGGGCGCCCAAGCGAATCTCGGGCTCGGAAAGCCGCACCTTGGTGACTACTCCGTGCTCGAATACGATGGCGCTCTTGCGGCCGTCAGCAGTTTCCAGCACCAGCGTCCCGGTCTTGGTCTGATCCGCGACCGAAACCAGCAAGTGCGACAGGGGCGCTTGGCCGAGGGTGCCGGTGACGATTGGGGCATTTTCGCTCATCGGCACCAGTCATCGTAGCAGAACGGGGATGGCTACAACGACCGAGAACCTCGACGAGCTATTTATCCTCGTCCACATGTAGGGTAGTCGCGGCACAGCTGCGCTCGAAGGTCCGCGGCATGCCGGAAGGCGGGACTAGAGTGATGCGAACCGGCCGGTTCGGCTGACAACTGATCTCTCCGAGGTACGGCGTCTCTCCCACCAGAACACCGTCGACGCGAACCTCGGTGCGGTCCGGTGGAGTCCGGATCACCAAGTACATGTGCACCGGTTTGGGCACCTTTACGCTGTCGCTCGAAGACGCCGGTACCGCTTCGATGAATTCCCGAGGGAGGGGCACACTCGGGATGGCCAGCCGCCGGGCATCGGCCAATGAAACTGGCGAGGTTCTCAGGCTGGAAGAAGACGACACGTCGGGCCAAGGGGTGGTGGTTCGAGTCGACGTCGCCGGGACCGTTTCCACCTCGCCCTTCCACTTGGCTGAAGCTGCGCTCCGCTGATAGGCCGTCCACGCGAAGCGACCGGCCAAAACCAGACTCAGGACCAGGCCGACGCGGAGGCAAGCCCTCGCCACGGTCCGCAGGAGCGCGGATGGCTCGATCATCCGGCCACCCTGAGGACTTCCGTGAGTGATGTGTCCCCACCCCGGGCTCGACGCAAGCCGTCGTCGAGCAGCGATACCATTCCGTGGGCGAGGGCAAGCTGTCGCAATCGCTCCGGAGATTCTCGATCGTGCACCGCCTGCCTCAGCTCAGCGTCGATGACCAGCAGCTCGGCGATGGGCCCGCGGCCGACGTAGCCCTGGTTTTCGCAGAGGTCGCAACCCCGTGGCTCGAAAAAGGGGACATCGGGCAGCTCGATGCCGAGCCGGGCAAATCGGTCCAAAACCATGGGCTCGACCGGGCGTTGGCTGCGGCAGGCAGGACACAGCGTTCGGACCAGGCGCTGCGAGAGGCTGCCAATGGTGCTGCTGGCCAGCAGAAAGGGCTCGATATGCATGTCGACCAGGCGAGCAAACGGACCAACCGCGCTGTCGGCGTGAACGGTGGTCAGGATGAGATGTCCGGTCAGGGCAGCCTGCACGGCTATGTCGGCGGTCTCTGCGTCCCGGATCTCTCCCACCATCAGGACGTTGGGGTCCTGCCGAAGCACGCTGCGCAGGGTATTGGCAAACGTCATGCCGCTGCGCGCGTGCATCTGGGTTTGCGTAGCAAACGGCAGCTGTAGCTCGATCGGATCCTCGAGGGTGACCAGGGTGGTCATCTCTCCGCGGGTGGCGGTGATGTGGTCGAGCGCGGCGTAGAGCGTGGTGGTCTTGCCGCTGCCGACCGGTCCATTGACGAAGACCAGGCCCTGCGGGCGGGACAATAGATGATGGAGCCCCCCCGAAACTTCCGAGGAAAAACCCAGAGAATCGAGACTGGGTACCCCACGAGCGCCGCTGACCAGGCGCAAGACCGCGCGTTCGCCAGTTTCGGTCGGGAGCGTCGAGACGCGGGCTTCGATCGGGCGATCACCGATGACAGCCACCAGGCGTCCGTCCTGGGGCAAGCTGCGGACGTGCAGGTCCAGGCGGGCGAGAACCTTGATGCGATTGATGACCAGCGGACAGGTTCGGGCCGGCAGTGTATCGACCGCAACCAGAGTTCCGTGGACACGAAAGGTCAGAGACAAGCCCTCACGTAGAGGTGAGAAGTGGATGTCGCTGGCTTCGACGGCGACCGCTGCGCGCATCAGCTCGTGGACGATCGCGACGGCGTCCACGCGTTCTGCCGCGGCCAGGGGCACCAGGCGCTCACGGACTTGTTCGACCACCGCACGTACCGTAGAGGCGTCGAAGTCGGCCAAGGGGACTGTTCCGTGGGCTCGGCGCCGAGCCGCAAACCAGGCTCCCAGAAGCGAGACCAGACCGAGCACCAGCGTACCTGCGGTCAACCAGCACAGCAGGCGCCAAGGCCCGGGTGGAAACGCTGCCGTCAACAGGCCAAGCTCGAGATGCGCCGGACTGTGCATCAACCTCCTAGTCCGCGCGATCTGCGCGAGCCACCGCGTGAGGATATCAGAGAATCTCGCGGGCTCGCGAGGGTTATCTCCGGCGACGTGGGCGTGCTACCCGGGCCCCGAAGGGCGTTCAACGCGTCGGCAGCAAGATCCCGGCGAAGTCGGCTCCCCCGGCTGAGACTTCGATACAGTAACCGTCCGCCCGCTGCTTGCCCAGGGCAACTCCGGTGTCGGCCACGCAGGGCGTCGAAACACCGTTGACCGTGAGCGTACGCGGTCCCTGAAATTCCCAACACACGATCCGTGGATCGGTGAGCGTCGGGTAGTACGCACGGACCTCGTAGCACCCGGCAGCGGAGCCCAGAGGCTCGATTCGAAATCCGTCGGAATTCTCGGGCACGTTCTGGGGATTTTGGCAGATCCCGTCACAGGGTGAGATCAGACAAATCCCGTCGGTGCAGAAGTCGCCCGCTGGACAGGCATAGCCGCATTGTCCGCAGTTGCTGATGCTGGAGGAGAGGTCATAGCAGGCAGCTCCGCACAGGGTCTGACCATCGGGACAGCCGCAAATGCCGCCAATACAGAACTCGCCAGGGGCGCAGGTCCGATCGCAGGAGCCGCAATGGCTCGCGTCAGTCGTCAAGTCGGCACAGGTACCGCCGCAGTCCTGTTGTCCGGGGGCGCAGGTGCATTGCCCCTCGAGGCAAATCTGGTTGTTGATGCAGCTGGTCTCGCAGTCACCACAATGGGCCGGGTCGCTCGACAAGTCGGCGCAGGTACCGTCGCAGTCCTCCTGTTCCGGCGCGCAGGTGCATTGCCCCTCGAGGCAAATCTGGTTGTTGATGCAGCTGGTCTCGCAGTCGCCACAGTGCTCGACGCTGCTGTCGAGGTTCGCGCAGGTACCGTCGCAGTTCTTCTCGCCCTCGGGGCACACGCACTCCCCGAGGGTACACGTGCCCCCGTTGCAGGGTGCGCCGCAGGCCCCGCAGTTCTCGTTGCTGGTCAAGATGTTGACGCAGCGATCGTCGCATATGGTTTCATTCTCGGGGCACAGGCACTCCCCATCCTGACAGATGGCCCGGGGGACACAGGCGTGCCCACATACCCCGCAATTCTGGGTATTGACGAGCGTGTCCACACATTGGTCCGCGCACACGGTCTCGCCCTCCGGGCACAGGCACTCGCCGCTTTCGCAGGTGGCCCGCGGGGGACACTGATGGCCGCAGACGCCACAATGCTGGGTATTGGTAAGCGTGTCGACACATTGGCCCGAGCAGATGGTTTCTTCATCCGGACAGCTGCATTCCCCTGCCTCGCAGTCCGCTCGCGGAGGGCAAGCGTTGTAGCACTGGCCGCAGTGCAAGGCGCTGCTCGACATGTCGATGCACTGACCCAAGCAGATCTCCTGTTGGTCCGGGCAGAGGCACTTGCCGCCTTCGCAGCTGGCCAGCACCGGGCACTCGGTCGTGCAATCCCCGCAGTGGTCGGTGTCGGTCGATACGTCCGTACAGGCCGACCCACAGAGCAGCTGCCCCTCGTCACAGGGGTTTGTATCCGGCGCGCCTCCCAACCCGTCGGAGGCGCCCGCGGCTCCGCTGACCCCCGAGTTGCCGTCGCCCGCCATACCGGCACCGCCGGCCCCTTCGGAGTCGAAGAAGCCACCTTCCGCTGCGCCGCAGCTCACCATCAGGCCGATGATCAGCGCAGCGGCAAACCGTATTGGGGAGAGCCTCCCGTCCTTAGAACGTGGCATGGTCCGCTCGGCTAGGCGCTCGACGCGCTTCTCCTTCGCAGTTGTATTGGCACCACTGGTCGCCGGGCGTCAACCTCGATGAGGGGGCCTCATTCGGGGTCGCCTCTCAATTCTGGCGAGGATCGCGGCCAGCGCGCAGGGCGTCCCGCCAGCTCCGGGCGCGACGCCGCTCCTCGGTCGTCCCTATTCCCATGACGGCCAAATCGAGCTCTCGAAGCGCCCGCTCCCGAGCCCCCACGCCCAGGGCCGCTTCCGCGGCCAGGCGATGGGTCTCGACACCGAGCACGTCTGCATACACCGCTGCTTCAGACGCGGAAAGGGCCTCCTTTGGCCGATGAGCAGCCAGCAGGAGCTCGACGTGGCGGCGCTGTACGCGCGAATCGTTTTCATCGATAAGCGCCAGGGCAGCAACCAGCTCCAGTTCGCGCGGCTGATCGCCCCGCTGGTGTGCCAGCTCGGCGAGGCGCTCAAGCGGCGCAGCCTGGCTCGGATCGAAGCCATGGGCGGAATTCAGCGCCTCGAGCTCTTCGGCTGGCCGCGACAGAATGCGCGCCAGCAGAGCCAAGCGCATCCGGACCGCATATCCGTCGTTTCCCGACGCCAAAAGCAGGCGACAGAGCGCATGGGCCTCTTCGATCCGTCCCTGCTTCAGGGCCACGGTCGAACGAACCCAGAGCAGATCAGGAGCACCCTCGAGCCCCTTGGGGGCCTGGGCGAGCGTCGAGGCCGCCGCGCTCGGCCCCTGCACCTCGAGCTCGAAGAGTGCCAACCGCGCACGAGCCCGCGGATCACCGGGTGCCGCGACGACCGACCTCCGAGCGCGCTCCAGGGTGCCACGCTTGTCCACGGGGACGAACTGCCGGTCGAAGCGCTCGAGGCGCCGAGCCAGGCCGCCGCGAAAATTCCGGTCGAGCTGCTCGGCGGAAATGCCGAGGGCCTGCTGGATGACCGCACGGGTCCGTTTGCCCGACGCCCAGGCCAACAACATCCGACGCACTCCCGCGAAGCCCGCGCTGTCCACGATATGGCGCACCAAGTAGGTCGAGGCGACGTACGCCACCGCCAGATCCTCGGTGGATTCGGCGTGGGTGAATGCGCGATTCATCAACCAAGCCCGAGGCAAGGCATCGTCGCGCAACGCCTGGTACACGGATAGGTCCTGCTCTCGCGTCCATTCTGCGCAATGCAGCTGCGTCTCTACCTCCGCCAAACCCTCGGTGAACCACCTTGGCACACGGTACTGGGAGAGCTCCAGATGAAAGACGTGGCTCATCTCGTGCCACAGCGTCATGGCCAAATTGGAGGGCTCATCGACGGGCAGCAGACTGACGACGGTGCGCCCGAAACAGACCCCTTGCAAAAAGGTTCCGGGGGTGCCGCTGGTCCGAACGCCGAAGCTCTCCTTGTCCGTGTACAACTCCACGTGGACCGGCAGCGTCGGTTCGCCTTGGTAGCGATCTCGCATGTCCGCATAGGCGCCGTCCAGCCAAGCAGGTACGGTGCGCTGCAACAGCTTTGAAAACTCGCGTGGCACCTGTACCTCGAAGCGTGAGGTACTGAACGTGGTGTACTGCGTGTCGATGAGCTTGTCGTAAAGTAAGAGAGTATTTCGCACCCGACGGTCGAAGGGATCTCGCTCGAAGGCGGCTTGGAGCTCGCGTCGCCCCTCGGCTTGTTCCCCGGTGCGCAAAAGTTCGATGCCGAGCTGGGCATGGGAGCGCCCGTCCCTTGG
>Ga0210133_1000682_pt1 | contig 11072 bp, 15 predicted proteins | sample Joice_ThreeSqC_D_2_FD_184874 | JGI IMG/M metagenome (GOLD analysis project Ga0210133, IMG submission 184874) | Wetland microbial communities from San Francisco Bay, California, USA, that impact long-term carbon sequestration - Joice_ThreeSqC_D1... | ecosystem: Environmental > Aquatic > Marine >...
GCAGATTGTCTCGAAACTATAGTTGAAATCGGGAAAGAGTATCAGCAGCTATTTGTAAATCACGGTGGAGAAAAAGTTCAACTGGTTGAAAGCCTGAATGATCATCCGTTATGGATTGATATGTTAAAGGAGGTGGTTCTGAAAAATGAATAATATCGTCGATTCATTAAAGCAAAGAATTATTCCCGGCACAAAAAAGAAATCGAGAATTTACCGTGTAAGAAAAAAACAGGCAGGCTTACCGCCGGGCACTTTGATTCATACCGGCATAAAAAAAGTTGAAAATGTTTTAATCGATATAACAGAATACTCCGAGGAAAAATTTGATGAAAAGAAAATAGAAACCGTTGAAGATTCGTTCAGGTTAAGAGATTCTGAACTTACATCGTGGATCAACATTTGCGGATTGCACGATACCGCGGTGCTGGAAAAAGTAGGGGCTCATTTTAATATTCATTCTCTTGTGCTTGAAGACATTCTGAATACGGAACAAAGACCAAAGCTGGATGATTATGACTCGCTTCTTTATTGTGTTTTAAAATCTATCGAATATGATGAAACTGCGGGGGAGATAACATCCGAGCAAGTTAGTTTTGTTCTTGGTAAAAAATGGCTGATAACATTCCAGGAAAGATTGCCCGATTGTTTCGGACCGATTAGAGAGAGAATATTAAAAAGTAAGGGCAGGATCAGAAAAGGCGGCGCCGATTATTTAATGTACGCTCTCATGGATATGGTAGTCGATAATTATTTTTCCGTTCTTGAAAAGATAGGAGATTCGATTCAGTATCTTGAAGATGAATTAGTCGGTGATCCCCGTACCGAAAACCTGAATACAATCTACAAACTTCGTCGTGAATTATTGTTTTTAAGAAAATCGGTATTGCCGTTGCGCGAAGTTCTTAACACAATGCTAAGAGATGATTTCGAATTTATTACAGCAGAGACGGATATTTTTATACGCGATGTTTATGATCATGTAATACAGGTAATGGATACGGTTGAAACTTACAGGGAAATGATATCGGGAATGCTCGATACATATCTTTCAAGTGTAAGCAACCGGATGAATGAAGTGATGAAAGTGCTTACAATTATAGCTACTATTTTTATTCCGTTAACGTTTGTTGCCGGTGTATATGGAATGAATTTCGATAACTTTCCCGAGTTGCACTGGAAATGGTTTTATCCCTGGGGATTCTGGTCTACTATTTTCGTTCTGGGGGTCGTTATGTTCTGGTTTTTTAAACGAAAAAAATGGATATAAAAGCCGCCTGTTAAGACGGCTTTAGAGGAGCCGAAGTAGAAAAATTTGTAAATCGATTACCAGTCTAAATAATCTCCCTTTCCAATTAATTCATTCAGTCTCCTGTTGATAATTTCGTTCTTACTTTGCTTTCTTACGTTTAAAGATTCCTTGAGCTTCTTAAGTTCCTTTTCAAGCATTTCTACTTCAAGGCTTCTGGATTTTTCTTTCATATCGAATAGCTGGTTAAGTACAGCTTTAAGATCGCTTACTATTTTTTGCTTCTCGCTTTCAGAAGAAGAGTACTCATACCTTATTCCAAGTGCTTCCGATCTTACGTCCATTTCTTCAATTTTTCTTTCGGTCTGGAATCTTTCTTTCTCAGATGCTTCCATAAACCCGGTATACATATCGAAATCATTATATGATGTTTGTTCTAAAAGCTCCTCATATCTTTCCTTGTCAAGCTCTTTTACTTTAAGCAGATCAGCTTTTAATTCCGGTGATAATTTACTCAACAGCTCTTTTTCATCATGGTTATTTCCTTCAGAATAGCCGTATATCTTTGGTGCTTTTGGTTCCTGATCATAATCCTGTCCAAATGAAATGCCTGCAGCATAAATCGATATTGCGGAAACAATTAAGCACCATTTTATATTTTTCATTTTACTTTCTCCGTTTGTTATTTAATTTCTTACATAGCCGGGCTGTCGGCTTGTTTTTTCATTTTCCTGATTTGTTTTTGAATCGATCGCACGGCATTGCTCCACTTTTCTTTACGGTTATTCTTAACCAGATAAATATCCCAGTCATTAATTTTAAGCGAAATAATCTGGTCTTCAATATTGCTTAATTGCTCGGAAACTTTTTCATTCTCCCAGCTAAGAAGATGTCCGGGGATATCATTTTTAATATCAGGTATTTTGGGATCGTTGATAAAAGTAATCAGCAAAAAGATAATTGCGGCAAGAATCATTGCCCCGCCGAAAGTCAATCGATAAAATCCGATAATCTCCGGCAGGGATCTTCCGCCTGGAATTTTTATAGACTTTGTTGAATCGTTATTTGCAATTGTAATAGCTGAAGCATTATTGATAATCCGAAGATAATCCGCATCGGTTAAATCTTCCGGCGGGATATTGTTATATGAATTAATAATTTCCTGTGATTGATTCAAAAGGTTTTTACAATTATCACAATTTAAAAGATGATTGTCCAAGAACAGTATTTCTTTCTTATCCAATGACTTTTCTATATAAAGCCACATTTGCTCATTAAACACTTCACAGGGATTTCGTTTTATATTATTCATAATCTTTACTCATTTTTTTTCTAATCTTTGTTACCGCGTAGTGCATGTGTCCAAGAACAGTATTTAAAGATTGATTTGTTGTCTCCGCTATTTCTTTGAATGTCATTTCACTGTGCTGTCTTAAAAGAAATACTTGCTTCTGCTTTTCGGATAAATCATTTACTGCTAACATTACCAACTCGTTTGTTTCCTTTGCAACAAGAGTATTGAGCGGATTTTCTACACTTGTACTGTTAATTGCCAGTTCCAATGATTGATCAATATTTTTTGATGCGGAACTGCGCAGTAAATCGATCGCGACGTTATGAGCAATTGAGAACAACCATGATGAAAATTTGTTTTGTTCATTATATTTTATAAATCCTTTCCATACCCGTATCATTGTTTCCTGGAACAAGTCCTCGGCTGTCATCTTATTTTTGCTTAACCGGAACAGGTAAGAAAATAGCTGCCTCCGGTAAGGTTGTATAACCTTAGCGAATGCATCTGCATCACCTGACTTGCACTTATGAATTAGTTCCTTTTCCAGCCTCGCTCCGTATAAATATCACAATTAAGTTAACGGGTTAAAAACGAAATTATTGTACCCGCAATAATATATTTTCAGGATGGACAACATATTTATTAATTTTTATCTAATTTTAATTTAATAATAGCATATTTGTAAGATTATGTCATTGTCTGATAAAATATTTTCAGCCGGAGTTGTGGGGGCAGGTGGAGCCGGTTTTCCATCTCATATCAAAGCAAAATCAAAGGTAGAGTTTGTAATAGCGAACGGCGCCGAATGCGAACCATTGATCCATAAAGATTATGAACTAATGCTCCATTTTGGTGAAGAAATTGTAAATGGTTTGGAAATTCTTTTGGAAAGCACGGCAGCAAAGAAAGCTTACTTCGGAATAAAAAAGAAAAATTCATTGGCAGTGGAATCGATAAAAAAACATTTTACGAATGGAAGAATTGATCTTTCTTTGCTTGGGGATTTTTATCCGTCCGGTGATGAGTTTGAATTGGTTTATGAAGCAACCGGAAGATTGATTCCTCCGGCAGGTATTCCGCTTGATATAGGGTGCGTTGTAAATAATGTTGAAACCCTGTATAACATTTCCCGCGCAGAAGAAAACAAACCTGTAACAAATAAATTTATAAGCATTAATGGTGCTGTTAAAAAACCATCTTCATTTTTTGTTCCTATCGGGACTCCATTTAGTGAATTGATTAAAGTTGCCGGCGGAACAACCATAAATCCATTCGGTATTTTTGTGGGCGGAGTTATGATGGGACATTTAACTTTTGATCTTGATGAAGTAGTTACCAAAACAACTGCCGGACTTATTGTCCTTCCTGCAGAACATTATCTGATCAAAAGAAAAAACCAGCCGGAACAGAACTGGCACCGCATCGGTAAATCTGCCTGTGATCAATGCAGCTATTGCACTGAGTTTTGTCCGCGTTATTTGCTCGGTTACCAGGTAGAGCCGCACAAAGTTATGCGTTCACTGGGTTTTACAAAAACAGGAAGCGCCGTCTGGAATCAAATGGCGGAACTTTGCTGCAGCTGCGGGTTGTGTACGCTTTATGCCTGTCCTGAAGATTTATATCCCAAAGAAGCCTGCGATAAAGCAAAAATAGAAATGCGAAGTGAAGGAATTAAATTCATCCAGCAGAAGCCGGTAAAAGTTCATCCTATCAAAGAAGGGAGAAGAGTTCCGTTGAAGCAGCTGGTTCAGAAATTAAAGCTGCAGGATTACAATGTTCATACACCATTTACAAATACAAAAGTAGAACCCGGTTCGGTGAAAATCCTTTTAAAGCAGCATACCGGGGAAGCCTGTATCCCACAGGTTGAAGTCGGAAGTAAGGTAAACGAGGGGGAATTAATTGCATCCGTTCCTGAAGGGAAACTTGGAGCAAATATACATTCATCGATCAATGGAAAGATTGATGAAGTAACTATTGAGCATATTAGAATTACATCTTAACCTTAGGTATTAAAATGATTGAAAGAAATTCCATCGGATTGATTGAAATGGGAAGTATCGCATCGGGTATTCAGGCGGCGGACTTAATGTTAAAAACTTCCGAAGTTGAACTAATGTTATCCCGGACAATTTGTTCAGGAAAATATATGACATTAATTGCAGGCGATGTAGCCGCAGTTAGTTCTGCTGTGAACAATGCAATCGAAACAATCGGCTTTGGAGTTATCGATCATTTTGTTATTCCTAACGTACATAAAACGATATTTCCCGCAATTGCAGGACATAACAACGTTGAAATGCTGGAGTCGCTTGGAATAGTAGAATCTTATTCCGTCGCTTCATTAATTGAAGCTGCTGATGCAGCGGTTAAAGCATCAAAAGTAACTTTGATTGAAGTTCGCCTGGCAATGGCTTTAGGTGGCAAGGCTTTTTTTAGCGTTACGGGAGAAGTTGCAGCAGTTACAAGTGCAGTGGAAGCAGGTGCCGCGGTTGTTTCTGAAAAAGGATTACTCGTTAACAAGGTTGTTATCGCAAATCCCAGGCAGGAATTGCTTTCCGAAATGATCTGAAATTAATCTATGATTAATAAATATTAATAATCAGTTAAATAATCTTTGAATTATACTTAGTAAGAGTTCCATTCTTTATTTTTTAACCTTTTCCCATCAAAATACTATTGACATTGATAATTATTTTTTTATCATGTTGTTAGTTATTTAAACTTATTCCTTTTCTCAACGTCTAACCTGTATACAATTCCTAAAAGGGGAGAGCCAAAAATAAATTTTGAAATGACATCACTATCATCAAGGAGAAATACAAAGATGGTTGAAACGAAAAGATTTCATTGCGAGGAGTGTGATTATTACTGGGAAATAACTGCCAAATCAAATCTCCCGCACACCTGTCCGAAATGTTCCGGTATAAAGGTACATCGATTTACGGGTGATAGGCGGTACGCAAGAAAAGCTCGTGAAAAGGTCAGATGGTCCGTTTCAAGTTCACTCAGGAGATAAACTTATTTGATGTTTCTTTAAGGAGGGAACACAAATGAAAATAGCTATAGAATCAAACGACGGAGTAACATTAAAATCTCCGTTTTCTCAAACAAGGGGATACATAATCTGTGATGTTGAAAATGCAGATGTAGATAAATCCGAGTATGTTGAGATTTACACTACCAGAAGTAAAACACGTCCCAAAACCGGCAGTGCATTTAGATTGAGTGATTGCTGCGCCATTATTACACGCGGAATGAATAATGAAAATCAGCATTTACTCAAAGAAAAAGGCATAGAAGTTTTCATTACTTTCAATACAATGGCTAAGGATGCTCTGCGGTCGTATATGAAGGAACGAATGATCAGCGAAGCGGTTTCGCATTAGTAGATATTAAGAAAAATATTTATTTCAACATCTCTTGAAAAAATCAATTTCCCACGAAGAAAATGATGGGAAGTTTTGTGTTGGAAAAAGCAAAAATTTCAATTCTTGTAATCCCGCCAAAAAAATATAATTTAGAGAAGAAAATAATTCTCAATACTTTTCAGGATAACACGTAAAGAAAAATGGCTAAGAAAAAATCCAACCGTCCTTCATGGGATGAATACTTTCTTAAGCTTGCTATGCTTGCATCGGAAAGAGCAACTTGCCCGCGAATGCATGTCGGTTGTGTGCTTGTAAAAGATAAATTTGTTCTCGCTACAGGTTACAACGGGTCGTTACCGGGTCAGCCGCACTGCGATGATGTTGGCTGTTTAATTGTTGATAATCATTGTGTAAGAACAAATCATGCTGAAATAAATGCACTTGTGCAGGCGACTACGCACGGCATAAATATTAAAGGTGCTTCGGCTTATATTACAAATATGTCCTGCACTAACTGTGCAAAAGCATTAATTGCTGCGGGGATAAATAGAGTTGTTGTTTTTTCGGATTACCACGATACACTTGCTACAAAGTTTTACACCGATGCCGGGGTGAAGATCGAAAAGCTTAAAATGCCGGGTAAAGAAATCAATTATGATTTAAAAAGTTTTCCTTCTGCAAGGAAGACCAAAAAGTCGAAGTAAGCCGCCCCTTTGTTTGAAAACAAAATACACAAAATATTTACTTATTCTTATTGCTGTAATATTCTGGGGAACTTCATTTATTGCTACCAAGATAGTGCTTCGGGAACTCACACCAGAAATGATATTAACCTTGAGATTAATTATTGCAGTAATATTTCTATTCGTAATTGGAACCACACTAAAAAACAGTTTCTCAATAAAGAAGAAAAATTTAATCGGGATATTCGTTCTCGCATTAGTTGCAGCATTCCACATTTGGATACAGATAACAGGTTTAAGCTTTACAACTGCTTCCAACACGGGCTGGATTATTGGAACTGCCCCGGTGTTCATGGCAATTTTGGGTTTGATTTTTTTCAAAGAAAAAATAAGCTCCGTAAAATTATTAGGAATAGTTATTGCAATTTTCGGATTAGTGGTACTTGTTAGCAAAGGAGATTTTCTCTCGATCAGTTTTATACAAAACGAGGGGGACTTCCTTGTACTCGGCAGCGCCTTTACTTGGGGCGTTTACTCAACAGTAAATAAAAAGATAAGCATTTCATATCCTCCGCTGATGACGATATTCTATTTGTTTTTTCTGATGTTGCTGCTAATCCTTCCATTCAGTTTATCCGGAAAAGAAATCGATTCGGTTTTGCACCTCTCTTTTGACGGTTGGCTTGCTATTTTTTTCCTTGGTTTGTTTTGTTCGGGGGTTTCGTATGTTATCTGGGCTCAGGCGCTCAGAGATATGGAATCTGCAAGAGTAGGTGCGTTTTTATATCTCGAACCGTTTGTAACTGTGCTCGGAGCCTGGTTCATGCTTGGTGAACTTATTACCCCGGTTATGATGCTTGGGGGAATAATTATTATAATAGGGGTAATCCTTGTAAACAAATAATCGGTTTTATTTGATGAAACTAAACTGCAACATTCCTTTTCCCGTAAACCTAAATTGCTGGAAACATCATGCGGGATTTATCAAAAAACAGATTGAAATTGCTGTAAGCGAAAAGATTTTTGAATCTGAATTTAGAAAAATATTACTTGTTATCGGTGAATCACAAATGGATTTGTACCTGGGGAAATTTTCACCTGAACATATCATCAAAGAAATAAAAAGCAGTTTGATAAAAATTGGGAAGTTTGATTTTGATGAATACAATAATTGGCTGAAAGAAGAAAGAAAAGATTATAGAATTATTTCGCTAACTGATAAATCTAATTGGGTGCTAAGATCAGGAAGTGTAAAGCAAAGATATGTTCACATTCATCCGGCAAGATATTCTCCTTTAACCGTAAGAGTAAAATCATCAACAATTAAAACGTTTATTCTTACAGAAATTTATTCGGTTTACCAAGAAGATATAGAGTATGAACTTTCGTTTATAAATAAAATAAGATCTAAACATCTAAAGTTGCCCCCGTTAAAATCGCTTTCTTCATCTTCAGGATTGCTAAGATTAAAATCTATTTTCAATTCCGTAGAATGAAAATAAATGAGTAACGCTGAATCTGCCTATAAGAAATCCCTGCTAACAGTTTGACGGTTAACAGGGATCTAAAAAGCTGATCAGTTTGTACTAAACAGATTAGGCAACTTCTGTAAGCAGTTCTTTTTCGATGGCTTCTTTTAAAGCTTCTTTAGGTAAAGCACCCACTGCCATTTTAGGCTGACCTTCCGTTGGAATAAATAGCAACGAAGGAATACTTCTAATTCCAAAGACAGAACCGAGTTCCTGTTCCTCATCGGTATTTACTTTGTAGAAGTTTACCTTGCCCTTATATTCCTCAGATAATTCGTCGATTACCGGACCCACCATTTTACAGGGACCACACCACGGCGCCCAAAAATCAACTACTGCCGGAAGTTCGCCCGCGTATTTCCAATCTTTGTTTTTTTCGTAATCGAATACCTTTGTTAAGAAGTCTTCTTTTTTTAAATGCTCAGCCATTACTTTATCCTTTTGTTAAGTTAAATGTTGCTCAAAACCCTTTTTAATTTTTCCTGAACTTCCATTGCGATAGGTTTAAGATCCTCCCTATCCACGATGTTAGACATTAAAGCCGGATCGAAAACAGATACCACAGTTTTATCTTCCTTTTCATAAACTATTACATTGCAGGGAAGCAGCAATCCTATTTCTTCTTCAGCCGACAAAGCTTTATGCGCAAGCGGCGGATTACAAGCCCCGAGAATCGTATATTTTTTAAAGTCGACATTAATTTTCTTCTTCAAAGTTTCTTTAACATCGATAGTGGTAAGAACGCCGAAGCCTTCTTTTTTTAGTTCACCGGTTACTTTTTCGATTGTATTTTCAAATGAAAGATCAATCGATTTTGAAAATCCGTATTGCATGGTATCCTTCCTTAATTAGCAGACTTCTTCAGTGTTGAAAATTTGAATATCGCGTAAAGCGGGCAAAAGCTCATCACGCTGGTTAAGAGAAATATTACGGCAAATATTCCTAAAATAATTGCGGCTGTTCCCGTAATTTGACTGGTAAAAAACAGTACTGCAACTACTGCAGCGAGAAGTGCTCTTAAAATCCTGTCGATGCTATTCATGTTCTTTTTCATTGTTCTCTCCTTTAATTAAAAATTTGATGTTTTGTTTCCAGTTAACTAAAATCGCCCCAATACCGGCTCCGTAAAAAGTGCTTGTATATGGATTACCCGAAATAGGACAACTTCGGTTACATCCGATAAAATTGTAGTATAAGTAACCACCTATTGCTCCAATAATTATTGGCAGCGACATTTTCAAAATCACTTTTGTTATCTCAATCCTGCTGCGTTCCAACTTACTATTCCACCTTTAAGATTTGCTGTTATCAATCCACGACTTTTTAATTTAGATGCTGCGGAAATACTCCGGCTTCCGGTTTGGCAATAGCAAACAATTTCCCTGTTTCTGAATTTTGTCAGCTCTTCAGTTCGATTTGTTAACTCGGCTAATGGAATGTGTAATGAGTTTTTAATCAATTGGGATTTTCTTTCCGCGTTTGTTCTTACATCTAATAAAATTAATTCTTTATTGCTTTTCATTTTTTGAGAAAGTTCAACGGCAGAATATTGTTTTATAGATATTACTAAAAACATTCTTCTTAGGATCTGAAAGCCGATTAAACCTAAAATCACATAAAGTATTATTTGTCCGGTATCCATTTAATGCTGGTATTCATAATAATTATTTGATTGAACAATCATAGGATTCGGCACTTTTAAAAAGGATTCAATAAAAAACCCTCCGGTTTCGGAGGGTTTGAATTTTATCGTGTGGCGTGTTTTAAACGCTTCAGAAATAGGCGAACCATAATTGCTGAGAGGAAAAGAAGTAAAACCAGAAATCCAAAGAATAGATGATGTGAAAAACTATTGTAAAACCCTCCGAATAAGCCGGAAAGATAATTACCAATTGCTGTAGCACCGAACCAGCCTCCCATCATTGTTCCCCGGATCCTGGCAGGGGCTACTTTGGATACAAATGATAAACCCATCGGACTTAAGCAAAGTTCTCCGAACGTGATGACAAAATATGTTGATATCAACCATTGCGGACCCATATTATTTGCATCTGCATCACCACCAGCAAGACAGGCTATAACCATGATTACCAATGCTAATCCGGAAATGAACATTCCCATTCCGATTTTAGCCGGGGTCGATGGTTCCTTCCCTAGTTTTCTTAACCAGTTCCAGAATACAACAATCAATGGTGTAAGCAGTAAAATAAATAATGGATTAAATGTTGCATACGTTTCCGGTCTTAACCAGTCTAATAAAACTGTTGAACGCTGTGCAAATAAAGTTAATGCAAATCCGTTTTGATGAAATGACATCCAGAAAAATATTACAATTGCAAAAATTGTCAGGAGTGCGAAAATTCTTTCCTTTTCCTGGGCGGGACTGATCTTTTCTTCTTTATCCAACGGTGCTTTAGTATGTGCATCTCTTTGATCTGCATGCTGATATCTTTTTTTCCAGATTTCAAAAACAACAAGTGAAAAGATCATACCGGTACCCGAAGCAGCAAATGCAGGTTGATAGCTGCCAAAATAATCATGCAGCCAGGTTGCAGCAAGCGGGGCAATGAATGCGCCGAGGTTTATTCCCATATAAAAAATATTGTAACCGGAATCTTTCAATGAGCTTCCGGGTTCATAAAGATTTCCTACCAAAACCGAAATGTTTGCTTTGAATAACCCATTACCAATTACCAGTACAATGAGACCAACGTAGAAAATCCATATCATCGAAGGACCGGACAACGAAATAAGAAAATAACCAACACTCAAAATTATTGCTCCGATGATTATTGTTGTACGGTATCCTAAAAATTTATCGGCAATCCAACCGCCTGCAATCGGGGTAAAGTAAACAAAGCCTAAGTAAAGACCGTAAATCTGACCTTTATAAGAATCGCTCCAGCCCAAAGTTTCATCCATATAGAGTGTAAAAACAGCAAGCAATGT
>Ga0210133_1000683_pt1 | contig 11071 bp, 4 predicted proteins | sample Joice_ThreeSqC_D_2_FD_184874 | JGI IMG/M metagenome (GOLD analysis project Ga0210133, IMG submission 184874) | Wetland microbial communities from San Francisco Bay, California, USA, that impact long-term carbon sequestration - Joice_ThreeSqC_D1... | ecosystem: Environmental > Aquatic > Marine >...
CCTGGCATTGATGTCCTCCATCAACGGTGCAGTCCGGTCCTTCGGGTTGGCCGCGGCCATCGGCGAGGTGACTACCCTGCTGGCCGCGGTGCTCTTTTTGCCCGGTTGGCTCGGGGCACGGCGAACGCGGACTCAGCCCCGGTCCGTCGAGCCATAGACGACCAACCCCGGTCCGATCAGGACCGCTGGCTCTTCACCATGCAGGCGGCGCGGGGGCGCCGTCGTTTGTGGCCCTTGGGGTGAGAAGCTTGGATCATTGCTGAACAACAGGCGTTCCAGGGGCTCGGATATCGCCGGTAACGGCAACTGGCATGGCCCGCGGGCGAAGCTGACGGCGACGAGCAGCCGTTGTTCGCTCGGACCCTCCCAAACCAAGAACAGAGCGCGTTCGGGCTCGCGATGGGTTACCTGCCAGCTCCGACGGCTCAGCCGCCGATAGGCTGCGTGTTGGGAGCGAAGGCCGAGCAAGGCTCGATAGTACTCGAGGTGCCCTCGGTGTGATGGCTGGTCCAGCTCCGACCAGTCCAAACGCGAGGCATCGAAGGTAGCCTGCTCTTGAGGATCGAAGAACGCGGCATCCCCGAGCGCCTCGTGCTCGCGGCGACGCCCCTCCCGAACCGCCTGGGCCAGGCCGGTGTCGCCGTGCGAGGTAAAGTAGTGAAACGGGCGCTGGGTTCCCCATTCCTCGCCCATGAACAGAAGCGGGATGGCCGGCGCGAGAAGCATCAGACCCGCCATCGAACGCCAGAGGGCAGGCTCAGCGAGCTCCGCTAGCCTCTTGCCCTGGTAGGCATTGGCGATCTGATCGTGATTCTGGTCGAAGTAGATGAAGCAAGTCGCGCCGAGGTCCGTGGCCGGGCGACCGTGTCTGCGATTGCGGAATCGAGACCGCTGTCCCTCGAAAACCCAGCCCCGCCGCAGGGCATGCGCCAGCTGCTCGACGCTTCCGAAGTCCGCGAACCAGCCCTTTTTCGAGCCCAGAGCCGCGGCGTGCAGCGCGTGATGAAAGTCGTCCGTCCACTGGGCGTCGAGTCCGTACCCGAAGTGTTCGACCGATCGGACCACCCGCGGATCGTTCAGATCGCTCTCCGGAAACAGAAAGACATTTCGCCCGAGGGAGCGCCCGAGGGCATGCACGTCAATGGCGAGCTCCTCCAAGATGTGGACTGCACTGGTGTCCACGATGCCGTGAATGGCATCCAGGCGAAGAGCGTCCACGTGGTAGTCCCGGATCCACATCAGGGCATTTTCGACGAAGTATCGGCGCACCAGCTCGCTGTGCTCACCGTCGAAGTTCAACGCGCTGCCCCAGGGCGTGTGATATCGGTCCGTGAAGAACGGCGCGAATTGGCCCAGGTAGTTTCCCTCGGGGCCCAAGTGGTTGTAGACGACATCGAGCACCACCGAGATACCTCGACGATGGCAAGCGTCGACGAACCGGGCGAACTGCTCGGGCCCACCGTAGGCGTGGTGAACGGCGTAGGGCTGGACCCCGTCGTATCCCCAATTGCGGTTCCCGGGAAAGGCCGCCACCGGCATGACTTCGATCGCGGTTACCCCCAGATCCACCAAGTGATCGAGATGGCGAAGGGCCCCGTCGAAGGTGCCCTCGGGGCTGAAGGTCCCAACGTGCAGCTCGTAGATGACCCAAGCATCGAGCGGCCGCGGTTCGAACCCGGCGTCCGACCATTGGAACCGAGAGACGTCGACCACGCGCGAGGCCTGGTGTACGCCGAAGGGCTGATGGCGCGACGCCGGATCGGGGCGTTCGCATTCGCCATCGAGCACCAGCACGTAGTCGTCACCCGCCCGCGCGTCAGTCACGACCCCAGAATAGAAACCTCGTTCGTCCGGCTCGAGACGGGTCCTCGGAACTTCCCGCTGAGTGAGGCGCACCTCGAGGCGTCCGACCCGTGGTGCCCAGACTCCCAGCGTGACTTTGCCGTCGTCCTGGACACGAGCACCGAAGGTCTGCTGAGGTTCGTCAACCATGGGTCTTGTTCTTCGAGAGCAAACGCTCGACCGCGTCGAGTGGGATGGCGAGCCAATCGGGTCGGTGACCGAGCTCGTAGCCGATTTCGTAGATTGCTTTCTCCAGAAGAAATGTCCCGAGGAGCATCTCGATTTCGCCCATCGACTGCCCCAGGTGATTGGAGTTGGCGCTGTACTTCAGGTAGCCCGAAAGGAACCGGGCCGAGGTCCATTGGGTCCACAGCCGTGCCCACGGTTCGAGCGCGACGCGATCAGCGGGTCGGACGATTCCGCCTGGGACCTCGCGCACCAGAGCACCCATCGCCGCGTAGTGAAAGCTTCGCAACATTCCCGCGACGTCCCGCAATGGCGAGCGCTTGATGAGTCGTTCCGAGAGAGAGCGCGCCGGCTCCCCCTCGAAGTCGATGATCAGAAAGTCGTTGCCGGTACACAGGACTTGACCAAGGTGGTAATCGCCGTGCACCCGGATGCGCAGCGCAGTCACCCGTTCGTCACGAATCCGGCGATAGCGGTCGAGAACCTCTGACTCCCGCCGGGAAAGTGCCTGAGTCCGCTGGCGCAGCTTGGGGGGCAGGCTACCGAGGGACTCCTTGAGGCGATCGAAGGTGCGGCCGGTCGCGCTGCGGAGGCTCTGGTAGAGACTGCGTTGATAAAGGGAGTTGAAAGGTTCGGGCGCATACCTGGGATCCTCGGATTCCGACGAAAGAGCGTGGTGCATCTCGGCGGAGCGTTCGCCGAGCAGCTGCACCGAGTCCAGATACGCGCCGAGCAGATTCTCCAGCGCGGCCGGGAGAGGCTCGTCGATCAGGCTCAGGATCCCCCGTTGTGCAGGGCCGATCCCGTCGTCCGGCGGAGGGTCCGCCAGGACACTCTGATAGAAGCGCGCGACTTCGCCCTGTGTGTAGGACCACGCATCCCCGACGTTGGGAACGAAGCGTTGGAGAGTGCAGATTGTGGTCGACTGCCGTGCGCCCTGGCACTCGAGGCTGATCGACCCCAGCGTCGCTGGCGTGTGCCGAAATCCGACCCGCTGTGTCAGAAAATGCCCAAGCTCGAGATCCGGATTCACTCCTGGCTCCGCCCGGCGCAGAAGCTTGAGAACGTACTCTTGTCCGATCCGAATGGAGGTATTGCTCTGTTGCAGCCCCAACGGTCGGACCTCCACGGGTTGGTCGGACTCCGACCGCAATTCGAGGGCCTGATACGACGCTCCCTGCAGGCGGCAGTTGGCCGTGATTGCGCGCGAGTCTTGTGCCATGAGCCCGAACAGAGTCAGGGCAAAATCACGGTCCGTGGACGCATCGTGCAAAAGACCCAGATGGTCCTCGCCCGCGACCACGTCGGCAATGATTCCCTCGGGGTGCGTGCTCGCTAACACCTCTCCGCCGACTCCACTGGCCAGCCCCAGCGGCAGTAGATACCGGTCAGGGCTCTCGGTGCCGTAATCGACGTCGATGGTGAGCAGCGTGATTCCCTGGGCGGACTCCGGCAGTCGATACGCCGCGCTTACGTTCACCCGGGCGATCTCGCGACCCTTGCCCCCGAACCAACGCTGCCGTCGCACGAACCCGGGCAAGAGCCCTTCGAGCGACGCTCGGCGCTTGGCGAGCAGCTCGGTCCACTCGGAGTCCACGCGCAAAACCGGCCAATCGTAATCAGGAGCGTGCTCGGCCGACGGGGCCCCGGCCGGCTCCGAGAGGCGCAGCCAGTAGTAGCTGTGGGGACCGATGGTCAATGGATAGGGGCGCAGCCGGATCGGCGGCAAGCGCGAGAGTCCGAATAGCTCCAAGGGGCGAACTCCACGGAATTGACGCAGGTCGAGCTCGACGTGCTGCACGAACCGCGACAGGTTCGCCACTACCAGGATGCTTTCGTCCCCATGGACTCTGATGAAGGCCAAGACCCGCGGATTGCGCGGAGCCAGCATCGTGAGCTCCCCCCGACCAAAAGCCCGAAACTGCTTTCTCAGCGCAATGAGACGCTTCATCCACCACAGCAGGGATTCTGGATTGCCTTGCTGGGTCTCGACGTTGACCGCCTCGTAATGATATTCGGGATCGATGACGACCGGGAGCACGACCCGCTGGGGATTGACGCGGGAGAAACCGGCGTTGCGATCCGGGCTCCATTGCATGGGCGTACGCACCCCGTCGCGGTCCCCGAGGTAGACGTTGTCTCCCATCGCGATCTCGTCGCCGTAGTACAAGACCGGCGTGCCGGGCAGCGACAGAAGCAGCGCGGTCAACAGTTCGATGCGAGATCGATTGCCTCCGAGCAGCGGTGCCAGCCGTCGACGGATCCCCATGTTGATGCGCGCCGCGGGATCGCGCGCGTAGGTTCGCCACATGTATTCCCGCTCTTCCTCGGAAACCATCTCGAGCGTGAGCTCGTCGTGGTTGCGCAAGAACAAGGCCCACTGGCACTGATCGGGGATATGGGGGGTCTGCTCCAGAATGTCGACCAGCGGAAACCGATCCTCCATCTGCAGAGCCATGAACAGCCGAGGCATGATGGGGAAATGGAACGCCATGTGGCACTCGTCCCCGGTGCCGAAGTAGGCGGCGGCATCTTCGGGCCACTGGTTCGCCTCGGCGAGCAGCATGCGATCTTGGTAGTGCGCGTCGACCTGTGCGCGAATGTGGCGGATGAGCTGGTGGGTTTCGTCGAGGTTTTCGCAGGAGGTACCGTCACGCTCGAACAGGTAAGGGATGGCGTCGAGGCGAAGCCCGTCTACCCCGACCCCTAGCCAGAAGTTCAACACCTGCAGGATGGCCTCTACCACTTTGGGATTGTCGAAATTCAAGTCCGGCTGGTGCGAATAGAATCGATGCCAATAGTAGGCTTTGGCCTGGGCATCCCAGGTCCAGTTGGAGGCTTCGAAGTCCTTGAAGATGATGCGCGCTTCCTTGAATCGTTGCGGCGTGTCGCTCCAGACGTAGAAATCGCGCTCGGGACTGCCGGGTGGAGCACGACGGGCTCGCTGGAACCACGGATGCTGATCCGAGGTGTGGTTGATGACCAGCTCGGTGATGACCTTCAGCCCTCGACGATGGGCCGCCGAAAGGAAACTGCGGAAATCCTCTAGGGAGCCGATGTCTGGGTGGACGTTGGTGTAGTCGGCGATGTCGTAGCCGTCGTCGCGCAACGGAGACGGATAGAAGGGCAACAACCAGAGCGCCGTGACGCCGAGGTCCTGCAGATAGTCGAGCTTCTCTTCGAGGCCTTGAAAATCACCGATGCCGTCTTGGTTGGCATCGAAAAATGAGCTGACCCGCAGCTCGTAGATGATAGCGTCCTTGTACCACTCTCGATCGCGATCAGTGTTCACCCATCTGCTCCGAGCCTAAGCCGCGCCAGCGTCGTCCCGCACCAATAGCGCCTGGGGCAGATGGCGCAAAATCTCTCCGACTGCGACGATACCAGCCTCGCTTACCGGAATGCGACGGCCCGAAAACACATCGACGTAAGTGGCCCCGGCGAGCTCCGACGGTACACGCAGCGTATTGCCCGCCCACAACGGCTCGCCCACCGGAAGCTGCGCGGGCATGCCGAGCGCCGTGAAGAACCGACCGGTCACCACCAGCGCACTTTGCCCTTGCAGCGCGCGGCCTTGCGCCACCAAATAGCCTGCCAGCGGCCCAGTCACCTCGACCGGAAGAACCGCGCCGCTTCGAAAGAGATCGGGTCTGCTACGACGGGCCTGCAAGCCACGCCAGGTGATCAGCGCCTTGATTCGTCCGTCTTCTGGCGTCTGGAGAAGCTCTTCGATGAGCGCCAATGGGTCACCCGAAAATCGATCGGTAAGCTCGACGAGCATACGCTTGCGCAGCGCAAAATCCACCGGGCGGCGGTTGTCGGGGTCTACCAGCGCCAGCGACCATAGCTCGGTGCCTTGGTAAATGTCCGGTATGCCAGGGGCGGCCAGCTTGAGCACCAGCTGCGAAAGCGCGGTGAGATAGCCCGAGGGCTCCAGGTGGCGCACGAACTCGCAGATGTCGGCGAACAGCTCCGGACTGCGCTCCGCGTCGAGAATGGTGGCGGCAAACCCCAACACCGCGTCTTCGTGCTCCACGTCTGGATTGACCCAGCTGGTCCGCAGCTTGGCCTCGCGCATCGCCTTGCGCAAATACTCGGTAATGCGTTCCACGAACTGTCCGTCGATCGGCTTGGACTTGGGGGGTAACGCGCCGACGATGGTCTGATAGATGAAGAGCTCTTCGTCTCGGCTCGGCGCCAGCTCTCGATCGACCAGCACCTTGTGCCGCGCAGCCAGCGCGGACCAGCGATAGATGGCCTCGCGCCAATCGGAGGGTATCTCGCTCAGGACGCACAACCGCGCCCGCAAATCCTCGGATCGCTTGGTGTCGTGGGTCGACGTCGCGGACAACCCACAGGGTTCGATCTGTAGCCGCTGCTGGCAGAACTCGCACCAACCGGTGGAGTCCAAAGGGACGGGATCCGGATCGCCGCCCACTTCATTGGCCGCAGCGATCGGGAAATAGCGATAAAATGCGGTATCTTCCAGCCCCTTGGCCATGACTGGGCTGGTGAGCTGCTGGAAACGCAAGACGAAATCTTCGCGCTCGGCCATGTTCTCTTCGGTGAGGTCTCCGAAGCGCTCGAGCAGGAGCACCGCCCGAATGAACTCGAAGATCGACTCGTTGACGGCCGGGTTTCGGTACTCCGCGTCATCGACGGCTCGGTCGATTGCCTTTCGGTCCTGCTCCCCGAGGGTTCCATCCCCGGGCCGCACGTAGGTGCGATACACCGGGAAACAGGCCACCACCTCGGCCAGAGCCTCCTGGAGCGTCGCCAGAGTAAAATCGCGAGTGTGCCGGTGCTGCTCGGAGATGCGGTCGAGCTTGCGAGCCAGCACCGTCAGCTCACTCGACAGCGAGACATGCAGCGCCAGCTTCTTGCTTTCGTACAGTACGTCTTCGAACCGCTCCCGTTGCCCGGTGAACTCCTGATAGACCTCGTCCAGCGTAGAGGTCGAAGCCACGAACAGGCGCATCAGCTGGTTCATGAAGCCATAGCCAGTGGTTCCCCCCACCGGCCAGTCCTGGCGAAGCTTCTCTTTGGGTTGAAGAATCTTCTCGACCACCACCCAGGGAGCCGCCGTACCGGAAACGGCTGCTATCGCGTCGTGCAGCGTGTGCAAATATCCCGCCGGATCGCGCAGACCGTCGACATGGTCGATGCGCGCGCCCACGACCACCCCCCGCTCGAACAGCCGTAACACCTGCGCGTGCACTGCAGCGAACACCTCCGGAACCTCGACGTTGATGGCTGCCAGCTCGTTGATGTCGAAAAATCGCCGGTAGTTGATTTCGTCGCAGGCAACTCTCCAGTAGCTCAGGCGATATCCCTGGTCCGAAAGCAGGGCTTCAAGGGCGTCGAAGCTACGGGGAGCCCCGCGGTTGCCGTTCACCCTCGTGACGATCGCCCCAAGCTCGCGCTCGATCCGTGTGTCTTCCGACACCGCGGCGGCCAGGCGCCGTCGGACCACCTCCTTCTCTCGTCGTCGCTCGGCCACGCTGGCCGGGTCGGTCACGTCGCGGTCGGGCAGATGCCGCAGGGCCGTCAAGATGCTGAGCAATTCCTGGAGCCGCGTGTCGCTCGAGGGAAGCTGTGTTGCCATGACCTCGCACAGCGGCTCCAAAATGTGTCGCCAGGTACGCGGGGCGACAGGTAGCCGTAAATCCCAGTAATTGACGTGGAACGCCCCGTCTTGATACCCGAGCACGATCTCCCCATTTTCCAGGACGCGACCGTACTGATCTCCCAGGATCGGGAGCAGAATCTTGGAGTCGAGGTCGGTCTTGGGCGGTGTCCAATCGATGTCGAAATGACCGGCGTAGGGGGAGCTCAGACCATTTTCAAGGACATCCTGCCACCAGTGATTGGCAGGATCGGTGACACACATGTGATTGGGTACGATGTCCAAGAGCAATCCGAGGGAAAGCTCCTCGAGCCTCATGGCCATGGCCTCGAAATGGTCCGGCCCTCCCAGCTCCGGATTGAGCTCAGAATGATCGACGACATCGTAGCCGTGCGAACTGCCGTGCCGCGCGCGCAGTACCGGCGAGAGGTAGACGGCGTCGATCCCCAATTGGGAAAAGTACTCGAGGCAGTCCTTGAGATCGGCGAATCCGAAGCCAGCGTTGAGCTGAACGCGATAGGTGGCGCTCAGAGCTTCAGGCATCGTGGGTCGTCGCATCCGAACCTCCGATTCAGGCGTCCGAAGCCGCTCAATCGTGTACCCAAAGACCCCTCAGGAAGACGACGGAATGGTCCTTCAAGAGCACCTCGGTCGGAGGCCGACCTCACGGGACAGGCCCAGCACTCGACCAAGCGGCCGCTTCGAGGTCTGAACTTTAGGCTCAACCATCCTTGGCTGTCAACCGCCCGGGTTGCAGCTGAGCTCGAGCCGTCTTGGCAACGGGACCGAAATGATGTGGCTCACAGTGTTGTGAACGCGCGGCATGCGCAATTCGTTCCCTGGGCGTGAAACCATCGATCGCTTCAATCCGCTCGGATCATCGCATTCGGACGCGAACGTGCAGAGCAGGTTGCGTTCCGAAAAATGATTGTTTGTGCAGTTCAGCAAACGACTTGGTCGACAGTTCGTCGAATCAGGCTAGCTTCGAGCCATGCGCCGGGCTCACCGTCCACGTTTGCCGAAAAGCTCCGATACTTCATTGTCGACGAAAACCTGGGGCACCGAGACAGGCTCAGGTCGACGTTCGCGTCCTCATCGCCAGCGGCTTTCGGTATTTGCCGCCATCGTGCTGGTTTTGTGCGGAACGAATCAGGCTTGGGCGTCCGGCGGAGGTCATGAAGATCCGGTAGCTCCGCTGGTCCTGGGGCTCGCGATACTGCTCGTCGCCGCTCGCCTGGGCGGAGAGGTGGCAACCCGGCTTGGGCAGGCTGCGGTGCTCGGTGAGCTGGTCGCGGGCGTGGCTCTCGGCAACCTCGACCTGTTCGGGGTTCATTGGTTCGAATCGCTCGGCACCGATTCGGGAATCGATCTATTTGCGCGAGTGGGCGTGCTCATCCTTCTGTTCGAGGTCGGCCTCGAATCGACGGTGGCGCAAATGCGGCGCGTCGGTGTCACCGCGATGTCGGTGGCCGTCCTGGGCGTAGCCGCTCCCTTCGCACTCGGTTGGGGAGTGTCCGCGTTATTGCTGCCCGCGGCGTCGCTCTACACACACGCATTCATTGGCGCCGCGCTCACTGCAACCAGTGTGGGGATCACCGCCCGAGTCCTGATGGATCTCGGTCAGTCCCAGAGTGACGAAGCTCGCATCATCCTGGGCGCTGCCGTCATCGACGACGTCTTGGGGCTGGTCATCCTGGCGCTGGTCACCGGGGTCATCGCAGCGGCGGACCAAGGCACCCAGCTTTCTGCAGCCGCCGTCGGTGCGACCCTGGGCAAGGCCATCGGCTTCTTGGCGGTGGCGCTCTTCATCGGTAGTTGGCTGTCGCGCCGGCTCTTCAGCTGGGCGTCGCGGCTTCGGGCCCACGGGGTCTTACTGGCCCTTAGCCTGGTTTTTTGCTTCGTGCTCTCCTGGGCCGCGCAGGCCATCGGCCTGGCTCCCATCGTCGGCGCCTTTGCCGCTGGGTTGGTGCTCGAGGACGTTCACTTCCAGGACTTCGTGGATCGCGGCGAACGCGAGCTAAAGGACCTGGTCGAGCCCATCAGCGGCTTTCTGGTTCCCATCTTTTTCGTGGTCATGGGGATCCGGACCGATCTGCAGGTCTTCGGCGATCCCCGGGTGATCGCCCTGGCCGGAGGTCTGTGTGTGGCAGCATTCGTCGGTAAGCAGCTTTGCTCGCTGGGCGTGCCGCGCGGCAAGGCGGACCGGCTCACCGTGGGGCTCGGCATGGTACCGCGGGGTGAGGTGGGTCTCATCTTCGCCAACATCGGGCTTACCTTGAGCATCGGTGGACAGCCCGTGGTCGACCGCGCCGTGTTTGGCGCGGTGGTCGTGATGGTCATCGTGACCACGTTCCTCACACCGCCAGCGCTGAAATGGAGCATTGCCCGCGCCCGGCGCCGGGCCCAGCCCGGGTAACGGGTTGGCGGGGTCAGTCGTAGGTGACCACGACCTCGGCGGCAGCCGCGCGGATCACGAAGCCACCGGGGTCGCCGGGGGGCCGCGGCCGATCGCCGGCCGCAACGATTCCTCCCACGCCCCGTTCGGCGTTGACCCGTTCGGCCCAGGGCAGCTGAAGCTCGAAATCGCTCCGACCCTCGAGGTTCGACACGGTCAAGCGATGACCCTGTTGCGTCAGGGAGAAGCGCGACACCACCTTGCCCTTGGAATTGCACACTTGTACGGTCCGGGCGGTCACACCGTCCAGACATCCGCAAACCAACCGCACGTTCTTCGCGAAATCGTAGTCCACCTGCCCGAGTTCGGCGCCCATGGGGACAACGCCATTTTCCCGTAACCACGCCGGCAAACCCAAAAATCCGATCTTGTCCAGGCACCAGCGGTTGCCTTCGCGCACTTCACCGGTCAATAGCTGAAGCCAGCGACCCGCCGGCAGGTAGTACTCGACCTGCTCCTCGTGCATGACCGGCGCTACCAAGAGGTCGGGACCGAGCAGGTACTGCCGATCGAGGAGGCGGCAGGCAGGGTCGTCGGGAAACTCGAGCACCATGGCGCGCATCATGGGAACCGAGCTCTGGTGCGCCTCTACCGCTGCCCGCATCAGGTACGGCATCAGCCGGCACTTGAGCTGCGTGAACTGCCGGAGCACCTCGACTGATTCTTCGTCGTAGGCCCAGGGTACGCGGTACGAGGTGCTGCCGTGCAGACGGCTGTGGGACGACATCAGCCCGAAGGCTACCCAGCGCTTGTACACGGCCGGGGACGCGTGGCTCTCGAACCCACCGATGTCGTGGCTCCAGAAGCCGAATCCGGACAGGGCCAGCGACAGGCCGCCGCGCAGGGTCTCGGCCATGGACTCGAAGGTGCCGTAGCAGTCGCCTCCCCAGTGCACCGGGAAACGCTGCCCTCCCGCTGTCGCGCTGCGCGCGAAAAGGCAGGCTTCGCTTTCGCCGCGTTCC
>Ga0210133_1000685_pt1 | contig 11034 bp, 16 predicted proteins | sample Joice_ThreeSqC_D_2_FD_184874 | JGI IMG/M metagenome (GOLD analysis project Ga0210133, IMG submission 184874) | Wetland microbial communities from San Francisco Bay, California, USA, that impact long-term carbon sequestration - Joice_ThreeSqC_D1... | ecosystem: Environmental > Aquatic > Marine >...
GATGTGTTTGGATATTTCGAATTGCTGAAAAGATATTTTGCATAGCCGTTGTAATCGAATGATGAAAGCTGTGCTTCAGCATAAAACAATGGAATCAATAAAAGGAAGAAGAATAATTTAACTCGCATTTACTTCAGAGTTCTTTCTTATCTCATCTTTTTCGATTTTACCATCACGTAGTGTTACAACCCTGTGTGCTCTGTCTATTACTCTTGAATCGTGCGTGGAAAAGACGAAAGTCATTTTGTGTTCTTCGTTTAACTTTTCCATCAGGTCTAAAAGATTATTTGCTGTAACCGAATCGAGATTAGCAGTTGGTTCATCTGCAAGAACAAAAGACGGCTGCGAAGCAAGTGCACGTGCAACCGCAACTCTTTGCTGCTGTCCGCCGGAAAGCTCTGTTGGTTTATTGTCGATTCTATCTCCCAGATCGACAGCCTTTAAAAGTTCAACAGCCTTTTTCTCGCGTTCTTCTTTCGATATCCCCTGGAGAAGCATAATAAACTCAACATTTTCTTTAGCTGTAAAAACAGGAATTAGATTGTACGCCTGGAAAACAAACCCGATGTTATGAAGACGGAAGTCGATCATCTTATCTGTTTTTAATTTCGATATATCGGTGTCGTTTATTTTTACCATTCCAGAAGTTTGTTTATCCAAACCGCCAATGATATTTAGCAAAGTTGTTTTGCCTGAACCGGAAGGACCAACAATTGCGGTAAACTCCTCTTTTTCAATCATAAGATTTACTCCACTAAGAGCCTTTACCGGTACGTGGTTATCATCATAAATTTTTGTTAAATCTTTTATCTCTATTAAAGCCATTATTATTGTCTCCTGAATAATTTTCTTTTTAGCCGTAAGTCCTTATTGCATCTGCGGGATGAAGTTTTATTGTTTTTATCGATGGATAAATTGCCGCGATAATGGCTGTAGCAATTATCATCGATGTTAATATTCCGTAAAAAGATAATGGAAGCGCCGGGTAAAGAATCGAGGGCATGCCCCACGCAGAAAATCCTTCCGTGAACAGCGAAAGATCGATTCCCTTATCAGAAAAATACCAGATGGTTAACGATCCGAATATCATCCCGATTATTCCACCGAAAATTGATAATATTGCCGTTTCAAAAAGTATGAGAAGAAACACCTTTGTTCTCTTCATTCCAACTGCAAGTAAAACTCCAAATTCCCTTACTCTTTCCAGAACCGACATAAGCATTGTGTTAGTTATTCCGAAAAGTAATGCAGCCATAATTATTCCCAGGAAAATTTCCATTTCTACTATCATAAATTCATAAGTGAGCTCGAGTTCCGGTGCAAGTTCTTTCCAGCTTTCAACAACAAGAGAAGAATAATTCTGCTTAAGCTGAACCATAGTCGTATCAAGATTGTTTGATGATTTAAGTCTTACCGCAATTTCATTAATGATATGTTCATTATTCATTATCCCATAAATATCGGATTGTCTTACAAAGACATTTGATTCATCAAACATTGTTGACTCGGTTCTGTAAATACCTGCAACTCTGAACGCAGCGTAAGTTAAAGTTGTATCGATATTCTGAAAGCTGAGAACAATTTTAGAACGAAGCTTTAACCCAAGCTTATCTGCTAATTTTGCACCGACTAAAATTGGATTCCTTTTAATACCATCGAAATATTTTCCATCGATTATATAATCCGCAATTGTTGTAACAGCTTTTTCATGATCCGGAACTATACCGATAATATTTGCGCCGCTTGATGAGCCGGGAGATGATGCCATTCCCTCGATCAACACTCTTGCCGAAACATCTTTAACTTCAGGAAGATTTCTAATGTCATCAGCAATTTTAGGTCCGTTGGGAATATAATTCGAAATAAGATTATCATCCTTAAACGCTTTTGTATGAATTTGAATGTGACTAAGATTTCTATCGATAGTTGTATTTACGGTTGTATCCCAGGAGCCAATCATAACGCCAACCGAGAAAAGTCCTGCCCACAAACCAAGTGTAATTGCTGTTATAATTATCAGGCTTCTTTTTTTATTTCGCCAGATATTTTTCCACGCTAATGCAATCAGCATTTTATTAATTCCTTTTCAATACTAAAAATTTATTTTCTCATTGCAGAAATAGGCTGCAGTCTTCTTATATAAGAAAGCGGGTAAAGTGCAGAGATCATTGCAATAACAAGTACGGTTAAAAATTGATCGATAAAAAGATTTGCCGCAAACCTGAACGGCATAATAGGATCGAGTCCGAACTTTAACATCATGTCCGCCATTTCTCCTGTTAACTGTATCGGGTTCAGATGCATATAGTAAAGGATTGGAATCGTAACGATCACACCTGCCGCTACACCTATAAAAGAAAGAAAGATCGATTCGAAAAATGAAACTAAACTTAATCTCCATTTTTTCATTCCGACAGAGATTAATATTCCAAACTCACGTGTTCTTTCTGCCGTCATCATCATAACTGTTCCAAAAATTCCGAATCCGATTATTACATATAAAATTCCGAGCATTATTATTCCGCCGGCGTTATCCACTTCAATACTTTGCACAAGCTCGGGCATTAAATCCTGCCACTTCATAACTTCATATTCACCATCAAAATATTTTTTTACATGGGTTTGCACAGCATCTATTTCATCCGGTTTGCTTATCATTATAGATAAAGTTGTTATTCTATTACCAGTTGCAAAAAACCACTGAGCGTAGTTAAGGCTGAAATACGCCATAGATTTGTTAAGTGCAGGTAATGTGAATTTTACAATTCCTTCAATCGGAACCTGACCTGCTGCAGTTACACCGTGATATCCCTGTCCGTAAAGTACAAGGCTGTCACCAACTCCAACTCCTAACAATTTTGCAAGTCCTTCGGCAATCATTAAACCTTTTGAATCTTTATTTAAATAACTGCCAGATACAAGCTTGCTTTTAAGTTTCGTCATTTTGTTTTCAATTTGCGGATCTATACCCACAATAGAAGCAACCTTTGTAACATTGCCATAAGAGATCAAACTAAAAGATTCAAGCCGCGGATTAACCAGCGATACATTTTCAGTTTTATTAAGTTCATTAATTTTTGTTTGATCATACTCCATGCTTTTGTCAATCGATCGTTTGTTCCAGTAATCTTTTGCATGCACCTGGATGTAACCGGTGTACATGCTAACGGATGCATCTATCATATAATCGTAAGAGCCTTCCTGCATCGAACGCATAACAAGGGCAAGCATAACGGCAAAAAACACAGAAGCAGATGCGATTAACGTTCTGCGTTTATTTCGCCAGAGATTTCGCCAGGCTAACTGAAAATATGTTTTCATCTTACCTTACTCTTTTCATATTTTGTTCGGAGAAGAAAGATTCGTTTATATCGATATTGAATTTCATTTCCTTGTAAATAAAAACCGTTTTTTCACCGGGTCTATCGTTGGGAACCATTTCCCAATGCGTTGGAATTTTTCTTCCATTCATTTCTTTTATATCGCTTCCATAGTAAGTCTTTACAATGTATCCGTCTTCGTCATAAAATTCCGTCTTAAGCTGATAATAATTTTCTTCAGATACCCAGGATAACAGCTTACTCCAAACAACACCGGCATCAGGTTTTGGTATCGATTCGATTTTATAACAGTCGTAACATTCATACTTTTCTTCACTGATAATTTTATGATTGTAATCTTCTACAACCGAAGATTCTTTTACGAGATCATCATTCGTAAAATCAGAACCCATCCACGATTGCAGCATCATAGATGGTGGAATTTTGATAACTTTTTGTGCGGCGGGTACCCAACTCCACACTTCTTTTTTTCTTTTCAGTGTCACCGAGCCTTTATCTCTTGCAGGTTCAGTGATATATATGATTGCGTAATCGGGTTCGAGCGCCCATGCTTTCATACCGACTGTTCTTGTCCAATCTGTTTTTATAACAGTCATCGTCATTTCTGCATAGCTGCTGTTTGCCCTCATCAACTTATCGGCTTTCCTGATTATCTCCTTTGCATCTTGCGCAATTGAGAATCCTGAGATTAATAAAATTAAAATCAATGCTATGTTTGTCTTCTTCATTTTCTTTTACGTTCTTTTTTATGAATGTACTTGCTTAATAGTGCGGTTTTAATTTCTTCAACCGAAAAATCCGATTCGGCTGCAATGAAGTTTAGAACCAATCCATCGAAATAAGTACCCAATAAAAAGGCTTCGAGCTTTGGATTTTTAGCACCAAGCTTGCGGAACAGTTTTGCAAATTGATTGATGAACTCCTCCCTGAAAATCTTCATTTTCTTTTCAAACCGTTTTTGAACATCAGGATGCATAAACAACGCCAGGTACAACTGCCAATAAGTAAAATTTGAATAAAGATTATCAAGGATTGCACTCACGTAATCTTTTAACTGATCTTCAGGAGATGTGCTTTTTGTAATATGATAACCAAGACCTTCCAGTCCAGCAAAACCGTTTTGGATTAATTCATCTAAAAGCCTGTCTTTACTTTTAAAATAATTGTACATCAAGCCTTTGGAAATTTTTGCCTTCTTTGCTATTTGAGAAATAGAGGTTGCATGAAATCCTTTTTTTGCAAATAACTCAAGAGCCGCAGAAAGAATCTTTTCCCTGCTTACTTTTCTTATTTCGCTATATTGATCTTTAGTTCTTGGCATATTTATGACTGAACGTTTGTTCAAAAATATAATCAATATAAAATCAAGTCAATCCCCGGACAAAGTTTTGCCGACAGATTTGTTTTATATCACAAGCACAGATTTATAATAATGAATTAACGTTTGAAGGCTTTAACAAAAAGATCGCGTGAAACATCGGGATCGAATTTATCTCCTGCCAGAATTGATGAGAACTCTTTTTTAGAAAACCCCGCTTTTGATAACGATTGTTCGAAATCATTTTTGTTATATGGAAACAGTTCAGTCGTAATAGTAATATTGCCTTCTGTATGATACTTATTAAAAGCTAATATGTTGAAGAATAACCGGTTCTCTTCGAAATCAAAAAAGCGGACATAGAATTCATCATCACCTTCATTAATGTTCAATATCCGGTTCTTCATTTTAAGTATTTTTTCATAGTTCAAGATTTGAATCACTAACATTCCATTTTTGCCCAGCAGGTTAAAACATTTTTCTATCGATTTATCAAATACATGTTTAGGAATATTTGCAAAGGTGTTGCCCAGGGAAAGTACAAGATCAAATTTGCCGTGAAATGATGACGGGATTTTATCAACGCTTTTATTGTGGAAACTTATTTTAACAGCAGACCTAACGGAATTGGCTTCTGCTTTTTTTAACATTTCTGCAGAAAGATCAAAACCGGTTACTTCTAAACCAAGCTGAGATAGTGCAATGGAATCGACACCGGTACCACATCCCAAATCCGCAGTTGTTTTCATTCCGGATTTTAGTATTCCCTTCAATGATTTTCTCTTTCTTTCTAGCGCCGCATTGAATGGAATCATTTCATCATAGGAAGCAGCAAGATTATTATAAAAGTCTTTGTTATCCATCAAATAATTCTCATACTTATTGCAACTTCAACTGAGAAGGTTTAATTTTTAACTGTAGATAAGATACTTATTATTTTTAATTACAAAATAACTTTTAGGGAGAAAATATGCTTCAGCCGTTAATTGCACACGTGGAGATTCCGGCAACAAATTTAGATATTTCTAAAGATTTTTATAAAACTGTATTTGGATGGGATTTCAAATCGTTCGGAAACGGATATTTGTTATTCAATAATCACCAGGGTACTATGGTGGGTTTAAGGAAAGTCGGTGCTGTGGAAAAAGGAGAATCAACAGTTTTTCATGTTAATGTTAGTGATATTGAAGATATACTAAACAAAGCGGAAGTATGCGGCGGAAAAGTAAAACGCGATAGAACAACAATTCCCGCAATGGGCTGGTACGCATTAATTTTTGATCCCGATGGAAATACGATTGGTTTGTATCAGAAGAATTGATGTTATAAAAATATTCTCACCCGGGTTAAATCGGGTGAGAGCATTACTCAAATTTTAACAATCACCTCAAAAGTTTTTCCCACATCATTGCCAATGAATATTCGGTTTCCGGTTTTTCTCTGCACATTCTCTTAAATACAAATTCATCAGGTTCTGATAAGGAATATCAATCTCTGATGCTAACTTCTTAAAGTATTCGACAGTATCATTTTCTATACGTATCGATATTTGTTTTTTAAGCTTCTTGATGTAAGGATTCTTAATTGATTTTGAAAAATTATATTCTTTCTTCATTTTATTTCACCTCGTAGTAATATTTGCTTTCCGATTTTGTTGCTTTTCTCGCAGAAATAATTCGAATGACTTCATCGTTCTCTTTATAAGCATGGACAACAATCAACAGCCGGAGCTTTGCAGATATGCCAAGAAGTATAAATCGTTCTTCATTTATTGAATGTTCAGGATCAGAAATAAGTCTTGCACTTTCATCATAAAACACGGTTTTGGCTTCTTCAAAGGAGACCTTATGCTTTTTAATGTTCTCGCGGTTCTTGATTTGATCCCATTGAAAACTTATACCATTCATAAAGATAATATAATGATATTATAATTATATGTTAATGTACAAAGAATGGTAAGACAGCACTTCCATTTTGTCCCACATGCAAATTATTTATTGAAAAAATCTATTTGTTAAACACTTATTAATTCCGGCTTCACAATTTTATAAGTATGATTTATTTCTACCGATTTATTCAACATTGCGGAAACACTGCAATACTTTGTCTCTGAAAGTTCGATTGCTCTTTTAATATCTTTTTCATTTATGTTATCACCGTAAAAGACAAACTCAAGATTTATTTTTGTGTAAACCTTTGGATGTTCATCAGACATTTCTGCCGAGATATTTACTTCATAATCATCCAGATTTATTCTTTTCTTTTTAAGTATTGAAACTACATCACTTGAAGTACAGCCGGCAAGTGCAATCAAAACTAACTCTTTCGGTCTTACACCAGCACTGCTTCCGCCGAATTCTTCCGGTCCGTCCACCGTTATCCAGTGATTCGAGTTTGTTTTTCCTGCAAATGTAATTCCTTTGATCTGTTTTAGATATGCGTTTGTTGTAGACATTTCTTCCCTTATTATTTTTTTGAAATTGCTAATAATATGATGAGACAAAATTAAATGGGTTTCAAATCTAACAGGCTGTTAGTATAATTGTCCTCAATAATCATATACAATTTATAAGGAAAGAATTATGGCAGATCACGTTTACAAACACATCGAATTAACCGGTTCATCAAAAAATAGTATTGAAGAAGCGATACAAAATGCAGTTAACAAAGCTGCCCAAACTGTAAGAAATATGAGATGGTTTTTGGTTACTGAACAACGTGGATACATTGAAGATAATGCAGTTGCGTATTACCAGGTAACAATTAAGGTTGGATTTACGCTGGATGATTAACTGAAATAATCAAAGAAAAAGGGATTATTATAAATTCTAAAGAAATTAAATTAATTTAATAACGATCAAGAAATTAATTTATTTTTTAAGCTAACTCTTTTTTTCAGCCGGGGACCCATTCGATGAATTTCCTTGACTTACGCCCGATCCTCCTTTGGGTGGATTTTTGCTATCCAAGCTCCCTTGTGTAGGCGTATAGCCTTTTTTTAAGGGATTATAGCCTTCAGTTAATTTTGCGGGTTTATGTTCAGAACTATTATTATTACTATTTTCTTCACTCATTATATTACCTTAAATTTTATTTGAGAAATTCTATTGATGAAATATCATCACCAATAATAATTATTCCTTTACTTCTTTCAATAGGCTCGATAAATGCTCCGGTATCATCAAGTTTCCAGACTTCTTCAAGATAGATTTGTTCTTTCGCAGGATACGATGAACTAAATGAATTCTCATCATATCGCCCACCTATTTTAGTTCCGTTTTTTAGATTCACTATCGTCCAAAATACCTCTCGTTTATTAAAGACATAGTCCCACGGCTTTTGAATAGGATTAATGATATATTTTGAGAACAATTTAGTCTGGATTACTTTTAGAAAAATAAATGGAAGCACACTGGGAAACAAGAAGAAAATTAGTATCACTGAAATAATGAATAAAATTGGTGATTCCTTTACCCAATAATTTTTTAAATTAAGATATACAAGCCAAGATAATAGTGCAAAGTTTATCGTACTAAAACTGATAGCTTCAAATAATCCATTCTTAAAATCCCTCCGCTCGCTTGAAATGAGCAAGTCATAAACTTTTATTGAGATAAAGCCAGGCAGAAAAAAAATGATAAAAAAGAAAATATTATCAACTGTAAAATTTTCCATCGCTCCCTCCATTTTTGCTAATATCAAATTAAATTTAATTTCTGTGAATATAATTTATCAACTCCCACGCTTTTTTAACATGCTCTTCCTGCGTTCTTAAACCGGAAATACAAATTCTTAAAATAAATTTATCATTCAATTTTGTGTGGGATAAAAATAATTTTCCGGTTTTATTGATCTTATTAATAAGATTTTCGTTAAATGAATTTATTTCATACTCGTCACTTATATTTTTAGGAATTGCCCGGAAACAAACAACACCAAAATCAACAGGCGCAGATAATTCAAAATCTTCACTTGATTTAATCCATTCCGAAAACATTTTTGCAAGTCGGATATGTTCTCTTATCCGGTTCTGTAAACCTTCAACTCCAAAGTAACGCATTATAAACCACGGCTTAAGCGACCTGAATCTTCTTCCAAGCTGGATCCCATAATCCATAAAGTTTGTTGCTTTGTCTTTTGATGTATCGAGATATTCAGCACTTAAGCTGAATGCACGCTTAAGCACTTCCGGTTTCTTTGTAAAGAGTAAACTAAAATCAAGCGGTGTGAACATCCACTTATGCGGATTAATAACCAACGAGTCCGCTTTTTCAATTCCTTTGAACATCCATCTCTTTTCCGGGAGAATCGCTGCAGTACCGGCATAAGCCGCATCAACGTGAAGCCAGATATTTTCTTCATTGCAAATCGTCCCGATTTCATCAACCGGATCAACACTCGTTGAGGAAGTTGTTCCAACAGTTGCAACAACGCAGCAAGGAATAATCCTGTTTTTCTTATCTTCATCGATGGCATCTTTAAGTGCAGAAGGAATCATTCTGAATTTATCGTCTGAGGGAATTTTCTTTATTCCTTCGATTCCCAATCCGAGTATAACTACTGCTTTATCGATTGAAAAATGAGCATGCTCGGATGCATAGACTCTTAACCTCGGAAGATCGTTTCTTCCCGCCATTCCTTTTTCTCTTATCATTAGATTGGAATGATGTTCGCGTGCAGCAGCAATTCCGTGCATTGAACTGGTTGAAGCAGAATCGTAAACGATACCCCAAAAATTTTCAGACAGATTAAAAATATCTTTATACCAGCTTATCATTGTCTCTTCGAGTTCCGTAGCAGAAGGACAGGTATGCCACGCCATACTATTTACATTAAAGCCTGAAATTAAAAGTTCAGCCAGAATACCCGGTCCATTTGAACTGGTATTAAAGTAAGCCATAAAATTCGGGTGGTTCCAGTGTGTTATCCCTTTCATTAATTTTTCATCGACATCTATTAAAAACTGTTCAGTACTTTCACCTTTTTGAGGTGGAACGGATGGCAACTCTTTTTTCAGGTCACCATATTTTACGTCGGGCAACACAGGATGTGTTTCAATGTTTTCAAGATAATCCGAAATCCATTCGATCATTTCATAACCGAACTTTCGGAATTTATCGGGCGACATATCTCCCAATGCTTCAACTTCAGTTTGATTTATATTCATCGTTTTATAGTTTTATTAAAAATGATAAATGAAAATTATACAAAACTACTAATAATTGAATTATTGGTTTTAATTGTTCAAATAAAAGTTTTAGGTTGCATAGTACAAATTGTAGATTAACCAAAACCGGGTTAAAATGAAATTCATTCGAAAAGTTCTCATTGCGTTTGCTGCAATGATTGTTTTATACTTTTTACAAAGTTGTTCACAGAACTTTCCTTTAGACAAAGACCTGACCCTAAAAAGTTATAAGCTTTTAAATCAGGATAGTGTGGATGTTTCATTTCCATCTATCATAAAAAATAAAATCACTGTGATGGGATTTATTTATACTCATTGCCCTGATATTTGTCCGATGACAACACACAATATTCAACTTGTACAGGATGAACTTGACAAAGAAGGTATTGAGAATATCAACTATGTGCTTTTAAGTTTTGATCCCGGTAGAGATAAACCGGAAGTACTAAAAAAGTTTGCCGAGCTTCGTGATATCGATTTTAATAAATGGAGTTTGCTTACCGGTGAAAATGATGTGGTTTCAAATCTGATAAGAAGATTTGAAGTAACTGTGATTTTTACAGACAGCACTTATTCTGATGATGGCGAACTTGCTTACTCAGTTATGCATACAGACAGGATAGCGCTGATCGATCAAGATTCAAAATTAAGAAAATACTATAAAGGAAGTACGGCGAATATTTCCGAATTAGTAAACGACGTAAAACGATTAGGAGATTAAAATGAAATTCTTACTTGCAGTTTTTTTGATACTCTTTATTTCAGGAAATGAAATTGTAGTTAAAGATCAGTGGCTGAGACCCGGCGCAGAAAAAATGGCAACGGCATTGTACTTTACTGTTGAAAATAACAGCAACGAAGCAGACACGTTATATTCAATCGAATCTGATGTAAGTAAAATGGTACAGTTACATGAAACATATTCCAACGGCAGTGTTATGGGTATGAGGGAAATCGGACAGATTGTTATAGAGCCTGGTGAAAAAATTGAACTGGAACCCGGAGGAAAACACGTAATGGTTATGAAGCTTAAGAAAGATTTAAAGATCGGCGATAAGATCGATTTCAAACTTCACTTTCGAAAAGCCGGTGAAATAAAAATTACTGCTGAAGTTAAAGACTGATTCATTTGATAATCATTTAGATCGAATACCAAAGACCATAGCAATCGCTTCATCTATTTCTTC
>Ga0210133_1000686_pt1 | contig 11021 bp, 5 predicted proteins | sample Joice_ThreeSqC_D_2_FD_184874 | JGI IMG/M metagenome (GOLD analysis project Ga0210133, IMG submission 184874) | Wetland microbial communities from San Francisco Bay, California, USA, that impact long-term carbon sequestration - Joice_ThreeSqC_D1... | ecosystem: Environmental > Aquatic > Marine >...
TGATGCGGGCACGCCTGGCAGACGCCAAGTTCTTCTACGAAACGGATCGCGAGCGCCCCCTCGGAAGCCTCCGAGCAAAGCTGAACCAGGTGCTCTTTCACGTGCGATTGGGCAGTGTTGCCGACAAAGTCGCGCGCATCGAGAGACTGGTGCCCCTGCTCGCCCGCGAGCTTCGATTGGACGACCAAGTCGTTGCCGTAGCCAAGAGCGCTGCACGCTTGTGCAAATGCGATTTGGTATCGTTGATGGTTGGAGAGCTCCCTGAGCTACAGGGCGAAATGGGCAAGGCCTACGCGCTAGCTCAGGGTATCGACCCCGCCGTGGCTGCGGCCATCGCGGAACACTATCAACCTCGCGGTGCCGAGGACCCGACCGCCCCTTCAGCTCCTGGAGCGCTGGTGGCCATTGCCGACCGGTTGGACACGCTGGTGGGGTGTTTCGCCGTGGGTCAGATTCCGACCAGCACTGCGGACCCTCTGGCTTTGCGGCGCGCGACCCTCGGGACTCTGCGAACCCTTCTGGACCGAAGCTGGGATCTCTCGCTCGAGCGAGCGTTCGAACATGCGCTGGCGGGATTTCGAGGCGTGTCGCTTGACCATTCGGCCGAGGTTACGGTTCCGCGTCTGGGGCAGTTCTTTCGAGATCGGCTTCGTGGCCTGCTCGACGAAGCGTCAGACGTGGTGGATGCATGCCTGGACGTGGACGCTGACCGGCCCGTAGATACGGCTCAGCGGGCTCGGGCGTTGGGTCGTGTCGAGCCCGCAATTCGCGAGTCGGTCGGTGAGGTGTTCAAGCGTGCAGCCAATATCGCGAAGGACGCCCCTGAGGGAGCACCAGTGGCCCCCGGCCTCGTCAGCGATACAGTGCCGCCGGCAGAACGACAATTATTCGACGCGCTCGACGTCCTGAAACATCGCCTCGGTGCGGTCGAGCGTGGTCAGGCAAAATATGAGACCGCTCTGGGAGCCATCGCAGATTTTGCGCCGAGTCTGGCGCGATACTTCGCCGATGTCTTCGTCATGGTCGAGGAATTGCCTCTGCGCGAAAATCGCCTGCGGCTGATGAGTGATATCCACAAGACCTGCTCGCGATTCGCGAATTTCGGGCTGCTCACGCAGCGAAAGGGTGTATGAAGCACCTCCACCGACACCCGTTTCGATGAGCTCGCTGGCTAAGCCGGCTGCCACCGCGATGGGACGGCGGATTCGGAACTGGCCCGCGTGCGCGCGGGCCGCCATACAGGTCGCATACTGCCGATTCGGTAGTGGCTCACGCAACGAGGACCCAAATCATGAAGTTGATCTACCGGTTTGCACCCAACAATGCCGAGGGGAGGTCACAGGACAAGGCGCTGCTCGGTGGAAAAGGCGCCAATCTCGCAGAGATGGCGAGCCTGGGCATTCAAGTCCCGCCTGGGTTTACCATCACCACCGAGGTCTGTAACGCGTACTTCCAACAAGGTGGAATCCCCAAGGGGCTCCGCGAAGAAGTTCAGAAGTCCATCGCATGGATGGGCGAACAAACCGGGAAGAAGTTCGGAGACGCTACCAATCCCTTGCTGGTCAGCGTGCGTTCCGGCGCGCGGGCGTCGATGCCGGGCATGATGGATACCATCCTGAACCTGGGCCTCAACGACGCGACCGCCGAAGGCCTGGCGAAGAAGACCAATAATGCACGCTTCGCCTACGATGCTTATCGGCGCTTCTTGACCATGTACGGCAACGTGGTGCTGGGCATGAAGCATCACGATTTCGAACACCTCATGAACGATGCCCGCCGTGACTACGCAAAGGCCAACAAGATTACGGTGGCCGGCGACGACGAGGTGTTGGCACGCCTGGTGCCCGATACCATGCTGCAGACCGAGGACCTCAAGCAGCTGGTAGGCAAGTATCAGAAGCTCATCTTGGACAAGACCGGCAAGCCGTTCCCGACCGATCCGTTCGAGCAGCTCATGGGTGCCATCGAGGCAGTCTTCAGCAGCTGGATGAACGACCGCGCCAAGCTGTACCGCAAGATGAACAACATCCCGGAAGAATGGGGGACGGCAGTCAACGTGCAGCCCATGGTCTTCGGGAATATGGGTGATACAAGCGCTACCGGCGTGTGCTTCACGCGCGATCCGAGCACCGGTGAAAAGAAGTTCTTCGGTGAATGGCTTCCCAACGCGCAAGGCGAGGACGTGGTGGCGGGCATTCGCACCCCGCGAGTCATCCGCAAGACCTCGACCAGCGCGGGTCAATCGCTCGAGGAAAGCATCCCCAAGAGCTACGCGGAATTGTTCGCAATCCAGGAGAAGCTCGAGAAGCACTTCCACGACATGCAGGACATCGAGTTCACCATCGAGGAAGGACGCCTGTACCTGCTGCAGACCCGCAACGGCAAGCGCTCCGCCCGAGCCGAGGTTCGTATCGCGGTTGAGATGGTTGCCGAAGGTCTCATCTCCCAGCAAGAGGCCTTGCTTCGCGTGGACCCCAATCGCATCGAGCAGCTGCTATTCCCCACCATCGATCCGAGCGCCAAGGACAAGCCGGTCGCCAAGGGGCTGGCGGCTTCACCGGGTGCAGTCACCGGTAAGGTGTGTTTTAGCGCTGATGCTGCAGTAAAGGCCGTCGAGCAAGGCGACAAGGTCATTTTGGTGCGCGTCGAGACCTCGCCCGAGGACTTGCATGGCATGAACGCGGCCCAGGGCATCCTCACGGCCCGCGGCGGCGCGACCAGCCACGCGGCGGTCGTGGCCCGCGGTATGGGTCGGTCCTGTGTGGTCGGCTGCAACGAGATTGCGATCGATTACGAGCGACAGCAGCTTGTAGCGCAGGCGCAGGGCGGTCAGGCCGTTACCATTCGGGTCGGCGAGGTCATCACCATCGACGGCTCCTCCGGAAAGATCTTCAGCGGTGACGTTGCCAAGGTCGATCCTGAGCTGGGTGGCGAACTCGGCAAGGTCCTGCAATGGGCCGACGAGGTCAGCCGCTTGAAGGTACGCACCAACGCCGATACCCCCGAGCAGGCGCGCCTGGCCCGAGAGCGGGGTGCTGTCGGAATCGGCCTGTGCCGTACCGAACACATGTTCTTCGATGACGAGAGGATCCCGGCGGTTCGGGAGATGATCCTTTCCAGCACCGTCGAAGCTCGCGAGAAGGCTCTGGCCAAGCTTCTGCCCTTCCAGGTGGCCGACTTCATCGGCATCTTCAAAGAGATGAAGGGACTGCCAGTCAACATTCGTCTGCTCGATCCGCCCCTGCACGAGTTCTTGCCCAATCAGCAGCATCAGATCGAGGCACTGGCCAAGACCATGGGTGTAACGGCGGCGGAGCTCACCAAGAAAGTCAACGACCTGCACGAGTTCAACCCCATGCTCGGTCATCGCGGTTGTCGTCTGGCCATTACGTTCCCTGAGATCTACGCCATGCAATTCCGGGCGATTTTGATGGCCGCCTGTCGCGTCAAGAAGGAGGGCGTCGACGTATTCCCGGAGATCATGATCCCGCTGGCACTGAGCGCGACCGAGCTCAAGTTGTTGCGCGAGATCTGTGATCGAGTCGCCAAGGAGGTTTTCGAAGCCGAGGGCCTCGAGGTCAAGTTCAAGTACGGCACGATGATCGAGTTGCCGCGGGCGGCGCTGCTCGCCGACGAGCTCGCAAAGGAGGCGCAGTTCTTTTCCTTCGGGACCAACGATCTGACGCAGACCACCCTGGGCATGTCGCGCGATGATGCCGGCAAGTTCCTGCCCGAGTACGTCGGCAAGAAGATCCTGAAGAAGGAGCCCTTCGTCTCGCTGGATCAGCAGGGAGTCGGCCTTCTGGTGAAGATGGGTGTTGACAAGGGCAAGGCTGCGCGAGCCGACATCCACGTGGGTGTCTGTGGCGAGCACGGTGGAGATCCGGATTCGATCGACTTTTTCGAGCGGGCCGGGCTCGACTACGTCTCTTGTTCGCCGTTCCGCGTGCCTATTGCGCGCGTTGCTGCCGCGCAGGCCTGCCTCAAACACCGTACCACGCGCTGAGTCCGGGACCTGTCGGTCATCGACGAGATGGATCGGGGAGCGCGCAAATGCGCGTTCCCCGATTCGCTGTATGTACGTTCATGGGAGCGTGTGGGGGCAATCTCCAATAGGGAGCTGCCTCACGAAGCTGCGAATCCGCTGACCTGGCGAGAAGCGCTTCAACCCTGCGGCTGCAGCCGCTCGTCACTGGAGCGGCGGGCAGACTCATCTACGGCAATCGAGGCGCATCGACGCCATAATTGGCCCACGGGTCGTAACGGCGTGAAATCCCCAATTGCCCAAGACCGTGCTACCTGGAAATGGTCCCGAGCGGGGCACGGCTCATCTCCTCAAGCAGGCGATGCTAGTCGACACTGGTTACGGTTGGTTGCGTTGCCGAGCGCCAGGGTTGAGACGAAACGATGGTAATTGATGCACAGTCGAACGGAAAAACAGCTGTGCACGTCGTAACGTCGTCGACCGGTGGGTTCGGTCTGGTCCCGCACGCAGCTGACCCACCGGTCGGTTCCTTCTCCAGCTGAACCAGCGTCCCCGAGCGACCAACCGCAATTGGCTGCTCGGGAATCAACACGGGCTACGGCTACTTCTGGCTCGAGGCAGGTGCCGCGGGCCGAGCAGCGGCAGGCGTCGGCGGTCGCACTGGAACCGAGTGGGGCGGCGAGCCGCCATGGGGTCCACTCTTCATCATGGGCATCCGAGGACGCGGTGCTGCGAGCCTGAGTGAGACTTCCTTCTTGGGCTCGAGCGGATCATTGCTCGAGAGAATCAACATTCCCGCCTCACCCGAAGCTCCCGGCTTGGGCGTCGCGTTCTCATCCAAAGTCACCCGCACTTGGTAGTTGTTCGCGCCAGCGTCGGGCTTGATCAGCTCGGCTTTGAATGGACCGCTGGCAATCCGGGCGCTGGCTAGCTTGAAGTCCGGTCGGCTGCTCGAGACACGCAGCGTGCGTTCACGCATGGCTGCACGCCGCTGATCGAAATAGAGCTGAGCCGGAAGGACCCTGAGGTTTCCGCGGACGCTCCAGGAATATCTGAGAACCAACTGGTCAGGTTTCGCAATTCCAGTCGACACTACGACACGCCCGTTGCCGTAGCCGACCTTTTTGCCCTTGAGCTTGAACCTCAAACCCTGGACCTTCTTGCCCCCTTGGTCCTTCTCGGCGAGCTCCACGCTCACGTCCTTGTCCTCGGAGCGCTCCTTGATTGCGATTTTGGCCTGATCGACCAGCTTGCCGACGACCCACGCCTCCCGGGTCTGCTCCTGGCCGTATTCCGGGCTCAGTCGAACGAAAAACGGATCGAACGCCAGGAGCGACTCGACGTTGACCATGACTTCGAGTTGAGTTCGCGGGTTGTTCGGATCGTTCGAAAGAACGGTAATCGCCTTGCGATTCATTCCGCGTCGACCGGTCGAGTCGAAGGTGACTTCGATCTGCCCCTTGCCGCCGGGAGCGATTTGTTTCGACTTGACGACCGCAGCCGTACATCCACACGATGTCGTTACCCGATCGATTACCAATGGGGCGTTGCCGCGGTTGTCGACCTCGAAGACGTACTTGAGCTTGTCTCCCTCGGTTGCCGTTCCAAAATCATGCGTCTTGGTAGCTACCTCGATGCGGGGAGCGTTTGCAGAAGCATCCGCCGTGGCCTTCTTTTCCCCCTTGTCGCGGACACATGCTGCCAGGCTGGTCCCAAGGAGCAATCCACACACGATGAGGGCTTTTTTGGTGAGTTGTCGGGTAAACACGTCCCCGAGCCTCGCGCGGCCAGCAGGGAGATTCAAGGGGCATTACAGCGTCCGGCCGCTCTTCCGACAGCCCGATCGACCGGTCCAACAGGTAAGTTCTTTCCCATCGTCCCACGAACGGCTCCCGCGAATGCTAAATTGAGCGCAAGGCTCCGAGGTTGGAGCTAGCGAGGAAGGTACGCCATGCGTCAGCTTCTGGTTGCTTTGACTACCGCACTGCTGTTTTCCAGCTGCGGCGGGCAGTCCGCCGACGGCCAACCTGGGGAGGGTGGAGGGGGGGCTGCCGGCCAAGCAGGCGATAATTCCGGCGCAGGCAATGCTGGTTCCGGGCAGGATTTCCAGTCCGATCTGCCCAGCGACGCCAGCTTGGGAGATCTGAATTCGGACCAGAGCGCTCAGCTATGCGACGAGCTGGACGGCTACGCTGAACAGATCTCCGGTTCCGACCTCACCACGCTCATCTGTCGGTTCGTTGCCGTTACGGGTGGCCTTTCCGCAGCACAATCTGGTGGCGACATCGGCGCCACCTGCCAATCAGACCTTGAAGCTTGTTTGGCTGGCGCGGCGGGTACCACCTGCCCGGCCTCGGACCCGAGTTGCACCGCCACCGTCGGCGAGCTCGAAGCCTGCGTCAGCTCGATGGCTCCGCTAGCCGACGCTCTCGATACCAGCGCACCCAGTTGTGATCAAATCGATCCCGCGCTCTACTCCCAATTGCTCTTCGCTCTCCCTTCGGTCCAGAGCGCTTGCTCGAGCGTCCAGCAAAATTGCCCGACACTGCTCGGTCCGTTGGCGAACTGAAGATCGACTTCTGACCGCTAGCGTGTCCCCGTGCCAACCAGGGGAGATGTCAGCGGCGTTGCCGACGTGACCGGATAGGGGAACGCCTGGCCATCCAGAGACAGAAGGATGTCAACGCCAGGCCAACGTTCGTTGCGTGCTTCGTCGGGCGCAGTCATGGGTACCGAGACATCCAATCGACCGACGATTCTCTGCAGCTGAGGGATGGTGGCTCGACCGCCGAGCCCCAGCGATTGCTTCGGTCGAATTTGACGAAAATTGTCGAAGGCGTCTCCCACGTCGTAAAAGGCAACCAAACCAAACAATACATGCAGGATTTGCACTGAACGGGTGCGAAATTCGAGATTCGAGCTCAGCAGATTCGAGCCGCGGAATTGGCCCGAGGGGTAACCACGCAGCCGGCTGTCACCGCCAAGCTCGAAGGCGAGGTTGCGATAGTTGCGATACCTGACCGCCGCGCCCCCGTCGTAGATCAGCCTTCCAAACCCGACAGGCGGGCTAACCAGGCGCAGTCCTGCCTGAGCGATGGCATCGTTGCCATCGTGATGTGGCGTCAGCTCCGCGGTATTCGTGGCCCAGCTTCGCGCCAGAGCCCCGCCCCAGTACAGCGTGTAGTCGAGCCCGGCTGCGATCCCCAGAAGATTGCGGGTTGCGTTGGCGCGCCGGCTCGCTCCGTATGCCTTGAGAAACGCGTGATGGCCCAACCGAAAGTCCTCCACCAAGCCAAGCGTTTCCACGTCGTGGAGCGTCACATAGCGATTGTCGAAGGACTCAATCATCAGAAATGGGCCGAGTCGCACGTCGCTGTGCGGCAGCTCGTATCGTTCGAAATCCGACACCGCTTGACGGGAATAGCCCTGAGCCAGAAGCGACTGGGCGTTGAATTGCTGCAGCAAAGCCTCGAGCCCGGTGGAAAGCTGGGTCTTGTCCAGGTTGCCGTACGAGCGAGTCACGGAGGTGGTCCAATACAGCTGGCGCGCACGGTACTCGTACGGGAGCCGATCGTCTTCGGGCGTAGACGGTGCATCGTAGGTTCGACGAACGTAACCGTCCCCTCGAGCAGGCAGAAGCAGCCGATTGACTCGATTGTCCCAAGACAGGCTGGTCCCCCAGCTCCAACGTGCCTGCGAGCTGTACAGCGGTTGGCCGAAGTAAAATAGGCCCTCGGAACCTTCGGCCTTGCCGGTGCTCCGATGTACTATCACGTTGGCGGCAGCGACCAAACTCAGGCGACTGCCGAGCAGACGCGCTTGCCGGATGGAGCCGCCAAAGGTGTCGGTGGACAGGTCGTACAGATATTCTCCAGCCAGCCGAAGGTGCAATCCCGCAACGTTGTCTTCGCTGGGTTGCAATAAGAGATATTCGACCTTGCCGTTCTTTACTCGGTACTGGGAGTTCAGTCTGAGACTCCACACGTCCTTGGTGACCACGAGCAAGCGGACGTGACGTGAGTCCAATCCGCGCACCGGGACCAGCAGTACCAGGGAAAGCTGGGGGAGCTCACGCAGATTGCGGGCGGATTCACTGACCAAGGTTTGGCAATAGACCTGGCCTGGCTGCAGCAGAATTTCGCGCCGCAGCACGGCGTCTCGAGACGTGGAATGAAACCAATTGAGCCAACTGACGGTCCAGGCGTCCGGCTCGAAGACTTCGAGTGGTTCCATGTCCACCGCCTCGATGATCTTGCCTTCCGGATTGGGGTCGATCGTCGCTTCACGCTCCTTCAACACTCGACCGAGAATCTGTCGTTCGTAGTCGGACAGACTGCGCTCGGCGGCGCTAGAGACAGGGGCGAACGGACGCAAAGAGGCTGGCCGGGCTGAGGGCGGGCGGGCCTGTCCCGCAACGCCGAATAGAAGCGTCACCGCCGCTGCCGCTATCCGAAGGTTCGTCGCTAGGGCCACCGGGTCAATCGCCGAGCGCCGCATCGATCGCGGCGATGCTCCGCTCCACGTCCTCGCTGGTGTGCGCGGCGGAGATGAAAGCTGCCTCCAGCTGCGACGGTGGCCAGTAGACGCCACGACTCAGGAGGCCTCGATGCCAGCGCGCGAATCGATCGCGGTCGCAGCGATCCGCCGATGCGAAATCGATGACTGGTCCCGAGGTGAAAAATACCGTGAGCATCGACCCAACTCGCTGCACTGTAGCGGTCACGCCGCGACGCTCGATTGCGTGCTCGATCCCAGCCTGGAGCTGAGCACCGAGGGCTTCGAGTTTCGAGTAGAGTTCATCGTCGAGACGCTCGATGGTCGCCAGCCCAGCAGCAACTGCAACTGGATTGCCGCTCAGGGTCCCCGCCTGGTACGCGGGGCCGAGCGGAGCCACCTGACTCATCAGTTCGCGACGACCGCCGTAGACTGCCAACGGCATCCCACCCCCGACGACCTTGCCGAGGCAGGTCATGTCGGGCACAATTCCAAACCGCTCGGAGGCGCCACCGGCCGCCACTCGACAGCCCGTCATCACCTCGTCGAAAATACATACCGCGCCGCAGGATCGACAGCCCTCCACGATCGAGTTCAAAAATCCCGGGAGGGGCGGGACGCAACCCATGTTGCCGGCGACCGGCTCCACGATGATTGCAGCCACCTCGCCGCCGTGGCGCGACAACAAGTCGGTGACCGCATCGCTTCGATTGTACGGCAGCGTCCAGGTGGTGCGAGCCACCGATTCTGGCACTCCTGCCGAATCAGGAGTGCCGAAGGTGGCCGCTCCACTTCCGGCCTTGACCAGAAGTGCATCGGCGTGCCCGTGATATCCCCCTTCGAACTTGACGATGATCTCACGATTGGTGGCAGCGCGTGCGACTCTCAGCGCGCTCATGGTTGCCTCGGTGCCGCTCGACACGCAGCGAAGCAGCTCGAGGTTTGGGAATCGTTCGGACAGGCGCTGCGCGAACGTCACCTCTTGGGGCGTTGGTGCGCCAAAGCTCAATCCTCGCGCCGCCGCGTCGGCCACGGCGCGCACGACCTCCCGATGGGCGTGTCCGAGAATTGCCGGGCCCCAGGACCCGACGTAATCCAGATAATCGTTGCCATCGACGTCGACGATGTGTGCGCCGGATGCGCTGGCGATAAAAGGAGGAGTCCCTCCCACGGCCCGGTAGGCGCGAACCGGGCTGTTGACCCCAGCGGGCAGGACACTTTCGGCAATCTTGAGCCAGTGCGCGGAGCGATCGAGCATGATGGCCTGTCACAATTGCCGTAGCGTGCAGGAAGTCAAGTCACGAAATCTGCAGTTACGAACCAGCCGTGCCAAGGCCAGCTCGACCGCATTCGCTCTCCCGAGCGGGTCAGTCCCGCCCGCGCCGCCGGTCGTGATCCATGCGCAGCCACCCGGCCAGCACGGCGCGACGTTCCTCCGGCCACGGGTATCGACACAGTCGGGCCAGCAGTTGAGGCACGTGGTCGCTCCAACGTTCCTTGCCGCTTGGTGATTCCATGGCTGCCTGGACGCGGCGATACGCCGAATCTTGCCGGTCGAGGACTAGGTCGAGCCACGCTTCTGCCAACAAGAGATGTTGGCGCAATGGCGCCTCGGACACCTCCAGACGCCGCGCCTCGGCGAACTGCAATCCCGCCTCGGCCGCATCGAACCGCATCAAAGCCACCTGTCCCAGCAACACATGGGCTTCGAAGATGCCGGCTGGGTCGTCCACTCTCCGGCTGATGTGACCGAATCGCTCCACGTGTAGCGAGGCAAATTCCGCGTCGTCGGTGTCCACCCCGATCATGGCAAGCAATCGCTCACACGCCAGCTGATGACGGGGAGTACTGAGCGTCTCGAACGCCTGAAGCGCGTCGAGAGCACCCCGTTCGGCGTTGTGGTAGTTACCCATCCGATGTTCCACGTGGGCGAGAGCCGCGTCGGATTGAGCGATTCCGAGGCGGTGGCCGGCGCGCTCGAATTCACCGCGCGCTTCAACGATGCGTCGACGAGCCCGGTCGACGTTCCCTTCCGCCTGCTCGATGTTTCCGAGCAGCAGCAAGCAGTGGCCACGACCGAGCGGCTGGCCCAATGACGCGAAGTGGGATTGAGCTTGTTCGACCGTGGAGCGCGCTATCTCGGTCTCGCCCAACGAAAAATGGATTTGGGCAACCACAGCCTCGCATTGGGCCAGTCCCACGATTCCATTCTGCTCCTCGAATACTCCGCGCGCCTGCTCGACCAATGAAAGACCTTCGCGCGCATGCCCCTGCTCGGCAGCGATGTGACCGAGCAGACGAAGTGTGTGAGCCAGGTTCTCGTGGTCGCCGAGCTCCAAGAAGGCGGTGCGCGCAATCTCGGCGTGCATTGCGGCCTCGTCGTTGCGCGCGATCTGCCGCAGCGCCTCGGCCTGCCAGCGATGTTTGAGTGCCAGCGGTCGTCCCTGGAGCTTACCCTTGAGCAGGTCAAGATCGGACAGGAGCGTCAAGGGTTCCCGAGCCGGGGCACCCGAGGCCTGCAGGAAATCGAACAGAAGCATCG
>Ga0210133_1000687_pt1 | contig 11016 bp, 10 predicted proteins | sample Joice_ThreeSqC_D_2_FD_184874 | JGI IMG/M metagenome (GOLD analysis project Ga0210133, IMG submission 184874) | Wetland microbial communities from San Francisco Bay, California, USA, that impact long-term carbon sequestration - Joice_ThreeSqC_D1... | ecosystem: Environmental > Aquatic > Marine >...
CTAGCACGACCTGCGTATAATCATGCAGTGCGTAGTTTCCGGGGCGCGCCTCGGTCACTCCGTCCAGAGTCCGATACGCCGACATCGAGGGTGTCGAGCCGACGCTCACGTCAGGCACCGGGATGCCCCGAGCTTCGAGCTCCGCCGCGAGGGCGGCCATTGTGCTTCGCTCCGCCTCTGCGATCCGGGCCATGTGGCTCCTCGAAGCGGCACGGTAGGCGTCGCCCGAGTGGGAGAGAATCCCCGCCAGCTCCAGTCCACCGTCGATCACTCGTGCCGCCAGATCGAACGGCAGGGATGACCGCGGGTCGATTCCCGCACGTCCATTGCCGCAGTCGATCTTCAGCCACACCCGATAAGTCCGGCCGCTGTCGATCAGGCCGTCGATCGCCTGCGCCGAGTCGACCACCACGCCGAGACGGACCCGACCGGCGAGCGCCGCCACTTCGTCGAGCCTGCCCGGGATGACCGGAAAAGCCCACGTTAGGTCGTCGAATCCGGCGTCGGCGAACGCCCGGGCCTCCGGGAGGGTGGACACCGTGATCCCACGGGCTCCGAGCGCACGCTGGGCCATCGCGATCTCGACGCACTTGTGCGTCTTCACGTGTGGCCTCAGGTGGACGCCGAGCTCCTTGCATCGACTCGACATCCGCCGGAGGTTTCCTTCCAGCGCGTCGATGTCGAGCAGCAGTGCGGGCGTCGGAATGTCGTGAATCGTGGGCATGGACGAGATACTACCACGATTCCGCGGTCACTGCCACGGATAACGGGAGGGTCCGCGGACCGGGGACATGTGACCGTCAGGGGCCGTCCGTCGTCATCATGGTGAAACCCGATGCGAGGTCCGATATCCGAAACGTTACCGATGCGGATCTGGTTCGCGAAGCGCTGAGCGGATCGGATCCGGCGTTCGGCGAGCTGGTTCGCCGCTATCAGGACCTCCTCTACCGCCATGCCGTCAGGATGACGGGGCGGGGGGACGACGCGGAGGATGTCGTGCAGTCCGCCTTCATCAAGGCGCACCGCAACCTGGGGAAGTGCAGGGACCCGGACAGAGTGGGAGCCTGGCTCTTTCGAATCGCTGCCAACGCCTGCAAGGACTTCCTCAAGGCGAAGCGGGAAACGGTCGGCGTGGAACAGATGCCGGGCCTTCCCGCGCCGGACGGAGATCCGGAGCGCGAGGCGGATCTGGGAAGGGTGCGGGACGAGATCGAGCGGGCGCTCGCGCACCTCCCGGCGGAGCAGAAAGAGGCTTTTCTGATGAAGCACGTGGAGGGGTGGTCGTACATCGAGATGTCGCGGACGCTGAAGGTCTCGGTACCGGCTCTCAAGATGAGGGTGCACAGGGCCCGGGAGGAGTTGCAGACGCTCCTCCAGGCATACGGGAGTTGAGAATGGACAACCGGCTGCAGGCGTACCTGGACGGAGAGCTGACGCTCGAGGATCTGCCGCTCGAACTCCGGGCGCGAGCCCGGGAGTGGAATGCCCTGATCGACGACATCCGCGATGCGTCGCCGGCGGGTGCGCCGCTCGGGCTCGACACGCGCATTCTGGCAGCCCTGGATTCCGCGGGCCGCCGGGCCCGTCCGGCCTGGATCACCTGGCTGCTGCGTCCTCGCCTCGTGCCCGTTCCGCCCGCGGCCGCCCTGGCGGTGCTGGCGGGCCTCTTCCTTATCGTGACGGTGCTCGGGGTCCCCGGTGGTGATGCGATCCCCGAATCCCGCGTGTACGTTCAGTTCGTCGTCGAGGCGCCCTCGGCCGAAACGGTCCAACTGGTCGGAGACTTCACTGAATGGCAGCCAACCGTCGAGCTCGAGGACGCGGACGGCGATGGTGTGTGGTCGGGGAGGGTCCCCCTGCTTCCGGGCGTGCACGAGTACATGTTCGTGATCGACGGCTCGGACTGGGTCACCGACCCGAACGCCGCGGGTTACCAGGACGATGGATTCGGCCAGAAGAACTCGATCGTGGCCGTATCCCCGGTCAGCGGGACCTGAAGCCCTCGCTTCGTTGGAGCAGGGAGACCGCGGCCGCGGCCGTGCGCCGCCTGTCGGGGGCGCGGAAGGCCGGATCGATGGCGGCCGCCCTCTGCCTGTTCGGCGCCGGGCCGGCCGACGGGCAGGCTCTGCTGGACCTGGACCTCGGCGCTTCGTATTCGCTTCCGCCGGCCGGCGGCGCCGGTATCGCGAGCACGTATGTCAACGGAGGGCTGCGGCTCGCCGGGCCATTCGGTTCCGGCGGCTATCTTCACGCCTCCGGCTTCGGCGGGCTCGCTCTGAACGAAGGTGGCGCCAGTTGGGTCTCGGTCCTGGCCGGGGGCGGCTGGTCGCAGCCGGTTTCCCCGGTCCTGTCGATCGGACTCGCCGTTGCGGGCGAAGCGTTCACGGTGGGAGATCCAGTGCCGTACCGGGCTGCCTTCGCGCGTGCGGAACCCGAGATTCGCTTCGAATCCGCCCGCACCATGGTCCGTCTGGCCGGTTACGGGGGGATCGGAGCCTCCGAAGTGACGGTGATCGAGACGTTCGTTCGCGATACGCGGTTCGGTCGGCGCGTATTCGAGGTCGGCTTTCCCGTCGCCACGGACCTCTGGGCCTGGGGCGGCACGGCGGAAGTCGAGCAAGGGCTCGGAATGCTCACTCCTCGCCTGGCGGGCGCGGTGTACGATACTCCCCAGGGTCGCTATGTCGTCGGCCGGCTGGGACTGGAGGTGCGCTCGCCGGGTGGGACCTTCTACGCGGAGGGATCCGTCTGGGACACGCCTGACGGTGGCGAGGCTTCCGTCGTCGCGGGCGTGCGGGTGAGCACGGGGGCCAGGTCGAGCTTCTACGCGTCGGGCGGAAAGTACGGCCCCGACCCGCTCCTCGACTCACCGGCGGCGGGTGGGGTAGGAGCTGGAGTGAGCATGGGGCTCGCCGAGCTGGGTGCGGTACCGGAGCTCTCGTGGAGAGTGGTGGACGGCGCGCCGCAGACCCTGGTCCTCGAGCTGAAGGCCGAGGACGCGATGCTGGTCGAGTGCGTGGGGGACTTCACCGGCTGGTCGACGGTCCCGATGCGACGGGACGGCGACGTGTGGGTCCTGGAGCTGCCCGTCTCGCCCGGCGTCCATCATTTCGGGTTCAAGGTCGATGGCGCCTGGTACCTGCCGGCCGACGCTCCTGGAGTGGCGGAAGACGAGTGGGGAGAAGTGCAGGCGACGATCATAGTGGATGATCCGGATTCCACCGCGGATGTGACGCCCGAGGCAGACGTGTCGTCTAGAACATGAAGGGCCTGAAACGCGCACCGCGTTCGCCCGATGGGATGAGTACCATGAGCGCAACCAGACATGTGCCGGGTCCATGCAGAGCCGTTCCCTTGCGGTGGACGGTGTTCGCAGCGTTCGCAGGGACCCTGCTGGTCACGCCGCTGTCGCTCTTCGGACAGGACGTCGGCGCGCGCCGGCTGGAAGACGCCATGCCGCCGGAGTACGCGGCCCGGGTGAGGGAAATCGCTCGCGAGGCTCGAGAGGCCGGGGTGCCGCCGGGACTGATCGCCAGCAAGGCGTTCGAGGGGATCGCGAAGGGCTACCCGCCGGAACGGGTCGTTTCCGCGCTGGACGCCTACGCCGTCCGACTGCGGGAGGCCACGGCCCTGCTGGGTCCGGGCGGTCGGCCGGCGGGCGTGGCATCGGCGGCGGAAGCCCTTCGCCGAGGCGTGCCCGCGGATGCCATCCGTTCGCTGGCGAGCCGGCAGCGGGAAGGAGTCGACGTCGCCGTTCCGATCATCGTCCTCAGCGATCTGACCGAAGCCGGGGTGCCGACCGACAACGCGCTGGAACTGGTCAACGCGGCGATGGACCGGAGGGCCGGCGGCGATCAGATGCTGGGCCTTTCGGCCGCGATCCGTCGACAGATGCGTCAGGGGGTCGACTGGCGCACCGCGGTCGACCGGGTTCGACGCCGAGTCGAGAGGCAGTCGAGAATGAGAGACCGCCCACCCTCCGACGGAGGCGATCAGAGGCCCGACCGGCGGCCGACAGGCACGGCTCCCGTTCCTCCCGGCTCTGACCCGCCGCAGCGCATGCGCGACGGGGGCTGAACCCGCCACAGTCGAAGGGTGCGCCGCAAGCGTTTCGGTGACGAATTGCCCGCCACGAATTGAGGTCGGTCCGCACTTTCGGTATCTTCGCCTCCGATCTACCGGCGACTCGACGGTCTTCATCAGGAGGCCGCGCGGGACGCTGCACCTCGAGAGGCGGGGGCGACTTTGACGAGAAGCGCGCCACAGACATTCGTGGCCGGGACCGGGCGCTACCTTCCGCAACGTGCCGTGGACAACTTCGATCTCTACGAGATGCCCTCCATCCGAGAGGCGTTCGACGTGGAGATGGCACGGACCTCGCTGCGCGGGATCGAGCCGGATGAGCTCGCGGGGCTCTCCGCGGCGGACGTGTTCGACCGATGGTCCGTTCAGGTCACGGGGATTCGCGAGCGCCGCATCATGGATCCCTCCGTCGATCGATCCGCCGAGTGGATGTGCGCCGAGGCAGGTCGTGCGGCACTCGCGGCCGCCGGACTGGAAGCTTCGGATCTCGACCTCCTCCTGGTGGCGTCGCTGACGGAGCGGGAGATCGTGCCCAACGCCGCTTGCACGGTGGGGGACCTCCTGGGGATCCCGGAGGCCCCGGGGTTCGTGCTCAACGCCGCTTGCGCGGGATTCCTCCATGCCCTCGCCGCCGGCTACGCGTTCGTGACGTCGGGCAGCGCGCGGAACGTCCTCGTGGTGTCGGGCGATTTCCTGACGGGAATCACGGACTACTCCGACCCGAAGACCGCCGTGTTGTTCGGGGACGGGGCCGGGGCGGCAGTGCTGTCCGCCGACGGAGGTCCGGGCCGGGTTCTCGCGGCCCCCTATACGACCGCGGATTACTCGCCCACCCACCTGAACCTGAAGGGCCAGGCCGTGATGGAGCCCGGCGACGCCATTCCGAAGCTGAGCATGGGCGGCGGTCCGAACGTGCTCCGAAACGCGATCAAGTCCATGGTGGGCGTCGCCGAGCGGGCTCTGGAGAGGACGGACCTGAGTTGGGCCGACGTGGACTTCGTCGTCCCGCACCAGGCGAATCGACGCATCACCACCGGGATCGCGAAGGTGCTCGCCCTGCCGAAGGGTCGCGTGATCGACGTGATCGAGAGGTATGGAAACGTCTCCGCCTCGACGGTGCCGATCGCGTTGGACGAGGCCGTGAGGGGCATGCACGGCCCCGTGCCGCCGACGGCCAACATCGTGCTCACGGCCGTGGGCGGCGGCTACACGAGCGGCGCGGCCGTCATCGAATGGAGCGGCGGGTCGGAGGCCTGAACTACAGGGCCGGATCGGGCAGGACGGCGACCTCGACGGAGAGGATCTTCGGAAGGTGACGTGCGATCTCCTGCCATGACACCCCGTCCCGGCTCGCGAAGACGTGGCCCGTGGACGTTCCGAAATAGACGCCGCAGGGTTGGAGACCGTCCGTGGCGAGCGCTTCCCGAAGCACCGTGAGCCACGCCTGCTCCTGAGGAAGTCCTTCCGTCCGGGGTACCCAGGAGCTTCCCGCGTCCACCGACTCGTACACTCTCAGTCGTCCTTCGCACACCGCCCTCAGGTGACTGCTGTCTTCGGGGATCACCCAGCAGCGATCGGGCTCGTGAGGGTCGATGCCGATCACGTATCCGAAGTCGCTCGGCAGGCCCGCCGTGATCTCGATCCAGGTATCTCCCGAGTCATCCGTCCGGTACGTTCCACAATGATTCTGCTGATACAACCGTTCCGGCAGTCCGGGGTGGAGGCGGACGCTGTGGACGCATTGTCCCGCTTCTGGCAGCTCTTCCGGCAGGAAGTCGGCTCTGACTCCCGAGTTGACGGCGGTCCACGAGCGTCCACCATCCTCCGTCCGATACGCGCCACCCGCGGAGACGGCCACGAAGATCCGTTCCGGACGCTTCCGATCGACCTGGATGGAGTGAAGCGCCAGGCCTCCTTTCGCGGGCTGCCAGGAAGCGGCGGTGGGGTGGTTCTCGAGGCTGGCGATGCGCTCCCAGGAGCGACCCCCGTCCCGGGTGACGAACAGGGCGGCGGGCTCGACGCCCGCGTAGAGGACGCCGGGCTCGCCATCGGCACCGGCGGCCAGGTGCCAGATCGCCTGCACGGCGAGACCCGAGTCCTCGGAGAACGCCGGTCCGGCCTCCAGCGGATGCCAGGTCCTTCCGCCGTCCGTCGTTCGATGCACGTGGGCTCCCCAGACCTCGTGCCGAACGGCGGCGTAGCCCGATCCCGGTTCCCGGGGATCGAGGATGGCGTGGTAGACTTCGTAGCCTGCGATCGACGGACCCTCCAGGGTCCAGGCTCGCCGCGATGTGTCGGATTCGGCGCGGAACAGCCCGCGGCGGGTTCCCAGCAGTGCCACGACCCGCTCGCTCACCACCAGGCTCCCGGAAGCGGAACGACCTCGACGATCTCTCCCGCCTCCACCTCCACGACCCCTTCCGGGACGATCAGCAGGCCATCGGCCTCACTCATCGAGGTCAGGATCCCGGATCCCTGCGGTCCGGTCAGCTCGACTTCCGGGTAGCCTGCGGCCACGCGGGAGAGGCGCACGCGATAGAAATGCGTGAGATCGGACGACGAGGAGATAGCCTTGCGCGCGCGGGCGAGGACTCGCGGCGCCTCGGGATCTCGGTGCCCCATCATCTTCCGGAGCGCCGGCCGCAGGAATACCTCGAACGTCACCATCGCCGACACGGGGTTTCCCGGAAGGCCCCAGAACGGGCGGCCGCCCAGGAGGCCGAACGTGAGAGGGCTTCCTGGCCTGATTCGCGCGCGCCAGAACACCCTCCGCATTCCCATTGCGGCGAGCGCCGCCTTCACCTGATCGTGGTCGCCCACGCTGACTCCGGCCGAAGAAATCAGGGCGTCACAGTCCGCCGCCTCCTCCAGCTTCCGGCGCACGTCCTGCGCGTCGTCACGGGCAATTCCCAGCATTACGGGCTCGGCCCCCGCGGTCACCAGCTGGGCGGCCAGGGCGTGTCCGTTCGAGTTCATGATCCGCCGCCCGGACAGGACCTCGGCCACCTGATCGAAGTCCGCCAGCTCGTCGCCGTTGGACAGGACCGCCACCCTCGGCCGCCTGCGAACCGCCACTTCGCGCATCCCCTGCATGGCGAGCACGCCGATCGCGGCCGGCGTCACGGGGTCGCCCGCTCGCAACACCGTGTCTCCGACCGACAGGTCCTCTCCTCGTCGCCGGATGTTGCGTTCCGCATCGCTGTCTTCAAGGAAGGACACTTCCCCCGCCACGAGCTCGGTCGTGTGCTCGATCCGGATCACGCCGGTCGCGCCGTCGGGCACGGGAGCACCGGTCATGACCCTCGCCGCGGTTCCCGGCGCCAGTGGACCGGTCGGAAACGAGCCGGCCGGAATGTCATCCGAAATCGGCAGGACGACGGGTGCGTCCGCCGTGGCGCCCCGGACGTCCGAAGCGTGCACGGCGAAGCCGTCCATCGCGCTGTTGTCCCAGGGCGGGTGGAAGACGCGGGCCGTCACGTCTTCGGCGATCGCGCACCCGAGCGCTCCGGCGGCCTCGACCGTCGCGATCGGCAGAGCGGGGCAGTGCTCGAGCATCACCTCCAGGGCCTCGCGCCAGCCGAGCCAGTCGGCGTGCGCGCTCGGTCCGGCGTCCCTGCGGGAGGTGGAGCTCACGGGAGGTCTTCCCGGTAGGCGGGCCAGCCCGGCGTCACCGGCCGGCGGTAAAGCGCCACCTGCTCGATGATCAGGTCCTCAATCGCCTCCACGACGTTTCCGGGCACATCGTAGTCGTTCACCATCAGAGAGAATACGAGGGTCTCTCCGCTCCCATCGGTCAGGTATCCCGAGAGGGCCCTGCTCCTCGCCAGCGACCCCGTCTTCGCGCGAACGTTCTCTTCCGCCGGGGTTCCGGAGAGACGTCGGCGGAGCGTGCCGTCCACGGCCGCAACGGGGAAGCCGTCGAGAAACGACTGATAGGCGGGGTGCCTCCACATCGCCCTGAGGAGCCGCGTCATGGCATCGGGGGCGATGCGATCGTAGCGGGATAGGCCGGAACCGTCGGTGAGCGACACGGCCCCGGGCTCGATTCCCCAGCCGGCGAGGGTCTCCTCGACTACCGCGAGTCCCGCTTCCGCCGTGCCCTCGCCCCGCTCTTCCATGCCCAGGGTCCGCAGCATCGTCTCCGCTATCTGATTGTCACTCGGCTTCAGCATCTCCACCAGCACCGCTCCGAGCGAGTCCGACGGTATCGTGTCGGACCAGACCGCGGCTTCCCGAACTTCGTCGTCGAGCGCCCGGCGGCTGCCGCCGTCGACGCGCACCCCCGCGTCCGTCAGCGCCTCGCCGAAATTCGCCAGCAGGTACAGGGTGGGATGGTGGGTGGCGAGGTGAAGAGGGACCGTATCACCGACCGGAATCCAACCCGTCAGTCTCACGTCGCCGCCCTCGGGCGGAGGCTCGTACGCCAGCCGGACGGCCGAGCCGGGTGCTCCGGTGCGCACATCGACGACCATTGGCAGCGCGGGTCCGGGCTGAACGAGCTCGAACCGGGCCGGGTCCCCCACCGCGGTGCCGGGAAGGAGCCGGGCTCGTACCGAGTTGGGTCGAAGCTGGAGGGCCGACACTCCGGCAGCCCAGTAGGCATAGACCTCGTCCCAGAACCATCCCTCCCCCCATTGGGGCCCGGCGAACGCCCGATCGTCTCCGATCACGTCTCCGGTGATGTGCCTGATACCCGCGTCCCGGAGCTGCGCGGGCCAGGCTCGCATTTCTTCCACCGTGAGCGACGGGTCTCCGCCTCCGACGATCCACAGGTCGCCCTCCAGCACGCCATCGCGGATGTCACCCGTGGCCGCGAGAATCGTATTCCAGCGGTACGCCGCGCCGAGTGCGTCCAGGGCGACGGCCGCGGTGACGATCTTCGTGTTGCTGGCCGGAACGAGGAGCTTCTGTCCCTCCGTCTCGAAGAGCACTTCCCCGGTCTCTGCGACCTGGACCACGAGACCGACCTGCGCCCTGGTGAGCGACGGGTCGTCCAGAATCCGGTTCAGCCGCTCGGCCAGCGCCTCCGGCGTGCGGATGGGCGTGGAGTACACGGGAGCTTCGGCGAGCGCCGACTCCTGCGCATCGGCCGCGGTCGGCGCGCACAACGTCCACAGGGATCCCACGAGTGCGAGTACGGCCGCTCCACCGCATCGACGGGCACACTCAAGGGACTCATTCGACCGACGCATGCTCATCCCTCCGCGGAGTGTCCGGCCTTCGCGTCCCGGACCGCATCCGCCGCCTGCATGCCGGACAGCAGCTCGCGAGCGCGGAGTCGGTCCTCCGGCCGGTTGATGTTGAAGAAGATGACATCCGGATCGCCACACGACGATACATCGGCCAGGTCGACGACGCGCAGGTCGACGTCGCCGAAGAACGAGATCACGGCGCGCTCGCGCCGCTCGATGGCCGCCTCGATGGCCGGCAGGCATCCGGTGCCGTACGCGGCGCACAGCGGCTCGAGACCCCGAGGGCCACGGCTCGCCGGGACGACCGCGGCGCCGACGGCCAGTCGTCGGGCGAGCAACCGCAGAAGTCCACCGGGAACGAAAGGCATGTCAGTAGCGAGCACGATCGCGCCCCGCAACCCTTCCTCGGCCGCCCACGAGACCGCGGTGTGCAGCCCTCCGAGCGGCCCGATTCCGGGCAACAGATCGGGCCTGACGGGGAGGCCGTGAGACGCGTGTCCCGCCTCGTCGTTCGCCACGACCCCGACGCGATCCGACACCGTGGCCAGTATCCGGGCCGTCCGTTCGACGAGTGACAGTCCGTCGAGGTCCGCGAACGCCTTGTCGGCGCCGAAGCGTTGGCTCCGGCCACCCGCGAGGACGACGCCCAGGATCGAGGTCCCGCCGGAGTCCGTCATCGTCGGGAAGCGTCCTCGGGCCAGAAGTAGACCGGGTCTTCGCGCCGTGCACGGCCTACCAGGGCCACCCGCCCGGCGCGGGCGACCGAGACGGCCAGATCGGTCGGTACCGAGCGCGACACCAGCGCCGCGACCCCCGCTCTGCATGCCTTGGACGCCATCGCACCCGAGATGCGCGAGCTCAGAAGGAGGATCGAGCTCGAGATGGCTTCTCCCGCGATCGCGGCACTGCCGACGAGTCGGTCCACGACGTGGTGCCTGCTCACGTCCTCGACTACACAGGCCAGCTCTCCTCGGACAGCCAGGGCTCCCGTATGCATGCCTCCCACGGCGGAGCGCAGCGGGGCTTCGGCGAACATGTCACCGAACCAGGATGCCAGGGTCGGCCGGTCTTCGAGAAGCGGACGGATCGCCGAAAGCGCCGACGGGGCCCGACGCACTGGATCCCCTTCCGAGGACGAATACGGAGCTGCTGCGCCGGCGTGGACATCACCACCCTCCGGGACGGTGCTCGCGAGGCGGTCGGTCGCCGGGGAGGTCAGCCGAAGCGAGACCAGGGCGGCGTATCCGGACTCGGGCCGCTCCACAGTCAGGTTCTCTATCTCCATCCGGTCCCTGATCATGCCTTCGCAGATCAACCATCCCGTGGCGAGGGTCGGAAGGTGCAAGGGCGTGCAGCTCAGGACGAACGTGCCGCCATCCTGCACGTGGATCCGGACGAGACCTTCAGGAGGCAAGGTCCCCGCGGGATCGAATTCGGACTCACCGCCCACCCGGCCCCCGACCGAATCAGAAATAGTAGTACAGGCTGGCTGACAGCTCGAAGTTGTTCGTCCACTGAGACTGGGACGGAGCCACGGAGCCTGTGTCGAGGATGTTCTGAAGCACATCGATCCGGAACCAGCCTTCGGGCGTCTTGATCCGCCACAGGTGGTCGCGGGCTTCGAAGGCGAGTCCGAGACGACTCGACACGTCGACTTCGGCGCCGATTCCGAGCTGCACCTTGGCGACGGTGCCGATCTCGTATTCGAATGGCTGTTTCGGTGACTGCAGCGCGTCACTGG
>Ga0210133_1000690_pt1 | contig 10987 bp, 8 predicted proteins | sample Joice_ThreeSqC_D_2_FD_184874 | JGI IMG/M metagenome (GOLD analysis project Ga0210133, IMG submission 184874) | Wetland microbial communities from San Francisco Bay, California, USA, that impact long-term carbon sequestration - Joice_ThreeSqC_D1... | ecosystem: Environmental > Aquatic > Marine >...
TTTATTTTTTTGTTCAACGGTTAATGAAGCATCAGTATTACCTTCCCACCGTCTGCAAATATAAATGGGTTCGTAAATCCTTCCGATTTTATATTCCCTTGATATTGCAAGACCAACTGAATAATCTTCTCCATAACTAACATTTGGAAATGTAATTTTCCTAATAACAGTAGTGTAAAAAGCACGCGGCGCTCCGAAACCGTTTACACGCAGAACATTATTATGACCGTTTTCATAAGTCCATTCTTTATGATCAATTATTCCGGGAGGAATTTCATTAAGCCTAAAATCTGTAAGCTTGTAGCTGCCGACTACCATCGCACATTTTTCTTCATAAAAATTATCAACTATCTTTTTTAATGTATTTTCATCTGAATACAGATCATCGCTGTCTAGCTGTACAGCGAACCTGCCGCAGCGGGAATTATTTATTGCCTCATTCCAACAGCCGCCAATTTCAAGATCCTGCCGCTCCGGGATAATATGAATGAATCTTTTATCTGATAAAGAAATATTTTTCAAAACCTCTGTTGTTCCGTCGGTAGAATGATTATCAACAACAATTACGTTGTATTTAAATTCAGTTCTCTGCATTAAAGCGGATCTTACTGAGTCTTCAATTGTTTTCACTCTATTTTTAACGGGAATAATAACCGAAGCTTCGAATTCAAAATTATCATCGAATTGAGTAATTAATTTTTTTGGAGGACTCAAAAGAGCTTTTATTTTTTTCAGATGATGAGCTGCAGCTATTTCCATTTCAATCTGGGCTTCCCTGTTTTTTAATTCAACGTAATCAAACTGGTTTGATGAGCTGATTTGATTACTTTTCTCTACAATATAAAGCGGCTCAGGAATTCTGACAATTTGAAATTCACGGGAAATGCTGAGCCTTAAATCATATAAGCCTGCGTAGTTGAAATCGTTTTTATTTGAAGCCAGGTCATTGTGAATTTTATTAACGGCTTCTGACTTTATTAATACAAATGGACCGAAATTAAAATCATCCCTTATGCTTCCTGCCTGGTAATCAATCTGCGGATGGATAACTTTTTCTTGCTTGTCTACAAGATAATAATCAGAATAAACCCACCCGACTGAAGAATCCTTTGCGGCATTTAAAAATTTAACTAAAGATGAATCATCTATTTCAATTAAAGAATCGCCAAAAATAAAAAGAATAAATTCTGTCTCTGCTGCTGAAAAAATACGTTGTACAGTTTCACCGGAATAAAGAAAATGTGTATTTATTACTTTTATAAAATCATCTTCGTCAACAAGCTTTTGTGAAATAACTAAACAGCGATTTATGGTTGAAAAAGATTTTAATTTCCCACATAACTGCAAAGAGTTTTTGTTGCCGCCGAAAATGACTGCAGTTATTTTCTTGTCTTCATTCATCTACTATTTGCTACTTGAATTTTTCTATTAAAAATTTATTATTAACCTGGAAGCTAAGTATGCAGAGTTTTGATTAATAGATACGTTTTAAAACTGCATTTTGAAAATAATGAAGCAAAATTTCATCGAACATATATCCCTTTTCCGCCATTACCGCTCCGCCTATCTGGCAAAAGCCAACGCCGTGACCCCAGCCTGCACCACGGATTATAAATTTATCAGGCACTTCTCCGCCGGTTTTGTCAACTACGAATGCTGAACTGTACAAATGAGTCTGCGAAAGAATTCTTCTTATCTCAAGCTCTTTACCAACAATTAAACTTTTTTTGGTTCCGATTATTTTCATTTTGATTAGCCGTGCGGAACTGCCTCTTTCCAAGGGAACGATATCTAAAATATCACCGAAATCTATGCTGGTATTTTTATGGATGAGACCGGAAATTTCTTTTTGTGTATACTCGGTTTTCCACCTGTAGAAATCTTTAGTCTCACGGTCATAATCAACCAGTATATGCGAAAGAATTCTGATATCCTTCGTATTGCAGAATGCAGGAGGATTCCCTGTAATCCATTTCCTTGCGTTTTTTTCAGAGCCGAAATCTGTTTTAAAATTTTCGGGTTCGTACTTGTAATCAACTACCGATGTCAAATATTCATGCTTGTCCGGCTCCCAAACATTCTCAAACGATTCAGTTATACCTCCGCAGCATTTTGAATATCTCGTATCGCAAATTTCTTTATTGTGTAAAAGAATTATTCCTCTTGTCCGTTCGATTGCAGAAAAAGCTGAATCGGAAATAATTTTAGTTACTCCCTGGAATCTCTGGCAATGATCATCTGCACAAACGTCGAATAATTTATGTTCGCTTCTGTCGTACCAGGTAATTCTTTCTTCATCGTTTTCTGAAAAATCATTCTGCTTTTCTTTTTTACTATTTTGTTTTTTAGGTTTTGTTATATGCGAGAGCACCCAGCTTCTTGCAACTACAGCCTGGGCTTTCAGCAGCTCAACAGAGCTTTTTGCACTCATCTCTGATGAAATTACGCTTGTAAGGTAATCTTCGAGGGGAATGATATTTATTGCAACAATGTAATCTCCATCCTTAATTATTTTCAGAGTATGATTGAACCGCTGCTTTTCTTTTCTTTCCCAGTGAAATTTCTTTCCGATTGTTACATCTTTTATCAGGAATGATTCTGATTCGGGATCTGCAGGAATAAATTCAATTTCGTATTCTGCCTGCAGATTATGTTTACCACTGCTGCAGATTATTGAGTTATTCTTCAGCCCGGCAGTGAAAACCCCGCTTAAGTTTTCCTTATAACCGCTTAGCCTGAAATCTCCATGGAGTTCAAACTCAATTTTTTTATCTTTAATAATTCCCACATTTAACTGTGGCTCTTCGTTTGGCAGCATATGTTATTTCAGAATTTTTCTAAATAATATTAAAACAATTCAAACTCTTCCATTCAAAATATAATGAATCCTTTTCTTTGTTTTAATGTGTTAATAGCAACTTAGCAGGTTTATATTTATTTTTGATTCAGGTATCTCGTTAAGAATATTTACTTTATTTTCGCCCGCAAAGAATTTTTATATTAATTAAGATTATGCCTAAAGAGAATATTTCGATTATAGGTTTCCCCGTTGACCTCGGTGCTGACAGGAGAGGCGTTGATATGGGTCCTTCTGCTCTCAGGATTGCGGAACTGCAAGTCAAACTTGAAAAATTAGGATATAAAGTAAAAGATACAGGAGATATTCAGATTGAGATCAAGGAAAAGCAAAAGGTAAAAAACCCTAAGCTTAAATATTTAGATGAAATACTTAGAACTTCTACTAAGTTAGCCGGCAAGGTGGAAAAAGCTCTTGAATGCGACAGTTTCCCGTTGTGTATTGGGGGAGACCATTCAATGGCTTTGGGTACAATTGCGGGAATTTCATCTTTCTGTAAAAAAAGAAAGCTTAAAGCCGGCGTTATCTGGATTGATGCACACAGCGATATGAATACAGATGAAACAACTCCATCAGGAAATATTCATGGTATGCCTCTTGCTGCTTCATTAGGAATTGGAAATAAAGAACTGGTAAATTTTTATGGATTCTTTCCGAAGTTAATGCCTGAAAACTGTTCTCTCATCGGAATCAGAAGTATTGATGAGCAGGAAAAAATGATAATAAAAAAATTAAATTTAAATGTTTATACAATGAACGATATTGATAAGCTCGGGGTGCATAGAACAATTGCAAAAGTATTAAATCAATTCAGAAAAAAAGTTGATCATATCCACGTCAGCTTCGATGTGGATAGTGTTGATCCAACTGTTGCCCCCGGAGTGGGAACTCCGGTCCCGGGCGGTTTAAGTTATCGCGAAGCACATCTTTTAATGGAAACAATTGCAGAATGCGGCTGTATGTCTTCATTGGAAATTGCCGAGGTAAATCCTATCCTGGATAATAAAAACCAAAGTGCGATGTTTACTGCGGATTTAATAGCATCCAGCATGGGACAGAGGATACTTTGATTAAAGCCAATGCCATTACAGTACTGATCGTTTCATTTGCAATAATTTCTTTGCTTCTTTCTTGGACAGGTATTCTTAATATTCCTGTTTCAGATATAATATCATACACATTACTTATTACAGGATTCGGTTTGGTCTATCCCGGTATTATGCATGAAAGTAAAGTGCTTGTATTTACCGGTACAGTATTTTTTCTTATCGGGGTTCTTTTCTTAATTACAGATCACTTTAACATAACCATTGATGAATATATTATTTCACCGGTTATTCTTCTTTCAGCCGGAAGCGGTATGCTGATGGTATATGTTACAATTAAAAGTAGAAGAATGCATCTTTATTTGTCATTAATTCTTTTAACTGCCGGTGTTACTGTCGTTGTTTCAGAAAATCATTTTGAAGCGGGAAGATTGATAAAATCAATCCCTCATTTCCTTAATTACTATTGGCCGGTAGTAATAATACTTGTGCTGATAATTGTTCTTATTAAAAAAGAATAGATAGATATTTGCCGGGAATGAATTAAAACAATAATGCAGTTAGTTTTCAGGTAAGAGAAAGAAATACCAGGACAATTGCCAGCAGAGAAATGGTAAATAAAATTATTGTCAGTGTCATGCTCTTCTTAACACTTCTGTTAAGTTCCCTCAATTCTTTTTCAAAATAATTTCTTATATAATCTTTAGTAACTTTTTCAATTGCTTCTTTATCTATTGCAGTCGTTGTTCTGTTTTCGTCATCAATTGATTTTTCAAAAACTTCCTGTTCGTGCTGAACTGTAGGCTGTGTAAAGTCTGTTTCGTCCATATTTATTAGCTGTTCTGGCTGTTCTTCAGAAGCAACTGGTTCAATTTCAGTTTCCGGTTGAGAGACTTCCTTTAAAGTTGAGCTTTCTTCCCGGGCTTTTTTTAACTTCTGCTTTGCCTCTATTTCTTCTTTATACCTGAATAATTCCCGGGCAATATTATCCTTAAGATCTTTGGAAGGAAGCTCTATCATTAAAGAAGATGGAAGCAAAGCTGCAATGTTCTGGTATTCTCCCACAGCTTTCCACGGAAAATCCGGATCAGAATCCATTAATGATTTTAATAATTCAGTGTCATCTTTTCCACTGCATCCGATAGCATAAGATTTTATCAGCTCAAGAGTTTTTTTATTGTCCATTATTTCGATTTAGTAAATTTTGATGAAGTATTCCAAGGGCAAGCTGAAGCTTTGATTTTACAGTCGGCAGCGGGATGTTTAGTTTTCCTGCAATTTTCTTTTCATCAAGTCCTTCATATAAAGCCAGATCTATAACATACCTTTGTGCATCAGTCAGGTTATTATAACTTTCCATAACAGTATTACCCATTCCAAGTACAGTTTCAAGATCGAGTTTTTCAATTTCCCTGGGCAGAACTGGAATAATAAATTCATCCTCGTATTCGTCAGTGTAGTCAGCAATGCTGTCAGCGTTGTCCCTTCTTTTCAGAACATCTACAGCTTTGTTTCTTGCAAGTGTAACAAGCCAGGTATAAATATTATTACTGCTGTATACAAAGCGGTCGTTCTTCCTCCATAATATCACAAAAATATCAGAAAGGATTTCTTCAGCTTTTTCCTTGCCACCAATAATTTTTTTGATCAATGTAAATAATAATGGAGAGTAACGGTCATACAATTCTTCCAGTGATTTGGAGTCATAGTTGGAAATATTCTGCATCAGTTCATTATCAGTTAAATAGGTGGTTTCCGACAAATCTTTTTCCTTTAAGTGTATTATTTCTTCTGATTAAATGTAAAGTTATACAATTAAAAAAGCAATCTTAATGCCAAAGTTATATATAATACAAATATGACATCGAATTGATAATAATATTTTTTTTAATTAATTATCCGAAATAATTAAGGAATGCCAATATATCGGTTTTTGCTAGTTAATGCTGAAATTTACCGGGATTGTAATCTGTACTTTTACCGGTTTACCCCTCTGTAAACCCGGTTTGAATTTGGTTTTGAGAACTGCATCAAGAGCAGCTTCATCACATCCCATACCAATGCCTTTTATAATTTCTGCCTTAATTACAGTTCCTGATTCATTAACAAATGCCAGCACCAAAACTTTCCCCTGCACCCCTGCTTTTATTGCTATACCAGGGTAAATTATTTTTTCCTGTATTGCTTTTATTCCACCGATAGGTTCAGGCATTTCTTCTACCGCAACAAAATAAACAGGCTCTTCTTCCAGTGTTTTCTTTTCCTCCGGGGGAAGCTGTGATAAACCCGTATTGTTTTTTTCAATATTAAGCTGTGTTTTTGCCGGATCTATAAGTGGCGCTTCTATTAATTCGGAAGATTCAGGCGGAGGAGGTACTTTTATCTTTATCTCTTTTTCTACAGGTCGTTCTTTTTTTTCAACAATTGTTTCAGGTTCAAAATTTACTTTCTCTTCTGTTTTTATGTCTTGGGGTATATTGTCAGGTGATTCCACCTCCAGTTTGTTATCTGCAGGCATTATAATCTCGTGCTCATCCGGCTGTACCCTGCTTTTTGACAGCAGAATTTTAGTCTCATTTTTCGTAAGCTTTTTCTGCGTATCCGGTCTGTTTCCAGAAATAATGAAATAAATTATTCCTACTGCCATAACAATTGCAGCAATCGCTCCAAACGCAAATACCACTCTTTTTTTAGAGGGCTTTTTAAGCTGAGCAGGTTTAGTATGATGTTCAAATATTATTTCTTCAACTGCTGTTTCGGCTATTTCAGGTTCCAGGTTTTCATTTAACTGATTTTTAATTTTTGAGATTTTAGAATGAACTTCTTCAAATCCCGCCTTATCACTGAAAATATTTAACTGCGTTAAATCAGGATCTTTTAATACAAAGGATTTATGTAAATTATTTTTTTTATTGACATGATTCTCTTCGTTAGCTTCAAAATCATTTACAGGTTTATTAACTTTTTCAAATTCATTTACTACAAAAGATTCATTATTACGCTTCTCAGATATTACTTTTAATATTTTCTCTTTAACTTTTTCTGCGGGAGCTTCCTGGGTTATAGTTACAGCAAGCAGAGCAGCTAAATTCTGGTGATCACCCAATTCCTTCCATGGAAATTCTTTTTCTTTCTTCATTGCTTCAAAAAGCTCTGACGATACTTCTTTGCTGATGTTTCCCATCGTCCCTGACATTATTAATTCTGTAAGTTTTTTATTATCCATTTTGTGTGATCAACTCTCTTGTTTTTTCTAATAATGTTTCCACTGCAACTTTCAGCTTTGTTTTAACTGTTGAAACGGGAATGTTTAGCTTTTGTGCAATTTCAGTTTCATTTAGACCTTCAAAATAGAGCAGCATTAGAACGTATTTCTGTGCATCAGTCAGCCCGTTTACAGCTTTTCCAATTTCCTCCCTGATATTAACAGCGGCATTCAGCTCTATTGGTATGATTTCATTTGATAGTTTAGGCAGGATATTTAAACGTTCATATTCTTCATTGTATTCAGGCACTTCGGCATCAGAATATTTACGTTTTAAAAAGTCAAATGCTTTATTCCTGGAGAGGGTAACCAGCCATGTGTAAATATGATTCGTTCCGAAATCAAAATCATTTATTTTCTCACTGACAGTTATAAAAACTTCAGCTAGAATATTTTCTGCAGCATCATTATCATTTACAATTTTTTTTATAAGAGAGAAAAGTAAAGATGAGTAACGATCGTATAATTGTTCAAAGGCAGCAGTGTCATAATCAGAAACTCTTAATAATAACTCTGCGTCCGTTTGAGTGTTTATATTAATCAAATCAGCATCCCCATCAGTTTTTTGCATCATATTCTTCTATTGAGATAACAGCTAAAAAGTGCAATATTGATGCCGTATCAAACCTTTAATTGCGATTCATGCTTACCTGCCATTTTGTTATTTTTACATTTAAGATAATCATTCAAGGTAAAAATGACATCAAAAGAAATCAGGGAACAGTTCTTAAATTATTTCAAAACGAAACAGCACAAAATTGTCGCCAGTGCGCCGGTTATTCCTTTCGATGATCCGACCTTGTTATTCACAAACGCAGGTATGAACCAGTTTAAAGATGTATTCCTCGGAACAGGAAAAAGAGAATACAAGCGCGCAGCAGATACACAAAAATGTATCCGTGTAAGCGGCAAGCATAACGATCTTGAAGAAGTAGGACACGACACATATCACCATACATTTTTTGAAATGCTTGGCAACTGGTCGTTCGGTGATTATTATAAATCAGAAGCAATCGAATGGGCATGGGAACTACTTACAAAAATATGGAAGCTTCCTAAAGAAAGACTCTGGGCAACAGTTTACAAAGATGATGACGAATCATTTGAATTGTGGAAAACAAAAACCGACATCAATCCTAAACATATTTTAAAGTTCGGGGAACAAGATAATTTCTGGGAAATGGGTGAAACAGGTCCGTGCGGTCCATGTTCCGAAATTCATATAAACCTTGGTGATGATTTTGATAATCCGGAATATGTTAACGCAGGAGTTCCCGAATGTATTGAAATATGGAATCTTGTATTTATCCAGTACAACCGTGATGAAAAAGGAAAGCTGCATGATCTTCCTTTAAAGCATATTGATACGGGAATGGGTTTCGAAAGAGTCTGTAGAATCCTTCAAAATGTTAAATCAAATTACGACACGGATGTTTTTACACCTTTAACAAACGAAATAACAAAACTTTCCAGAATTAAGTACGAAAATGAAGATGATAAAATTGCAATAAGAGTTGCTGCCGATCATATCCGCGCTTTAACATTTGCAATTGCCGATGGTGCTGTTCCCGGAAATGAAGGAAGAGGTTATGTATTAAGAAGAATTTTAAGAAGAGCAGCGCGTTATGGAAGAAAGCTTAATCTTCACGAGCCATTTTTATTCAAGCTGGTTGATGTTCTTGTAAAAACAATGAGTGATGTCTTTCCTGAAATAGAAGAAAAGAAAGATTATATAAAGAAAGTAATCAAAGCTGAAGAAGAAAGTTTTAATGCTACACTTGACCGCGGCATTGATCTGTTTGATGATGTTATAAAAAATCTTGAAAAGGAAAAAGAAAAAATTATTCCAGGTGAAGATGTATTTAAATTGTACGATACTTTCGGTTTCCCGGTCGATCTTACAAATATTATGGCACAGGAAAAAGGAATTACTATCGATGAATACGGATTTAATAAGTTGATGAATAAACAAAAAGAAAGAGCAAGAGAATCTTCAAAGGAAAAATTCGGGGCGGCAAATATTATTATACCTGATCTTTCTGATTTTAATCTGAAAGAAATATCCCCTTCAGAATTTACAGGTTATGATGAACTGAAATCAGCTTCAAAAGTAACCGGCTTAAAAAATGAAAATAAAAACAGTCTTGTTGTGCTCGATAAATCTCCTTTCTATGTTGAATCTGGCGGACAAATAGATGACCTTGGAAGGATAACAACAAAAAATAATTCACTTGAAGTTGTTGATGTGGCAAAAGTAGATAACAATATAATTCACGTTGTTGAAAATCCAGAAGGAGTATTATCAACAGGAACTGAAGTGCTTGCCGAAGTTGATGAGAAACGCCGATGGGATATTATGCGCAATCATACTGCGACACATTTTCTTCATTCTGCATTAAGAAAAATTTTAGGAACTCACGTTCACCAGGCAGGCTCGTATGTGGGTCCAGACAGGCTTCGATTTGACTTTACACATTTTCAAAAATTAAGCGAATCAGAATTACGGGATATCGAATCTTTGGTGAATGAAGAACTTAGAATAAGCTACCAGCTTCAGCATCACCGCAATATTCCTTACGATGAAGCAAAGAAAATGGGTGCGTTAATGTTTTTCGGTGATAAATACGGCGACTTTGTAAATGTTGTTCAGTACGGAGAATTTACTAAAGAATTCTGCGGCGGGACTCATGTTAAAAATTCATCACAGGTTGGTCTGTTTAAAATCGTAAGCGAGGCTTCAATTGCAAGCGGAGTAAGAAGAATTGAAGTCGTTACAGGATCCGGTGTTGAAAAATATATTGAAGATCAATTAATACTTCGAAGGAAAGATGAAGAAAAAATTGAAGACCTGCTTGATACTAAAAGGAAGCTTGAGAAAGAAGTTTCAGAACTAAAGCTTCAGGATAAGCTCGGTCAGCTTGATCACATTCTTTCTCTTTCATCGGAAGCAAAAGGAATTAAGATATACAAAGGTAGAGTTCATGCAGATAATATGGATGAACTAAAATCCTTCGGCGACGAGTTAAGAAATAAAATGAGTAGCGGTGTTGGTGTGCTTATTTCCCAGATTGAAGATAAAGTTGGAATGGTTGCTGTGGTTAGTGATGATCTTATTAAAGAAAAGGAATTGAGTGCTGGAAAAATTGTCGGAGAGCTTGCAAAGCTTGTTGGCGGCGGTGGTGGTGGTCGTCCTCATCTTGCAACTGCTGGTGGAAAAGATGTTTCCGGAATAACCGCAGCCATTAGTAAGGTGGAGAAAACAGTTGGCAGTTTTATTTAAGAATGAGTAAATCAAGAATCAAATACATCTGCTCTAACTGCGGCTATGAGTCACTTAGGTGGCTTGGTAAATGCCCCGAATGTGAAAGCTGGAATTCATTCACTGAAGAAATCATCGAGACTTCTAAACGCAAACCGACAATCTCCAAAGCAAAGTATGAACTGAACACAATAGAAACTATTTCTGCTAACGAAGATGACAGAATTAAAACCGGAATAACTGAGTTTGATCGTGTACTTGGCGGTGGACTGATGCCCGGTTCAGTAATATTGCTTGGTGGAGATCCTGGAATCGGGAAATCAACACTTGCAATGCAGGCAACTGCCAATATCAAACAAAAAGTATTGTACGCAACCGGAGAGGAATCCGAGAAACAAATTAAGCTGCGAGCAAGCAGATTAAAACTGAACTCACCTGATTTTTACGTACAGGCGGAAACAAATCTTTCAGACATACTTGGAGCAATCAACCAGCTTTCGCCTGCTGTTGTTGTGATTGATTCAATACAAACAATGTACAGAAGTGAACTTGACAACTCT